>ERZ827423.114-NODE-114-length-107015-cov-6.825299_pt1 | contig 107015 bp, 94 predicted proteins | sample MGYA00519775_ERZ827423 | MGnify/ENA primary metagenome ERZ827423 (study PRJEB31778, sample SAMEA3449296) | human gut metagenome | biome: human gut; feature: human-associated habitat; material: faeces | place: United Kingdom | collected 2010/2012 ... | reverse complement strand
TCTTACCATATTTATATATGTTAATAGGGAATTGCTGGGTCATCTGGTATATCATTCCCAAAATTAAAAGCACCGGGCTTGACCTCCGTTACATCTTCCGGAATCACCAGATCGGTTATCAATTCTCCATTAAGGCATAATTTTGCATTTTCATTAGATGCCAAAGGATTAGAATAGACATACCCATAAGATACCTTATAATCCGGATAAAAATCAATATTGCACCATGCCGACAAATCAAAGATATTTACAGTTGTCAAACTATTACACCCATCAAAAGTATGTGATCCAATTTTAGAAACACTTGGCGGTATCGTTATCTCCGTCAAGCTGGTACAACCTGAAAAAGCGTAATCTTCTATTTCAGTAATCCCACTCTCGGCAGGTAACGTTACCTCCGTTAAATTGCTACAATCCTCAAAAGCACTACCACCAATTCTATTAATCCCGGCAGGTAATTTTACAGTTCTTATTCCAGTTTTTTCCTTGAAAGCACCGTTACCTATCGATGTTACCCTATATCCATATACTGTTTCCGGTATTACAACATTGGTGATTCCACCGCCATCTCCTCCATAACTAAAGCCCCTCACCCGAACTCCTTCACTTGGAGGAAACTCCACATAGTATTCAATCCCATCTAAGTAAATTATGTCGCCGGGAACATAAGCTTTGGCAGACATTGTAACAGCGGCCAACAGCGTTAAAACGTTTCATAGCTCTATATCGTCGATTAAACGGTTAATGAAATGCAACAGGCTCTCGGCACAAACCTCGTCAAGATAGATGCCGCCGCACATGCTTCCCCAACAGCTGAAATAGGGGGTGGTCCAAACTGACTGGTAGCCGTTGGGCTTGGCCGTCTCATCGAGATCGTAAGGTGTACTGCCCTTAGAACGGCACGCACAGACTATCACCGCGCATTCCGCCGCCATGCACCTGTCGAGCCATTCCTTCATCTTCCCTCCGGGGTCGCCTTGTGTGACTACTCCGACATTCACCTTTATGTACGAGCCGATAGCAAGTCGGTCGGAAGCAGCGGAATCCTGCTCCGTTACGACCATTCCATGCTCCACGAGCTTGTCGATAAGCCAATTCAATGTTTCCGTCTTGCCGGTGTTCGACCGGCCCTGCAACGCAATAACAGTTTTCATGACTAAATTTTGTTTTTCCGCCTCCCTGTCCCCTCCGTCGGGCTGATTAAACATTCTAAAAAGAAAGAAGCGCAGGGACTTCAGTCTGCTTATCTTACAAGAGGCATCGCCAAACGCCCGATCCGGGATAAGACAGAACAACAACCCCACGCCGACAGTATACCGTCCGTGACCGCTCGCGCGGGACGGAGATATAACAAGGCATCAGCGTCTGCTACTCTACCCCCGAATCTGAAAATTTTGGCGAATTTCTTGTAAGGGATAACGCGCACTAAACGCTTCATCAAAAAAACAACAATGTCGGACAGCCGCAGCCTATGCCGCAACTATCCGACACAAATTTACGAATTTTCTTTCAAACAAAGAAACAATCTCTAAAACTACCATCGCTGTCCGCTAAAAACACACAACCCGACCGCATAATACTTATACATAAGTAATTACCACCCCGCAAACCCGACTTTTAGCGGGCGACTATAATCCCATACGAGCTTTGAATCTGAAGCTGCGCATAGATGCGGTGCGCAGCATCTATGAAGCCGTGGCGATGCCATCGCTTATCCTACGGCTGAAGCCGTAGGTTCACTACACGCAGCCGCTATGCGGCTGACACCCGCCGCGCCATAGACCATCCATCACACAGCAGCAGACACAGCCATACATAGGCCTTCCGCCTCATCGCAGCAGACACAGTATCGGAGACCGTCGCAGCGCGCGTGACGACGCTACATTAATTTTACCAATCCTTGTCACGAACTCGCACAATTATGGATAGCGTCTCAGGCATTTACGGAATAGTGTGTGTAGGCACGGCGGAAAATGTCGCCATACGCGTCATCCGACGGAAAACTATTGCCCATAGCAGTCGCCCTCGCCCTGACAGTTTCGGCAAACGGCACGTCGTTCCCTCTTTGCGCGTCGGCAAATTCCACGCCAAGCACTGCCCCGGCATTGGCATACTCACACAACAGCCTGAACTGCTCCGCATCACCATCTCCATTCTTTGCCCGGCGCTTCTCCACTGCCTGATAAAAAGCGGCATCCACATCGGCCACAGCCGTAGGGTCGCCGGAAAGCAAAGCCGACATACGCAAATCAGTGAGAGACACGGCATAAGATTCCGGCGACACCAAATCCAATGCTTCATCTGAAAATGACTTGGAAATCGCCTCGATTTGCCGCTTAGACTTGAACTTCGAAATAATATTCCCGAATTCCTCATAAAAAGAAGACAAAAAGCTCTCATCATCCTGCCCGCTATCACAACTAAGCCGTCTTCCCAATTCCTTCCCGGTAGCAAATAAATTGTCGAGAGTCTTGCCTTTGCACAGTTCATCCCCCTCATGTACGGCTGATGACGAAATCCCGGCCATCACCGACATCGTAGCAATAGTCCTTGATAAGTCTTTCATAGAGATTCTGTGTTTAGTGTGTTTGTTGAATACTTCTCCTTTCGCAAATATATAGATAATCTTTTTGATTTACAAGATGTTGCACACGCGCAACAATGTTAAACATAGTTAAATCCAAACTATGGGAAAATCCGGCCAAACACACGCATTGCTGTTAAAAATATTTAATCACACTGTATGGGTTCCTATTTTAAATATATGATTGTAACTTTATAAAAAATTCGCGCAACAATATTTGTAAAATGGCATATAAGGCAGTAATAATAGGTGCGACATCAGGGATTGGACTCGAAGTGGCACGCATGCTGTGGAAAGAAGGGGCAACGGTCGGCGTGGCAGGCCGACGCACCGGCCGTTTGCAGTCGTTCTGCAAGGAATGCGGGCAACGTGCCTCATATAAGGCAATAGACATCACCGCAGGCGATGCCGGAAAAAAGCTCATAGAACTTTCCGAAGCAATAGGCGGAGCCGATATGATACTATTGTGTTCCGGAACAGGAAGCCAAAACCCCGAATTGAAACCGGAGATAGAATCAGACACGGTGAATACCAATGTCGGCGGATTCACGCGGATGATTGACGCGGCTTTCAACTATTTCAAAGGGAAAGGCGGAGGACACATAGCAGCCGTCACATCTATAGCCGGGACAAAAGGTCTCGGAATAGCTGCCGCCTACTCTGCAACGAAACGCTATCAAAACACCTACATGCAATGTCTTGCACAACTGTCGGCAATGCAAGGCTACAACATACGATTCACCGACATCCGTCCCGGATTTGTCGATACCGATTTGCTTAAATCCGGAAGTTTCCCAATGAAAATGCCAGTCGAATACACGGCAAAAAAGATAGTGAAAGCGATTAAAAGGCATAAACGTGTGGCAGTCATTGACTGGAAATACAAAATCATAGTGGCAATATGGAGAATCATTCCAAACTGCATCTGGGAACGGATGAATATAAGAAATCAATAAAAAACATCTAATCATATATGAGAAATTTAGTTCTTATCACACTGTTAGGGGCATCATCCCTATCGGCAACAGCGACTACCCCCCTGTGGATGCGCGATGCCAACATCTCGCCTGACGGTAAAGAAATCGTGTTCACCTACAAAGGCGACATCTACAAAGTATCCGCAAATGGAGGCAACGCTGTGCAGCTAACCACACAAGATTCCTACGAATCGTCACCAGTATGGTCGCCCGACGGACGGCAGATAGCTTTCGCCAGCGACCGTCACGGAAATGCCGACATATTCATAATGCCGGGCGACGGAGGCCCGGCCACAAGGCTTACCTACAACTCAGCATCGGAAACGCCATGGACATTCACCACGGACGGAAAATATGTGCTGTTTTCCGCCTCGATACAAGACCCGGCAACAAGCGCAATGTTCCCGACATCATCTATGAGCGAACTATATAAAGTGCCGGTCACAGGAGGACGTACGAAACAAGTGCTTGGCACACCGGCCGAAATGGTCAATTTCGACAAAAGCGGCAACTGGATGCTCTATCAAGATCAAAAAGGATTCGAAGACAAATGGCGCAAACACCACACTTCGTCGATAACCCGCGACATATGGCTATACGACACAACGACAGGTAAACATACCAACCTTACAGACCGCGCCGGCGAAGACCGCAACCCGGTGTTTTCGCCTGACGGCAACACGGTATATTTCCTCAGCGAGCGCAACGGCGGCTCGATGAACGTATATTCCATGCCACTCAACTCGCCGACACAAACCACGGCCATTACATCATTCAAGGACAATCCTGTAAGATTCCTCTCCGTAGCCAATGACGGCACATTGTGCTATACCTACGACGGAGCCATATACACGCAAAGCAAAAGCGGCAAACCGGAATTGGTGAACATCAGCATAACACGCGACGACGACAACGAGATTGCCGACCTCAGTTTTTCACGTGGCGCCACTTCCGCAAGCGTCTCGCCTGACGGCAAACAAGTGGCTTTCATCGTCCGCGGCGAAGTGTTCGTGACATCCGTGGAATACGGCACTACAAAACGTATCACCGAGACAGAGACAGGAGAAGCCGACGTGGATTTCGCTCCCGACAACCGGTCGGTGGCATATGCGGCCGAAAGAAACGGAGTATGGGGAATCTACCGTGCAAAAATATCGCGTGAAGACGACCTTAATTTCCCGAATGCCACCATCATCGAAGAAGAACGCTTGACACCTGACGACAAAACAGACCGCGCACAGCCTAAATTCTCTCCCGACGGCAAACAAATAGCCTTTGTGGAAAACGAGACTAAGTTGATGGTGATGGATCTCGATTCAAAAAAAATAACACAGGTGACAGACGGCTCCAACTGGTATTACGACGAATTCAATTATGACTGGTCGCCCGACGGAAAATGGTTCACTCTCGAAATAATCGGCAACGGGCGCGCGCCATACACCGACATTGCCATAGTAAAATCCGACGGTTCTGAAGCGCCTTTCAACCTGACAAACAGCGGATATTTCAGTATGATGCCACGCTTCGTGCTCGACGGCAACGCCATCCTGTTCCTCAGCGACCGCTACGGAATGCGCAGTCACGGCTCGTGGGGTTCGCTCAACGACGCGATGCTCGTGTTCCTTAACAAAGACTCATACGATAAATTCCGCTTGAACAAGGAGGACTACGAACTGCTGAAAGAACTTGAAGAAGAACAGGCAAAAGCCAAAAACGATGAAAACAGCGAGGAAAAAGACTCCGGAAAAACCGATGAAGAGGAAGAAAACAAAGATATTGTAGTGGAATTTGACGGTATCGACGACCGCATTGTCCGCCTTACTCCTAACTCTTCCGACATCTGCGACGCAATCGTATCGAAAGACGGCGAGAAATTATTCTATCTGTCGTCTGTTGAAAAAGGCTATGACTTGTGGAAAATCGACCTACGCGGAAAAGACATATCGCTGCTCAAAAGCCTTGACACATCATGGGCTAACCTGCAATTAGACAAGGAAGGCGACAATCTGTTCATACTTGGAAGCACGATGAAGAAAATGGGCGTAACAGGCGAAAAGCTCGACAACATTTCATTCTCCGCAAAAATGAAGTTCGACCTTGCCAAAGAGCGGGAATACATGTTCGACCACGTATGCCGTCAAGAAGCCCGGCATTTCTTCCGCACCGACATGCAAGGAGTTAATTGGAAGAAAGTGACAGCCACCTACCGCAAATTCCTGCCGCACATCAACAACAACTACGACTTCGCGACACTGTTGAGCGAAATGCTCGGCGAACTGAACGTATCGCATACCGGCGGACGCTATTACCACAGCGGGAAAGGCGACAGCACTGCCGACCTCGGCTTGCTGTTCGATATGGAATACACCGGCAACGGCATGAGAGTAGATGACATAATCGAAAGAGGACCTTTCGACCGCAGTTCTACGAAAGTAAAAGCCGGGACTATCATAGAAAAAATCAATGGAAAAGAAATAACTAATACAACCGACTACTATTCTCTGCTAAACGGATTGAGCGGAAAAAAGACACTAGTTTCATTCCAAGACCCCGCAACTGGAGAACGATGGGATGAGGTGGTAAAACCGATAAGCAAGGGTGTGATAAGCGAACTGCTCTACCGCCGTTGGGTGAAACAACGTGAAGCCGACGTTGAAAAATGGTCGGGCGGACGACTCGGCTACGTACATATCGAGTCGATGGACGACAGCAGTTTCCGCACTATCTATTCCGAGATATTCGGCAAATACAACAAATGCGACGGCATAGTAATCGACACGCGCTTCAACGGAGGCGGCCGTCTGCATGAAAACCTTGAGATGCTATTCAGCGGCGAAAAATACCTCACCCAAGTATTCCGCGGACGGCCTACAGGCGACATGCCGAGCTTCCGCTGGAACAAGCCTACGATAATGCTTCAATGCGAATCCAACTATTCCAATGCCCACGGCACGCCATGGGTATACCGATTCAAGCGTATGGGCAAGTTAGTAGGCGCACCTGTCCCGGGAACCATGACGAGCGTGTCATGGGAGCAGTTGCAAGATCCGTCACTGATTTTCGGCACGCCGATAATAGGCTACCGCACGGCAGAAGGCAACTATCTCGAAAACACCCAACTCGACCCAGACATTCTCGTGCTTAACGCCCCGGAAACAATAGTACAAGGCGAAGACACCCAATTGAAAACCGCTGTTGAAGAATTATTAAAAGAAATAGACAATCAAAACAGATAACAAAATGAAAACTACTATTTTATTTACCGCATTAGCGGCCGTAGGCATATTTGCAGGCTGTTCTGGTAACGGCTCCGGATACAAAATCACCGCCACATCGCAAGATGCTTTTTCACAAGGTGACACCTTATTATTAATAGACTACGACACCGACGAACATCTTGACAGCATAGTAGTTGCCGATAGCACTCTCGTGTTTGAAGGAAATGCTGACAAAGGACGAATAGTGGCGTTGACCAACCACGGCAAACGTCTGGCCGTATTCCTGCTCGAACCGGGAGAAATCACCATCGACTTGAATACGCGCACAGCAAAAGGCACACCGCTCAACGACAAAAATTATGCCCTGAACGAAGCCGGAGACAGCATCATTCAAAATTATTATTCAACTGTAGAGCATCTAAAAAAATCAGGCAAAACCGAAGCCGAGATACAAAACGCGTTGGACAGCCTCACTTCAGCTACTGACAGCATACTCACGGCAATGAACAAAAATGCATTCGAAGCGAACAAAGACAATGCGTTCGGTCTGCTTGCATTCCTTGATTATGCCTACGGACTCGACAAGGCGCAGCTTGAAGCAGCGCTTGACGGCACTCCTGACTGGTTCCGCAATTCAGTGCGCGTGCAACGCTTTGTCGATGCCGCCTACAAATTAGACAAGACCGCGCCGGGAAAAATGTTCACCGACTTCACGGTGACGACATCCGACGGCAAAACAGTTAAATTGTCGGATTATGTAGGAAAAGGCAACTACGTATTAGCAGATTTCTGGGCAAGCTGGTGCGGTCCGTGTATGCGCGAGATGCCGGGATTGAAAGAACTATACGGAAAATACAACGGCAAGGGATTGCAAATTGTCGGCGTGGCCGTATGGGACGAGCCAGACGACACCCGCAAGGCGGTCGAGACGCAACAACTGCCATGGACCATTATCGACAACGCTCAGCGCATTCCTACTGACCTTTACGGAATTATGGGAATCCCGCACATCATAATGTTCGCCCCCGACGGCACTATAGCGTTCCGTGGACTTACCGGCGAGGAATTGCAAAAAGCTGTGGACGATTTAATGGAAAAACGGTAAAAATATCTATTTAGTAATAAGCGGGAGAGGCCAAATCTTATTGCCCTCTCCCGCTTTATTATGTTGTATAGCATAAGTGGCAGTTTATATAGGTTAAAAACGTATAAAAATAAAAAAAAGTGTTTTTGAATATAAAATTCAAATCTTAAATTTGAAATGAATTAAAAACCTAACATTTACTAACTAAAATCACAATCTCTATGAAAAAAATCATTTTTTCAGTGATGCTCCTTTGCAGCAGTACGATTGGATTTGCACAGCTTCTGGATGTGACCTCCACAGAGAAAGTCAACCTTCCGGAAGGCACAGTTGCCGACATCGTGACATTGAGTCCGAAAGGCGACTATATGTTGCTATCCGACCAGAAGAAGCAAGGACTTCAAAAATTTGATTTCCGCACAGGCGAAATCAAAAGTGTAACCAAAGCCCTCGGCTCCAATTACAACGCAAAAATCAGCGATGATGGCAACACCGTATTTTTCCGTGAAAACCAATTCGGGAAAGACCGTCTGAAAAAGACAGCGCTGAAATCCGTGAACCTCACTACAGGAGAGGTAAAGACATTGGTACAACCGACACGCGAGATGAAAGCCGTACAAACCGGCACCCGCCCCGAGGTATCAATCAAATACGGACAGCTGATGATTACCCGCAACGGCAAGACCGAGATTCTATCTCCTAACGGACAGTCCGGACAAAGTTACCTTTGGCCTTCTGTCTCGCCAGACGGCACTAAAATTGTCTATTATCTTGCGACCAAAGGCGCATACACCTGCAACATCGATGGTACCGACGTGCAATTCGTAGGCAATATCCGCGCCCCGAAATGGTACAACAATGAAATCGTTGTCGGTATGAACGACAAGGACAACGGCGAATTCGTCACTTCTTCCTCAATCGTGGCTTATGCAGCCGACGGCTCAGAAAAGCAAGTGCTGACAGGAAGCGACAAAATCGCCATGTATCCTACCGCTACCAAAGATGGCGGCAAGATTGCTTTCACAACCCCGCAAGGCGAGGCTTACATTATTAATGTAAAAACCAAATAGCATATGAAAAGCAAACTACTCATAGCTTCCGCCTTAATAGCATTGGGATGCGGAAGCATATTCGCACAGAACACATTGCAAAAGCCTGCCGACCAAGTCAGGATTTACATCAATCCGGGACACGGCAGCTGGGGGCCAAACAACCGCCCGATGCAGACAATAGGCAGAGATGAATACAACGCTGCAGATGTTGACACGACAGGATTCTTCGAGTCAAACACGAACCTGCTTAAAGGCTATAGCCTTCTCGATCGTCTCGTGGAAGCCGGCGTACCTTTCGACCGCACCAAGAACCAGACAGGCGACAACCCCGCCCGTATAGGCGCAGCTTTGGATTTGAGCCAGAACATAGTGATGTCGCACGTAAAGGCTGGTCCATATCCATATACAGGGAAAGCAGATGATGAAGAAAACGCCTACAACCGTCCGCTCTCGGAAATACGGGAGGAAGTCGAGGCCAACGATTTCGACATCTTCATCTCAATACACTCAAATGCCAATGTCGATGGCGACGGAGTGAACTATCCGCTCTTCCTCTACAGAGGCTACGACGATGAGCGCGAGTCAGTACCCGGAAGCCGCGAACTTGCGGAACATATGTGGCCATACACTTTCAGTGACGCTCACAAATGTTGGTCATATTACTCTGACACGGATATGAACGTGCGCGGCGACGTTGATTTCTACGGAGAAGGCAACAGCGGCTATACCGCAAACAACGGCAACAGTTATTTCGGCTATCTCGGAGTGCTGAAGCATGGTGTTCCCGGATTTCTTGTTGAAGGCTATTTCCACACGTACCAACCTGCCCGCCAACGCGCCATGAACGATGACGTGTGCTACCACGAGGGACACCTCTACGCACGCGGTCTCGTTGACTACATGGGATGGCAGAAAGAAACCACAGGAGAAATCTACGGCATAGTACGCGACATGCACGAGAAATTCTCAGATCCGTTGTATCATGCCATAGCGCGTACCGATGATGTCTACAAGCCGTTGAACGGCGTGAAAGTGACATTGATGAAAGGCGGCGAAATTGTCGACACATATACGACAGACAACGAATACAACGGAGCGTTCTTGTTCACATATCTCGAACCGGGCGAATACACGCTCTCATACGAAGCCGAAGGCTACAAAGAAGCGTTCGAGGAATATCTTCAACCCGTGACTGTCACTGCCAACGAAACCACGTATATCAACCCGATGCTCGAGGCTGAAGGCTACGAACCGCCGGCAATAGTCTATGTGAACTACCCTGACGCAGTTGAAGGCAACAAGGCATTCAGCGTGGCAGGCGAATACAATGTAGAGCAAGAAGTAACAGAAGCCAATCCGCTCGAAGAGCAGCTCGCAGGCAAGACAGTGCGCCGCCAAATCGTGCGCAACGGCAATATGTACGTGCTTGCTTTGGACGAAAGCAACGAGCCGTATATCTATATGGTGAACCTTGCCGACAACACTGTCACAAACATCAGCACCAACGGCACCACCCTCGACGAAAACCGCGATCTCAAGATTTCCGACATCGCGCTTTCTGCCGACAACGTACTGCTTGCGTCGAGCTATGGAGAGAACCAATTTGACGCTTCGCAGGTTGCAGCCGGCGACGTTAGAGGCTCGGTAGCCATATATAAATGGGAGAACGACGAAAACGGCATCCCGACAGGCGACCCGGCTGTAATGTTCACATCGCAGAACTCCGGCAACTACTACAACGCAATGACCGGCAAGACCCTTGCTTACTCCGGAACAATCGAGGACGGCACAGCAATGATAACAGCGCAGACCACAGGTTCAAGCACTTCGCTGCGCTTCGTGGAATTTGCAATAGCCGATGGAGAATTGGTGGCCACAACATTCATCAACAATGTTGTCACAGCAGAATCCAACTATACAGCAACCAAGATTGGCGATGACATGCAATTGGTTGTATCCCCGAATGCCGACAACCAATATGTAATCGACGGCTCTAACACCAACCCGATGGAATGGCAGACAGCCGGCCAAAATGTCGACGCTCCTCTGTTGGGCAGAATCAGCGAGGAACTCATGACACCCGACGAAAACGGAGCGACATTCTTCCGCTATGCAGGAAGAAGCCTTATGGTAATGCCTGTAAAAGAGGAAGGCAAAGTGAAGGGCATCAAGATGTTTGACATCACCGACGGCCTCGACAACGCCAAAGAAATCGCTCTCAATGGAGCTGAAATAGAAGCAGCCGAGGCCACATATGTAACAGCAGCAGCTAACGTAATCACTGAAGAAGACGATTTCGGCAATGTCACTGACGCTACCATCGACTTCTATCTGATTCGTGACGGTAAGGTTACCACATTCACCATCGATGGTGTCGAGCAGCCTGTTTACCGTGGTGAATATGCATACGAATTGACATCGAATGTCGGCGAGACAGAGTCTTCATTCTCATTCAAGTCAACAGGTGATGCTCCTGCCGCAAACATCGTCTTCACCGACAGCGAAGGCAATGAGACAAGAGTGGCAGCAGGCGCAGTGTCGGAAGGTGACAACACTTTCAGCTTCGACAACAACGCACTTCCTGAAGGAACATTCGAATGGAGCGTTGAGATTGAAAACAAAGCTGCAGGATCAGCTGGCAAAGTATTCAACGATGCAGGTTTTGCAAGAATGCAAGGTGTGATTGTTGACAACAATCCTGAAAGCAAGTACTTCGGTACAGTATATGCAGCCAATGGCACAGCCGGCGAAAAGGACAAAGGCATCTATGTATATGACCGCTCTTGGACAAATACAAAAACAGCTGTTCTTTCCGAAGAATTCAAACAAGGCAACGATTCTTCACCATTCCGCTTAGGCTTGATGGAAGACGGCACATTGCTCGTAACCGACTGGTCTGACGCACATGCAGGACTTTACACTGTAAATCCTGAGACATTTGAATGCGCTAACATGTTCCAAGGCGAACGCGACGCTACAGGTGCAATCACCTACAATGGAACGCTCATCGGCGGTGGAACAACTGGCGTATCGGCTGTCGGAACAAAGATTTACACCTTCTGTGAAGACTATCCTGCAGGTAATGCTGGCAACCAGCTCGTACGTTACGAAATCGGTGACAGCAAGACAATCACTGCAGTTCCGGAATTCGCATACACCAACGCAACCCTTCCGAACACCAACGTTGAGGTAAGGGCAACCGAAGACGGTGTATGGGCATCGCAAGTACGCTCAGCCGGCAACAACACCAAGGGCGCACAAGCATTGATGTATCTTGACCACGAAGGCAATGTTCTCTACGACTCAAGCAGTGCAAATGCCGAAGACTTGAACGGTTGCAACGCCGCAGGTTTCGCAATCAATGTTGACAACGACATCCTCGCCATAGCCAACGGTGACAGCAACATCAACATCTACGATTTGACTTGGAATGAGAATGTTCCTACGTTGACATTCCTTTACACAGTATCTGTAGGTAGCGCAATCCGAGAAATGTCGTTCGATATTGCCAACAATCTCTATGTAGCTGCACAAAACGAATTAGCAGTCTATGTACTGTCGGGAATCGGCAACACAGCCGTTACACCTTCAGGTGAGACAGTGACAATCGTCAATGCATCTGTCGAGGAGACTGTTGCAGAAAGCAACGAAGTTGCAGTTTACCCGAACCCGGCAACCGATTTTGTCAACGTCGAGACAACAGAAGCGATAACAAGCATCGCAGTTTACAATATGAGCGGAGCAGCTGTCAACGCTGATTACAGCGTCAACGGCAACAATGCCACAATCAATGTAAACGGCCTGGCATCCGGTGTTTACTTCGTAAGAATCAACAACGGAGAAGCTGTTCGCGTTATCAAGAAATAAGACGACGTATAAACAGACAAGCCTTGCAAGGTGTGCCAAAAAATCGGCACACCTTGTTTTTTTATAAGTCAACAAATAAAAACCGTAACCGGGATTTTGTTTTGTGCGTATGGCTGGAATAGGTTAATTTTGCGACATAAAACAAATAGGAAAATGAGACTGCCGATAATCGAGATAATGGATACCACGCTCCGCGACGGCGAACAGACCACCGGAGTGAGCTTTACCCGCAGCGAAAAGCTCAGCATATTCAAACTGCTCGTTGAAGAATTGCACATACCACGGGTAGAAGTGGCCACAGCAAGAGTGTCGTCCGGAGAATTTGAAACCGTAAAAAGAATATGCGATTGGGCAAGACATAACGGACATCTCGAAAAAGTAGAAGTTCTTGGACTGATAGACGGCGGACAATCAAACAGCTGGGTACATGATGCAGGAGCCACAAAAATCAACCTGCTATGCAAAGGCAGCGAGCGTCACTGCCGCATACAATTAGAAAAATCGCCAGAAGAACACATCGCCGACGTAAAAGCGGAAATAGCCGACGCACGGAACAAAGGGCTTGAAGTAAACCTCTATCTGGAAGACTGGTCAAACGGGATGAAAGACTCTCCCGGGTACGTGTTCCGCCTGATGGATGCATTGCGCGAAGAGCCGGTCGGACGCTTCATGCTTCCCGACACATTAGGAGTGCTTGACCCATACGACACTTTCGACTATGTGAAAAAAATGGTGAAGACATACCCTGAGCTGCGTTTCGACTTCCATGCCCATAACGACTACGACCTTGCCATATCCAATCTTTTCGCCGCGCTGAAAGTCGGCGCGTCAGGCGTGCATTGCACTATCAACGGACTGGGTGAACGTGCCGGCAATGCCGTACTATCAAGCGCAGTGGCAGTAATCCACGACATGCTGCATCTGTCAACGGGCATCGATGAGACAAAAATCAACCGTGTGAGCAGCATCGTGGAATCATACTCAGGAGTTGCCATACCTCCCAATAAACCAATCATCGGAGAATACGTGTTCACACAATGCGCCGGAGTGCATGCCGACGGCGACAGCAAAGCCGCACTCTACTCATCGAAACTGGCGCCGGAACGTTTCGGACGCACCCGCGAATACGCACTTGGCAAACTGTCGGGTAAAGCCAATATCCGCAAAAACCTCGAAGCACTCGGGCTGGAACTCAGCGAAGAGAAAATCCAGAAAGTGGCACAGCGTATCACCGAGTTGGGCGACAAGAAAGAAATCGTCACACAAGAAGACTTGCCATTCATCGTGGCCGATGTTGTCAAGCACGGCAACCGTGAAGACAAAATCAAGCTTGTCAACTACCAGCTGTCCATTGCACGCGGCCTACGCCCTACAGCCGTAGTCAAAATCGAAATCAACGGCAAGGAATATATGGAAAGCTCTGTGGGCGACGGACAATACGACGCTTTCATGAAAGCATTGCGTAAAATCTACCGCGGACAACGCCGCCGTGACTTTCCTACCCTTACCAACTATACGGTAAACATTCCCCGCGGCGGAAAAACCGACGCATTGGTACAGACAACAATACATTGGCAATACGGAGAGCATCTGCTTAAAACCATAGGCCTTGATGCCGACCAAACCGAATCTGCGATAAAAGCCACAATAAAAATGCTTAATGTAATCGAAGAATTTAAATAGATATAAATTCACATAATTTGACGGAAAAAATTACCGCTTTTAACTATTGTTATTTATCTTTGTTGCACGAAAAAATAAAAACAATTCATACAACTTTAAAACTTATAGATTATGAAGTTTCTTACAGAAGAAAAATTGACCATTGTCGGCGCTGCCGGCATGATTGGCTCAAACATGGCACAGACTGTACTTATGATGGGTCTTACCCCGAACCTTTGCCTTTACGATCCCTACGGACCGGGCTTGGAGGGTGTTGCAGAAGAAATGCGCCACTGCGGTTTTGAAGGTTGCAACGTGACTTTCACCACAGACATCAAGGAAGCGCTTACCGATGCAAAATATGTCATCTCGTCAGGTGGTGCAGCCCGCAAAGCCGGCATGACACGTGAAGACTTGCTTAAAGGCAATGCCGCTATTGCCGAAGATTTCGGTAAGAACTTGAAAGCATATTGCCCGGATGTAAAGCATGTGGTTGTAATCTTCAACCCGGCCGACATCACCGGCTTGATTACGTTGCTCCACTCAGGCTTGAAACCTTCTCAGGTTACCACTTTGGCCGCATTGGACAGCACACGTCTGCAAAGCGAGCTCGCTAAATATTTCAACGTACCGCAAAGCGCAGTTACAGGTTGCCGCACATACGGCGGACACGGAGAACAGATGGCAGTGTTCGCTTCGACAGCGAAAGTAGACGGCACTCCGCTTCTCGACCTTATCGGCACAGACAAACTCCCGGCTGACAAATGGGCAGAAATCCAGCAGAAAGTCATCAAGGGTGGCGCAAACATCATCAATCTCCGCGGACGTTCTTCATTCCAGAGCCCGGCATACGTATCTGTAGAAATGATACGCGCGGCTATGGGCGGCGAAGCTTTCCGCTGGCCGGCAGGTCGCTATGTATCGTTCAAGGGCTTCGACCACGTTATGATGGCCGTTGAGGCTACCATCACATCCAAGGGTTGCGCTTACGAGGAAATCGTCGGCACTCCGGAAGAGATGGCATCATTGCGTGAAAGCTACAAGCACCTGTGCGCACTCCGCGACGAGGTAATCGGCATGGGCGTGCTTCCTCCTATCTCAGAGTGGCATAAGCTCAACCCGAACATCGACGAATAATCAGCGGGTTAAAGATATTGAAAATGACGGGCCGGCTGGAAAAGTCGGTCCGTTTTTGTAATCTTAAAACCACATCACAATGAAACTTATAAAATTATCATCCATAATTCTTTGCGCGGCATTAGTACTTTCGGGCTGCGGGACAATCGGTAAAATGAACAATACCGCCAAGGGCGGAGTGATTGGCGGAGCAGGAGGCGCAGGCGTTGGAGCATTGATAGGAGGACTTATCGGTAAAGGCAAAGGAGCAGCCATCGGCGCAGGTGTTGGAGCGGCCGTAGGCGTTGGAGCAGGTGTGCTTATCGGCAAAAAAATGGATAAGGCGGCCGAACAAGCCAAACAGATAGAAGGAGCGAAGGTGGAGCAAGGAGAAGAGCAAGGCGTTCAGTATGTGAAAGTGACGCTCGACAGCGGAATCACATTCCCCACCAACGGCACGACCCTCTCGCAACAGGCAAAGAGCTCATTGTCGAAATTTGCCAGCCAGCTCGACCCGCAATTCGACCTTGCCATTTGCGGACATACCGACAACACCGGCACACTGGAAGTGAACCAGCGCATTTCGTTGCAACGCGCACAATCAGTGGCAAATTATCTTACAACCAACGGAATAGAATACTCCCAGCTAAAATCAGTGAAAGGCTACGACTACCAATATCCGGTGGCCGACAACTCGACAGAAGCCGGACGGGCACAAAACCGCCGCGTAGAGCTGTATCTGCTCCCGAGCCAACAGATGATTGACCAAGCAAATAAAGAAGCATCAAATTAATATGAAAAACAAATTAGCGACAACACTATTAGCGGCATCCTTAGCAATTTCAGCATCCGCAATTCCGGCATATAAAGGATTGATAGCCCGCACATTGCCCGATGGCACTACAATCAGAATCCGTCTGCACGGCGACGAAAATTTCCACTTCACTACACTCGCCGACGGCACAATCGTAAAGGACGTGGACGGCTATTTCTATTATGCCACAGTAGGCGACAACGGAATAGAAGCCACAAAATACAAAGTGGGGCAACCATTGCCTTCAAAGGCTAAGAAATCCATTGCAAGCGACGACAACACGGCAAAGAAATTACAATCAATCTACAACTCCCGCAAAGCCAAACGCAATATGCCACGCAGAAATGCAGATAAAGGCGACACACCGCTCGGCTCGCAGCACGGATTGGTGATACTTGTCAACTTCTCGGACGTGGAATTTGAGTATGGCAAAGAAATGTTTGAAAACGTACTCAATCAAGAAGGCTACAGAGAGGAATATGCCACTGGCAGCGCATACGACTATTTCCGTGACTCATCTTACGGACTATATTCCCCCGTTTTCGACGTTCTCGGGCCATATACGCTGTCGAAAGAACAGGCATACTACGGAAGCAACCGCCCAACTGATGATGATAAAGCACCAGAGATGATTGTCGAGGCATGCCAACTCGCCTCTGCCGACGGCCACGACATGTCGCAATACGACTATGACGGCGACGGAAACATCGACAGAGTCTACGTGTTCTATGCCGGTGCGGGAGAAGCCAACGGAGGGTCGGAAGACACCATTTGGCCGCACCAATGGACAGTAATGGAAGGTTATAACTACGATGGCGACACGGAAGTCGACGGTGTACACGTCGCGGATTATGCTTGCAGCAACGAGATTTGCGAATCATACCGCAGGACAATCGATTCCGCATTCGACGGCGTAGGCACGTTCGTTCATGAGTTCGGACACGTGTTGGATTTACCAGACCTCTACAACACCAGCAGAGGAGGCTATTTCTTCACCCTCGAAAATTACGACGTGATGGACGGTGGCTCATATACCAACTATAGCCGTACTCCGCCAGCTTATTCAGGCTATGAACGGATGTTCATGGGCTGGGTCATCCCGGAACAAATCTACCCTTCATACGAGGGCGACGAAATGGAGCTTGCCCCAATCTCCGAGAAAAAAGTATATTTGCTTACTCCCGACGGCAAGGAACACAACCTTGATGGTGTAAACCCATCTCCTGAAGAATTTTATATACTTGAATACCGCGACAATGAAGGTTGGGACAGATACACCGGACAACAATATGACGGACACCCGGGAGACAAAGGATTGTTGATTACGAAAGTGAAATACAACGAAGACAAGTGGGAGAACAACACAGTCAATAATTTACAATTCGATATGGGTGTATCCTATGTATGCAACGACTCGCAAAACCAGTATCCGTACAGATTTTATCCTATGTTCCCGGGGTATTTGGAAGAAGAAGCAGTGGAGTTCGGCAACTATACCGTAAGCGACATCCATTATAATGACGACGGTAACATATGCTTCACTATCAGCGACAAGACAGCAGAACCGACTATGGGTGGAATTGACGGCAAAACCGTTACTGAGCCTATGGCTGTCGCCGGAGAAAACGGCCGCATACTCGTAAAAGGAATTGTCGAGAATGTGAGAGTGTTGAATATGCAAGGTGTAACGATGTATAACGGAAACGCGACTGAAATAGCTGTTCCGGCAGGCATCTACATAGTGCAGATTGGCAACGGGAACGGTGCTGCGCAAACAGTAAAAGTTGTAGTACGATAAAACCAATCAACGGATTGCCACAACAATGCATCCAATTATTTAGGGTGTCATTGTTGTGGCAATATTTTCAAATAATCGGTCCCATCCCCTCTAACTGCATCAAAAACGCAAACCAATACGGTTTGGTTTAGTTATCACAACCACAACCTTAATATTCAAAGAAATGACAACAAACAATATTATCAAAATCCAGACATACCACTCCCCTTGCGGCGACTTGCTGCTCGGTTCGCTCGGCAACCGTCTTTGCCTGTGCAACTGGGTCGTGGAGAGACACCCCGGCAGAGTAGACACCCGGCTACAGAAGTTACTGCAAGCCACTTATGCAACAGAAAAAAGCGAAACAACCGATGAAGCCGCCCGCCAATTGGACGAATATTTCGCCCGGAGGAGGCAGAAATTCGACATACCGTTACTATTCGCAGGGACAGAATTTCAGAAACGTGTATGGCAACGGCTGTTGGAAATACCCTACGGACAGACAATATCATACGGAGAAATGGCACAGTCGTTAGGGATACCGGCATCTGTCCGCGCAGTGGCCAATGCCAACGGTGCGAACACAATCTCCATATTCGCCCCATGCCACAGAGTGATTGGAAGCGACGGCTCACTGACAGGATTTGGCGGAGGGCTCGACGCAAAAAAATTTCTGTTGAAATTAGAGCAAAGCTAATAGAAATTCATTGGTTTGTCGTAAATTTGCAATACTTTCTAAAAGTATGAAGTCGACAAATAAACCGTAAACTATCTAAAGAATGTTTTATCTTGTCGGTTTTTATTTTGTAATACTGCAAATTATTATCACTTTTGCATAAATAAAAAGAGAACAATAACAGTGAAAATAAAACTTTTAACATTAGCGGCACTGGCGTTTGCCTCCTATTATACTGTGGCACAAAACAATAACATTGCCGAAGAAGTAGCATGGGTGGTAGGCGACGAGCCAATCTACAAATCGCAGATTGAAGAACAATACTCACAAATGCAATACGAAAACATTCCTATCGACGGTGATCCGTATTGCGTAATTCCGGAACAGCTTGCCGTAGACAAACTGTTCCTGCACCAAGCGGAAATAGACACAATCGTCGTTGAAGACGCCACAGTGCAACAGGAAGTCAACGCCCGCATAAACCTTTTCATAGAGAATCTCGGCTCAAAAGAAAAGGTGGAGGAATATTTCCGCAAATCCATTCCCGACATGAGGGAAGCGTTGATGGAAATGATGAAAAACCAATACACCATCCAGCGCGTAAAACAAGAGCTGACCGACGATGTAAAAGCCACACCGGCCGATGTCAGAAAATATTTTGACGGACTGTCGAAAGACAGTATTCCATTCGTTCCGATGCAGGTGGAAGTGCAAATAATAAGTATCAAGCCTGTGATTCCGCAACAGGAAATCGACGAAGTGAAATCCCGTCTTAGAGATTATGCCAACCGTGTAAATACCGGAGAATCGGAATTCTCAACGTTGGCAATCCTCTACTCCGAGGACGGCTCGTCGGTGAGAGGCGGAGAAGTAGGTTTCAAAGGCCGTACAGAATTGTTGCCGGAATATGCCAGCGTGGCATTCAACCTTACCGACCCTAAGAAAGCGTCGAAAATAGTCGAGACCGAAGCAGGATTCCATATAATACAACTTATCGAGAAACGCGGTGACAAAATCAATACGCGCCACATCCTGCTGAAGCCGAAAGTATCGGAAAAGGAACTGACAGACGGTTTAGAGCGTCTTGATTCATTGCGCAGCGACCTGATTGCCAAGAAATTCACGTTCGAGGAAGCCGCACAATATCTTTCACAGGACAAAGACACCCGCAACAACCAAGGTCTGATGGTCAACCAACAGAATCTCAACACAAAATTCGAGATGGCCCAACTGCCACAAGAAGTTGCAAAACAAGTTGACAAACTGAAAGTCGGCGACATATCGGAGCCTTTCATTATGATAGACCAGAAAACCAACCGCGAAATCGTGGCAATCGTCAAGCTGAAATCAAGGATTGACGGGCATAAGGCAAATCTGCGCGACGACTATGAGGTACTCAAGCAAATGTACGAGAACTATGCAAAAAACAAAATAATAGCCGACTGGATAAGCCAAAAAATCGAAAACACATATATCTATGTAGAGGATGGTTGGCGCGATTGCAATTTCGAGCATAAAGGATGGTTGAAAACCTCAAATTAGCCTTTTATGGGAAAACAATACAATAGCAACGATACAAACAAAAGGCATAAGGTCCGCAACGGAGTCTTATGCCTTTTGGCTCTTTGCATCATCAACGTGATTTTCGGCGCGACACCCCCAAAACAAGCGAAAGGGAGCAAAATCAAACCGACAATCCCTACAGCAGACAGGTATCAGAAAGGACGCGTATTCCTTGAATATGCCGACAGCCTGACTATGGACGAAAAAAAAAGTACCGAATACCAAGTGCTTAACGGAAACGTTAAATTCCGCAAAGGCGACATGTATATGTACTGCGACAGCGCGCATTTCTACGACAAACGCAATTCATTGTATGCATTCGGGAACGTGAAAATGGAGCAAGGCGACACATTGTTCGTATATGCAGACCAACTGTATTACAACGGAGACATAGACCTTGCGCAATTACGCTATAACGTAAGGATGGAAAACCGTAATGTCACCCTTTTCGCAGACAGTCTCGACTACGATTTGCTCGCCAATATAGGCTACTACTTTGAAGGAGGGAAAATCGTCGATGAAGAAAACGAACTCACATCCGTCTACGGACAATACGCCCCCGACACCAAAGATTCGGAATTTCTGTTCGACGTAGTACTGACCAACGACCGCTACGTAATGCATACCGACACATTGCTCTACAACACCGACACGCATATCGCCGACATTGTAGGATACACCACAATCGTTTCGGACAGCAACATAATCTACACTGACAAGGGATGGTATGACACAGAAGCCGACAAATCGACGCTCTACAACCGCTCCCTGATAGTCGGGAAAGACAACCAGACGCTTACCGGCGACACCATATTCTATGACCGCAACACCGGTTTCGGTGAAGTGTTCGGGAACATGGTGCTCACCGACTCGCTGAAATCTTCAACGATAAAAGGCGGCTACGGATATTATAACGAAAAAAACGAGAACTCGTTTGCCACCAAGCGGGCACTTGCTTTGGAATATTCACAAAAAGACACACTATATCTTCACGGAGACACAATCAAATCGTATCTTCTTGAAGACTCCTCACGGGTGATGTGCGCATACCCTTCTGTCAGGTTCTACCGTGTAGACATACAAGGGCTATGCGATTCCCTGTCGTTCATGTCGAGGGACTCGATGCTATATATGCACCGCCACCCAATCCTTTGGAACACCAACCGGCAAGTGATGGGCAACGTGATAAAAGTACATTTCAACGACAGCACAGTCGACAAGGCATATCTTCCGGAGTACGGAATGCTCGGGGAGCATGTGGCGGAAGAATTCTACAACCAGCTGTCGGGAAAAGAAATGATAGCATATTTCGAGAATCAAGACATGCGCAGGCTTGATGTCAACGGCAACGTCATGACAATAATGCTGCCAATGGAAAACGACTCCACATACAACAAGATAATAAACGCGGAGGGCAGTTTCCTGATAGTCAACATGCACGACCGGAAAATGGACAAGCTGAACCTATGGCCGGATGTAACCGGGAAAGTCACCCCGATATACTTGGCAAAGAAATCGCAATATTACCTGAAAGGATTTAAATGGTATGGTGAAATACGCCCTAAAGACAAGAATGATATTTTTGAAGTGCCAGAAGCGATGAAAGAATTATTCAGTAAACCGGAAGCGATAGCCCCGGTGAGAAGAATAAGAGAAACAGAAGATTAAGAAAGGAGATAAACAATTATGTCTGACATTATAAAACTGCTGCCCGATTCCGTCGCAAACCAAATTGCCGCAGGAGAGGTGATACAGCGTCCGGCATCGGTAATAAAAGAGCTTGTGGAAAACGCCATCGACGCCGGTGCCACTTCCATACAAATCATACTCAAAGACGCAGGACGCACATTGATTCAAGTCATCGACAACGGTTGCGGAATGTCGGAAACCGATGCCCGTCTTGCTTTCGAAAGGCATTCCACGTCGAAAATCACCTGTGCCGACGACCTTTTCTCACTCCGCACGATGGGTTTCCGCGGAGAGGCACTCGCCTCGATAGCCGCAATATCGCAGGTGGAGTTGCGGACAATGAAACGCGGCAGCCAGATGGGGACAAGAATATGCATCAATGCGTCGAAGTGCGAATCACAAGAGCCTGAATATTGTCCGGAAGGATGCAATTTTATGATAAAAAACATATTCTTCAATGTCCCGGCAAGAAGAAAGTTCCTGAAAAGCAATCAAGTTGAATTAAGCAATATAATCAGGGAATTCGAGAAACTGGCATTGGTAAACTATTCGACAGAGTTTACGCTGACACATAACGACAATACAATGTTCCAGCTGATGGGAGGCGACTCATTCAAACGCCGTATCACATCGTTGTTCTCACGTTCACTGGAACAGCAATTAATCCCTATCGAGACAGAAACATCGCTCGTAAAACTCAACGGATACATCGGACGGCCGGAAAACGCGCGGAAACGCAATGCGTTACAATACCTGTTCGTAAACGGCAGACATATGCGCCATCCCTATTTCCACAAGGCCATAATTTCGTGCTACGAACAACTGATTCCATCCGACGAGCAACCGAACTATTTCCTGCATTTCTATGTCGACCCGCATACAATAGATGTCAACATCCATCCGACAAAAAACGAAATCAAATTCGAAAACGAACAAGCGATATGGCAAATCCTGTCGGCTGCCATAAAGGAAGCCCTCGGAAAGTTCAGCGCAGTGCCATCCATAGACTTCGACACAGAAGATATGGTGGAAATTCCCGTGGATACCAACGAACTGCGCCAACCGACGATAGACATAGACCCTAACTACAATCCGTTCAACGACAATTACAATAACCGGCATACAACTTCTAAAAACAAAGAAGCCACCTCCACATCGTCATATGAATTCAAAAAATATGACAGGCAAGCTGATGAAAATCTCAAGAACTGGGACGCATTATATGCTAATTTTGAGAAGAAGCTTGACAGTGCCGTTAATGGACAAGTGACTGTCCCATCCTCAATCATCGGGCAAGAAAACAGCCCGGAAACAGGCTTGTTCGAAAACGCGGCAGGCAACCTGCTACTTAGCGGCAAGTACATACAATTCAAAAATAAATACATCATCACTTGCGACAGCAACAACATATTACTGATTGACCAATACCGCGCGCATACACGGATATTGTTCGACAAATTGATTTCAAACAAAAAAAACGGCACAGTCGAGTCCCAAAGGGTTTTGTTCCCCGAAATAATAGAACTCACATCATCACAGAATCTTATTCTCGAAGAATTGCAAGAGAATATGGAACAAATGGGATTTGAGCTGTCATTCCTTGGTAATAATTCTTGGTCTGTCAACAGTGTCCCGTCAAGCCTGAAAGGTCTGGACGTGAAAAATTTGATACACGAAGTCGTCGACTCCGTTGTCAGTGGCGGCAACAGCATTACGGCAAAAATAACAGAATTAATAGCCCTGTCATCTGCCAAAACAGCAGCGATTCAGTACGGACAATCCCTGAATGACGAAGATATGGCAACTTTAGTCAACAATTTGCTGGGACTTAAAGAGTCAAAATATACACCCGATGGCAAAACTATCATAAAAACGATACCACTTGACGAGATTTTAAAAATGTTTTCATAAACGTAAAAATGTCATTTTTTTACGCTATATTTGAAATAATAAATTTATCAAGCTATGAAAATGAAATTTTTCCTATTCGCAATAATGTCAGGATGCGCTTGCTGCGTGAATGCCTTGACTCTTAATCAGGCAAGACAACTTTATCTTGACGGAGAATACGCAAAAGCGCTGCCTACATTTCTCGAATACGTAAAACGCAGCCCACGCAATGCCAACTACAACCAATGGGCAGGCGCATGTCTTTATGAAACCGGCCGAACGGAAGAAGCCGTCAAATATCTGGAATTCGCAAACAGCAAGAATATAGCCGAAGCAGCAAGATACCTCGCACAAATAGCGCTCGACAATATGGATTATTCTAAAGCGAAAGAGCTTATTGATGAATATAATGAAAGGATTGACAATGACGAAAGCAAAATTTCAGAACAGGCCGTCATCAACAAGCACCGGGTAGAACGAGCCACTGCAATGCTCAACAACGTCGAGAAAATACAAATTATCGACAGCCTTATCGTCGACAAAAACTCATTCTTCGAATACTATAAGATAGCACCGGAAGCAGGCACTATAAACACTGTTGATGTACTACCATACGACAAACCGACAGATACGACCACCGTATTCATTCCCGAATTCAAGAACCGTATGCTATGGGCAATGCCCGACTCCACTGGTCTTTTACGCCTTACCGAAACATATAAGCTCAATAGCGGCAAATGGGACAAATATACCTATCTGCCGGAAGTCCTTAACGATAACGGCAATGCTAATTATCCGTTTATGATGGCCGACGGAACCACACTGTATTACGCATGCGACGGAGAAAACTCGATAGGCGGATACGACATTTATATGTCGCGCAAGGATTTATCCAATCCGGGAGAATACCTCCAACCTCAAAACATAGGTATGCCATATAATTCGCCATACGACGACTATCTGCTTGTAATCGACGAAATGACAGGAGCCGGATGGTGGGCAACCGACAGAAACCGCATACCCGGAAAAATCACGATTTATATTTTTATTCCAAACAGCATCAGGGAGAACTATGACCCTGAAAATGACAACATTTCGTCATTAGCCGCTGTAAAATCCATACGCGACACTTGGACGGAAGATACAGACTACAACGAATTGATAGACAATATCAACTCAATAAGCTATACAGAAGAAACGATGGAAAAAGATTTCATATTCAACATAACAAACGACGTAATCTACACATCATACTCCGACTTCAACAGCCCTGAAGCAAAAAGCATGATGGAGAAACACGTCGAAATAGAAAAATTTCTTGACAAAATAAGGATGCAATTAACTACATTGCGAGGAAAGTTCCATAAATCAAAACTTTCAGAGCGTCCAAAATTATCAACCGAAATACTGACACTTGAAAGGACCATTGAAAAGAACACGGAAGAACTGAAAAGAATTGACAACGACATACGCGCGGCTGAATTGCCGACAATAAATAAAAGATAGTTTATGGATTTTAAAGAAATAACCGATAAATCACGATTATATAATTTCCATTCACATACACAATTCTGTGACGGTCACGCCACCATGCGCGAATTTACAGAAGCGGCAATAAAAGCCGGCTTCACAGATTATGGGTTCTCCCCCCACTCCCCAATCCCATTTGACTCCCCCTGCAATATGAAAACAGAGGATGTCAATGATTATCTTTCCGAATTCGAATCATTACGCGACGAATTCAAAGATAATATCCGCCTGTATAAATCTATGGAAATAGACTACATCAGCGAAGAATGGGGTCCATCTACCCCCTATTTCGATTCCATAGGGCTTGATTATAAAATCGGCTCCGTACATTTCATCCCACACGATGACATTTTTATAGATACTGACGGCAGCTTCCAAAATTTCAAGATTAAAATGGAAAAATATTTCGACAACGACATACGCTACGTTGTCGAGACATTCTACAACCAGACTTTAAAAATGATTGAGAAAAAAGGGTTTGAAATAATCGGCCACTTTGACAAAATCGGACAAAACGCCAATTATTTCAAACCGGGAATAGAGGATGAGCCTTGGTATCTGAATTTAGTCATGAAAGTAATCGAAGCCATAAAAGACAGCGGTATGACAGTCGAAATCAACACTAAGTCGCTGTCGCAAAATGGCAGATTATTTCCTAATGAAAGATATTTCCCCATAATAAAAAAATATGGAATACCTGTCATTTTCAATTCCGACGCCCACTATCCCGACCTTATAAATGCCGGGCGCATAGAAGCATATAACATATACAACAAACTATAACACGCACACAATGCCTGTAAAGACAGCAGCAACACTTCCGGCGGTAGAAGAATTGAGAAAAGAAAATATCTTTGTAATAGACGAGCAAAGAGCATCCAGCCAAGACATTCGTCCGCTGAAAATCGCCATACTCAACCTCATGCCTCTGAAATTAATGACAGAGACAGATTTATTGAGACTGATATCCAACACACCATTGCAAATAAAATTGGACCTCTTCCTACCAGAAGGGCATCAATGGAAAAATACGCCAAAAGAACATCTCGACGAGTTCTACAAATCTTTCAAGGACATCAGCAACAACAATTATGACGGACTCATAATAACAGGCGCACCGGTAGAACTGATTGACTTTGAAGAAGTGGACTATTGGCCGCAATTACAAAAGATTTTTGACTGGTCAAGAACACACGTCACATCGACAATGTATATCTGCTGGGCTGCACTTGCCGGATTATACCATAATTATGGTATACCTAAGCACGTATTGGAAAAGAAGATTTCCGGAGTATTCCCACATTATGTAATCGACAAAAACAATCCCTTGTTCCGCGGTTTCGATGATAAATTCTATGTTCCTCACAGCCGGCAATGCGAAATCATTGAAAAGGACATACAAAAAGAGCCACGGCTGCACATTTCAGCCCAAAGCGACGAAAGCGGAATTTACATCATAATGGCACGCAACGGACGAGAAATATATGTCACCGGACATTCAGAATATTCACCATATACGCTGGATTACGAATATCGCCGCGACCTTGCCAAAGGAATCAATCCAGATATTCCAAAGAACTACTATCCTGACGACAATCCCGGCAATCCACCGGAAGTAAGGTGGAGAAGCCATGCCAATCTGTTGTTCTCCAATTGGCTGAACTATTTTGTATATCAAGAGACACCTTACAACATAAAGGATATAAAATAAAAATTGTGACCGATATGACCGCAAATATAGAGTTGCTCGCGCCTGCAAAAAATGCGGAAATCGCGATTGAAGCCATAAAACACGGTGCTGATGCCGTATATATAGGGGCTGAAAAATTCGGAGCACGGGCATCTGCCGGCAACAGCGTAGACGACATTGCAAGAGTGACAGATTTTGCACACATCTACAATGCGAAAGTTTACGCCACAGTCAACACGATTATATACGACAACGAGCTTAAACAGGCGGAGAATCTAATAAAATCTCTATACAAAGCGGGGGCAGACGCGCTAATCGTGCAGGATATGGGAATATTACGGCTTGATATTCCACCGATAGCATTACACGCAAGCACACAATGCGATACACATACTGTCGAGAAAGCGCAATTTTTAGAAAAAGCAGGATTTTCCCAGATAGTGTTGGCGCGGGAATTGACCATTGACGAAATATCAGAAATAGCAAGCAATACAACCGCCGCAATAGAATGCTTCATCCACGGAGCATTGTGTGTAAGCTACAGCGGACGCTGCCACGCAAGCTGCGCGTTCAAGAAGCGCAGCGCAAACCGTGGCGAATGCGCACAAATATGCCGTCTGCCATACGATGTCTACGACGGCAACCACATAGTGATGCGGAACAAGCATATACTTTCGCTTAGAGATCTCAACCAAAACGAAAATATCATACAATTGGCAGAAGCAGGTGTTTCGTCATTCAAAATAGAAGGCAGGATGAAAGATATGGATTATGTGAAAAACATCACATCCTACTATAACCGCATCCTGAATGATTTATGCGAAACATATCCCGAAAAGTACAAAAGGGCTTCTCAAGGCAGAACGTCCGTCACATTCGAGCCTGTACCGGAAAAAAGTTTCAACCGCGGATTCACCCACTATTTTCTTAACCGACGGAAACCGACTGGGGCAATGGCATCACTGCTCACGCCTAAATCGACAGGCGAGGAAATTGGTAGTGTGGAAAAAATAAATAGATTGTCACTTACCATCAAAACCGGTAAAAACTTATCAAACGGCGACGGACTCGCCTATTTCAACGGCAATGGCGAACTAATCGGTTTCAGAGCCAATAAAGTATCGGGTAATACAGTCACCACATTAGAAAAATTGTCAATCACAAAAGGGACAACAATCTACCGTAACTTTGACAAAGAGTTCAATGACAGCCTGTCGAAAGAGACAGCGGAACGCAAACTTCTGGTTGACATAAAAATGAGCCAAACTCCATCTGGAATACTCACCGAAATCGCCGACGAGACAGGCGCGGCAATATCCATACACACCAGCTTGGAAAAGGCCGTGGCAAAATCAAACCAATCGGAAGCAAGAGAAAAGGTTTTCCGCAAAATGGGAGGCACACCTTTCCAATTAAACAAAATCGAATATGGCGATACAGAGGGACTATTTATCCCTGCATCAATTCTAACTGAAATCAGAAGGAATCTGATAGATAAACTTCTCACAGCCAAACGCATCAGCTATAAGTTCAAATATCGCGGAAAAGAAGATAAAAACGCGGCATACCCATACAAAGAATTGACATTTGCCGACAACGTCGCCAACCGTCTTGCCGCACAATTCTACAAAGAACACGGAGTAGAGAAAATCGAACAAGCGATGGAAGTATCCGGCAAATCTGCTGACAAAGTGCTTATGGCCACACGCTATTGCCTACGCCGTGAACTCGGCTGCTGCCTGAAAGAAGGTAACCGTGACAAGCTCGGCAAAGATATCACGATAAAATCCGGAAATGTGTGCATGTCCGTTGAATTCGACTGCAAGAACTGCCAGATGCTTCTACGCAAAGCCCAATTTTAAGACAGCGACTCAACAAGCAACTTGATGTTGAGGACAGTTACAATGACGGCTATCGCATACAGTACAAACGCGCTGAAACGGCTATTGGCATATTTGCCCATAACACGTTTTGACGATGTGAGATATACTTGCAAAAAGACAGTAAACGGCAACTGGATGCTTAGCACCATTTGGGAAATCAGCAATCCCTGAAACGGATTGTCAATAAAAAATATCACAGCCAAAGCCAATCCTAACGACAATACCACACCGACAAGCGAATGGCTGTCCTTTATATTGTACGACTCCCGGAAAATACCGGAAAATATAGAACCAGCAGCCATCCCGCTCGTTATAGTCGACGACACTCCAGCCAGCAGCAACGCCACGGCAAAAACCGTTGCGGCATTGCCTCCAAGTAAAGGCTCAAGCATCGACTTTGCCTGCGACAGTTCTTCCACTTTCACTCCTTCTGTATATAAAGCCGATGCGGCCAACAAAATCATAGCACTGTTGATAGCCCATCCGACCAGCATAGAGAACAATGTATCGGAAAACTCGTATTTAAGCAATTTACGAATAGACGCGTCATCACCTTTATTGTACTCGTGGCTTTGTATGACCTCGGAATGCAAAAAGAGATTATGCGGCATCACCACCGCACCGAGAACACTCATGACAACAAGCATGCTCCCTTCCGGAAAAGAAGGTACCACCCACCCTTTGGCTGCAGCATTCCAATCGACATCAACAAGAAATATCTCGTAAATAAACGATAATCCTATGACAGAGACAAAAGCAATGATAGCCTTTTCTATACGGCGATAAGAATTGGTAAGCAGCATCACAAGCACGAAAACCGTTGTAAACACCGCCCCTAATTTTACTGGCAAACCGAACAACATCTGCAATGCTATCGCCCCGCCCAATATCTCGGCAAGAGAAGTGGAAACGGAAGCTATTACAGCTGAACCCAAGACAGGACGCGCAACCCATTTCGGAGTATACTCCGTGGCCGCTTCCGAAAGACATAACCCGGTGACAATTCCCAAATGGGCAACGTTGTGCTGGAGCAGAATAAGCATTACCGTAGACAAAGTAACCACCCACAGCAAAGAATACCCGAACTCCGAACCGGCGGCAAAATTCGAGGCCCAATTACCCGGGTCGATAAATCCTACCGTGACAAGCAATCCCGGCCCGATATAACGGAATATATCCAAACCGCCAAGATAACGCTTATGGTCTTTACGACGTAAATCCTTTATAATATTTTTCATTGCTTAATCCGCTTATTAATAAATAACACTATCTTTACAAAAAAGTTTACCACATATGGCAGAACACAACACTTTAGGAAAAGAAGGCGAAAACGCGGCATGCGAAATGCTCATACGCAAAGGCTACCTCATACGCGACCGTAACTGGCGGTGCGGGAAAAACGAGATTGACATTATCGCGGAGAAAGACGGGCGCATCATTATCGTAGAAGTCAAAACAAGGACAAACGACTATATCGACGACATTTCAAAGCTCATAACGCCTGCCAAGATAAAGCACATCGTGAATGCCGGCAAAGCATATCTGAAATTCTTCGGACTTTCACAAGAGCTGCAATTCGACATCATCCTGCTGCATGGGGATAAAACAAATCTATCGATAGAGCACATAGAGGATGCAATTATGCCCCCTATGCACTTCTACCGATAAAAACGTTCAACTTGTTGCTCAATCGTCAAGTTTATGTATTACAAGACCTGAGCGTAATTTCGGCTCAAACCAAGTAGTCTTAGGAGGCATTATATTGCCACTATCCGCTATGTCGATTATCTGCTGCATCGTTACGGGATAAAGCGCAAGAGCCATCTTCATCTCGCCGCTGTCCACCCTACGCTGCAATTCTTCCAAACCTCTGATGCCGCCGACAAAATCAATCCGCTTGTCAGTCCGCAAATCGGTAATGCCAAGGATATCACGCAATATCAAATCAGAAGATATTGTCACGTCCAAGACTCCGATAGGATCGTCGGTATAAGTGCCCGGCTTTGCTGTAAGAGAATACCAACTGCCACCCAAATAAAGCGAAAAATTATGCAATGCCGAAGGCTTGTAGAGCGAAGCTTTTTTCTCAACGACAAAATTGTCTTCCAACCGTTTCAAGAACTCCTCATCCGTCAAACCGTTCAAATCACGTACCACCCTATTGTAATCCATCACTTTCAGATGAGATGCAGGGAAACACACTGCAAGGAAATAATTGTATTCCTCTTTTCCTGTATGGTCAGGATTCTGCCGTGCCATTTCATCGCCGACCAATGCCGCCGCCGCACTGCGGTGATGCCCATCTGCGATATACATCGCCGGAATAGAAGCAAACAAGCCGGTAATCCTGTCAATGAGCGCATCATCGTCGATTATCCAGAATTTATGCCCGAATCCGTCAGCAGCCACGAAATCATATTCCGGTTTTCCGGAAGTGACTTTTTTCAAGACTTCCTCCAATCCCGGATTGTCGGGAAAAGTAAAAAAGACAGGTTCAATATTCGCGCGGTTGACACGCACATGCTTCATGCGGTCCTCCTCCTTATCCTTACGAGTCAACTCATGTTTTTTAATTTTCCCGGACATATAATCGGCTACCGAAGCAGCGACAACAAAGCCATATTGGGTATGGCTGCCCATTGTCTGTGCATAGACATAATAACACGGTTTTTTATCCTGAACAAGCCAGCCACGCTCTTGAAACTTTTTGAAATTCTCGACAGCCTTGGCATAGACCTTCGGGTCGTGCTCATCCGTACCCGGAGCGAAATCAATCTCCGGCTTAATGATGTGATAAAGTGATTTCTCATTATCACCAGCTTCTTTCCGTGCTTCTTCGGAATTAAGCACGTCATAAGGACGCGAAGCGACCTCCGCCACCAAACCGGCCGGCGGACGCACACCTTTAAATGGTTTTACGATAGACATGGAATTGAATCTTTAATTATTAAACAGTCTTCTTTTCTCTTATGATAGTCTGCTCACGGTCGGCACCGACTGACAAAATAGTGATCGGCACCTGCAATTCTTTTTCAAGGAAACTGATATAATCACGGAATGCCTGCGGGAATTCCGATTCACTTTTGATAGATGTCATATCAGTGTTCCAACCTTTCAGCTCCTCATATACCGGTTCTATACCTTCCTCTATCGAATAAGGGAAATCGCGGGTCACTTTTCCATCGACCTTATAAGCGACACAAGCCTTCACCGTAGCGAATGAATCGAGCACATCACTCTTCATCATAATAAGCTGAGTGACACCATTCAGCATTATGGCATAGCGCAATGCCACGAGGTCTATCCACCCACAACGGCGCTCACGCCCTGTCACAGCACCATACTCGTGTCCGATGTCACGAATCTTCTTGCCAGCCTCGTCGAACAATTCTGTCGGGAACGGACCGCTTCCCACACGAGTGCAATAGGCCTTGAAAATACCGAACACTTCACCTATCTTATTGGGAGCGACGCCCAATCCTGTGCAAGCTCCGGCACATATTGTGTTGGACGACGTTACAAACGGATACGAGCCGAAGTCCACATCAAGCATAGTGCCTTGCGCGCCTTCGCAAAGTATTTTCTTACCTTCGGAAAGCAAATGATTCACATAATGCTCGCTGTCAATCAATTCATATTCTTTCAAATAATTTATAGCATCAAGCCATTTAGGCTCCAATTCCGACAAATCCGGATTCTCGCCGAACATTCCCAGCGTATCCAAATGTTTGTTCTTGGCAGCTAAATACTTTGCCTCAAAGTCATGGAATATGTCGCCCACACGCAAGCCATTACGGCTGACCTTATCAGTATACGTAGGACCAATGCCCTTACCAGTAGTACCTATTTTCGATGCCCCCTTGCGCTTTTCATTAGCGGCATCGAGCAAACGGTGTGTAGGAAGAATCAAATGGGCTTTCTTTGAAATTTTAAGTATCTTCTTAAGCTCTACCCCGCTTTTCTCCAAAGACTCAGCCTCTTCCTTGAAGAGAACCGGATCGAGCACTACCCCATTACCGATGATATTAATTTGTCCATGCTGGAAAATACCGGAAGGGATTGAACGCAATACATATTTTTTCCCTTCAAACTCAAGAGTATGACCAGCATTAGGACCACCTTGGAAACGGGCAACCGCATCATAACGCGGGGTCAACACATCGACGACTTTTCCTTTACCTTCGTCGCCCCACTGTAAGCCTAAAAGGACATCTACTTTCATGTCTATAATTCAATTATTTGGTTATTTTATTTTTACTTTTCTTACGCTTGGCGCATGTCGAACAAATTCCATATACGTATAGCATAAAATACGAGGCGTTGAATTTCCCATACTTATGCATACTTATATATCTCATCAAATCTGCGTCTTTAATTTCTTTTATCTTACCGCACTCCGTACAGATAAGATGGTGGTGATTTCCGGAAGAGGCCCCGACGACCTTCTCATATAAGGAAAGCTGAGACCCGAACTGATGCTTCCTTACAATCCCGCACTCACAGAAAAGCTCCATAGTATTATAGACAGTGGAACGGCTTACATGATAGGAACGTGCCTCCATCTCCTCATACAAAGTCTCAATCCTGAAATGATCATTATGCGAAAAGACCAAATCCAGAATTGCAAACCGTTCAGGTGTCTTGCGCAGTTTTTTACTGTCAAGATATTCCGTGAGTCTATGCCTTGCAGAAATTACAGCTTTGTCATCAGTCATCACCATACTTATGCAAAGATAGCATTTTTATTTCTCTTTCAGGAAATCTATTTCTTCAATAATTTGAAATGCTATCGATTTAGTAGACGGGACATTCTTGGCATATTCTGCCTTTGCCATGGAATACAAGCAATCCACATTTTCTATTCTACCGAGAACCAACAAATTCATAGCCAGCCTAAAAGCAAAATAGCGCTCCTTGCCCGACGAAGACTTATATTTGTCATCCACAAGCGACATCGCCCCATCGACATATCTTACGAGACGAAAGCACAGCATATCTATGAGTTCCACAGTATCCGACTCTTCACTCCATTTCTTAGCCATATCCAAGTTAAAATCGCTTTTCGGATAAACCATAGTAGCCAGCAAACGGCTCTCGCGTGTCGAAGTGTTATCCCACAATGCAGCGGCAAGCTCTGCGGAAGGTTCTAATTTTGCAGCAATCTGCTCCAATTGCGGAATTTGCAAGCCAAATATGATTTTATAAGGACTTCCTGCTTTACGCAACCTGTCAGCTATCTCACCGTTGCGCAATGCAAAAAAATCGCTTTTAATTCTCTTTATTATTTCCTTATCAACCATGTTTACTTTTTTCTTCAAAGGTAACAAAAACATCCGAACACAAAAAGAGAGGATGCACTGTGATTGTACATCCTCCCTAAACATTATAAGGAACGACCTGTTATTTCAAATCGTCAGGATTCTGTCCCCATTGCTGCATCGCAAGGCGGCGATAGTTGTTGTAACGCCACTGCGCATTCGCCTTAGCAGCCGCATAAAGTTCTTCTGCTTCAGCCGGATATTGCTTCATCACAGAAGCGTAGCGCACTTCTCCCTTGAGGAAGTCCTCGAATTTATCCCAATTCGGCTCTTTACTATCGAGCGTGAACGGATTCTTTCCTTCCTTCTCCAACTCAGGATTGTAACGCCACAAGTGCCAGTATCCGCACTCAACGGCAGCAGCCTCTTCAGCCTGCGACTTGCCCATACCTTTCTTCAAGCCGTGATTGATACACGGAGCGTATGCAATAATCAAAGAAGGTCCGTCGTAAGCTTCTGCCTCACGGATAGCTTTCAATGTCTGAGCCTGATCGGCACCCATAGCAACTTGCGCCACATAGACATAACCATAAGTAGAAGCTATCAAGCCAAGATCCTTCTTCCTTACACGCTTGCCGGCAGCTGCAAATTTCGCGATTGCGCCGACAGGAGTAGCCTTAGATGCCTGACCGCCTGTATTAGAATAAACCTCCGTATCGAGCACAAGGATATTGACATTCTTACCCAATGCTATCACATGGTCAAGACCTCCGAAACCGATATCGTAAGAAGCGCCGTCACCACCGATAATCCACTGGCTACGCTTTACAAGATGATTTTTCAAATTATCGAGACGCGCACAGAACGTGCATTCATTCTTATGCGCCTCAATCATCGGTATCAACTTGTCGGCAGCGGCACGACTGGCAGCAGCGTCATCCTTACCGGCAAGCCACTCCTCACAAGCCGCCTTAAAGTCAGCAGGAACGTCAGCAGAAGCGACAACCTCCTCCATAATATGCTGGATACGGGAAACCATCTTGTTATGAGCCAAAGTCATACCAAGACCGAACTCACAGAAATCCTCGAACAAAGAGTTTGCCCATGCCGGACCGTGTCCCTGCTCATTTGTAGTATAAGGAGTTGACGGAACAGAACCGGAGTAGATTGAGCTACATCCTGTAGCATTCGCAACCATCTCACGGTCGCCGAACAACTGGGAAATCAACTTCACGTACGGAGTCTCACCACAACCTGAACATGCACCGGAGAACTCGAACAACGGAGTTGCGAACTGCGAATTCTTGACATTGGCCTTAATGTCGACCAAATGTTGTTTCGACTTAACGTTAGCGACACAGTAATCCCAACCTTTCTGTACATCAAGCTGCGATTCAAGCGGCTTCATAACCAAAGCCTTCTCGCCTTTCTTACCCGGACATACATCAGCACAGTTGCCACACCCAAGACAGTCGAGGACATCAACCTGCTGAACGAAACGCATACCTGTGAAAGTCTTGCCGATTGCAGGCAATGTGTTGTTCTCATCGAATGAAGAACCAGCCATTTCTTCCTGAGTAAGGACAAACGGACGGATAGCTGCGTGAGGACAAACGTATGCGCACTTGTTACACTGGATACAGTTCTCAGGATTCCATTCCGGAACAAATGTAGCCACACCACGTTTCTCATAGCGTGCCGTGCCTTGCTCCCAAGTACCGTCAGCATTATCCTTAAATGCGGAAACAGGAAGCAAATCGCCATCCTGAGCGTTGATAGGACGCACTATATTGTTGATGAATGCAGGATCGTTGTTAGCCTTAACCTCATCATCAGGGAGATTAGCCCAAGCCGGATCAACCGCAAGTTTCTGATACTCGCCGCCACGGTCAACAGCCGCATAATTCTTGTTAACGACATCCTCGCCTTTCTTGCCGTAAGACTTGACAATGAACTTCTTCATCTGCTCGACAGCCAAGTCTACCGGAATAACACCAGTGATGCGGAAGAATGCCGACTGGAGAATGGTATTCGTACGGTTGCCCAAACCGATTTCCTGTGCAATCTGAGTAGCATTGATATAATATACAGTGATATTATTCTTAGCAAAATACCTCTTCACTTTATTCGGAAGATGTTTTGCAAGCTCTTCTCCTGTCCAGATTGTATTGAGAAGGAACGTACCGTTAGGACGCAATCCGCGAGTAACATCATACATATGCAAATAAGCCTGAACGTGGCATGCCACAAAATTAGGCGTATTCACCAAATAAGTAGAACGGATAGGATGGTCACCGAAACGAAGGTGCGAGCATGTGAAACCGCCCGACTTCTTTGAATCGTAAGCAAAATAAGCCTGACAGTACTTGTCGGTATTTTCTCCAATGATTTTCACCGAGTTCTTGTTTGCGCCAACTGTTCCGTCAGCACCTAATCCATAGAACTTAGCCTCAAACATCCCTTCACCTCCAAGAGCGATTTCTTCTTTTTGCGGAAGCGAAGTGAACGTAACATCGTCTACGATTCCGATTGTAAAACGATCTTTCGGTTGCGGCAAAGCAAGATTCTCATATACAGAAAGTATCTGTGCCGGAGTAGTGTCCTTAGAACCCAATCCATAACGTCCGCCAACAATGACAGGAGCGTCAGGCTTTCCATAGAAACAATCTCTTACATCAAGATACAAAGGCTCGCCAGTAGCACCCGGCTCCTTAGTGCGGTCGAGTACGGCAATGCGTTTTGCGGTCTTAGGAACAGCCGCAAGGAAATGCTTAGCCGAGAAGGGACGGTACAAGTGAACAGCCACAATACCAACTTTCTCGCCTTTCTCCATCAAATAATCGATAGCTTCCTGAGCGGCCTGAGTTACAGAACCCATAGCGATAATCACGCGGTCAGCCTCAGGGTCGCCATAATAGTTGAACAAGCCATATTTACGTCCTGTGATCTCAGAAATCTTGTCCATATATTCTTCAACGATTTCAGGAACCGCATCATAATACGGATTACTTGCCTCACGGTGCTGGAAGAAATGGTCAGGATTTTCTGCCATACCGCGTGCCACCGGCTTCTCCGGATTCAACGCGCGCGCACGGAACTCAGCAAGCGCCTCACGGTCGATTAGCGGTGCAAGATCCTTCTCCTCAAGCATCTCTATTTTCTGAATCTCGTGAGAAGTACGGAATCCGTCAAAGAAATTCACGAACGGGACACGAGCTTTTAAAGTTGCAAGATGGGCAACTCCTGCAAGATCCATCACTTCCTGAACGGAACCTTCACAAAGCATTGCAAATCCAGTCTGGCGTGTCGACATCACATCCTGATGGTCGCCGAAGATACACAATGCGTGAGAAGCAAGCGTACGCGCGGAAACGTGGAAAACGCACGGTAAATTCTCACCGGCAATCTTGTACATATTAGGAATCATCAACAGCAAACCTTGCGATGCTGTATATGTAGTAGTCAGAGCGCCTCCCTGCAATGAGCCGTGAACGGCACCGGCAGCACCGGCCTCCGATTGCATTTCCTCAACAAAAACCGGTTCCCCAAAAATATTTTTACGGCCAGCTGCCGCCCATTCGTCAACATATTCAGCCATTGTCGACGACGGTGTGATAGGATAAATGGCAGCCACTTCCGAAAACATATAGCTTATATGCGCAGCCGCCTGATTACCATCACAAGTCAAGAATTTCTTTTCTTTACTCATATTTGTTAATCAATTAATTGATAATTTATTCTAAAGATTCAACCTGAAACAATGCTATTTTATCCAACAACATACAGGAAAAACACTTAATGCTTTTAACGCTGCGAAATTACACATTATTATCATAAAAGCAAAAAAATATACCTCCTTTTAATAGCCTATCAAACATTGATAGTAGCCGATTATTCCACTGAAAGCAAACGATATGGTAACACTAACGGTTCTTGTACATATCATCGTAGTAACGCTGGTAATCGCCAGATGTCACATTATCCATCCATTCCTGATTGTCAAGATACCAACGCACCGTTTTCTCTATACCTTCCTCGAATTGCAGACTCGGCTCCCATCCGAGTTCCCGCTTCAATTTCGACGAATCTATGGCATAGCGCAAGTCATGTCCCTTACGGTCGGCCACATAGGTAATCAGACATTCGCTCGTGCCTTCAGGATTACCAAGCAGACGGTCGACAGTGCGTATTATCACTTTCACCAAATCAATGTTGCGCCACTCATTAAATCCGCCTATATTATAGGTATCAGCCACCTTCCCTTTATGGAATATCAAATCGATTGCCCTTGCATGGTCCTCGACATAAAGCCAATCACGCACATTCTCGCCCTTGCCATAAACCGGTAGCGGCTTCTTATGCCGTATGTTATTAATGAACAATGGTATCAATTTTTCAGGGAATTGATACGGCCCATAATTATTCGAGCAATTTGTAACTACGGTCGGCATGCCGTAAGTGTCGTGATAGGCTCTCACAAAATGGTCGCTGCTTGCCTTTGAGGCGCTATAAGGAGAATGCGGCTGATAACGGGTGCCTTCAGTAAACAATGTACCATCGAAATCCAATGCACCATAAACCTCATCCGTAGATATATGATAGAACCTTTTCCCTTCATAACCGCTAACAGATTCCTCCCAGCATACTTTTGCTGCCTGCAAAAGCGACAGGGTTCCCATGACATTTGTATGGGCAAACGTAAACGGGTCCTTTATGGAACGGTCCACATGGCTTTCTGCTGCAAGATGGATTATTCCGTCAATATCATATTTACGCATTATCTCCATCATTTTCTCAAAATCGCAGATATCAGCCTTTTCAAAAACATAATTAGGATTATTTTCCACATCCTTCAAATTGGCCAGATTCCCGGCATACGTCAATTTGTCAAGATTAACGATCCTGTACTCCGGATATTTATTGACAAAAAGACGTACTACATGGCTACCGATAAACCCGGCGCCACCTGTTATCATTATATTCCTTTTAAAATCACCCATTTCACTGATTGTTTAATATTCCTATACACACCTTCAGGCTGTCTTTCCAATAAGGGACAGAAAAGCCGAAAGTATCCTTCAACTTTGTTTTATCCAATACGGAAAAATGCGGACGCTTCACCTTGCTCGGGAATTCATCGCTATGACACGGTTGTATATCACACTCGTTTCCCGACAATTCACAAATTTCCTTTGCGAAATCATACCACGAGCATACCCCTTCATTACTAAAATGATATATCCCTGTACGGTCAAGCATTCCGCCATCTATGATACGATAAATCACGGATGCAAGATCTGCCGCATACGTAGGAGTGCCAACTTGGTCGAATACCACCTTTAAAGCATCCTTCTCGGAAGTGAGCCGGCGCATTGTCTTGACAAAGTTATTTCCGTATGGAGAATACAGCCATGCTGTGCGGAATATCAGATACTTACAACCTGCCCTTATCACGGCTTCCTCCCCGGCCAATTTCGTAACGCCATACACTCCAAGCGGGTCAGTCGGCCAATCTTCGCGGCACGGCACATTATTATCGCCCTTGAACACATAATCCGTAGATATATGTATCAAAGTAGCGCCTACAGCCTTACAGGCCATTGCAAGATTACTTACCGCCTTATTGTTAATCAAATCAGCGACAGCATAATCATCCTCAGCCTTGTCGACATTTGTATAGGCCGCACAATTAACAACGACATCGACATCATTAGCGCGCACATACCGCATCACAGCATCAGCGTCGGTTATATCGAGCTCATCCACATCGGTAAACAGATAATCATCATGGCTCACACACGACACATTGCGCATCTCCGTCCCCAACTGGCCGTTAGCCCCTGTGACCAACACTTTCATAGTCAATAAAGATTTTCATAATAGTCAAACAACTCATCGCTATCCGCAAGCCTTGGATGGGAACTGTCTTTTGCAGAAAGAACTATTTTTCCCGCAGGTATACGCCAATCAATTCCCAAAGCAGGATCATCCCAAGCTATTGCGCCTTCCGCTTCAGGCGCATAATAATTATCGCATTTATACTGGAATACGGCAACATCGCTCAACACAGAGAATCCATGAGCGAATCCTCTCGGGACAAACAACTGCCTATGATTTTCTTCAGTAAGTTCAACAGCCACATAGTTACCGAAAGTAGGCGACCCACGCCGTATATCGACAGCTACGTCAAGCACCGCCCCACGGATAACTCTCACCAACTTGCTTTGCGAATACGGCATTTTCTGAAAATGCAGCCCTCGCACCACACCGTACGACGACCGGCTTTCATTATCCTGCACAAAGACTGTATCGCAAACCTTTTCTGCAAACTGCCGTTGCGAAAAAGATTCGAAAAAATATCCCCTTTGGTCGGTAAAAATCTTCGGTTCGATAACCACGACTCCGGGAATATCCGTATTAATTATTTTCATTTTTCACCTATTAATTTCAATAAATACTGGCCATATTGATTTTTCGCCATCGGCAATGCCAATTCTCTAATTTTCACCGCATCAATCCATCCTTTCTCGTAAGCGATACCTTCAAGACAAGCCACTTTCAACCCTTGACGTTTTTCTATCACTTCGATAAAAGTACTGGCCTCGCTCAAAGAATCATGCGTCCCGGTGTCAAGCCATGCAAACCCACGTCCAAAGAGCTGTACTTGCAATTCGCCTTTCTCAAGGAAATACTGATTTACAGAGGTTATTTCCAGCTCACCACGTGCCGACGGCTTTATGCCACGCGCGACATCTACCACCTTGTTAGGATAAAAATACAAACCGACAACGGCATAATTGGATTTCGGATTAACAGGCTTTTCCTCTATACCGGTAGCATTGCCCGTCTCATCAAAACTTACGACACCATACCGTTCCGGATCACTGACCCAATATCCAAACACAGAAGCCTTGTTTTCTTTTTCAACGGCATAGACCGCTTTTTCCAGCAAATCTGTCAATCCTGTCCCATGGAAAATGTTGTCGCCAAGCACAAGGCAAACAGAATCTCCGCCAATAAAATCAGCGCCTATGATAAATGCTTGCGCAAGTCCGTCAGGCGACGGCTGTACAGCATATTCAAAACGCACACCGAAATCGCTGCCGTCGCCAAGCAGGCGTTTAAAGCCAGAAATATCCTGAGGAGTAGAGATTATTAAAATCTCACGTATACCGGCAAGCATAAGGATGGATATCGGATAGTATACCATCGGCTTATCGAAAATAGGCAGCAACTGCTTGCTAACACCCTTCGTAATAGGATACAACCGAGTCCCCGACCCACCCGCAAGTACGATACCTTTCATTGAATATCCGTTTTTTTCTTTTTAATCATAGCGGACAGAATCATATTCAATCCCGACCATATAACAATATCAATCAATAATATGATATTGATATTCATATAAGACAATAATATCAAGTTAAGCACAACGAAAAGCATGGCAATCACAAGTATAATAGTCATTGCCGCTTTATGCGGTATGCCCAAAGCCAACAATTTATGATGCACATGGCTTTTGTCCGGACGGAACATGTTTCTTCCCGCCCTCGCCCTGTGAATCATCACACGTATGACGTCAAAAGCCGGCACCAGCAACGTAGAGAAAGCCACTATAATAGACCCCTCGATATTATGCTCCATCAAAGGCTCTTTCATTGAAAGCCGTATCGCGCAATACCCCAAAAGCAGACCTATGCACTGCGACCCGGTATCGCCCATAAATATTTTCCTGCAACGGTCGGCATTACCAAAAACATTATAATAGAAAAACGGACAGAGCGTACCAAAAATGGCAAAAGCAAGGGCCGCACATCCCCATAAACCCACATACAGGAACATCACCCCGAAAAAGAATGAGGCGACAATGCTCAAGCCCGACGCCAATCCGTCTATCCCGTCAATAAGGTTAATTGCATTAATCAGATAAACCATGACCAGCAGGGTTAACGGCATCCCTACATATGGCGACAACTCATAAACGCCAAACAGACCATGCAAATCGTTCAGCCACACGCCAGAGACCACGACAAGAGCCGCAGCCACATTCTGAAACACAAACTTTATCTTGTAGCCAAGACCGACAAGGTCGTCCATAATTCCCTCAAAATAAAGCAGCAACAAAGCACACATCCCGAACGTGACCTGCAATACGTTGAAATAGCGCAAATGAGTGCCGCCACCATTGACCAATGCACACAACCCTATGGCAAACGACAACGATATTATAATGGAAGGCACAAACGCCACGCCTCCCAACCTCGGCACTATTCCCGTATGCACTTTCCGCTCATCTGCGAAATCGAAAAGCCTTTTTTTAAAAGAAACTATGAGTATTTTTGGTATAAACCATGCCGTAAACACTATACTAATAACAGCAACGGCTATAGCAACAGTCAAGCCTTCCTGCATCATAACATTCTTTTCATTATGCCACAAAGATAACATTTATTTTCACAAAAAGCCACTCTTACCAGTATAAAAAGCATTATTCAACAATTTTCTCATTCTAAAGGTTTGCGTATCTTTGCATAAGATAAGCTGCATCTCGGCATAACACACAAGCGAGCTTGGTGATTATGCTCTCGATTTGCATTATCTTTGTGGCAAATTACACCTATATGATGAAAGAATCGGATATATTAGAGAGGATACAGGAGAAATTCGGAATAGAATCGCTGAACCAGATGCAACGGACAATGGCCGACGAATTCCGTAAACAAGACATAATGCTACTGTCACCGACAGGCTCAGGCAAGACAATAGCTTTCGCCATATACCTTATTAAAAATATGAAAGAGGCATGCAGCCGCGTGCAGTCTGTAGTGATTGCGCCTTCAAGAGAACTGACCATACAGATTTATAAAGTAATACAGGCAATCGCATACGAATATAAAACGACATGCTGCTACGGTGGCCACAATTTTGAAGACGAAAAAAATTCACTGAGCGCCACCCCTGACATCATAGTCAGCACACCGGGACGGCTACTCGACCATCTGACACGCGGCGACATCGATTTACGCCCAGTGAGGATTCTCGTACTCGACGAATTCGACAAGTCGCTCGAATTAGGCTTCCAAGAAGAAATGAGCAAAATCATACGCCGTATGCCGAACATTTCAAGAAGAGTGCTTACTTCTGCCACGAAATTGACCACTCCGCCTGATTTCATCGACATATCAACAGCTTCGACATTCGATTTTCTAAAAAACAATGCGACAGAAAAGCGGTTGAAAATCATAGAAGTCAAATCAGAGCTAAAAGACAAACTTGAAGCATTAGGCCATCTGCTCGCAACCCTGAAAGGAGAAAAAAGCATCGTGTTTGCCAACCATAGGGAATCCGTAGAACGCATATATGCGTATTTGGACAGCAAAGGCTTCCATGCCGGCATATATCACGGCGGATTAGAACAAATAGAGCGGGAAAAAGCCGTCGCAATGTTCAACAATGGAACAATAACCACACTTGTAACCACAGATCTCGGCTCCCGCGGACTGGACATTACAGAAGTGAAACATATAATACATTACCATATCCCTGCAACTGCCGAGACATACACCCACCGCAACGGACGCACGGCACGTGTATCGGCATCCGGAAACATATACGTGATAACCGGCCCGGAAGAAAAAATGCCCGATTACATAAAATTCGACGAAACTGTCAACCTTGAAAAGTCAAATAATACCCAAATGCAGAAAACACACGAGACATTGTTTTTCTCTGCCGGGAAAAAAGAGAAACTGTCGAAAGGCGATATTTTAGGATTTCTCATCGCCAAAGGCGGACTGACAGCCACAGAGATAGGGAAAATCGACGTAGCCGACCATTATGCATTGGCTGCCATACCTGCCGGCAAGGCAAATGAGGTGATGGAAGCCATACGCCGAGAAAAAATCAAAAACAAACGTGTGAAAATCACATTTGCATAACGACAGAAAAAATCACAATTGCAACACGCCCTTACCTTCACGCAGCACTTCTATCTCCCCGCCTGTGCAGTCAATAACGGTTGAAGGCTCAAGTCCGCCTTCACCTCCATCAATCATATATGGGACGATTCCATCGTATGCCTCCGCTATAAGTTCCGGATTGACGGCATAATCCTCATCCTCATATTTGATTGTCGTAGAGAGCACCGGATTGCCGAGGCGGCTGACCAATTCGACAGCAATCTTGTTGTCAGGAATACGTACACCTACCGTCTTACGCCCTTTAAACACTTTTGGGAGAGACGATGAAGCAGGGAAAATAAAGGTGAACGGCCCCGGTAAATTTTTCTTGAGCACTTTGAACATACGGTTGTCGAACTTTGCGTATTCGGCCGCCATGGATATGCCGTCACAAATAATCGACAAATTAGTTTTGTCAGGGTTTATGTCCTTGATTTTACAAATCTTACCGATTGCGCTATTATTCAAAGCGTTGCATCCTATTGCATACAGCGTGTCCGTAGGATATATTATGATTTCTCCATCGGCAAGAGCTTTCACCGCAATGTCGATAAACCTGTCATTGATATTGTTCTCAAGTATTTTCAACACTCTCATAGCCGGATTTTTTAAAATATGTCTATTTGAACATTTTTGGCCGAAGCGTATTTTTCAAGTAATGAAACCGACCATTCAATAGTATCGTCCAATGGCATTTCCTCTCCGAATGCGTTAATCTGCATTTGCAACCGCATTGTTTCCAATGTAATTTTCGTACGCTCCTCATCGCTTGTAGGGCTGCCAATGCCTCCGGCAGCGTCACGATAGAGCGGCAAACCTTCGACGTTCAGCAAGCCCCTGCCAATTCCCTCGAACTTTTCCCCGCTACGTCCGACACCAAGCGTAACCGTATCACCCACAATCTTGTCAGCATCGAAACCGCCTATCGAATAGCCGCTGCACATAGATACAAGATTAATCAAATCCACCAACGCATTTATCCGGTAAAGCTCCAATCCTTTCACGACACGACGGCACAATGCCTCGCTCGATACCCGGTAACGGTTCGGGTCCTTGCCCATCCGCTTATAAAGATTGCGGTTGGCAACGATAGCAGGACGCTTATTAATCCACGAAAGTTCATAACTCTCCCTGATACGTTTAGACGCTTCTTCTATTTCCGCCCACAACTCATCCGGAGTTTCCGAATTAACCACATCCGCCCTTATCAGCCCGATTTTTACATCAGGACACGCTTCTCTTATCTCTTGTTCTATTATAACCTGCATTATTCAAATTTTCAAGACGATTACAAAATTAATCATTTGAAATAAAAATAAACGCTAACTTTGCAATAAATTAGATAAATATGAGAATAGGAATAATCGTAGCAATGGAAAAAGAAGCCAATTTGCTGCTCCATTTAATCGAAAACAAAAAAGAGACCGGAATCAACGGTTACACGATACATTCAGGAGATTTAGGGAACCACAAAGTGTTCGCAATGCAATGCGGCATCGGGAAAGTGAACGCCGCAATAGGCACAATGACACTGATTGAACATTTTTCACCCGAATTAATCATCAATACAGGAGTGGCAGGAGGTGCAAGTCTTTCCGTAAGGCAAATGACTATGGTCATAGGCACAAAAATATCCTACCACGACGTATGGTGTCTCGAAGAATACGGAAAAGTGTCCGGATTCCCACTGTATTTCCACTCGGAAGAAAAGACCGTGGAAATGATTAAATCCATAGAAAACGGAAAAGACATCAAATACGGTCTGATATGCTCCGGAGATAAATTCATCTCGAAAGAAGCTGAAGTAGACGAGATACGCTCGCACTTTCCAGACGTGCTTGCCGTAGATATGGAATCCGGAGCCATAGCGCAAGTCTGTTATATGAAAAAAACGCCATTGCTGGTGGCAAGAATCATAAGCGACACACCCGGAGCGGAAAAAGACAATACAAACCAATACGAGGATTTTTGGGAATCAGCCCCGAAACATACATTCCAATTACTGTCAGAAATCATCACAAACTTAAAATAGCCATATAATGGAAAAGATACCCAGTTTTACAGTAAACCATATCCTCCTGAAAAGAGGAATCTACGTATCGCGCCAAGATGTCACGGAATCGGGAGATGTCATAACCACTTTCGACATCCGCATGAAAGAGCCTAACAGAGAGCCGGTAGTAAGCCCTGCGGCCATCCACACGATAGAACATCTTGCGGCTACATTCCTGCGCAACCATCCTGTTTGGAAAGACAAAATCATATATTGGGGACCTATGGGATGCCTTACCGGTAATTACCTGATAGTAAAAGGCAACCTTTCATCAAAAGAGATTCTTCCGCTAATGATAGAGACTTTCGGGTTCATAAGCGGATTCGAGGGCGACATTCCGGGAGCCACAGCACACGATTGCGGCAACTACCTGATGAACAATCTGCCGATGGCACGATGGGAAGCGGCGAAATTCCTAAACGAAATACTGCTCAAAGCTACAGATGAAAATCTCATCTATCCGGAATAATACCGGTAGCGACAATCAGCCATTTAGAGCCGTCATAATAAAAATCGAGCACATCAAGAGCGCACAACGCAACGACCGCATTCTCCGTATAAGAAACCGAGAAATGCAACGACCTTGCTATATCCATGACAGAAGTACCATTGCGCTTCGATACAAAATCAAGCAATCTCGCTTCCGATTCGGAAAAATTTATCGAAGCGCTTTTCCTTTTACGCGATTTCCATACGCGCAGCAATAAATCAGGCACCTGTATGTTCTCGTCATTGACCCTGTAATAAGGCTGCCATTTATGATTATCGTCCTGTGCCAAAACAGGAACCGTGGATTTCTGAATCTTCACCAGCAGCACATACTTCCCTTCTATGCAATACACTGTCTGGACGACATCCTGTGCAGGCTTGCAATACATTTCAGCCGCCTGTTCCACCATATAGAATTCCTCATCGGAGCGTATCCCGGCAATGTTGCCATTATCTTTCACACCGACAAGCAAACGGCCGCCACGGTTATTTGCAAAGGCCGCTATACTACGCGCTATTTTACGTGAATCGGATATGGAAAATTTGAAATCCTGCTCCTCATGTTCACCCTCTTCTATCAACTCGTAGATAAGTTCCCTATCGTGTATAGCCCTGAAATTCTTAATTTCCATACGACAACAAATTACAGGATTCACTTATTCTCACGATGTTTATACAACTGGTATGAATTCGCAAGATTATGCCACACACTATAAAAACCGCCGGCAATTGCTGTTATAGGCGTAAAAAACGTATAACCAAGCCATATTGCAAGAATAGTATTCTTTTGTCCCAAGGCTTGCCCCGCTGTGACACCATCATCATAATACTTACCGATTTTCCTGCCAAAATAAAATTGCAGGAAGCAACAAGCCAACGAAATAACAGCAAGCCCTAATTGATATGCCAATGACAAATGCGTATGGACAATCGTCTTAACAGTCATGGCAATAGCCAACGCAAGGGCTATCGACCAAAGATAGAAGGGCAAATCAGGATACTTAAGCAAACACCTATGAACTTCAGGCAATAGATACCTTACCAACAAAGCTGCGACCAAAGGGCATAGAAGCAACGGGAAAACCTTGCCTATTATAAGCAAGAAAGCCGTTATGAACGACACACCCGCCTGCGGATGGACCAAAGGCACTATGACAGGAATTATGACCGCGACCAAAAGATTCACCAAAATAGTGTAGGTAATCACATTAGCAGGACTGCCATTCAACTTACTCACCACGACAGCCGCAGAAGTCGCCGTAGGACAAATAAGGCACAGCATAGCCCCTTCAATCAAAATACGATAATCAGCATTTTTCGGAATAAGCAATGTCACCGCCGCCAGAAGCACAAATAGAGATGCCTGAATAAGCAACAGCCATGCCTGCCACCGGCATGGACGCAAATCGGAAATCTTGACACGGCAAAACGACAGGAACAGCATCATAAAGATGAGCAACGGCTGTATATACGAGACAGCCACATTGACATACGGACGCACCGGGTCAAGACAAGGCATGCTGGCATATACCAAATAGGCTACCGCTCCGGCAACCATCGCTATTGGCAGCATCCAATTCCTCAAGAAATTAATTACAGACATCGCTATAAATAAAAAATACGGCTGCAAAATTAATCCATGCAGCCGTAAATCACAAAACAATTTCGTTACCTTTCAATCAACGGACGCAAAACCGGGATAAGTTTATCCGCATAACGGCGGAACCCGACATCCGTGAAATGTATACCGTCGACCGTACCCTCGTTGTCGTAACCGGCAATGCCGTCACAAGTTACATAATACAAATCCTTATAACCATCAGCGACAAGCTTCTCATAGTTCTTACGGAAAGCCGCATTTTTCTTCGGCAGATACGAGCCGAAGAAACTGTCGTATTTGGCATAACTATACATCGGTCCCTCTACCATTACAATAGGAGCGTCAGGGCGCAAATCGCGCAATGTCTTGATAAATCCGTAGGTAAGGGTGTCGCACATCATCTCCGTACAGTTGGGCACAGGGTCAATCACAAACACGTCCGCATCCTTGATTCCAGCCATTGCACGCGCCATACACATATCCATCTTACCTTCACCACTGAATCCAAGATTCACCACTTCGCAATTCAAGTCGCGCTGAATCATATTGGTAGCCACCATACCAGTCCGCGTAGAACATCCTCCTTGAAGAATGCTCGTTCCGTACATAACAATCTTTTTAGATTTCCGGGGAGCGTCGATTTGCGGATTCCGAATCACAGACATACTGTCGACTGCAATTTCCATTTTAGTCACCCCATCATACAATGGCAGGTAAATAAGATACTCGTGCATATTTCCATCAAGATTTTCCACAAACACTTTCTCGCATTCCTTTTTATCGTCGGCGATAGGACGGTTAGTATTGACATATTCCCACCGTCCGTCTTCTGTCAGAATATACAAATCAGTACCTTTCAATCCTGTGTCTGCCATATGGAACATATGAGTATCCCACAGCAACGTGTACCTTATGCCTACCCTTTTAGAATCAGTAGCGAACCGTATTCCCAAGCCGCTGCTACATTGTCCCCTGTTCCACAAATCAGGACGCACACTGTCTTTCAGCCATTTAGGAAGCCTTGTAAACGGAGTTTCCGTATCGTTGAAACCCTTGTTAATCATCCTGAATTGCAATGCGTCGACATACTTCAGAGATTGCTGGGCAACGACATTGCAAACACCCAATAATGAAACGAAAAGACCAGTAATAACAATTTTCTTTAACATCCTCATAGTTTTTTTATTTTTAAATCATTCAACTTCCATACGTTCTATATACGGCAAGTGCAATCGGCACTATGTCATAATCGATATCAGGGCATTGCCTCAAATCTCCGCCGGACCTCCACACGCCGATTATCCTTTCATATTCATACTCAGAAATCCACTTGTTGTAATCCGTTATTTTTCTTGTCTGAATAAGTTTTGCTATATGTCCGCAAATCGTGGATTTCTTCAATCCGCGCACCATAGCAATGTCATCTATTCCATACCCTTTGCCAAGCAGCAGCGATGTGACATTCTCCGAGAAGCCCGGTACAACGGCCGGCATTCCCTTATGCTTTCTGATAACACTGAGAAACTGCTTGCTGAAACGTATCACTTTTTTCTCACCCACTCCGGGAACCGCGGCAAAATCATCGACTGTAAGCGGCATCAAATCTGCGAAATCGGAAAGGACTTTATCGCTGAATATTATATAAGGCGGTACATTTTCCTGTTTGGCAATAAGCATACGCACTGATTTCAATTGCTCCAACAGCTTATCGCGTGGTGAAAGCGCCGGCTTGCCATCGTGTTTCTGCAATTTACCCTTATGACAGGCCCGCCTTTCAAACGACACTCTCGACATCATGACCGGCAAAGCCAATCCCTTGACAATATCCCACCCGTATGCGGTGACCTTCAGATGATTGCCCTCATTATAAGCGATTTCAAACACACCCAACTGTATCATCTGCAGCATATAGCCACTCCATGCGGCGTGCGGCAAATTTGCGCCTACGCCGAAGGTCTTGATTTTGTCGAATCCCTTCTCAGCCAAGGCAGCAAGACGCGAGCCGCGAAGCACATTTATAAGCATCGTCATCGACAACGACTGGCCAGTCCTCACAGCAGCACTCACAGCCATCTGGCACAATTGTGTGCCGTCGAACCGCTCGGGCGGATTCTTACACACATCACAATTTCCGCAATCATGGTCATAACGCTCATTGAAATAGCTGAGAAGCATACGCCTGCGGCAAACACTCGCCTCTGCATATTCCTGCATACGCCTTAATTTCTCACGGTTGATTTCCAATTGACCCGATTCTTCCACAAAATGCGTAAGCATCGCTACATCCGAATAAGAATAGAACATCAGCGTATCGGACGGCAATCCATCACGCCCCGCACGGCCTATCTCCTGATAATAGCATTCCACATTCTTCGGCATATTGAAATGCACCACCCAACGGACATTGCTCTTATCAATTCCCATACCGAAGGCGATTGTCGCGCATATTATGTCAATCTCGTCGTTAAGGAAACTTTGTTGCACCCGCTGCCTTTCCGCATTTCCCATCCCGGCATGATAACTCACGGCATTATACCCTTCATTAACAAGAAACGCCGCTACCTTTTCCGTATTGGCCCGGCTGAGACAATAAATTATACCACTCTGCCCCGGATGTTCACCAACAAACTCCAATATTCTCCCAAGCTTTTCCTTTTCTGTATAGTTAGTCTCCACATTCAGGGAAAGATTAGGACGGTCGAACGATGATATGAACATCCGCGCATCCGTCATACCAAGCTGCTTTACAATATCTTCACGAGTCAATTTATCCGCCGTGGCGGTAAGGGCAACAAAAGGGATATTCGGGAAATATTCCTTCAAAACAGAAAGTTTGGTATACTCAGGACGGAAATCATGCCCCCATTGGGATATACAGTGCGCCTCGTCAACCGCAATAAGGCTGACCGCCAAAGAAGACGACCACTGCCCTATCTCCGCAAGCAACCGTTCAGGAGATATATACAGTAATTTAATTTTACCGGCAAACACTTTCTCTATGACATCCCTGTTAGTCGCGTCACTCTGCATACTATTGACAGCCGCGGCAGGGATACCATTAGCACGAAGCGCGTCGACTTGATCTTTCATCAAAGAAAGTAAAGGCGATACGACAATCGCACAACCTATTCCAATCAATGCCGGAATCTGGAAACATACTGATTTTCCGCCACCGGTAGGCATCAGCACAAGCGCATCACCACCACTGACGATATGTTCTATCACTTCGTATTGCAACGGCCGGAAACTGTCATATCCATAAAATTTCTTCAACAACGAAAGCGCCGTCCTCCGTATTTCCTCATCAAAGAATGTGTTATCCATATCCGGTTAAAAAAATCGTATTCCAATAAATAAAAAGGATGTGCCAATCACATAACACATTGACACATCCCTATCACTCAAGCTTTTAAACTAAAGCTTCTCATCAATCATCTCAATTTTCTTTTCAAGAGTCGACAATTCTTCCTTAGCCTTGGCAACACGACGCTCCATTTCTTTCAGGACATTTCCTCCCGATTTAGAAGTTATGTTAAAGAAACCAAGATTGTTCTCGTAAGTCTTCACCTCGTTGCGCTTTTGCTCGTATTGGCGCATCAGCTTCTCCCGCTCACGGAACAGACGGTTCTTGTCGGAGGACAATTCCTCAACACTTCCGGCGAAACTGTCAAGACGCGCCTTGCTGTCGCTTATTCCAAGCTTATCGTATGCGGCATCCAGCAATTTTTTATACTCGTCGAACACCTTATCTTTTTCTTTATAAGGCACATGGCCGATTTTCATAAAGTCGGCCGACAAAGACTTCAAATATTGGCGAGCCTCGTCCTTAGGCATATTTTCATCAAGAGATTTCAGTTTTTCGATTATTTCTTTTTTTGCCTTAAGATTCTCCGCCTCTATTTTCGACTCATTACTCTTGTTCTTATTCTTATTATCAAAGAAATAGTCACAAGCTGTGATAAAACGTTTCCAAACGGCATCATTACTTCTCTTGCTAACAGGACCGACGGTCTTCCATTCTTTCTGAAGCTTGATGAATTCGTCAGTCGTTTTCTTCCAGTCCGTGCTGTCCTTCAAAGCCTCCGCACGCTCACAAAGCTGCTGTTTCTTAGCCAAATTCTCGGCCGATTCTTCTTTCGCTTTCTTATAAAATTCTGCTTTTTTCGCAAAAAACTCATCACACGTTTTCCTGAATCTGGCAAACAATTCGTTATTTACTTTCCGGGAAGCGAATCCCAAAGTCTTCCACCGTTCCTGCAACTCTATAATCTGCTTCGTAAGCTCATTCCATTTAGAGTATGAAGCCACATCCTTGAACTCTATCTTCTCGGCTTCCTCGCAAATGGCGATTTTAGCAGCCTCGTTGACTTTCTCGTCAGCCTTGCGCTTCTCGAAAAAGTCCTGATGGCGCTTATTAACTACCGTAGAGGCATCTTTGAAGCGTTTCCATAAATCTTCCCTCAGATCTTTAACCACAGGTCCGATTTCCCGCCATTTATTGTGCAGCTCCTGCAATTTCTTGAAAGCGGAAACGACATCTTTCTCTTCCGACAGCTTTTCCGCGGCTTCACAAAGCAGCAACTTCGCTTCAAGATTTTTCTTGAAATCATAATCGCGCAATTCGCGGTTAATCTTCCACAAATCATAGAATTGCTCCGTCACCGTCTGATAACGCTTCCACAAAGCCTTATCCTCGGAAGGAGGGACATCTCCTGCCGTCTTGAAATCCTGCTGCAATTGCTGGAATTGCTGATAATGCTTATTTATGCTGTCGGCATCCTTTACAATCTCCTCCAATTCGTCAAGAGCCTTCCGTTTTTTATCTAAATTGGCCTGCATCTCGGCCTCTTGAGCGGCAAGACGCTCAGCCCTGCGCTCTTTATATCTGTTGAGCAATTCTTTAAGCCTGTTTTCCGCCTCGTCGGGCTTCGGTGCAAAAGCTGCTTCTTCATTGCCATTTCCCTTAAAAGCCTCAAGCTCCTTTTCCAATTCCACTTTCCGTATGGCATAAAAAGCATGTTTCACAGCACCGACATCGTCTTTCACCTCGTCCACTGGTTTCTCGACAAGTTCAGACAATGTTTCTACCAGTTGCTCTTTCGTCATCGAGCTGTATTGCACAGCCTCTGTATTTGTTGTTACTACATCATTAACCTCCTGTTGGCTATCCGCTACAATGGGGTTCAAGGTTTCGTCATTATTCTGCCCTTGGGCAAGAACTGACTTGTCACACGATTCCATATCTTTTATGTTTAGGTTCATACGGCCAAAACAGCAGCCGTAACTTTCAAAATATCGTTCAAATATACACGATAATATTTATACCTACAAAAGAAAATGCCAAAATATTCCCACATCGTCACTAAAAAGGCGTTTTCATGTTATACAACATAATCTCAGACAAGGTTTGACTCATAATACACCGTAGAGCAATTCTCTTTTCTAAGAACACGGCCTGCGACTTCAGCTAATTTCCGACCCGACACATTCCTGTATCTATCACACTCCAAATTTATCATATCAGCATCTCCAAGCATTTCATAGTACGCGAGATTAGAAGCGCGCTCGTCATTATTGATGTTAGAAAAAAGATGGTTCGACTCAAACCTGTTGGCATTCTTTTTTATTTCACCGTCAGAAACATCACCCTCAATCACCTTTTCCAGTTCCAAATCAATGGCTTTTTCCACGGCATCGAAACTAACACCCGGCAGCAATTGCGCTTTTATCAGCAGGACACCGGCATCCAATTCGCCCGTTACAGACGCGTCAATCGACGAGACAAGCCCTCCTTTCGCAAAAATATTACGGAAAAACCGCGACGAACGACCGTTGGCCAACACGTCGCTAAGCAAGTCGCACGCCGGATAGTCATCATCCAGACGCCCGCAAATATGATATGCGCGGAGCAGCACATTGCCCGGCACATCACGGTTGACTTTCACCGCACGTCCCGATTGCTGTTCAGGCTCATGCTCAATTGAATCTTTGCGGCCTGCAGAATACGACGATATTCCCCCGAACCATTTTTCCGCCATCTTAAAAACCTCATCGGCATAGATATTGCCAACAACTGAAAGTATAGCGTTATCCGGAGCGTAATACTTCTTATAAAAATCCCTGACGATTTCGGCCGGCATATTTTCTATATCTTCCACCCGCAATCCGATAACCGGCCAACGGTAAGGATGCACCTTATAAGCCAAATCCCTCCAAATGTGTGTAAGATCGCCGTAAGGCACATTCAGGACGCGTTGTTTGAATTCTTCCGCCACGACACTACGCTGCACAGACAAACTGCGCTCATCGAGCAACAGATTGCACATCCTGTCAGATTCAAGCCAGAAAGCCGTTTCTATATTACATACAGGCAGGACCTCATAATAATTAGTAATATCGGCAGTTGTCCACGCGTTATTTTCACCACAGGCTTCCTGCAAAGGCATATCGAAACTCCGGGCATTTTCCGAACCTCCAAACATCAGATGCTCCAACAGGTGAGCCAGCCCTGTGTGCTCCGGGGATTCATTACGCGAGCCTACACAATATAATAAATTGAATGCCGCCATCTGTGTAGCGGCATTACGGTTATGAACTATACGCAGCCCATTGCTCAATTTATACCTGCTTACCTCAATCATCCACCAAGATTGCCTTTATTATTTTCACATCATCGACAGGACGGTCGTTACTGTCAGTAGCGACAGACTGTATCTTGTCAACGACATCCATCCCTTCAGTCACTTCCCCATAGACGGTGTAGGCACCATCAAGAAACGGAGTTCCGCCTATTGTTGTATAAACATCTTTCTGCTCGTCGGTGAATTTAGCAAGTTTTCCTCTCAAAGAATCTTCCGTCTGCTTTATCAATTCTTCTTGCAAAGCTTGTAATCCGGCCGAATTACGGGCACGCCGCAAATCCATAATCTCCGACCTGCGGGATGCAGCAAGCGAATCGAAAAGCGCCTGCATCTGGCGGTGCTGCATCGTTTTTTCCATCTGTGCCAATTCTGCGGCATTATATTTTTTACCTGTTACGATATAAAACTGAGAACCCGACGATTTCTTTTCCGGATTCACATTATCACCAGTACGCGCCGCGGCCAAAGCACCTCTTTTATGGAAATAGCGGGGAACAAACTCTGCGGGGATTTCCGTCCCATAGTCAGACGCCCCAAGCATCTTGCCTTTTTCCGCATTTTTTGATGAAGGGTCACCGGCCTGTACCATAAAATTCCTTATCACACGATGAAAAAGCACACCGTCATACGCTCCCTCTTTTACATTTTTCACAAAATTATCCCTGTGACCGGGAGTTTCATTATAAAGCGCAATCTTAATATTGCCGGCAGTGGTCTCAAGCACCACTTCCACACGTTTTTCCTGCATATTCACATTATTTACCGCCCCTTTGCCACTTGCATACGACGGAATCGCCAACATACCCAATCCGCATACAAACAAAGCAAAGAAACTTACATTAAATACCCTTTTGATATACCCTCTTGTAAATCCTACGGAAATTATCATCTTTCGCATTCAACTCATCCACATGCATATTATAATCGGCGCCCCAGAGGCTCGACAACAAATCCGGAATATACTTATGCTCACGGTCTCTTTCTATCGCTGCTTTTACTAAAGTGTCGATTCCTGACGCATACTTTTTTTTGTCTATTGCGTTCAAATATCTTGCCGTACTCACGATGAACTGCCCATTACGGTCAACCTTAATTATATTGTCAATCAACTCAGGCATAATACTGTCGCACTTGCCCATGTTGTTGGCTATATATTCGTATGTCAGCAAGCCGTCCTCGTCCTTTTTCAGCTTTTTGAGTATATCTTCATCCATAAACAATAATTTTATGAGTGCAAATATAGCGTAAATTATCATAAATTAAAAACACAAAAGGATGCACACAATGGCGCATCCTTTTGTACGGTTCCAAACAACCGGCATATTTATTGCTTCAGCATCTGCTTCCTTACAGTTTTACCATCGTCCGTTTTTATAGCGATAACATAATACCCAGACGGAAGATTTCCGACATAAATGCCGACTGAAGCATCGGTCCCGCTTAAACTCTTCACAAGCTGCCCACCCGCACTGAATATATCGACTGAACATATTGCGCCGTCACATTCCACTGTCACATAATCTTCAGCTGGATTAGGATAGATTGCCACATCATCAGCATCTACACTTTCAACGCCGGATACACCTATAGAGAATTGATAAGGATTGTAAGCGGAAACAAATTCAAAATCAGAATGTGTAGCCGACTGATAGCCTGTTACAGCAATAGTATAAACACCTTTAGTAAAATGATTTTCCGACAGATTCAGCTCTATCATGACAGTGCTTGTGGAATATGCCTGCAAATCGACCCGTTCGGCACCCTCAGCCACAATAACGTTGTCGGATTGCCGTCTGACTTCATAGGACAAATCGCCTACAGCTTCTTCATCGCTATTATTCCGCATCTGCACACTGAACACCACAGTCTCTCCGCTCAAGAGCTCCCCACTATGCGATATTTCCGACTCTTGCGAGATGCTATAATCGTAATTACGTATATAAGCATAATCACCCTTTATGTCTATATCAATTTTCGCCGGATGGTCAAAACGCACCCACTCTGTAGCTCCGTATTCCTTCGAGACCGGTATTATCGAATACAAACCGTCAGCCAATCCGCTCAAATCCGGGGAAAAAGAAACATCCGTCGGATTTATATATACAGTATTTGCATCTAATTTCATATCGGCATATCTGTCAGAATACCCGATAATTTCACCATCCGCACCGCAAAGCGCGCAAGAAATGCTGCCTTCCCAATCAGTTTGATAAGAATTCATCAGATTGGTATATGTAACGAAAACCCTTGTGCCTTTACTTATAAAATCTTTATTCTCGAAGTCATTAAGATTCAGTGAGATTCCGGAATTGTCAACAGATCCACCTTCATAGAACGACAATTGCCGCTGTGCCACCCCTTCATCAATCGAGAAAACACATTGTCCAAATTCCGTCTCAACCGGAATTGCCTCGCCGGACAAAAGCGTGAAATCCACGATTCGAATAACATATTCCTCAGAATAGTCAAACGTTCCATTTTGCACAGGCACGCTCAATGCGGCAGCATAATCATTATTGTCGTATACTATCGCTTTTACCGACTCTGAATACAACCTATAATTATCAGATCGCCGCACCACCTCGTAATTTATCATTCCATCCGCAGCCACGGAAGAATTATTGTGAACGGTAGCCGTAAATTCCACAGTAGAATTCATATAAATCTTCTCCGGTATCCCGATTTGTTCCGCAAGCGACAATTGCTGTTCAACCGGGAACGTAGTGACCGTACCGCCCTCGATTTTAATTTTCAAGCACAAATCGGAATCGAACGCCACCCAGTCATAATCATATTCATCAGAATATTCTTTCGAAATTCCACGGATTTCATAATCTCCGTCAGGCAATCCACGCAAACTCACATAAACAGAAAGCGGGTCAGTGACATAAGCTCCTGATACAAATTCATCATTGCTTATCGTTATAGGAGCAGTATGTATAACCGACATTCCACCTTCGCTGCCGAATGCGCCAACACCGAATTCCCCGTTAAAAGCGACACCGTTTATATTATACACTCCTCCAAGGAGTACCGCCTGAGTCCTGTTTTGAGAAAACGACTCAGCATCCATCGACACTCCTGTGACATAATTGCCACCCGACATATAAGCGAGACGCAACTGTTCACGTTCCTGATGCGCTCCTTCACTGTCAGGGCTGGCAATAGTAAGCGTCTGCTTCCATTGATATGCCCCCGAGCCACCGCCCGTACCAAGGCCTTCCGGGTCAAGGTAATTGATGTTGAAATAGCCGTCGGAATATCCGCCCCAACCCCAATTGATATGGACAAAATTATTTGAATCGTATCCGTCAGCGACAAATGCGTGAGCACCGCCAAGTCCTTCGCCACAAATCAAGACCGGACGCATTCCGTCAAGTTCTTCAAGCAAGACCTTCATAAACTCTCCGCTCGAAATATTATCACGGAAGAAACTCTCTGAATCATACCCGAAATAAGCAGTAAACGCATGCGAAATGGCTGCCGACGACGCGCCACTGACCGCATTATAATTCATACCGACAGAAATACCGCAATCCGACATCAGCTTAGCTACCGCCGCTGCCTGATTGTCATCGTACTCCGCGACAAGATTATTGCCTGAATCATAATACATCGAATATTCGTCAAGCATATTGTCCCAATCATATACGCTTTGCGAGAAGTCCGCCGACAAATTGTGTCCGTAAACATCCGTATATGAATATGAGCCTTCGCCCTGCTCCGGCCATTCGTAATACTTCATTATCTGAGCCATTGCCGTCGCGACACATCCTGTAGCACAACGCGTATTGCCTTGCAATACAGGCACAAGACGGTTGAAAGGCTCGTTCTGATTCCATTTTGTAGACAAGAACGGACGCACCGTGACTGTTGTGACCTCACTAAGGCGTTGCCGCTTTGCCTTGCTTTCCGACGCCTGCACGGATGCCACATAACCGGAATATGCCTGCAGCCAAGAACGCATATTATCAGGCATATTTTCCGGGTCGAAGCAGCCGCTGTCGGAGTAGCCGACAAGCTCGGTAAGCGAATCATCTCCCGATACGATTACAAAACCTTCATTGTTGCCAATGTTGAACGCATAATAAGCCGCCGTTTCTTGCTGTTTCCCGGCAGTTTTCATCCTGTACGGATTACTTTTCACATCTATGTCGGCATATTTCGCCGCCACTTGCAGAGCCTGACGCTCTGTAATTTGCATTGCGTTAGCAGCCATGCCAATAAACGCGCAAAGCAAGAAAGTGATAATTTTTCTCATATCTGAATTTAATGTGTGATAATTTCAACAAAGATAATTATTTTATCGTAAATATTTTGTCTTAGACGACGGATGTGTTATCTTTGCCCCCGATTAAAGAGGAATCCCTTATGTGCTTTCCGTTATTGTTGAACTAATTTTTATTATTTTGGACCCTGACCCTTATCTTAGCGTTTTAAACCAAACTCTTAATGCCGCGACAGCGGTATCCGACTTTATCACAGTACAAACACCGACAACCGGAATAATCATTTCCATTATCATCGCAATGGCGGCATTGTTGTGTTCAGCCATTATTTCCGGCTCGGAATCCGCTTATCTGGCACTACGCGAAAACGATATCGACGATATAAGCAACGAAAATGCAAAAGAACGCATACGCACTATCGTTTCAAACCCGCAGAAATTGCTTGCGGCAATTTTGATGGCAGGCAATTTTATGAATGCCATTATGATAATTTTCGCGAACTATGCCTTATGCAGAATTTTCATAGCGGAAAATGCAGTTATCGGATTTTTATTGAACCTTGTCATTGTCATACTGCTTTTGACAGCCATCGGAGTCATACTGCCAAAACTATTAGCCAAAAGCCATCCAGCAGGATGGGCCGTAGCAACCTCAAAAGGCATATCGCTGCTATGCCGGGCTTTTTCGCCATTCTCACGCCTGATAGCAATCAGCATTGAAACCGTCGACAAAATCATATCCGACAAATCCGATGATTTGTCGCTCGACAAAATTTCCCAAGCATTGGAAACCTCGAATGAAAACGAGGAAGAAGAAAAAGAGAAAACCATGCTGAAAGAAGTTTTGAAATTCGGCGGCAAGACCGTGTCGGAAGTCATGACTCCACGTGTCGACATCACCGACATTGAATGGAACTCTCCATTCAGCGAATTAATCGAGAAGATTACAGAATCGGGATATTCACGGATGCCGGTATACCTTGAGAATAAAGACAATATGAAAGGCATAATTTATGCCAAGGATTTACTGCCATATATCGGTAATAAAGACGATTCATTCAAGTGGCAATCGCTTGTGCGCAAACCGCTGTTCGTACCCGAATCACGAATGATTGACGACATTCTTGAAGATTTCCGCAAGAAAAAAATCCACATGGCCATCGTGGTCGATGAATATGGCGGGACACAAGGTATTGTCACCCTTGAAGATGTATTGGAAGAAATTGTCGGTGAAATCAACGACGAATACGACGAGGACGAAAATTCATATTCGCAATTGTCACCCGACACATATATCTTTAAAGGAAAGACCCCGCTCAATGATTTCTACCGTGCCACAGGGCTTGACGAATCAGACTTCAAAGAAGTTGAAGAAGATGCCGAGACCGTTGCCGGATTGATTCTCAACATAAAGCACGATTTTCCACAAGACACGGAAACCATTGAATTCGGCAGATGCCAGTTTATTGTAATGAATATCGATAAATTCCGCATCAACACCGTCAAGGTGAAAGTATTACCAAAAGACGGAGGAAAAGCGGAATGAAAATGAGTAAAAAAGGCAAAAGGCATTTATGGAAATGCATGGCAATCTACGTTGTCGTACTGATTGCGCTGTCGATTATAGCCGTCTCCTGCTCCGAGAAGCAAGCGGCGACGCCACGGCCGGCAGCATATCCGCGTGTTGAGCGCACTTACGACACCACATATACCTGCGCATATCCGGAACTCAACATAATGCTCAACGCAAATGCCGAAATAAGCGGCAATGACAACGGATTCAGTGTACGCTACGCAAAATACGGCGCATCTTTTTTTTGCTCGTATGAAAGAATAGGCAGCCATGACGATTTCATAGAAACAATGCTCAAAAAAGAGGAACGGGTAGCAATGGATTCCGGCAACCATAAACCGGACATTTACCGATACTACAATCCTGAAGGCGGTTATTCCGCCTCTATGTTTTATACAGAGGAAAATTGCGTAACCCCGGTACATTTCATCGCAACAGACAGCCTATCGTATATTGTCTCAGGGACGGTTGTCCTCGACAATGTGGAGAACTACGACTCGATAGCACCTATAATAAACTACCTGAACGATGATGTTTCCTACCTCGTGAAGCATCTTAAATTCAATACAAAGAAATAAATGAAACTCCGAAAAATCAAAATCAACGACAATATAGAAGTGGCTATTGCCGAAATTCCGGATATGCTGGATTTCTCGGATTCGGCTTGTTTCGGATTGCGTCACCTCGCTTCAAATGTGCGTTCCGATAACCGCCGCAGCGAAATCATCACAACAAACCTTATGATAAAAGAGCTGTTCGGCAACGGATGCACTCTCCGTCACCACAATTCCGGAGCACCTTATTTAGCATCGGACGACGGAAAAGATTTACCACAGATAAGCATATCCCATTGCCGCGGCATGGTAGCCATCGCCTATTCAAAAGATGCGGTCGGTGTCGATGTCGAACAGATAGAAGAACGTGTGATGCGCATCCGCGAACGGGTACAGAACGCAGACGAATTGCGGCACACTGGCAATTCGGTTGTACTTAATACAATCCTTTGGACGGCAAAAGAAGCTCTTTTCAAGCTGATTCCCGAGGAAGGAGTGGATTTTGCGAAAGATTTGCATATACATTTAGACAATGTGTATGCCGACACACCAGAAAACTGCTATACATCAACCGCTTACAAACGCAGTTATAATATGGTCTCACTACTTGTCGATGAGAATGTACTTACAATAGCTTTTAAATGAACAAATACTGATAGATATGAAAAAAATACTGTTGACAATAGGCGCGGCTGTTGCGGCCTCTCAAATCGCATCTTTCGCATGCACAAGCCTACTTGCCGGAAAAGGGGCGACTACCGACGGCTCCACAATGATTACCTACAACGCTGATTCATACGTGCTCTACGGAGAACTCTACCATCATCCTGCCGCCGACCACAAAAAAGGCGAAATGCTTGAGGTAAGAGAATGGGACACAAACAAATATCTCGGTGAAATCAAACAGGTCGAGCATACGTATGCCACCATAGGGAATATAAACGAACACCAACTCGCCATCACGGAATCGACATGGTCGAGCCGTCCGGAACTTATGGACACTACCGCCATAATAGATTATGGTTCCTTGATTTACATCACACTCCAACGTGCACGCACAGCCCGCGAAGCGATAAAGGTGATGACAGATTTAGTCAATGAATACGGCTACCGCAGCACAGGAGAATCGTTCTCCATAGCCGACCCGAACGAAGTGTGGATAATGGAAATGGTATCAAAAGGAATGAAGGAAAAAGGTGCGGTATGGGTGGCAATCCGTATCCCTGACGATTGCATCAGCGGTCACGCCAACCAATCAAGAATCCACCAGATACCGTTCGACGACAAGGAAAATTGCATCTACTCAAAAGACGTGGTTTCATTTGCCCGCGACATGGGATATTTCAACGGAAAAGACGAGGATTTCAGTTTCTGCAACGCATACGCCGTCACCGACTACCTTGCCCTGCGCGGCTGCGACGGACGTGTATGGTCGTTCTATAACAAATACGCCAAAGGTATGGACAAATATCTTCCTTACATATTGGCGGAGAGTGGCGAGGTGCTTCCGCTTTATATCAAGCCTGACCGCAAGTTGAGCGTGCAGGATATGCAGGCAATGCTCCGCGACCATTTCGACGGCACGGAATTGGATATGACAAAAGATCCGGGTGCCGGACCGTGGCATTCCCCTTATCGTTTTGCCCCGCTTATTTGGAAATCAGACTCTGTGGAATATGTGCATGAACGCCCGATAGCAACGCAACAGACCGGATTCACTCTTGTTGCCCAGATGCGTTCGTGGCTTCCCGACGAAATTGGCGGTATTCTTTGGTTCGGTGTCGACGACTCGGCTATGACCGTCTACAACCCGATATACTGCGCCATAACCAAAGTGCCGGAATGCTACCGTCAGGGCAACGGCGATTTCTATACCCTGTCGTGGACTTCGGCATTCTGGGTAAACAACTTCGTGGCAAACCAAACTTATATACGCTATTCGCAAGTGTATCCGGACGTGAAGAAAGTGCAGACGGAAATCGAAAGCAGCTATGTGGAATCCACCAAGAAAGTGGAAGCTGAAGCATTGAAACTGTATAAAGAATCGCCCGAAAAGGCAAACGCCCTGCTCACGGCATTCAGCGACAGTGTTTCCGACTCGGCCACCGCACGCTACCGCCAGCTTGGCGAATATCTGTTCGTGAAATATCTTGACGGACGCGTGAAAAAGGAGAAAGACGGAAAATTCGAGCGCACGGCCGACGGCTATCCGGTAAGTCCCGACTCTCCCGGATATTCTGACGACTACTATCGCTCCATAGTCAGCAGCGACGGCGACCGCCTCCGCGTGAAAGAAGTGAAACCACAATAAAAAAAGCATTATGATTCTGACAACAACACCGACAGTTGAGGGCAGCCGCATCGTCAGCTATCTCGGAGTGGTGACCGGGGAAACCATCATAGGCGCAAATGTACTAAAGGATTTTATGGCCGGATTGCGCGACTTCTTCGGCGGGCGCAGCGGCACATACGAGCAGGTGCTACGCGATGCTAAGGACACATCTTTACAAGAAATGGAAGAACGCGCGCGGGAACTCGGCGCAAATGCCATTGTAGGCATCGATTTGGACTACGAGACAGTAGGACAAAACGGCTCTATGCTGATGGTCACTTGCAGCGGCACTGCTGTAATCCTTGACAGCAACATCCCCACGCCTCCACCAATGAGATAAGACTTTCGATTCGGAATAAGCTATCAGCATTACTATTCGTTAATTGTAATGTGAAAATGATATTTTTTACGTACCTTTGTTATGTAAAAAATTAAAATCCATAGAATATGAATGTAACTGACAGGTTTCTCGGCTACGTGAAGTTCGACACGCAAAGCGACGAACTCACTAACCTCACTCCATCGACACCCGGGCAGATGATTTTTGCCCAAGCGTTGGAAAAAGAATTGCAATCTCTCGGATTGAAAGACATAACACTCGACGACAACGGCTATCTGATGGCCACATTGCCGGGCAATACAGACAAGAAAGTTCCTACGGTAGGCTTTATCGCCCATTTGGATACATCTCCAGACATGTCAGGAAGGCACGTCAACCCCCGCATCGTGGAAAATTACGACGGCGGAGACATCACACTCGACGCTGACGGTGGTGTGGTGCTTTCTCCTGAAAGTTTCCCGGAACTGAAAGATTATGTCGGCCAGTCACTGATAGTTACCGACGGCAAGACTTTGCTCGGCGCGGACGACAAGGCCGGAGTGGCTGAAATCATAACGGCGGTGGAATATCTTATGCAGCATCCTGAGATAAAGCACGGCGACATCCGCATAGGCTTCAACCCTGACGAGGAAATAGGTCTGGGCGCACATAAATTCGACGTAAAGCTGTTCAACGCAGATTTTGCATACACAATGGACGGCGGGGCAATCGGAGAATTGGAATACGAGAACTTCAACGCGGCATCGGCCAAAGTGGTTTTCAAAGGGCGCAACGTGCATCCGGGATATGCAAAACACAAAATGATAAACTCCATACGCATAGCCAACCAGTTCTGCATCATGCTGCCACGTTGGGAAACTCCGGAACATACCGAAGGCTATGAGGGCTTTTACCATCTTATCGGTTTCGAGGGAACTGTGGAGGAATCCACATTGACCTACATAATCCGCGACCACGACATGGACCGTTTCCAACGCCGCAAAAAGGAGCTGGAGCATCTTGTACGGAAAATCAACAACGAGTTCCCGGGTTGCGCATCCATTGAAATTAAAGACCAGTATTACAACATGCGCGAGAAAATCGAGCCGGTGATGTATGTCATCGACATTGCCAAACAAGCGATGATTGATGCCGGTGTCACTCCGAAGGTGCAGCCCATACGCGGCGGCACAGACGGCGCGCAACTGTCGTTCAAAGGCTTGCCCTGCCCGAACATCTTTGCCGGCGGGTTGAATTTCCACGGACGCTATGAATACGTGCCGATTCCTTCCATGGAAAAAGCCGTGGATGTAATAGTAGAAATCTGTAAATTGGTTGAGAAGCGTGGATAATATGCCGGAACCGTGTGGTACATTAATTGTAGTCACAGGTCCTACCGGTGTAGGCAAAACTGATATAGCAATACGTCTGGCGCGTGTATTCGGCACGGAAATCATTTCCGCCGACTCGCGCCAGATTTATCGTGACATATCCATAGGTACTGCCGCCCCCACCCCGGAACAACTCGCAGAAGTCAGGCATCATTTCGTCGGCATGCTCGGATTGGACGAGTACTACAGCGCGGCTCAGTTTGAGGAGGATGTGATGCGGTTGCTACCAGAGTTGTTTGTCCGGTCGCCATACGTGGTGATGTGCGGCGGTTCGATGATGTATATAGATGCCGTCTGCAAAGGCATCGACAATATCCCCACCATCTCCGACGGTATAAGAGCAGCGGTAGCCAAGCGTCTTATGGATTTAGGTGCGGATGCCATGCGAGAGGAGTTGAAAAGGCTTGACCCGGAATATTACGCCCAAGTAGATTTAAACAATATGAAGCGCGTAGTCCACGCCATTGAAATCTGCGAGCAGGCTGGAATGCCCTACTCACGGCTCCGCACAGGCGTGGCAAAGCAACGCCCTTTCAGGATTGTGAAAATCGGCTTGACATTGCCGCGCGCCGAACTTTTCGACCGCATCAACCGCCGTGTAGTCAAAATGATTGACAGCGGATTAGTGGAAGAAGCCCGGAAAGTGTATCCTATGCGCCATCTGAATTCGCTAAACACCGTTGGCTACAAAGAACTGTTCGCATGGATGGACGGCACTATGGATTATGACACGGCTGTGGCGCGCATCCAGAAAAACACCCGCGTCTATGCCAAGAAACAACTGACGTGGTACGCAAAAGACCCGTCCGTGCAATGGTTCCTCCCCACCGACTACGACAAAATACTCTCCTACTGCCGCTCAGGAAAATTCTGACAGGATATTTCGTACAATTGCATAGAAAACAAAGCTGCCTATGCTTCAGTTTGGCACAGGCCACGGCTATTTTTGCAAACAAATCGTTATCAAGCATGGCACAACAACCTCTTCCATACGGAATTCCGCTTCCAATAAGTTTAGGTAAAACAGGAACAGGACAAACATTTGTCACCGACTTGCGCAGTCTGGGAAGCATCATAATCGAGAAAGGACTGCCTCAAGAACGGCAAGCCCTGTTATGCTCGATAGTTCACAGCCTCTGTCATAGCACCCATAGGTTGAAAATAATCCCAATCGGCGAAAAGCACATTTTTGGAAGTAATCCTGAGATTTTCAAACATTTACCTTATGGAATCAACAGCAACCGTCTTTCCGACATGTCATACGCAGTGCATATAATGCGCTCACTACAAACAGAAGCACACAAGCGCAATGCCACTGACAACACATGCCACACACCTATAATAGCACTTATCAGCGATTTAGAAAGCCTGATAGATGCAGACAACAGTGTATTGCGTCAAATCAGAGAGACAGCAGAATCATCAGCCAAAACCGGCATATATCTAATAGCAGCCACACGGCATACCGAAACTGCGCATTTGCCAAAAGGAATCGGCAACATTTTCAACACAAAAATAATATTTTACAGCACAAGAATTGGTTCCAACAAACGTCTGTATACTAACTCTGGACTACAGACAGGGAATATGCTTCTGTTCCGAAATACCGAAAAAACAGTTCTGCTGGATTGTAGTACAACATTTTAAATTCACAAAAAGCGAGTCTGCTGCGCAAACAGCAGACTCGCTCATATACATCTCACGATAGACAGTTAATCGCAGCAGCCACGATGGCGATGGCGTCCGCCATAACATCCACGGCCGTCATAATCGCAATAGCCGTGGTGATAGTCACGATACCGTCTGTCGTTTCCTCGGAAATCACCCTTACCATTATAAAGCCTCTCTATCTGACGCGGAGTAAGCACTTCCTTGAACTTGCCGTAATACTTTTCCTTCAGCTCCGCAATCTTCTTCGAGCGTTCAAGTCTGCCTTTCGTCTGCGATTCCACTTCCTCATCCGACATTCCACTGCGACGTTGAGGGCGGTACTGCTCCCTAATAGACTGCAACTCGGAATAATAAGCCTCATAGATTTCCTTGAACTTTGCCGCATCATCGTCACTCAAACTGCACGCCTCAGAAAAGCGGTGGCAAACAGCCCCACAATAGTCACCTCTGTTGTCAAAACGGCAGTTATCCGGACGCTGTTGCGCTACAGCTGCAACTCCCGACAATACTAATACCGCCAAAATCAGAATCTGTTTCTTCATAAATTCAAATATATTTAATTACTCAAAAGCTATATATTAAACTGAAAAACACGCATAAAGTTTAAAACGGCAAGTCATAAAGAATCTTAACGCACATCAGAATCCGCCTACCAAAAGCGGTTTTTCGTAATTTTGCATAAAAAATAAAATGGCAGATAATATAGAAATAACGATGCTCGGCACAGGCAATGCAATGGTAACTAAATGCTACAACACGTGCTTCACAATCCGTACCGGCGAAGGCTATTTCCTTGTCGACGCGGGTGGAGGCAACGGAATTCTATCGCAATTAGAAAAAGCAGGCATCGGAATTGAGAAGATACGCGGGATGTTTGTCACCCACGGACATACCGACCACGTACTCGGCGCAATATGGATAATACGCCTCGTGGCAATGCTCGCTTGCCAAGGCCAACTGGAGACTCCGTTCACAATCTACTGCCACGACGAAGTAGCCGGAATGCTCGAAACATTCTGCCGCATGACACTCAAGAAAAAGCATCTCGACACATTAGGCAACCAAATAATCATACGGACTGTGGAAAACGGAGAGAATGCGACCTGCTGCGGAATTAAATTCACTTTTTTCGACATCTGCTCTACAAAGAAAAAACAATTCGGATTCAGAGCAGAATTGCCAGACGGACAAACCCTCGCATGCCTCGGCGACGAGCCATATAACGAAAATTGCCGCCAATCCGCAGAAGGTTGCGACTGGCTGATGCACGAAGCTTTCTGCCTGCATTCAGACAAAGAAACGTTCAAACCATACGAAAAGCACCACAGCACGGCACTCGACGCTGCAAAAAACGCGCAAGCTCTCGGAATCAGAAACTTAATCATCTACCACACCGAAGACACCGACTTGCCACATAGAAAAGAAAACTATACATCCGAGGCATCAAAAGCATTCAAAGGAAAAATATTCGTTCCCAATGATTTGGAAACTATCACTCTATGATTAAATAACTATTAATTATCATAATTTTAACCATCAACAACTTGTTTTCACCTTTCGTGCCATTAAGTTAATTTTTAAAATTCATATCTTTGTATGGAAATTTAAAAGAAAAAGACGTATGGAAAGTATGTATGAAATATTAATGGGTCTGCCATTGTTCCAAGGAGTAAGCCATTCAAAAATATCAGAGCTGATTGAAAAAATCAAATTCCATTTTCTTAAATATCTGAATAACGGACAGATAATCGATGTCAACGAACCATGCAATAATTTAAAATTCCTGATTTCCGGGAAAGTTCAGATAGAAGTAACCAACCGCAACAAAAGGATACGCGTATTTGAGACAATTTCCGCTCCCAACGTAATAGGCGTGGAATATCTCTTCGGCCGCAACACAATATATCCCTATAAAGTATGCTCCGCCCCTGATGCCGGAATCATGCAAATAGAGAAAGCCGATTATCTGAAAATAATAAAATCGGACACCGTTTTCCTCTTCAATATGCTGAATTACCTTTCGAGAAATTCGCAAACGCCGATGGAAGCAGTGCTTTCGCTTACGTCAGGAAGCATAGCCGAACGGTTCGCGTTTTGGGTAACCTCTTTGACATATAAGGATGCTGCCGACATATCAATATGCTGCAAACAAAAAGATATGTACACTATGCTTGGCGTGCAACGGTCGTCGTTCATGAATATGCTCGGAGAATTGAAAGACCTTGAAATCCTCGACTTCTCATCAAACGAGATTAAAATAATCAACCGCAAAAAACTCACCGACATACTGAATCTTGAAAAAATCTGATGCAATAGAATTGCGATACAAATAGAACAGCAAGAGGATATGTCCCGTTTTAGAGCATATCCTCTTGCTTGTTTTTCCGGCACAGAACAAGGTCTAAAAAGACATAGTATTCAAGTATAAAACTCACATAAATTCCATCTCAGTCGCATTCCGATGCAAAATTAATATACACAGAGTCCCTCCTTATAACAAAACGGAAACAATAATGTAACAAAATAAAAACATCTGACAAAAAACATCAAATCACATATTTATTACAATTAAAATCATTATCTTTGGATATAAGTATCTAACCAACATAAAGATTCATGACTATGAAAAAGTACATTTCAGAAATGATCGGCACAATGGTGCTTGTGCTTATGGGATGCGGCTCGGCCGTATTCGCAGGCAACGCAGCCGACACAGTCGGCGCAGGAGTAGGAACTTTAGGAGTAGCTTTAGCTTTCGGCTTGTCAGTAGTCGCGATGGCCTACACCATCGGCAACATCTCAGGATGCCATATCAATCCGGCAATCACTTTCGGAATGCTATTGAGCGGCAGAATAAGCGGGAAAGACGCTGCAATGTACATCGTTTTCCAAATAATAGGGGCAATCATAGGCTCTGCCATTTTGTTTGCCCTCGTCAGCAGCGGGACAAACGGAGGCCCGACAGAAACCGGCTCAAATACGTTCAAAGACGGAATGATGCTTCAGGCATTCATTGCTGAAGCCGTATTCACATTCATTTTCGTTCTTGTCGTACTCGGTGCTACCGACAGCAAGAAAGGTGCCGGCAATCTCGGAGGACTGGCAATCGGACTCACGCTTGTCCTTATACACATAGTCTGCATTCCAATCACAGGCACATCGGTCAACCCGGCCCGCAGCATCGGCCCGGCACTGTTCGAAGGCGGAGCTGCCCTGTCGCAATTATGGCTGTTCATCGTGGCTCCGCTCGTAGGCGCAACCCTGTCGGCAGCCGTCTGGAAAACCATTTGTCCATGTAACAACAAATAAATCTCAAAAAGATGAGAAAAGATTTCGGAGCAAAACCATTCTGCTATCCACAACCGGTATTCATCATCGCAACATACGATGAAGACGGCACGCCCAACGCCATGAACGCGGCATGGGGAGGAATCAGCGAAATGGCAGAAATAAGCCTCTGCCTCAGCGCAGGACATAAGACGGTAAAGAACATACAAAAGCGCGGAGCGTTCACCGTCAGCATGGCTGAAGCAGGATATGTCGCGGCATGCGACTATGTAGGAATCGTTTCCGGAAACACAGTGAAAGACAAATTCACGAAAGCCGGATTCCACGCAATCAAATCAGCGAATGTCGATGCCCCGCTTATTGAAGAACTGTCGGTTGCATTGGAATGCAAGCTGATAGACTATAACCCTGACACTTGCATATTGAGAGGCGAAATAGTTAACGTCAGCGTAGACGAACGCGTGCTCGACAAAGACGGCAAAGTCGATGCCGGGAAAGTCGAACCGATTACGTTCGACCCTTTCAACAACGAATATCTGAAAATAGGAGGCAAAGCAGGCAATGCCTTTTCTGAAGGCAAAAAGCTCAAATAAAAATAGCTCAAGCCAATCAAATATGAAAGCCGGAAGCACATTAAAAAGTCCTCCGGCTTTCATATTTAAATAAATTAATGCTACCTTTGTAATATATAAATAATACCGATATGCAACCCACCTTAGGAATAGTAGTACCGTGCTACAACGAGCAAGAAGTATTGCAGACCACAATCGGACAGCTTACAGATGTAATAAACACAATGATAGAAAAAAAGCTGATTTCGAGTGGCAGCAAAGTGTTTTATGTAGACGACGGCAGCAAAGACTCCACGTGGGAAATAATAAAGGCAGCCACACACGACAACCCGAAAGTCAACGGAATTAAACTTGCCGGTAATTGCGGGCATCAAAACGCCTTGATAGCCGGGCTGAGCGTAGCCGTCACATCATGCGATGCAATAATCTCAATCGACGCCGATCTGCAAGACGACACCTCCGTGATAGAAACAATGGTAAGAAAGCATATCGACGGAGCCGACATAGTGTATGGTGTAAGGCAATCAAGAGCTACCGACACTTATTTCAAAAAGAACTCCGCTCTTCTTTTCTATCGGATAATGAATTCATTAGGAGCGAAGACCATATACAACCACGCAGATTACAGGCTTATGAGCAAACGCGCCGTGGACAAGCTGCTGTCGTTCCGCGAACGCAACCTGTTTATCCGTGGCATTGTCCCCACAATCGGATATAAAACCGATGTCGTATATTATGACCGTCACGCCCGGATGGCTGGAGAATCGAAATATCCGTTGAAAAAAATGATAAGCTTCGCAGTCGACGGAATCACCTCCTTCTCAATCCGTCCGATAAGAATGATTTTTTCAATAGGAATACTGATGCTCATAGTGACTCTGACAATCGCCTTATATGTACTGATTTCATATTTCGGAGGGAAGGCATGGCCGGGATGGACATCGCTTATGCTGTCGCTGTGGTTCATAAGCTCTTTAATTTTGATTTCATTAGGAATTATAGGAGAATATATCGGCAAAATATATATAGAAGTAAAAGACCGTCCACGGTTTTTTATCGAGAAAAGCATCATAGATGGAAAAGAAAGCATCAACGACTGAAAATATGGACTACGGATTTGTCAAAGTAGCGTCTGCAATACCCTCTGTAAGAGTAGCCGACTGCTCGTACAATACAGCGCAAATAATCGAATTGATAACTGAAGCTGAGTCACAGAATGCAAGCATTATATGCTTTCCGGAGCTATGCATGACAGGATATACATGCGGCGATTTGTTTTCCCATTCGATATTGATAGAGAACGCCGAAAAGCAACTGGGCGTATTACTGGACGCGACAGCTAAAAAAGAGATAATCTCAATCATAGGAATGCCCATAATGTGCAACGGGTCGCTGCTCAATGCGGCAGTCGTGATTCAACATGGGAAAATATTAGGCATAGTCCCGAAAACATATCTGCCCAACTACAAGGAATTTTATGAAAAACGGTGGTTTGCGTCATCGTTACAAATAAAAGAGACAAGCGTCAAACTTGCAGGACAAATATGTCCATTGGGGACAGACCTGATATTCCGTACTCCTCAAACATCGTTCGCCATAGAAATTTGCGAAGACCTATGGGCACCGATACCGCCAAGCTCGCTTCACGCGCTCAACGGGGCGGAAATCATCTTCAACCTGTCGGCCGACAATGAATGCGTCGGAAAGCACGACTACCTATGCGGACTAATCGAAAACCAATCGGCAAGATGTATCTGCGGATATGTCTTTTCTTCGTGCGGGTTCGGAGAATCGACCACCGACCTTGTTTTTGCCGGCAACGCAATAATAGCGGAATCAGGGAAAACCATAGGAAAAAGCAAACGGTTCAGCTTTGACAGCCAATTGACGGTAAACTATATCGACGTAGAAAGCATCAGGAACGACAGAAGAGTGAACACCACATTCTCCGAAAGCAAAGCATCATTTGCAAGCGACAGCATACGCCGCATCGAAACAATTTCTAAAAACTGCGCTTTCGACTCCAATGACCTAAGCCGATACCGGAAATTCAACCAATTGCCTTTCGTGCCACAAGGGAAAGAACTTGAAAGACGTTGTGAAGAAATCATTTCAATACAGACAGCAGGATTAGCCAAACGGCTGAAACACACCAACGCAAAATCAGCCGTCATCGGTATCTCCGGAGGATTAGACTCCACCCTTGCCCTGCTTGCATCGGCAATGACATTCGACAAACTCAAGCTCGACAGGAAAGGTATAGTCGGCGTGACAATGCCGGGGTTCGGTACTACGGACAGGACCCACAACAACGCAACAAAACTCATGGAGGCGTTAGGCATCACTATGCGTGAAATAAGCATCAAAGACGCATGCCTACAACATTTCAAAGACATCAGCCACAATCCTGACTGCCACGACGTGGTTTACGAAAATTCACAAGCGCGCGAACGTACACAAATTTTGATGGATATTGCCAACCAAACCGGCGGGCTTGTCATCGGCACGGGCGATTTGTCGGAACTGGCATTGGGATGGGCCACATATAACGGCGACCATATGTCGATGTATGGAATCAACGCAAGCATCCCCAAAACTCTAATAAAGCACTTAGTGAGATGGATTGCCCTGAACAGCAGCGACGACAGTGTGAAAACGACACTGCTTGACATCATAGATACTCCAATAAGTCCGGAATTGATACCTGCAGACGAGAACGGTAATATCAAGCAAAAGACGGAAGACCTTGTAGGGCCATACGAGTTGCACGACTTTTTCCTGTACCATTTTCTAAGAAACGGCTTCTCTCCCGCCAAAATCAATATGCTTGCCATTTGCGCATTCGGAGAGACCTACGATAAGGCCACCATAAAACATTGGCTTACTACGTTCTGCCGCAGATTTTTCAACCAGCAGTTCAAACGTTCGTGTCTTCCCGACGGTCCAAAAGTAGGATTGTCGTTGTCGCCACGTGGCGACTGGCGTATGCCTAGCGATGCAGCCTCCGCACTATGGATGGAAGAATGCAATAATCTCTGAGATTCTTTATCAAAAAACATAGAGAATAACTCTTTTATTCCTGAAAAGTGGTCAAATGTTCCAACATTACACTTTTCAGGAAATATATTTTGCATTGTCAAATAATTTATCATAGTTTTGTATTAACAAATTTGTTAAACCAAACTATTAAACATTCAAGTTAATGGAACGGCAAGAAAATACGGAACAGGAAATACTTCATGCCGCTGAACAGGAATTCATAGAAAAAGGCTTTGCCGGAGCAAAGACCACGGCAATAGCCCAACGTGCAGGCGTGAACCACGCTATGATTCATTATTATTTCCGGACCAAGGAGAACCTGTTCAACCGTCTGTTTGAAGAAAAAATTAAAATATTGACAGCAAATCTCTATCCTGCTTTTTTCGACAAAAGCATACCACTGATTGAAAGGTTGAAGAGAGGCATAGCCTCGCATTTCGACTTCATCGCAGAAAATCCGGGATTGCCACGTCTTGTAGTAAACGAAATAATAAGCAATCCCGCACGCAGGAAATTTTTCCGCAACAAGATAAAGACAGCCATAACGGTGCTCTGCGGAGAAATGCAAGCTGAACTCGACCACCTCGCTGCACATAAACAGATATGTCCAATCAAGGCAAAAGACCTTCTGCTCGACGTAGTATCGCTCAACCTCACAATATTCATCATCCATCCGCTAATTGAAGGAATACTGTACAGCGACCATAAAAAATTCATCGAACAGCGTAAACAAGAAAACATCAACATAATATTAAGCAGACTAAACTACCGGCTATGAAACTGACAGCAACAATAATCGCCACATTGCTCGCAACGGCTACTGCCACGGCACGGCAACTCGACATAGATTTATGCCAACAAATGGCACACGACAATTATCCGATGATTGAACAATACGAGCTGATTGAGCAATCGACCGGTTATACCCTGTCGAACATCAAGAAGGACTGGCTGCCGACAGCGCAACTCAGCGCGCAAGCCACTTACCAGTCGGATGCTCCCGACTTTCCGGAACAATTCAAAAACGCATTCTCGCAAGTACTCGACATACACGGAATGAACAAAGACCAGTACAAGATTGCTCTCGACATCAACCAAACAATATGGGACGGCGGGAAAACCCGCAACGAGAAAGCAATAGCAGAAGCCCGTCAGAAAGAATCGGAAGCCAATATCGACGTACAGCTTTACAAATTGCGGGCAACAGTCAACGACCTATATTTCGGCATATTACTAATCGAAGCGAGCATCCGTCAAAACAACGAACAGGCTACACTGATAAGTAACAACCTCCAACAGATAAACACGCATCTGAAAAACGGCACCGCAATGCAATGCGATGCCGACGCGGTGGAGGCCAGCTTTCTTACAGTACGCCAGCAAACCAGTCAATTAGAAGCCAGACGGAAACAATACGCAAGCGCCCTATGCCTATTATTAGGCATAGGCAATGAAGAGATAAGCCTCGAAATGCCTTCCGGAGAAATCAGTCAAGAAAGCCAAAACAAACGCCCGGAACTGCAACTGTTCGACAGACAAATAGAACTGCTCGGAAAACAACGGAAATCACTCGACACGGCAATAATGCCAATGTTCAATTTCTTTGCCAACGGATTCTACGGTAATCCCGGGCTTGACTACATAGAAAATATGATGAATCCTCAATGGAGCTGGAATTATATGATAGGCGTAACTATGAGATGGAATATCGGAGGTTTATATACAAGAAAAAACGACCTGCGGAAATTAGAGCTACAGGAAAAATCCATATCCAACGAGCGCGATGTGTTCCTTTTCAATTCCAATATTTCCGCCAATCGTAAAAAGGAAGAGATTGCGGAATACGAAAACCTCGTCAAAGACGATGACGGCATAATAGAGCTGCGCGAATCAATCAGAAAAGCGGCAGAGACAAAACTCGCCAACGGCATAATAGACGTGACAGACTTGCTGCAAAAAATCACCGAAGAAAATTCGGCAAAACTCAACAAAGCTTATCACGAGATACAAAGGCTGAAAGCCATCCACGAACTTAAAGAAATCACCAACAACTAAAAGCCATAGACAATGAAGAAATACATCATCACAACAACCGCAACTACGCTCCTGCTTGCAGGATGCGGCGACGGACAACAATTCGACGCGACAGGCACATTCGAATCAGCCAACGAAATAACGGTATCGGCAGAAGCTGCTGGAAAAATCGAATGGCTTGACCTGCAAGAAGGCGACAGCCTTTCCGCAGGGAAAGAGATAGGAGTAATCGACACCATGCAGCTTTACTTAAGCAAACTGCAGCTGAAGAAAAATATGGAATCCGTGAACTACAACCGCCCGGACATAGGGAAACAGATAGCGGCAACCAAAGAACAAATCAGAAAGCAGGAATATGAAAAACAGCGCATAGAAAATCTTTTGAAAGGCGGAGCTGCCACACAAAAGCAACTCGATGATATAAATTCGGCAATAAGCGTGTTAAAAAAGCAGCTTGAAGCCCAATTGTCAACACTAAGCAAAACCACAGGCAACATTAAAGGACAAAGCTCATCAATAGCCGTACAAATAGCGCAAATCGACGACCGCATAGCAAAAAGCGTCATTAAATCGCCTGCCGACGGCATTGTCGTGGCCAAATATATGGACGCCGGAGAATATGCCGCACCTGGAAAACCGCTGTTCAAAGTAGCGGATATGAGCAACATGTACTTGAGGGCTTATTTCACATCCGGACAGCTTGCCGAAATTAAAACCGGACAAAAGGTAAAAGTTTATGCCGATTTCGGAGGAGACAAGCGTAAAGAATACGAAGGTACGGTCATATGGATTTCCTCTGAAAACGAGTTCACCCCTAAAAACATACAAACAAAAGATTCACGTGCAGACCTTGTATATGCAGTGAAAATAGCCGTAGCCAACGACGGACTGATAAAAATAGGCACATACGGAGAAGTGGAACTTTAAACCGGAAATAAAAAATGGATGCGGTCATAACAAACAGCCTAAGCAAACGGTTCGGCAAGACAACCGCTCTCGACGGCGTGAGCTTCTCCGTGGAAAAAGGCAGCATATTCGGGATAATCGGTCCCGACGGGGCAGGAAAATCCACTTTGCTGCGCACACTCTCCACCCTTTCCGTTCCCGACAGCGGCACAGCAACAATCGATGGGATTGACGTGCAGACCGGGTATAAGCAATTACGCAAACACATCGGATATATGCCGGAAATATTCTCTTTATACCAAGACCTTACCGTAGAAGAGAATCTTGAGTTCTATGCATCGATTTTCAACGTCGACATAAACAGCAATTATGGCATAATCGCCCCCGTATTCCGCCAGTTGGAACCTTTCCGCCGCCGCAGAGCCGGAAAATTATCGGGAGGGATGAAACAAAAGCTCGCCCTCTCGTGCGCATTGATACATCAACCGGAAATCCTGCTATTAGACGAGCCAACACGTGGAGTCGACCCTGTCTCACGCAAAGAATTCTGGGACATACTTGCCGAAATAAAGGCAAAAGGCATAACCATAGTGCTGTCAACCTCATATATGGACGAAGCGTCGCTATGCGACCGCATCGGTTTTTTCGACCACGGCAAATTCTTGCTGACCGGCACTCCGCAAGAAATAATCGACGGTTACGGCAACAAAATCTATTCCATAGAATGCTCCGACAAATATGCCGTACTGCTCGCCGCACGCCAATGGAAAGCCACAGAATCGTGCTATATCAACGGCGACACGCTCCACATCACATTCACACACAGCGATACTGAAGGATTTGAAAAGCATATCCTTGCATCCACAAAAGAAAGAATCATAATCACAGAAACCAGCCCCACCATAGAAGACTGCTTTATGGCAATAAGCAAATGACAAGCGATGGAAGAAAAAATTATCGACATACAAGGACTCACAAAACGGTTCGGCACGTTCACCGCCGTAAACAATATAAGTTTTTCTGTCGGCAAAGGGGAAATTTTCGGATTCCTCGGAGCTAATGGAGCTGGGAAAAGCACTGCTATAAGGATGCTCTGCGGCTTGAGCCGCCCCACCGCCGGAAGCGGAACCGTGGCCGGTTTCGACATCATACGGCAATACGAGCAAATCAAACGGAGGATAGGATATATGAGCCAGAAATTTTCATTATATGATGACCTCACCCCGATAGAGAACATCTGCCTATTCGGTGGGATTTACGGAATGAAGCGCAAAGAAATAGCAGAAAAATCAGCCATGCTCATCGACAAATTAGGAATTTCCGGAAAAAAGAAACAGCTTGTCGGCTCCCTTCCCTTAGGCGAGAAGCAGAAGCTCGCCTTCTCCGTATCGATATTCCACAATCCTCAAATTGTGTTTCTCGACGAGCCAACAGGCGGCGTCGATCCCGCATCCCGGCGCAAATTCTGGGAAATGATATACGAGACGGCAGCGGAAGGAATTACCGTGTTTGTAACTACCCACTATATGGACGAAGCGGAATATTGCAACCGCATATCAATAATGGCCGACGGCGAAATCAAGGCTCTCGGCTCGCCACACCAGCTCAAAGAAGAATATTCCGCCACGACAATCGACGAAGTTTTCCGAAAGATAGCTGCCAAGGCAAAAAGAAGTTGAAAGATGAAAAGATTCCTCATATTCGTAAAGAAAGAAACGCTACAGATACTACGCGACTACCGCACGATGCTCATAGTAATCCTGATGCCGGCGGTACAGATAATACTGTTCGGCTTCGCCCTATCGACCGAAGTCAACAACGTGGATGTGGCAATCTATGCGCCACAGCGCGGCAACACCGCACGCCGCATTGCCGACAGGATAGCAGCCAACCCATATATGAATTTCAAAGGCTACATAAAAAGCACTGATGAAATCGACAAAAAAATGAGAAACGGCAATATTGACATTGCAATTGCAATCGATAACGGAATTGACAAAGTTGAAGCCGAGACATCTCCTCAAAAAAACGTAATCCAAATATTCGCCGACGCGTCCAATCCAGTGGCTGCAAATACTGCATCCGGATACGTCATGTCGATAATCAACGACGAGACTGGCGGTCAGGAAATGCCCATAGAGATAGAGACACGGATGCTCTACAATCCGCAGCTTCAAAGCTCATACATCTTTGTTCCCGGCATTCTCGGCTTCATCATCCTGATAATCTGCGCAATGATAACGTCAATATCAATCGTGCGGGAAAAAGAGACCGGCACAATCGACATGCTGCTTGTATCTCCGGTACGCCCAATCGTAGTGATAGGAGCAAAATTAGTACCCTATTTCGTGCTGTCGTGCGTCAATCTTGCCACCATTCTGATTCTTGCCAAGTACCTGCTTGGCGTGCCTATGCAAGGAAGCGTCCTGCTGATATGCACCATCTCCCTGCTATACATCGTTATGTCGCTCGCATTCGGCATACTTGTCTCTACAATTTCCAAAAACCAGATAATGGCGATACTGATATGCGCCGTGGTGATGATAATCCCGGTGATTATGCTTTCGGGACTCATATTCCCTATCGAGAACATCCCGGCAGCATTGCAATACCTGTCGTGCATCGTCCCTGCACGTTGGTATATCGAAGCAATGCGCAAACTGATGATTGAGGGGCAGCCGTTCGCTGCAATAATATGGCAGACAGCCATACTTGTAGCGATGACTGCCGCATTCCTGTTTTTAGCGATACGCAATCTTAACAAAACGATGAGATAACCGAATATGAAAACTCTCACTTTCTTATTGGAAAAAGAATTCAAACAATTTTTCAGGGATCCGTTCATGCCGAAAATGGTTGTGGTATTTCCTGTGATAATAATGCTGATAATACCTCTTGTCGCAAATCTCGATTTCAAAAACATCAACATCTGCATTGTCGACAACGACCACAGCGGATTCTCACGCCTTATGACCGACAAAATCAGCCATTCTTCATATTTCATACTTAAGGAAACCCCGCAAGACTACAAGAAAGCGATGGAAGCCATGGACAAACGCGGGATAGACATCATACTCGAAATTCCGCAAGATTTCGAGCGTGAAATTGTCAGAAACGAAAAACCGGGCATTTCAATTGTAGCCAATGCTGTCGATGCCTCAAAAGGGGCATCAGGCACAGCCTACCTCACGCAAATAGTAGCGGAAACATTGTCGGAAACAATGACAGCCAACGGCGTGCTGACAGAAAAGACTCCCGACCTGATTACCGTCCGCAACCTCTACAACCCAACCGGCAACTACCGCCACTTCATGATTCCCGCACTGACAGTGATGCTGATAATCATCGTATGCGGCGCATTGCCCGCACTCAACATCGTGAAAGAAAAGGAATCCGGGACAATCGAGCAAATCAATGCCACGCCTGTAAGCAAACTGACGTTCACTTTCGGAAAGCTCATACCATTCTGGATAATGGGACTGTTCATACTGACAATAGCGCTCGTGATAGCAAAATCAGTATATGGACTATCACCTGCCGGAGAACTTTGGATAGTTTATGCCAATGCAATGCTTTTCACGCTGGCAATATCGAGTTTCGGACTTATAATCTCCAATTTTTCCGAAACGATGCAACAGGCAATGTTCATAATGTTCTTTTTCATAATGATTTTCGTATTGATGAGCGGACTGCTCACCCCGGTGGAGTCGATGCCGCCATTTGCACAGGCCATAACGCGCTCCCTCCCTCCGCGATATTTCATAGAGACAATGCGCGGAGTCTACCTCAAAGGCAGCGGCATATCAGATGTCTATCCACAATTGCTGTGGCTGGCCGGTTTCACCATAGTGCTTACAATCATAGCAATAATCAGCTATCGGAAACGCTCTTAACCAATCATAACAATGACCCGATGGCTTCCGAAAGATTCTCAAAAGAGGCTATCGGGCTGTCGCCGTATACATAACGTATCGTCGCTGACTTATCCGACACATATACGTGAGGAATTGTCTTAAGTCCTAATGCTTCCACCAAAGAATTGTCGGAAGGAATTATATAGGGGACACTCAAACGATTCTCTTCCCAATATTTTTCCACCTCATCATCCGCAGATGTCGCGATACAAAGAATATAAAAATCCTGATTAGCAGAATATTCATCATATATCTGCTGAATTATTGGCAATTCTTCACGGCAATCAGGACACCCGGTATTAAAAAACACCAACAATGACACTTTCCCAATCAAATCAGATTTTCTGGCAGCAAGACCATCTCCGGATGTTATCACGAATTCAGGCAATTCATCTCCCGGCTGCAATCCAGAATCTGGTTCTACCTCATCCTCTATGCAACCGGAAAAGATAAGCACAGCAAGGAGACAAAATAAGTATTTACAAAATCTGTCCATCTATATTGCATTTAAATATTCAGCAACGGCAACAGCACATTTCTCGCCGTCGATTGCAGCCGACACTATCCCGCCGGCATATCCTGCACCTTCCCCGCAAGGATACAATCCTCTGACGGAAACGTGCTGCATAGTGGCGGCATCGCGCGGTATGCGTACCGGCGACGATGTGCGCGACTCCACTCCTATCAATATCGCCTCATTAGTAAGAAATCCTCTCGCAAAACTGCCGAACTTGCGGAATCCTTTTTGCAAACGCTTTCCTACGAAAGGCGGCAACCACAAGTCGAGTCGCGAAAGATGTATTCCCGGAGTATAGGAAGTGCGTGGCAAAGATTTAGAAGCACGCCCCTCGACAAAATCAAGCATACGCTGCGCACCGGCATTGAGAGTGCATCCCGACTGCTCATAGCACAACCGCTCCAAATCTTCCTGAAAAGCCATCATCCGCAAGTTGCCGAACTTGTCATATTCCTTTCCTATGTCCTCTACCCTGACCTCAACGACCATACCGGAATTAGCCCAGCGCGAGCCACGGTTGGAAGGCGACATTCCATTGACCACCAACTGCCCGGCACCGCTCGCCGCCGGTACGACAATACCACCCGGACACATACAGAACGAATACACACCACGTCCGTCAACCTGAGTCACAAAACTGTACTCGGCTGCAGGAAGATATTCACCGCGGCCTTGCGGAGAGTGATATTGTATGCGGTCGATAAGCTGCTGCGGATGTTCAAGCCTCACCCCGACAGCTATGCCTTTCGGCTCTATCGCTACGCTTTGCGCGTCGAGCATGCGGTAGACATCACGTGCCGAGTGGCCTGTGGCAAGTATCACCGACCCATCGAATTCCCTGCCGTCGGCACACACCACTCCAACGACTTCACCTCCCTTCAATTTCAACGATGTGACAGTGGTAGAAAAATGCACCTCTCCACCGCTCTCCAATATCCGGTTGCGCATATTGCGGATAACTCCCGGAAGTTTATCTGAGCCTATATGCGGATGAGCGTCTATCAGAATATCATCAGACGCACCGAATTGGTTGAATATCTGGAGTATGCGCTCAACAGAGCCACGCTTTTTGCTACGTGTGTAAAGCTTTCCGTCGGAATAAGCCCCCGCACCGCCTTCACCGAAGCAGTAATTGGAATCGGGATTCACCGTCCCTTCTCGCGAAATCTTGGCAATGTCGAGCCTACGCTCGTCAACGTTCCTCCCACGTTCAATAAGAACAGGCTTAACTCCCGCTTCAATCAGACGCAAGGCGGCAAACAGTCCGCCCGGCCCTGCACCTACCACAACTGCCCTTTTTTCCGACGATGAAACGTCGCCATAACGTATCGGTTCATACAACGCAATAGTGGCCGGCTCTTCGTCAAGCCAGCACCTAACAGTAAGGTTTACCATCACATTGCGCTGCCGGGCATCTATTGAACGCTTAATTATGCGCAACGCCTTTATCCGGTTAGACTCTATATCGTGCTGCGCCGCAAGCGCATGCATCACACGATGCATATCGGCAGCGGTACGCGGGTCCGTACGTAGTTGAAAATCTTCAGTCATAACGCTAAATTACGTATATTCCATAAAAACACAAAATATATGACTAAATTTGCGGAAAATTTCACCGAAGATGACGACAGGAGCACTTTTCGACCTCGATGGAGTGGTAATAGACAGCGAATCGGCATACACAGAATGCTGGAAAGAGATAGAAGAACGGTTTCCCACAGGAATCGACAATTTCGCAATAAAGATCAAAGGTTCCACACTGCCCAAGATTCTCGACACATATTTTCCTGACAAGCAAGTGCAGGAAGAAATCGGGAAAATGATTGTTGATTACGAACGGAATATGCGGTATGTACCGTTTCCGGAAGGAATACGCTTCATCGAGGAGTTGAACGCCTGCGGAGTGAAATGTGCGATAGTGACAAGCAGTTCACAAAAGAAAATGGACAACCTGTACGAGCAGAATCCCGGATTCCGCGAACTGTTTGCCGTCGTAGTGACAGGAGATATGGTCACGCACTCGAAACCCGACCCGGAACCATACCTAAAAGGAGCAGAAGCCATCGGCATCGACATAAAGGACTGCTTCGTTTTCGAGGATTCGCTTTCGGGCATACAGTCAGGCATGGCATCAGGAGCAACGACAATAGCACTCGCCACGACATTGCCATTCGACGAAATAAACGGAAAAGCCCATAAAACCATCAACGGTTTTACAGGCTTCCACATATCCGATATGCTCGCCGCCAAGAATGCTTAGCAAGCCTTGAAACTCATATCCAAGCCCTTTACGGAATGGGTCAACGCGCCGACTGATATATAATCCACGCCGCATTCGCCGTATTTGCGCAAAGTGTCGAAAGTGATGCCGCCCGATGATTCGATTTCGAAGCGTCCGCCAACCATCTCGACAGCCTTTTTTGTATTCTCGATATTGAAATTATCGAGCATTATGCGGTCAACTCCTCCGATCTCAAGCACATCGCGAAGCTCGTCGAAATTGCGCACCTCGATTTCAATCTGCATCCCTTCCTTGTGGTTGTCCTTCAGATATTGATGCGCCTTATTGATAGCGTTCTTTATCCCGCCGGCAAAATCCACGTGGTTGTCTTTCAGCAGAATCATATCGAACAAACCGATGCGGTGGTTCATCCCCCCGCCGATTCTTACCGCCTCCTTTTCGAGCATACGCATTCCGGGAGTGGTCTTGCGGGTATCGAGCACCTTCGCCTTCAAACCTTTCAGTTCAGCGGCATATTTGGCCGTCATGGTAGCGATGCCGCTCATCCGTTGCATTATGTTGAGCATCAGCCTTTCGGTTTGCAACAACGAGCGAACTTTTCCATCCACTTCAAACGCAATGTCGCCAGGCTTTACATGTGCGCCGTCATTGATGAACACCGTCACCTTCAACGTCGGGTCGAATTTCTTGAACACTTTCAAGGCAATATCAACCCCGGCAAGCACGCCTTCTTCCTTTATCAACAGATGCTGCTTGCCCATCTCGTCATCGGGTATGCAGCAAAGCGTCGTATGGTCGCCGTCGCCTATATCCTCGGCAAAAGCCAAATCCAGCAGACCGTCTATAAGTTCTTCCTTTGTTTTCATTACGATTAAGATTTTGGTGCAAAGATACTATGTTTCGTATCTTTGCGGAAAAAATAAATATGAAAATCAGCCTGCTTGTTGTCGGAAAGACAGTCCATAGCTACCTTAACCAAGGTATCGACGAATACACCAAGCGCATATCGCGCTACTGCCCTTTCTCCATACAGTATATCGCGGATGCCAAAACCACAAAAAGCCTGTCGCAGGAACAGCAGAAGCAGTTGGAGGGCGACAACATAGCGGCGGCGTTGGACAAGTCGGACTACGTAGTGCTTCTCGACGAACACGGCAAAGAATTTACATCCGTCGATTTTTCCGCATACATAGAACGGAAGATGCAAAGCGTGCCGAAAAGGTTGGTATTCATCATAGGCGGGCCTTACGGATTCTCAAAGGAGATATACGGGCGGGCAAACGAAAAAATATCATTGTCGAAAATGACATTTCCCCACGACCTTATCCGCCTCGTCTTCACCGAACAGCTCTACCGCGCCTTCTCAATCATCCACCACGAGCCCTACCACCACGAGTAAACCCAAATCGGTCATTAGACATTTTACATACTAACGTATGTCATAAAATGTCCTCCCCTGTTCACGGAGCGGAGCGCAGTTAATAGGGGAGGCGGGTCGAAGACCCGGAGGGGTTGCCCCATTCACCGCCCTGCGGTGAAAACAAACGAATAAAAGCTGGTTTTCACTGCTCCGCAGTGATTGGGCACCCCCTCGGCACTCCGTGCCACTCCCCCTATTTGCTCCGCGTGGCTCTGCAAACAGAGGGAGACATCTGAATGGATTTAGCACATATCTTTCTCACTTTCTGATAGATATAAATAGCCCAATGATTTGAGTTTATTTCAGGTTGGCGCGGACTTCTTCGAGGTAGCGTTTCATTGCGGCGGTGTCCTTGCCGCGCACTATCTCCTTCAAGGTTTCGAGGCGTTCCTGTATCTTGTCTATCTGCCCGACAGTATGCGGATTGAACAGGATTTCTGTTAGCAGATAATCGTCCTCCGACATCAGCCCGCGGGCAATGGCCATGTGGCGTTTGAACGTTGTGCCTGGCGCATCCTGATGCCTCATCACACTGCCGAACACCAACGTGGATGTAAACGGAATCGACAACGAAAAGGCAATCACCTCGTCATGCTCATTAAAAGTATATTCCCTGATATTAAGATGCAACTCGTTGTATAAGTCCTTGAAAAATATACGTCCAAGATGGTCACCCTCCTTGATAATGATGGCATTCTCGTTGGAAAGATTGCTCAACGAGGCGAACGTGGGACCGAACATCGGATGGGTGCTCACGTAAGGATGCCCGCAACCGGCATAAAATTCAGGAAGTCCGTTTTTGACAGACGCAATATCCGAAAGGATGCAATCACCGGGCAAGTAAGGCATCACCATACGGAAAGCGTCGAGCGTATATTTCACCGTAGCGGCATTTATCACCAATTCCGGAGCGAACTCGCGGATTTCCTCCACATCGGCCATACGCTGAGTGTTGAACGTGAAGCGCAACCGTTGAGGGTCGGTGTCAAAGATGCCGACCGTATGCTTAAAACAAAGCAAATCGGAGAAGAAAGTGCCCATCTTGCCGGCACCAAGTATCAATATCTTCATAGCCCAATGAATTACAAACGATTGTTCAACACCTCAATCTGCTGCCTTACCGACTCCTCGTGGATGGCCTGATAGACCACCTTCATAAACTCGCCGCTCATACCAAGCTCCTCCGCGCTGCGGGCCCGCGAGTTGAGTATGTCGTCATAACGCCCGGTCTGCACAACCGGCATACTGTGTTCTTTTTTGTACTGCCCTATCTCCCGTGATACACGCATCCGCTTGCTAAGAGCTTCAAGCAATTCGCTGTCAATCTGGTCAATCTGCTGGCGAAGCAAGGCAAGGCTCTCGGTAGTCTGCACCGAATCGCGCACCACCAACGTATGGAGAATGAAATTCAACACTTCCGGAGTGACCTGCTGCGACTTGTCGCTCCATGCGCTGTCAGGCTCGCAATGCGACTCGATAATCAGTCCGTCGAATCCCATATCCATAGCCTGCTGCGACAACGGAGCAACCAGCTCGCGCTTCCCGCCGATATGCGACGGGTCGCAGAATATAGTCAGATTCGGCAAACGGCGGCGCAACTCAATAGGGATGTGCCATTGCGGCATATTGCGGTAGAGATGCTTGCCGTATGCGCTAAACCCGCGATGGATGGCACCGATACGCCGCAATCCGGCATTATAAAGCCGCTGCATCGCTCCTATCCACAATTCAAGGTCGGGATTGACAGGATTCTTTACCAACACCGGCACATCTTTGCCCTCAAGAGCATCGGCAATTTCCTGCATGGCAAAAGGATTTGCAGACGTGCGCGCCCCAATCCAAAGCACATCAACCCCGGCATCGAGCGCGGCATTCACGTGCTGCTTGGTAGCCACTTCCGTAGCGACGAGCATTCCTGTCTCTTCCTTGACACGCTTCAACCACACCAAACCTTGTTCGCCTACACCCTCGAAGCCCCCCGGTTTGGTACGCGGCTTCCATATCCCGGCACGGAATATTTTCACACCATTCTTTGCCAATTCCCTTGCCGTCGCCATAACCTGTTCTTCCGTTTCCGCGCTGCAAGGCCCGGCTATCACTATCGGACGCTTCGGGTCGACACCCTCAAACTGTATATTCTTCACATCTTCCATAATATTCTTTTTATATGTTTAAATCATTAACTCTTTTCAATGCCTCTCTAAACTTATCCTCATCCGCACACAGCGAAATCCTCACATACCCCTCGCCGTTATTGCCGAACACCGTCCCCGGAGTGATGAACACCCTTGCATCGTAAAGCACCCTATCCGCAAATTCTTCCGATGTGCCAAATCCGGCAGGAATCCTGCCCCAAAGGAACAAGCCGCGCTGACGGCTGTCGAACGTACAATGCAAGGCTTCCATCACCTGTTCCGCCAATTTGCGCCGGGAAGAATAAACGCTGTTGATTTTGTCGTACCACTCCTGCCCGCAGGAAAGTGCCTCAATGGCGGCCTCCATCATCGGGCGGAACTGACCGGAATCGATATTCGACTTGACTTTCAACACCCAACCGACAAACTCACTGTTAGAGGCAAGCATAGCCATACGCCACCCGGCCATATTATGCGACTTGCTCAATGAGTTCATCTCGATTGCAATGTCTTTCGCCCCATCGACCGACAGAATGCTCATCGGCTTATCGTGGAGTATGAAACTGTAAGGATTATCGTTGACAATCACGATATTATGCCTCCGCCCGAAATCCACCAACCGTTCATAGAGTTCCTTTGTTGCAGATACGCCTGTCGGCATATTAGGATAATTCACCCACATCAGCTTGATTTTGTCCAACGGCATTTTTTCCAACTCGTCGAAATCAGGATACCAGCCGTTCTCTTCCCTAAGGTTATATTTATAAATCTCGGCTTCCACAAGTTCACTGCCAGATGTATAGGTAGGATACCCGGGGTCAGGGACAAGCACGCCGTCGCCGGGATTAAGAAAAGCAAGGTTGACAATCAAAATACCCTCTTTCGACCCTATCAGCGGCTGTATTTCGGTAGCCGGATCAAGCATGACACCATACCAACGGGCATACCAGTCGGAATAAGCCTTGCGTAATCCGGCAATTCCGGAAGTGGGCTGGTAACTATGCACATCCCCACGGCGAGCGGCACTGCCCAACCGCTCTATTGCATTTTCACACGGCGGGAGGTCTGGTCCGCCGACACCGAGAGAAATTATGTCCTTGCCTTCGGCGTTCAACAGCGCGACCTCTTTCAGCTTACGCGAAAAATAATATTCCTTTATGTTTTCCACCCTGCGTGCAGGTCTGATTTTTTTCTGTTCCATATCTTAATCGCATTTTGAATATTCACCCAATATCTTGAAATCGCTTATCAAAGGTTTTACGGCCTCAATCGACTGGCGGTAGCGCACATAATCGTCGAACGTAAGGTTGATGAAAAACCTGTATTCCCATTCCCGCCCTATAATCGGGATTGACTGTATTTTCGACAAATTTATGTCATAGAACGAGAATATGGTAAGTATCTTGGCCAAGCTGCCCTGAGTATGCGGCAGAGTAAACACAAGCGAAGCCTTATCGATTTTCTTCCCGGATGTGAGTTCCCTTTCCGACAGAGGGTCGGCAAGAATCAGAAACCGCGTGAAATTGCGCTTGTTGGTTTCTATCCCCTCGGCAAGCACATCCAGTCCGTACAGTCCGGCAGCATACTTGCCACAAATGGCGGCATGTCCATACAACCTGTTTTCAGCAATCATTTTCGCACTGCCGGCGGTATCTTCCTTTTCGACCACTTTCAAATTTCTATGCGCCGACAAAAACTGTCCGCATTGCATCAACGCCATCGGATGGGAATTCACCTCTGTCAGGCCGTCCATACTTTGTCCCGGCAAGGCGGCAAGCACGTGAGAGATGCGCATCTTATGCTCGCCGACAATCTTATGACCGCTCAGGCGCAACAGTTCGTGATTCTGCAACAGGCTGCCCGCGATAGTGTTCTCTATAGCCATTATTCCCAACAAGGAAGCGTCTGCCCGCAGCATATCGAACATATCTCCGAATGTGTCACAAGGCACTACATCTATGTCCTCACCGGCAAAATACGCTCTTGCCGCCGCGTCGTGGTAGCAACCCTCCACACCCTGTATAAGTACTTTTTTCTTCATACATACATAAAATAAAAAATCCCGCCTTGGAGCGGGATTCAATGTTCATTCATAAAATCTATTTCTTCGATTCTGTCATCCACATATCATCCCGCTCTTATTCTTTGCAAAATAAAAGTAAAAGAAAAAATAATATGCAAACGACTTCGTCATAATTCTCAATAATCTGATTGCAAAATTATATAATAGATTTGAAAAAACAACAATTTCCCAGATTTTATTTGCTTTTGGTATGGATTTTGTAATTTCAAGGCTAAAACTGAAATAGATAAATATATGATTTTCATTATTTTCATCGCTATCGCGATAGCAAGCTACGCCGTACAGGCATCATTGGAAAGTAAATTCAAACGGTATTCACAAATCCCTGTCAACGGAAACCTGACAGGAGCGCAAGTGGCAGAACGGATGCTGCGGGAACACGGCATATATAATGTGCAAGTGACACAAACCGACGGACATCTGACAGACCACTACAACCCGATGACACAGACCGTAAACCTCAGCCGCGAAGTATATTACGGCAACAGCGTAGCCTCGGCCGCCGTAGCCGCCCACGAGTGCGGCCACGCACTGCAACACGCGACTGGATACAGCATGCTCCGCTTGCGCTCAAACCTTGTCCCGGCCGTGAATTTCTCGTCAAAACTGTTACCATGGCTGTTGTTGGGAGGCATACTGACAATAAGCGTATTCCCGCAACTGCTGCTGTTAGGCATCATTCTCTATACCGTAACCACGTTGTTCACGCTTGTAACGCTTCCTGTGGAAATCGACGCAAGCCGCCGTGCCACACTGTGGCTTCAGCGAACCGGCATAACTTCAGGACAGACTCAGGAACAGGCGAAAGACGCACTGAAATCCGCGGCATACACATACGTAGTGGCTGCCGTATCGAGCCTTGCCACATTAATATATTACATTCTTATCTATACCAGCCGCCGGGAATGATAGAAAAGCATCTATTTGCCGTATTTTCTTTCAAACAGCGCGACGTTTTTATCACCCCATTCAATCATTGCGTCTATAATAGGTATCAAGGTCATTCCTAATGACGTAATGGCATATTCCGAGCGCGGAGGCAGCTCGGAATAGATGGTTTTTGTCACCAATCCATCATTTACAAGCTCTTTCAATTGGAGGTCGAGCACACGCGGCGTAGCTTCCGGAAAAATCTTATGGAGTTCACTCGGACGTAACGCCCTATACCGCAACTCGTCCAATATGCAGGATTTCCATTTGGCTCCAATAAGACTCATAGTAAGCCTAAGCGGGCAATCCAAATCAACCGGTATTTTTCTTTCGTACATAACTGCAATCAGGTTTTATTTTCCTGCAAAAATATACACATTCGATTGAAGCTAGGAGATACCGAATAATTTTTCAGTATATGAATAATTTTTCGGTACTTGTCCGAATATGCAATATACAATATTTTTGTATCACATTAATTCATTAAAACATACATATTATGAGAGCAAGCATAGACGAATACAAGGCAGTTGAAGAAGCAGCCATGAAGTTTGTGAAAAGCGTAGCTGAAGGCAACAGCAGTTATGCGAAAGAATTGTTCATAGACGAAGCTGTACTGTTCGGCTATCTGGATGGACAGTTGGAACATGGAAGCATCGAGCAATTTTACAAAAATGTAGACACTGTAGGGGCTGGCAACAATTTCAAAGCACGTATCGACGTGATTGATGTTGAAGAAACGCTCGCTGTTGTCCGTATTCTGGAAGAAAAATGGGGAGGACGCATCGACTTCACCGACTATCTGCTGATGATGAAAATGAACGGAGAATGGAAATGCGTAGCCAAGGCCTATAATCAAAATTCAGACACCATTCAAAAATAGGAGAACAGCAAAATGAAGATTACAGTAATCACTGGCAGTCCCCGCAAGAACGGCAATAGCTTTGCCATGACGGAGGCGTTTTTGAAAGAGGCGGAGAAGCTTGGTCATATGGTACAACGGTTTGATGCCGCATTTATGAAAATAGGCGGTTGCCATGCCTGTCAGACATGTTTCAAGACGGGCAAGGCATGTTCTTTTGACGATGACTTCAACATCATTGCGCCGTCAATCTTTGAGTCCGATGCCGTAGTATTCACAATGCCGGTATACTGGTATTCAATCCCTGCGCAGATAAAAGGAGTGATAGACCGCATTTATTCGTTCTGCATAGCCGGGAAAGACGTGTCCGGCAAGAAATGGGGCTTGATAACCTGCTGCGAGGAACATGACCCCACAGTAATGGACGGAGTGCGTATCCCGATCGAGCGTTCGGCGGCCTTGTTGAAATGGGATAAGGCGGGCGAAGTGCTTGTACCCGGTGTGCTGGAAGCAGGCGAAATTGATAAGACAGACGGTTGCAAGCAAGCTGCGGAATTGGCTCATAAATTTTAAGCAATGAAAGTATTATTAATAAACGGAAGTCCGAACAAAGAAGGATGCACCTATACAGCCTTACGCGAGGTAGAAACGACCTTGCACGCGAATGGCATCGAAACAGAAATGCTCTATTTGGGCAAAAAGCCGATAGCTGGATGTATTGCTTGTGGCAGTTGCATGAATACAGGACACTGCTTCCGCGATGATTTGGTGAAAGAAATACAAGGACGGTTGAATGAGTTTGACGGTATTGTCATCGGCTCGCCGGTTTATTACAGCGGTCCGACGGGTCAACTCGTATCTTTTTTGAACCGCCTCTTCTATGCTACTGAAACACGTATGGCAGGAAAGGTCGGAGCCGCGGTAGTCTCATGCCGCCGTGGAGGAGCTTCTGCCACTTTCAAACAACTGAACCAATATTTTACCATCTGCAACATGCCTATTGTATCTTCCCACTACTGGAATTCCGTGCATGGATTTACACCTGACGATGTACGAAAAGACAAAGAAGGGCTACAAACCATGCGCGTATTAGGGCAAAATATGGCATGGCTGTTGAAGTGCATTGAAATCGGCAAGCAAAACGGCATAGAAAAACCGGAATATGAAGCAAGGATGCGTACCCACTTCATTCAAGACAAATATGAATGAGTAATTCAAATTCAACAAAGTATTTCTTCATTGCCTGAAATCTCATCTCAAGCAATGAAAACTTTAGATTATTGCGGATATTTTAGTACCTTTGCGTTCACATCAACATAATCATACAAATGGCACAGAAACCGTCAATTCCAAAAGGTACACGCGACTTTTCGCCGGAAGAAATGGCGAAACGCAACTATATATTCGACACAATAAAAGAAGTATTCACACTGCACGGATTCCGCCAGATTGAAACGCCATCTATGGAAAACCTCTCCACCCTTATGGGCAAATACGGCGAAGAAGGCGACAAATTGCTTTTCAAAATCCTCAATTCAGGTGACTTCCTGAAAGGAGTGACCGACGAGCAATTGACAGAGCGCAACTGCCCGCGGCTGACATCCGCACTCTGCGAAAAGGGATTGCGCTATGACCTCACCGTGCCGTTCGCACGCTATGTGGTGCAACACCGCAACGAATTGCAATTCCCTTTCAAACGATTCCAAATACAACCGGTATGGCGCGCCGACCGGCCACAGAAAGGACGTTACCGCGAATTCTATCAATGCGATGCCGATGTAATCGGTACAGATTCGCTGCTCAACGAAATCGACCTGCTTGAAATAATCGACGAAGTGTTCCGCCGTTTCGGAATAAGCATAACGATAAAATTAAACAACCGGAAAGTGCTCAGCGGAATAGCCGAAATAATAGGAGAGCCGGAAAAAATTGTCGATATAACAGTCGCTATCGACAAAATAGACAAAATAGGCATCGAAAACGTCAATGCCGAGCTACTGGAAAAAGGCATAAGCCAAGAGGCCGTTGACCAGCTGCAACCGTTGCTGTCGTTAAGCGGAACCAACGAAGAAAAATTGGAGAGTCTTTCAAAGCTGCTTGCATCGTCAGAGACAGGGATGAAAGGCATCGAAGAGCTTAAATACGTAATCAACGGTACTGAAGCTGCCGGAATAGAAGCCGCGTTGGAACTTGACGTGTCGCTCGCAAGAGGTCTGAATTATTACACCGGCACTATCATCGAAGTGAAGGCCAACGATGTGCAAATAGGCAGTATCACCGGCGGAGGACGCTACGACAACCTTACCGGGGTTTTTGGATTGGACGGCGTATCGGGTGTGGGCATCTCGTTCGGAGCCGACCGCATTTTCGACGTACTCAACCAACTAAGCCTCTACCCTTCCGAGGCACAAGCCACAACCAAACTGATGTTCGTGAACTTCGGAGAAAAAGAATCAGCCGCATCGTTGAAATACGCAAAAGAGCTGCGCAAAGCCGGGATTTCATGTGAAGTATATCCGGAATCCGCAAAAATGAAAAAACAGATGGGCTATGCCAACGACAACCATATCCCATTTGTGGCGATAGTGGGAGAAAACGAGCTTGAGAAAGGCACAATAATGCTGAAGGACATGCAAAAAGGCGAGCAGCAAGAACTCACCAACGCTCAAATAATCGACTTGCTGAAAGCATAATCCTTTTATTGGTATCCGCTAAAAAATCAGAGGATAGTTGCATTGTGTTCATTCATACTACTTAATATGCTTCTGCGTGAAGAGAGCCTTTGGGGACAAGAGAGCCTCGTGGAGGTCGCACTTGTAGCATAGCTGTTTCAAGTGCGACCTCCACGAGGCCGATTCCTTTGCATACATTTTTACCCGCGGCCAAGGCCGCGGGTTACTCGGCAACAGCCCCCACGGGGCTGGCTTCATCGGCGGCAGCGCATCCCCACATAAATCGGATGTCCTAATTTTTAGCGGGTATCAATAATTCCATATTAAACCACGCAAGCGGAAAACCGTCTAAAGGGAAAATTATGGGCTATGAGATTCAAATGGGCAATATCATTATTGGCTGCACTTATATGCAGCAATACATCCGCCGCGACATTCCACAACGAACGGTTAAGCTACCAAATCATCTATCACTGGGGCATTATCTGGAAACACGCAGGCTCCGCCACACTCACACTGGAAGAAAACGGCGACAATTACGAAACTCTCTTAGCGGCACGGACGGTTTCGTGGGCCGACCGCATATTCAAAGTACGTGACACACTGGCATGCACTATCAAAAAAGAAGGGCTGATGCCGCTGCGCTATATAAAAGCAGCCCACGAAGGTAAAGGAATCGTACACGACACCGTAAGATACATGTATGGCAAAGACGGAAACATAACGGCACAATGCGTCCACCATAGGGCAGGACGGGCAATCCAACACATAGAGCTGCATTCCCAAGGCCGCTCGCTTGATATGCTAAGTGTGTTCTATTATATAAGGACTATTGATTTTGCCCAAATGAGACAAGGCGCAATCACAGAAATAACCGTCTTTTCCGGAAGAAGGAAAGAGACGCTCAGAATTAAATATTCCGGGATTGAGGAAATAGAGCTGCGCGACAAAAGCCGCCACAAGGCTTTCCACGTGAAATTCGCATTTACACAGGACGGACAGACCAAATCGTCAGACGATTTAGATACATGGATTTCAACCGACAGCTCACGCATCCCGCTTATGCTTTGCGGCAAGCTTCCAATTGGAGAAATAAGATGCTATTATGTCAAGTGATGCCAAAAAAGTATGTTATAAAACATATTTTTAACACTTTTCCTTGCACAGAATCAAAAAAGGCATTATCTTTGCAGTGTAAAAAGATTGTTTTAAAGATCGGAAAAAGAATCATAGGTTTCAACAATAGGTATAATCAACCGATCTTGAGTGATGTTAGTTAGGTTTGTTTAATTAAGCACAAGAGTGTGCGCAAAAAAAGAAAGGGTAAGATTATGAACACTTTTTTTGTAATTAATGCATCAAGTGTGAAATCAGCTCCGGCTCACAGCTTCCACCCTAATGCGTCGTTAAGTGCAGTACGTAAAGGATATGTAGCTGTCAGCAACAAAAATAGGCTGAACTAAACACAACGTTGGCAAAGCCAATATGATGCAAATCGGAATAAGAGAAAATCCGATTTTTAAATTTGAAAAAATTTTCTCATAGTTAAAAACCATATTCCGCCGGTGTCGTGAGACACCGGTTTTTTTGTTTTACACCAATATTTTTTCAAATAAAAGAATGACAGATTCTATATTTTTCGTACCTTTAACGCATTAAATATATATGATATATGAAACAATACTTTTATGTTGACGCAAACAATCAATCCGTAGGGCCATTCCCTATTGAAGATTTGATTAAAAGAATAAGTCCTGAAACATTTGTGTGGACAGAAGGAATGGCAAACTGGGCGAAAGCCAATACTGTGCCGGAAGTGATGAATGCCTTGACGGCAGGGCAGCAACCGCAAGCCCAACAGCCGCAATTTACACCTCCCCAACCTCCGTACCAGCAACAGCCTAACTACCAACAGCCAAATTATCAACAACCCCAACAGCAACCATATCAGCAGCCGTATCAACAACAGTATCAGCAATATGGCATGCCGGGAGACGTGAAGCCAAACAATTATTTGGTGTGGAGCATATTGAGCATAGTGCTTTGCTGCTGGCCTATAGGAATAGCCGCTGTTGTCTATGCCGCAAAAGTCGATTCACTTTGGGGACAAGGACGGCACGATGAATCGAGGGCAGCATCCGAAAAAGCAAAGAACCTGACTATTGTCAGCGCCATTTGTGGAGCCGTCATATATACAATCTACGGAATCCTCATCGCCACCGGTTCATTATAGGGTATTTAAATACCGCCACTTAATTATGAACGCGTATTTTTACATCGACAAAAACAATGTCCAAAGAGGTCCGGTGGCAGGAGAACGGCTTCTTGAGTTCGGAGTAACCCCGGAAACGCCAGTGTGGTGTGAAGGTATGGCGGACTGGATGCCGGCCGAAACCGTAGATGAGCTAAAATCACTATTTCAGCAGCAGCCACCGCAATTCGGACAGCAACAATATGGGTACCAACAACCATACAACCAGAACAGGCAATATGGCTACAATCCACAACAACCTGTACCCGAGAAACCGGACAGCTGGCTGGCGTGGTCGATACTCTGCACCATAATGTGCTGTCTTCCATTGGGCGTTGTAGGCATTGTCTATGCCGCACAAGTCGATTCCCTTTGGAATCAGGGCAGGTTCGCCGAAGCTATGAAATCGGCAAAGAAAGCAAAAACCTTCACATTGATAGGAGTAATTTCTGCCGCCGTATTCCTGTTTATATACATCTTATTCATTCTTTTAATGGTGGCTTTAAACGCCAACAATACATCTGTCGATGAAACTTACTATTAGTAATGTCCTTATCTTATAATATGAATGCATATTTCTACATCGACAACAATAATACACAGAAAGGACCCATAGCAGGAGAACGGCTCCTTGAGTTCGGAGTAACCCCAGAAACTCCCGTGTGGTGCAATGGCATGCCCGATTGGATGCCTGCAAGAGAAGTTAGCGAGCTGAAGCCTCTGTTCCAGCAGCAGCCACCACAATTCGGGCATCAGCAATACTATAATTACCAACAGCCATATAATGGCTGGAACAACAATCCACAAAGGCCAATCTCAGAGAAACCCGACAACTGGCTGGCATGGTCAATAGTCTGCACATCATTACTCGTTCTTTTCACGGCTTATTCGTGCATAGGAATAATCCTTATACCTTTAGGCGCAATAGGCATTGCCTATGCCTCAAAAGTAGATTCCCAATGGAAGCAAGGACGGTATGACGAAGCTATTTCATCTGCAAAAAAAGCAAAAAAATTCACCATAATAGCGGCTTCCGGCTTTGCCGCGATAATCCTATTAATCGTCCTCTTGGTAATTTTAGGAGTTACCGTACTGTTTGCCAATTCACAAATGTACTAAACTTGAATTCTTTTTATCAAAAATACAAATATGCAATCAATGCCGCAATCGCGCTACTGGCAGTTGCGGCATTGACTTTCTATTCCTACAACGTAGATACCACACAATCGGAATTGGCTCCGAAATGCCTGTTCCTGAAATTGACGGGATTCAAATGTCCCGGATGCGGCACCCAGCGCGCGTTGCACGCATTGGCGCATTTCGATATTGCCGGAGTTGCGCGCTACAATGTATTTCTTTTTTTCGCGCTGCCATATCTCGCCCTGCTCTTCTTCCTGCAATTTTTCGGCGGAAAAGAACTATTTCCAAGACTCACCCAGAAAATTTACAGCGCCAAAGCCATAATGGCAGTATTCTATCTGATAATGGCATATTGGATTACACGCAACATCTTTAATTTCTGACAATTATAAACATCCTCACAATTTCCAAAACAAATATTACTTCCTTATTCTTGCAAAAGAAATAAAATTATTAACTTTGCAATGTCTTTGAGGTGCGCAATGCGCATTTGGAATCAGGTGAAAATCCTGAGCAGTACTCGCTGCCGTAACTCCAAACAAATGCCTTCGTACAGTCACTGGACGTTTGCTCCGGGAAGGCTGTATCGACCAAAAGGGCGGAGAAGCCGGAATACGAATCAAAGATAGTTTTTATTAACAGTCCGCGAGATGCCCTGTTTCTGCAGGCTTCGGGCATAAAAACGTATTTGATGAATAAATTTTCGACATTTTGGATTACTGTCTTGTCCTGCGTGTTTTCGCCGGATGCCGCTGTATTGCCGCTTCCTGATACAGGTATCGGTGAATTTGCCGATTCAGTCGTATCAATAAGCGAAGTTTCGGTTGTCGGGAAAAAAGAGCGCGAGATAATCAAACCGCAATCTATCTCCGGAGCTGAGCTTGAACGGCTCAACAGCCTTTCCGTAGCCGATGCCTTACGCTATTTTTCCGGTGTGCAAATCAAGGATTATGGTGGCATAGGAGGCATAAAGACTGTAAATATCCGCTCAATGGGCACTAACCATGTCGGAGTGTTCTATAATGGCATGCAGCTCGGCAACGCACAAAACGGGCAGGTGGACTTGGGACGCTACTCATTGGACAACGTTGAAGAAATTTCTCTTTATAACGGACAAAAGAGCGACATTTTCCAATCGGCAAAGGATTTCAGCGCATCGAGCGCAATTTACATCACAACAAAACGTCCCCGCTTTAAAGGCGAAGAACGATATCACCTCACCGGGCAATTCCGCACAGGAAGTTTCGGATTGGTGAATCCGTCAATTCTTTGGGAGCATAAGCTCACCGACAGAGTGTATATTTCAGCAAATGCCGAATACACCAACGCCAACGGACGATATAAATTCCGCTACAAGAGACTGCAATTAGACGGAGCCGTGGCATACGACACCACTGCAGTGAGGCATAACGGAGACGTAGAAGCATTGCGTACAGAAGCTTCGTTATACGGTTTCGTCACAGACGGAAAATGGAACATAAACGGATATTTCTACACATCCGAACGCGGGATACCGGGGGCTATCGTCAATAATGTATTCCGCCACGGAGAACGTCAATGGGACAAAGCCGCGTTCGGACAAGGCGCATTCGAAAAGAAATTCTCGGATCTGTATGAGATGAAAATCTCCGGAAAATTTGCGTGGGATTATTCCAATTTTCTGCGCGACGACCCTAAGGAGCTTTATCTGAACAACCATTATTATCAGCAGGAAGTGTATCTGTCGGTAACCAATCTTTTCAACATCAATGAATGGTGGAAAATTTCAGCCTCACTCGACGGCCAAATGAACAAGATGAACGCTGATTTGACAGATTTCGCATATCCTATCCGCTGGACGGAACTGGCATCGGTGGCGACTTCCTTTAACTTTGAAAAGATAAGCATACAGGCAAATCTGCTTGGGACATTCATACAAGAAAGCACCCGCTCCCGCAAAGCCTACACGGCATCTCCCAACCGGAAAGAGTTGTCGCCGGCCATTTTTTTCAGCTATCGTCCGTCGGCCGACAGCGGACTATCAATCAACGGCTTTTTCAAGCGCATTTTCCGCATGCCTACGTTCAACGACCTTTATTATACAGAGATAGGCAACGCCAGCCTGCGTCCGGAAAAAACATGGCAATACGACTTAGGCATCACATACGACAAGTCATTCAACCACACCTTCTTCGATGCCCTGTCGCTGAAAATCGACGGATACTACAATGAAGTCACTGACAAGATTGTCGCATATCCTACCGGACAACAGTTCCGCTGGACAATGCTCAACCTCGGCAAAGTGAGGATTGGCGGCGCAGAAACTTCCGCCCGCATCGCCGCCCATATCTTAGATGTGAAATTAGGACTAAATCTACAATATACTTATCAGAAAGCGTGTGATTATACCGACCGTGAAGATACATTCTACGGCGACCAAATACCTTACACGCCGTTGCACAGCGGTTCGATTTCGTTTTTCGGCGGATGGAAAGGCTGGGAATTAGGATATTGCTTCATCTATACCGGCGAACGGTACAACGAGCAGGAAAACATCCGCTACAACTATGAGCAACCATGGTATACCCACGACATGTCGCTTTCTAAAGAGTTCCGGGTAAAAGCATGCGGCTTCAAGATAACAGGAGAGCTTAACAATATATTCAATCAGGCATACGAGGTGATTCACAACTACCCTATGCCGAGACGTAATTTCAAGGTATCATTGAAAGTAATGCTATAAAACGATGAAGAACAAAATATTATATACAATTATTGCTATTACGGCAGTATTGACGGCATGCCGGGAAGAAGAAGTACTGATTGACATTGAGAAATCAGTGGTCACTACTCCTGAATTTACCGACATCGACGGATTCTATCTGCTTAATGAAGGCAATATGGGCAACAACAAATCGACTCTCGACTATTTCGACTATGGCGAAGGTACATACTATAAAAACATCTATGCAGAGCGGAATCCTACTGTCGTAAAGGAATTAGGGGACGTTGGCAATGACATTTTAATATATGGCAGCAAGCTTTATACGGTAATCAATTGCTCGCATAAAGTAGAAGTGATGAAGGCTTCTGATGCCACGCGCATTACTAAAATCGACATTCCTAATTGCCGTTATATAACTGGAGACAAAGGGTATGTCTATGTAAGCAGCTATGTAGCCCCTGTGCAGGTTGACCCTACCGCACCGAAAGGCGCTGTTTTCAAGGTAGACACGCTGTCGATGGAAATCGTCGGAAGTGTGGAAGTAGGCTACCAGCCGGAAGAAATGACAATCGTAGGCAACCGCCTCTATGTGGCAAATTCCGGTGGCTACCGCGTTCCTGACTATGACAATACAATCTCGGTAATCGACTTGAATGAATTCCGGTTGTGCGATGTGATTGTCCTCGACAAATCGGCCAATTTCCACCGGCTTGACCATGACAGCTACGGGCGTTTGTGGTTAAGCTCACGTGGCGATTATTACGGCGACATAAATTCGGACTTATATATCATCGACCCCAAAGGTAAACAGATTATCAAGGATATGCAGATACCTGTCTCTGATATGTGGGTTGACGAGGACTATGCCTATATCATCAGCGCAGAATGGAGCTACGTCACAGGGAAGAACACCGTTTCATACGCAAAGGTCGATATGCGGACAATGGAGGTGCTTGACCGTAATATCATAAAGGACGGAACTGACGGAAAAATAAAAATACCGTATGGCATTGCCGTCAACCCCATAACCAAGGATTTCTATGTCACGGATGCAAAATCGTATGTCGTTTCAGGTACTCTTTATTGCTTCGGAAGTGACGGTATGCTGAAATGGAAACAGACAGCAGGACAGATTCCTGCACATTTCGCCTTTAAAGGAATTTTGAAAAATAATAATGACAAATAAGATATGGATATGAGAAAATTTTACGCGCTTTTCTGTATGGCAGCCGGAGGGATGGCAATTGCAACTGCCATCACACCTGTACACAACAAGGTTTTTGAGTATGTTCCCGCACCGGGACAATTCATCAATATGCTGCCGGAATGGGAAGAAGGAGACGATGCCGCCGCAATGGCGGAAAAAGCGTATTATTATACGGCAGAAGACGGTGCCATGATTTCGCTCGGCGCATGGGGCGGATATATCACTGTCGGATTCGAGACTACAATCGTTAATGCAGATGGCAAACGCGACATATACATAGAGGGTAACGCTTTTGGTGCGGAAGGCGGCGTTTCCACCTTCGCTACTGGCGGTAGCAGCGAGCCGGGAGTGGTGATGGTGGCATACGATATTAATGATAACGGAATGCCTGACGATAACGAATGGTTCGAAATAGCCGGAAGCGAATACAGCAACTCTATTCATAATTATGAGATTACATACTACCGCCCGGCAACAGATGACGAAGACATACGTTGGACCGACGACCAAGGAAATTCGGGATATGTATTTAAAAATCAATTTCATATGCAATCATATTGGCCACAATGGTTGAACGATTGTGAAACCCTTACGTTCAAAGGCTCCCGCTTGCCTGATAATGGGAAAAATCAAGGCGATTCCGATAGCCCTTACTATGTACTCACTCCTTTCGATTGGGGGTATGCCGACAATTTGCCGAATATAGATGGCGATGAATACAATGACGGCGCAAAAATCGACATTGACTGGGCTGTAGATTCCAAGGGTAATTCTGTCAAACTTCCGGGAGTGGATTTCATAAGAATATATACAGGTGTCAATCAGGCAAACGGCTGGATTGGCGAGAACAGTACGGAAGTGTGCCGCGTGATGAACGCGCATACAGTTGACGGGCGTGACGGAGATGTTGACGAATCAATAAAGATTGACAGTCAGGTCCTTGCTGATTTTCTTGCCAAGTATCCAAACGGTAATGCTTCAGTCTCAGAAATCAGCAATGACAATGTAAGAATATATGTTGACCGTTCAGGAATGGTACATTTCTCACTCAACCAACCCGCCGTTGTTCAGATTTTTGACCAAGCAGGCCGTTTGTGCCATTTCTCAGAACAAACTGAAGGCGAGTGTTTTGTAAGTCTTGCCGATTATCCTTCCGGTCTTTATATAGTGAAAGCCGGAAGTGCTGCACAAAAAATATTGAAGAAATAACATAAAAACTGCTGCAATAGAGCGGCAAACTATTTACGACAGGTTCCGGAGCAATCCGGATTAAAAGGGAAACAGGTGTGAATCCTGTACAGTCCCGCTGCTGTAACTCCTGAAAAGAGACCGGCGCACAAAGTCACTGGGCGTAGACGCTTGGGAAGGCGCGCCGGTCGGGAGAAGTCAGAAGACCTGCCTGCCGTTTGTCCTTTCCAAGCTTACGATGGATAAGCCGGACAGAATTTGTTCCCCCATTCAGGGATATAGTCTGTTTTTATTTTTAAGTAAGTTGACGAAAGGCGTTGTACGACAATTTATTAACTTTTAAAAATAAAAACAGAGATGAAAAAATTAAAGTACTTTTTTGCATTGGCATTATTCTCCGTATTTGGAGCGAACGCTGATGATGTCACAATCCAAGGCGTTCCAGTAAAGGGAGAACTTGCCGAATCAGCCCGCAGTTTAATGCAGGCAAATGTCGTTTCCAATGATGCGCAAAGTTTCAGATTCTCCGACATAAAATTCTGGGTCGGAGAAGGTGAGAATGAAGCCGCATTGGTGTTGCAATGGAATGTTGACGGAGAAGAAACAGCATTGGTTTGGGGCTATCGTTTCGACGATTCTGCCACAACGGGTTATACGATGCTGGAGAATATTGTAAAAGCTGATGACCGTTTGTATATGGTTGTCCAGAATTCTGCATACGGAATGACAGTGCAAGGCATTGGGTACGATGCTGACGGTGATGGAGAGATTGCATTACTCAATGAAACAGGCAAAGAGCAGCAACTTGGCGAAACAAGAATATTAATAGCAAATGGAACATTTACAGCAAAAGATGCTGATGATTTCTTCAAATGTGGATTCACTACAGATGGTTACTGGGCATATTTTGTTGAAGATTCTGAGACTTTACCACCGGCAGGATATGCGTCAACAGGGGCAAGCAGCCGTAAATTGACAGATGGTTGTGTGGACGGTTGGAGTTATAGCAACGGCTCTTTTGAATGGAAACCATTGCAAGCCGCTGAAGAGCCGAAGCCATTGATAAAATATCCGGAAGAATATTCCAATGGTTTCTTCATTATTAATGAGGATTGGTTTGGACATAGGAATGGTTCTGTAAACTGGGTAGCTTCTGACGGTACTGTTTATTACGACGTGGAGGCTGTGGCCAACGGTCTTGACACGTCTGCTTCGGAAACCGTGCTTGGAATCACAACCCAGTTCGGGCAGATTTATGGCGGCAATTTCTTTATCTCTTCGAAACAAGGTACCCGTTTTGTCGTGCTTGATGCCAAAACATTAGAGCAGAAAGCCTCTTTCGATGTAACCGGAGCTGGAGATGGCAGAGACATATGTGCTGTTTCAACCGACAAAGTGTATGTTGGAGGCTCTAATGGCATAATTATATACAATACGGCAGACGATACGTTCGGCAATCATATAGAAGGGCTTTCTGGCAATCAAATTGGTATGATTGTGAGGGTTGGTAAATATGTATTTGCTGTAGAACAAAAAGTTGGAATAAGGGTTTTCGATCCGGAACAGGATAAAGTTATTACAACTATTGAGAACAGCAGTGTACAAGGACTTACCGTCACGAAAGATGGATATATCTGGTGTACCTTGCCGTCTTCGAAAAGCCTGCTGCGTATAAATCCGATATCTTTAGAAACTGAAATTATTAGTATAGATACTCAGATTGTGAGTACATGGGGCGCTTACCGTCCTGATTATGTATGTTCAAGCTATGCGGAAAACGCCTTATTTGTAGCAGGTGGTTCAAGCTTTTCTCCAAAATCCATCAATAAATTCAATATTGATGACAAAGGTAACTTGACAAAAGACGAGACATTTAATTTTTCTATTCCTGAAGAATATTCAAGTATGTTCTTTTATGGCTCTCCAAGAGTAAATCCAACAACAGGCGACTTGATAATCACAGGGACAATGTCATACAGCGGTCCGTTTAAATTGCTTTATATAAATCCGCAGACAGGGGAAATAAAGAAAATAACCGAACTGGCAAGCTCCGACGGCTCGACCCGCTATTGGTTTCCGTCTGTCCCTGTTATGTCGGACGATGCCGCTCCGGTAATCAATCTGGACGATGTTTCGTTTGACAGTGATGAAAGCCTTGTAATTCCTGTCACAGAGTTTGTAAGCGATGCAGACAATTTAGCCGTACTGTCGGTTATAGAAGCATCTGTCGACGACACAGACATAGCTTCCGTAACATACGACGGTTTAAAACTTACCGTAACGCCTCTTTCCTTAGGAAATACGACATTAAACCTGTCTGTCAACTCAAACGGCAAAGTTGCTGAAAAAGCAGTGCCGGTAACTGTTTCAATGCCTGCTTCTGTGGAAAAGAAATATTCCGACAATATAAATGCATATGTCAAAGACAATGTGCTGCGAATCGAAGGGGCACAATGCGGTATCGCCGTAATATACGATATATCAGGTATGGTAGAGGCATCATTTGATTTGTCAGAAAATACGATTTATAATCTTGACGGATTGCAACAAGGAGCGTATATCGTAAAAATAGAAACAGAAAATTCAATTATAACAAAGAAAATTGTGAAATAATGATGAGTTATATTGTTAGGTTGTAATTATCGAAACTATCGATAGACGGAAGAGGACCACCTGTGAAGGCAGTCCTCTTTTTCTTCGTCACCAAGTTGCCATCTGTACGGACATCAAGGCAATCACCTGTCTACAAATAACGTTCTATCTCTTTAAGAGAGACTACTGTAAGATCGGCCGCTTCGGGATTGGCGACAGAGCCTGTACGGTCAAAGAATATTGTTTGCCAACCGGCATTCTTCGCCCCCAATATATCGGCATCGTAATTATCGCCTATCATCACCGTAGTAGACGCTTCCCCGCCAACGGCATCCAACGCATAATCAAATAATCGGCGGTCAGGTTTTGTCACGTTTATATCATCCGAAAGAATCAACCTGTCTATATACTTGTCAAGTTTGCCCGAACGCAATTTCCGGTATTGCAGGTTCTCGAATCCGTTGCTCAATACATAAACAGGCCCGCGCTTATGCAAATGCTCAAGAAGATGATGAGCTCCGTCGACCACCTTGTCGCAGAGAACTATCGTTTCAAGATAATCATTATTGAAACGCATCGGAATATCCTTATCTTTAATTTCTATCCCGCATTCATCAAACGCCACACGGAAACGCTCCGAAATGAGAAATTCTTTCGGAATCTTGCCGTGATGATAAAGCGTCCATAATTCAGCATTATGCCGGAGATAGCATTCAATGAACCTTTCATACGGACATTGGCTGTCCAAACCATATTGCGCATACACCTTGCGCATCGCCACTTTGGAATTTGCCGTGAAATCCCAAATGGTATCGTCCAAATCTATGAAAACAGTCTTTATATTGTCAAAGCAAGCCATATTAGAAATCAAAAATCCTCCACCATTTATACGACACTTTATAATCATACACATCAAGCTCTTCCTTCCGCTTCAGATAGCGCACCACACGCACAGTGAGCGGAAGCACGACAATCTCGTATGCGGTTTTCATTCCTGCCTGAGTGCAAATCAATGCAATTAACGTAGTATTTGGCAATACTCCATAAAACGCTATCGGGAAAAACACCAAAGAATCCACAGTCTCGCCAAACAAAGTGGAAGCCACCGCACGCAACGAAAAATTTCGGCCATGCTGCCCCAACTTCATTTTGCTCATCACGTAAGCGTTGACCATCGAGCCGCATATCATAGCGACGAAACTTGCCATCAGGATTCTTGCCGAACTGCCGAATGTCGCCACAAAAGCGTCCTGCCCCTGCCACGACACATCAGCAGGCAATGCTATGGCTATATGGATAAGAATCACAGAAAGCAAATTCATAAAAAATCCCAGCCAAATGGTCAGCCGCGCAAGACGGAATCCATAAACCTCTACAATACAATCATTGATGATATACGACATAGGGAACACAATCAGTCCACCCGTAGCCGTCATAAATCCCAAATCAACGATTTTAACCTCCAAAATATTGGCTAAAATCAAAAAGACACTGAAACTTACTGCAAGCAGCAAAAAAGTAAAGCTGAATTTCTTATTCATCGATTCTTGTTTTTTAAGTGGTTACCAAGCACACTATTCCGGCTTCAAAGTTACAAAATACAAGCGTCACCGGCAATCTTAACGCTGAATAAGTCCGCTGACATTAATTTCATCCAATTTTATACCACCGATATTAAATGTTTTCCCTAAATTTGTAGACTTAAAAGAACTATTTAATATTATCATAAATGGAAGTAATTGGCAAAATAATCCACGTGCTACCGCCGCAAAGCGGAACGTCACAAGCTGGAAACCAGTGGAAAAAACAAGAATATGTACTTGAGACAGAAGACGCATATCCTAAGAAAATATGCTTCGACTTCTTTGGAGACCGGGTAGACCAGTTCCCTCTGAAAATCAACGACCGAGTAAGGCTCAGCTTCGACATCGAAAGCCGTGAATACAACGGACGTTGGTACACAAACATACGCGGATGGAAAGCGGAACAAGTAGCAGACCAGACAATGCAGCAACCCTCACAGCCAGCACCTGCCTACCAGCAGCCGGCAGCGGCACCTGCCCCCGCCCCGACTCCGGATTTCTTAGAGTCTGACTCGTCAGACGATCTTCCGTTCTAAAAAACTGTAATAGTCAAGACTTGTTCTGACAATGTATGTACTATCGGACAAAAAAAGTGT
>ERZ827423.111-NODE-111-length-107954-cov-27.063328_pt1 | contig 107954 bp, 106 predicted proteins | sample MGYA00519775_ERZ827423 | MGnify/ENA primary metagenome ERZ827423 (study PRJEB31778, sample SAMEA3449296) | human gut metagenome | biome: human gut; feature: human-associated habitat; material: faeces | place: United Kingdom | collected 2010/2012 ... | reverse complement strand
CGCTGAGCGACACCTCCCCCTGCACCTTCCGCTGCGCCCGAAAATGCATGAGGATTTCATTCGCTATCCTCTCCTGACGGAATCGCAGGTTGCTCAACAGGGGGCAAATCCGCCTCTCCATCCTCTGCAAACAGGTACACATAGGCGTTCTTTCCGTCCCAGACCACTTTTTTGACGATGGTCCGCAGCAGACGTCGTTTTTCCTCCAGCGTTGCCGAATCCACTGCGCTGGCAAACGATTCAATCATTTCCTGATGGAAGGCGAACTCCTGATTGAGCATTCGGCTCTGCTCAGTGAGGGCTTCCAGTTCGGAAAGCCTTGCCTGTTGGGTCTCACTTTCCCGATGGAGCTCGTCGATCTGTTCCATGACGTACTTGGAGGAAGTCTCGCTGGCAACGGACAGGGATTCCACCAGCCGCTTGATGCGGTCCTCGGTTTCCGTGTGCTTCTCTTTCAGCAGCGCAAGCTCCGCATCGTATCCCTCCTTGTTGCCGCTGATGACCTTCTTGGTCTGTGCCAGCAGTTTAGAAAGAGTTTCCTTATCAGCGGACAGTTTGCGGATTTCCTCGATGATCTTGGCGTCCAGCGTGTTGCCGTTGCAGTTCTTCATGCCACAGACGGTACCGCGGCTGCGCTCTTTGGTGGAGCACATATAGGTATAGATCAGCTCACCGTCAGCCGTATGCCGATTGGTCAATTTCGGACGCATATAGTCGCCACACTCGCTGCACCGCAGAAGGCCGGACAGCAGCGCCACATTACTGCGCGGTCGGCGGTAGCTCTTGGATTTGTTTACATCCAACATGGACTGCACCTGCACCCAGTCGCTGCCTGTAATGATGCCGGGATGCTTACCTACTGACACGATCCATTCCTCCATCGGGCGGATCTGGTTTGCCTTGCCGGGACGCTGGAGGGTGCGGTTATACGCCATAACGCCGTGCTCACCGTCGAACTCCGCGCGCTCGGCAAACAGGTCTACATTGTTTTCCTTCAGATACTGATACGCCGTCTCGTCGGCAATCATATAGACCGGATTGGTCAGAATGCTCCGGATAGCAAAGCGCGTGAACTGCTTGCCGCGCTTCGTGACACAGCGGTGCTCTAACAGGTACTGATCGGTCTTGCTGAGAGATCCAGTCTCCATGAACACGGAGAAAATCGTCTTGACCAGTTGTATTTCCTCCGGAATGGGCTTGAGCTTGCAGGCTTTCTTCACCTTGCCGTCCACTGTCACGTTGGACAGGCTTTCTGACTCGTAGCCAGTGGGCGTCGTGCCGCCCAGCCAGCGCCCAGTCTTGGACAGCTCGTGCATGTTGTCCCGGATACGCTCGGCAATGGTCTCCCGCTCCAACTGCGAGAACACCGAGGCGATATACATCATGGCGCGGCCCATGGGCGAGGACGTATCGAACTGTTCCCGGATGGAGATAAAGTCAATGTGCCGGTCGCCCAGGTCCTCAATGAGCTTCGCAAAGTCACCAATGTTGCGGCTGATTCGGTCGAGACGGTAGACCACGATGGCCGCAAATTTGATTTTCTGCGAGTCCTTCATCATTTTCTTGAACTGCGGGCGCTCCAGATTACCACCGGAAAAACCCTCGTCCTCATACACCAGCACTTGCTCTGCTGCATCCTCTCCAAAATGCATGGCAATATACTGGCGGCACAGCTCGATCTGGTTCTCGATGCTTTCGCCCTTCCCGGTGAATTTGGATTTGCGGGAATAAATAACGTATTGCTTCGCCTGCGGCTTGTCCTTTATTTTCATAGCGGCACCTCGCATTGTTTTCGTTAATTTGGCAGATATATGATAGCGGATTAGAATCTGATTGAATAGAGGCCAGGGGGAAAACCCCGAATTGTTTGCTGTGAAAAACAGCGGATTTCAAGCCCAAATTGATACGGTTTAAAAGCATCGCTCAATTTCATCGAAAAAATGAGCGATGGAATGAGCGATGCGTGACGTAAGGCATGATTACTGCCAGTTTCGCTTCAAGACCTCACTTTTGAGATACAGCGTACTCTTTTCCGACGTCTTGATCGGGTGGAGTTTCCCGCGCTTTGTCAGGTCGATGACGTTCTGCCGGGAGCAGCCCAAGATCTCCGCCGCTTCTGCTGCATTGATGACTCTGTGTGCAGCATAGTTCCGGAAGTCCTCCATCGTCAGCGGAACACTTTTGCCGATTCGGTAGAGCATCGTGTCCGAAACAGTCATGTTCACATCCCAAGCGACACCGTATCCGCCTGTCTGCATCTGCACATGCTGAAAGTAGTCCGGGTTCTTGAGAAGAATCTGAAACGCCTTCGTCATTTCAAAGTGCTTCTGCAAATCGCATTTCTTCACGGCACCGTCTCGGAAAAACACCAGTAGGCAATGATTCTCCAGCGGCAGCACATCCTCAATTCGCATTGAAAAGCGCTTCGTAATGTCTTCCGGAAGCTCCTTCTCGTCAATGGGGACGAGATAGTAATCGTCCTGCGAACACCGCCCCATTGCCAGCATCAGAAGCGCATACTCATCATATTCCTTCAGATGATTGTCGCGTAAAATCTCTACGATGTTTTGACGGTCAGGCGGAACAATCCGCTGCTCCACCCAGATTTTGCTCCAATAGGAATTGACGGTGGTCTCCCCACGCTTCACGAAGGAGTCCAGCAGCAGAGGCGTTTCCCATGCGTCTGCGTTCTCAGGCAGTTCAATATAGAACCGCTTTTCCTGCTCGTAGTACAGGAGGTACGCCAGATCCTTCCGCTCCTGCGATGATTCATCTCGAATTGCAAAAATCTTCATATGCGCACCACCTTTTCCAGATCATTTCCCATATTTTGTCCTGAAACGTCGGAGAGATCACGTCGTCCAGTCCTTCCAGCAGAACCCGCCTGTCGCTCTCATGAAGCGGCGTCAGTTCCGGCATTTTGTCCTTCGGAATAATGCGCAGGTTATCCCATGTGGACTTCGAGCCAATATAATTGTTGCAGGGCTTGTCGGCCATCACATCGAATTTTGCCGCCGCTGCATCATCGGAACAGCTGCAAAGAAGCGAAAGTCCGTGGTCAAACAGGGGTGCCAGACGAACGGTCTTCTTTCGGCTGTTGCGCAGCACCTCAATGTTGGCACCGTGGCGATCCCGGTTCAGGATCAGATAATCCACGACAAGCATCTGATAAATATAGTCTTCCCAGCCCATTCTGGAACAAAACTCCAACGCAGATTCATCCGGCAAAGCCTCCAACTCCTTGTAGGCATCCAAGGCAATCTTTGATTCGCTCTTTGCCTTGAAATCCTCCGACGCGCAGAGATATACTTCATGCATCTTGCTATCTACGGTCACGTCTGCGTGAATCAGCTGGTACGCCAAATGCGGAATTCCAAGTATCGTCAGCAGTCGGTCAACAATCAGCTCATTCACGCACTCATGCCCAATGATGCCGCGTGCTTTATCAAAGTTGGAAAGCTTATAGTACGTCTTCTTTCCGCCGAGTTCGGAGTACGCTTTCAAAAAGGAACCTGCGGTTCCGGAAGAATTGCGGTAAACCGACCACGAAAGATAGGTCAGATCTTGTTTTTTATTCGTCATTTGCATAGGCGCTTCACCTCCCTGTCATTATACAGCACAACTTGTCATACGTCAAGTTATTATCACAAACAACTTGTCATATGACAAGTTGTCGCATTTTCTCCTCTACAATGCGCAACTTGTTTATAGCATATAGGATAAACAAGTTGCGATTCAGTATCGTGCAATGTGAAAATGATCGTCTCCGATTGTCTACAGCTAAAGACTGAATGATTCTCCGTTGAATCGTTATGATACAAGGCTTCTCAGGTAATCTTCCACGTTCTGATATTGAATACCATCTACCACTTGGCTTTTCCCACGATAAAGGACAAACTTTCCGGTGATTGTGCCGTAACGATGCTCGGTTTGCGCACATTTTTCGGCGTCGGTCAGATGGCGGTACTGTTGCGGGGCGGCTTCCTTGCTGTGCTTGATCTCGAAAATGCAGCAAGAGCCTGCTTCCGGGTCAAACATCACCATGTCAAATTCGCCCACGGGGAATTGCAGCACAAACACCTGCTTCTTGGGGTTTGCCAGCTTGGTTTCCAGAAGGACAATATCCTCCAGCATCCGCCCTTTGATCTCAGTCAGGATGCGCTCCTGCACGGCAGTGCGCTCCGCCAGAGATAATGTGCTGAACGTTTCATCAAGCAGCAGACTGCGAATCAGCGCGTCCGCCTGCGCATAGCGCAAACCTGGCTGCGCAATTACCGTGCGACTGGACTTCCTGCTGACATCCGGCAGGTGCAGCACATCGATCTCCCGCATCAGATCCAGCTTATCCAGACAATCTTTGATCTCTGCCACATGAACAGCGTCCAGCTCTACGGCCTGCTCTGGCTTGTTGCGAATCTCCCACAGCTTCCGCAGGCTGCCGGTGACAGCCGCAAGGTCAATGCGGTCGGGAACGTCCATAGGTTTCTCTCGATCACAGTGAAGATTGCTGGCAGAAACGTCAGGGGCGGGGGATTTCCAACTTTGTGTCAACACCTCCAGCGTGAAGCGGTGGTTGATATCCTCAACGACTCGATTGATGGCACTGGTCAGTTCATTCTTGTCGTACAAATCTCGCAGATGGTGAAAATGCCTCTCGTACTGATCGCAGCATAGGGAATGTTGGATGTTGCGCGCAATGGCCGTGTCCACATACTCGTCGGCGCTTTCTTTGCTGGCAAACGTGGAGGTCTCGTTATAGTGGATACCGCCGAGACTCATGGTGCCACCGTAGCGAATGTACTCGTCGATGCTGCGGATGCCGAGCACGTATTCAGACTCGCGGTAGGGGATGAAAGTGGTGTGCAGCAAAATGCAGCGGTCGTAGAGCTGTTCACCTTTTGTGAATAGGAAACCCAGCGAGTCGCTGCCGGAAAGCACGATCTTCATGCCACAGGCCGCAAATATGTCTGAGAACAGCGCCGCCCCCTCAATGAAATCCTCCATCAGCGTCACTTCGTCAAGGAACACATTGCGGAAGCCTTGTGCCTCCAATTCCTTGAGGTCACGGTTCACATTCGTTAGCGTATCTCTTGCTGTAATCTGAATGAATGCCGCCTTGGCAAGCTCTGCATCACTCATTTCCGCAAAAATCTGGCGAATCATGGTGGACTTCCCTGTCCGACGCAGGCCGTAGAGAATGAACACCTTGTCCTGCGGTTCGCCGTAGACAAAATCGTGTAGTTGTCGGAAGCACTCTCGCTTGCGATAGCCACGGACAGGTGCCGCAAAGGAACGCAACGCCTCGCCAGTGCGGACATTGGTGGCAAAAGCGGAGATGTCCACAGTTTTTGCTTTCGGCAGATGCTTCTTCAGCTCCTTCAGCTCCTGCTCCAATTCCTTCCGCCGCTCGATCCGTGCGCGAAAGTTATCCAGTTCGTCAGTAGGAATATACTTCTCCCGCCGCTTCTTGTTCTCTGTCCGACGGTGATAGAAGTATTCTTTTCCGTTGATGGTTTTCTTTGTAATCGAACCGTCCGGCAAATTTGAAATCTGCCACTCCAGTTTCGCCGCACGTGCCTGAATTTCAGACAACTCCATAGAGCACCTCCTGTGAGTTACTATCCTAAGCAGAATTATACCCTGCATTATACCCAAAAGTCAAGCCTATAGCAGGGTGTAGTTGGCGTTTATCCAGGCTACCTAGCCTCTGATATTTTGCAAACAGGTTAACTAGAGGGGTGTATTTGTCTCTTCTACCCAGTATGGAGCGACCTTGTCGCGCACCAAGGCGTAATAATTGCTCCGGATGAATTTGCCTTGATATGATAAAATATAATTATGGGAAAATGATTATAAAACATTTGTAAGGATGGTGCAGTGTTATGAAAACGGGAACCCTTATACATGACCCAATGATGAATCGCATTGATGTCCGGTATGCAGACGGAAGCAGCTACGGCGGTCTGCATTGCGGGACAACGTTGGAAGTGTTCTCCAATGGCGAGTGGATACCCACGCGAATTGAATGTGCAGACGACTGGTACCTTGTTGGGATACCACAAGAATCGCTGTACGGACTACAAGCAAGAATATAATAGTTAGATGCTGAAGGCGGTCTCTTTACAACAGGGACTGCCTTATTTTTATGTCACGCCCAGAAGGAGGAAAACGCCATGCCAAAATGCTTGCTCAAATACCAGTGGGTCAAGCTGCCCCGTGCGCACTTGCCTGTCGGCAAGGGGATCATGGGCTATTGGACGAAGCTGGCCTCCAGATCAGCATTCCGCAAGGGGCAGGCACATTATTGCGGTTATACGAATGATGTGATACCCGGCATGTGGTCAGGTGGCATGGTAGGCTTGAAGAGCATCTTGGGCGTCAAAAGCCGATCAGCGGCTTTTGAGATCATGGAAGAACTCCAACGTTTCGGATTTCTTCGATATACATTGGATGCCAGAACGAAGAAACTGGAGTACGCCATCACGGACTGGGTCGTGAAGTGCTCTGGCGCCGAATGCACGGAAGGCGCCGTCTATGTTACCGAGGGATATGGCTTTCTCTGCCTACCGCGCAGTATTACACAGCGACTGGTGGAGCAGCACTATACATTCGGTGAATCAGACGCATGGCTGGATCTCTGGTGTCACACAACGTGGATGGATACTCATAATGTATTCTCCTGTTTAGCGCCTGCCGTTCAATACGGGAAAACGGGTGCTGTTTTAACTCTGGAAACCCTGGGACGGCGCTGGGGCTGGGAAAAGACTAAGGTATGGAGATTTTTTCAAAGGCATGGGGATGCTTTCTCTCTGTACCGTCTGCCCGGTTCCTACGGCTGCCTCATTTTCAACAAACTGTATCCTACAGATACAGAGGTTTTACTGCCTTCCTATGCAGAGCTTGAACGCATTATTGAAGAAATGCGTATTTGCGCCGGAAATACGCACATTGCAGGCTCGGACAATATGCGTCTGAACAAGATGTGTCTCTGGTACAGCCGTGGGCTTATTACGCAGGCAACGGACGATTGTGCCGAAGAGAGTTCAGAACGTCGCGTTGCATTTCTTCGCCCTATAATACGCGCGTATTTTTCTCTGTGTAGGAATTGTCAGAATTGTATCTATGACTGCGGAAGTGTAGATAGTATAGCTCCGCGTGCGGATGCACATTTCATCAGAGGGCCGTGTACTCCCACGAGCTCCCTGTACCGATTATCAAGTGAAAGGAATTATCGACATGAACGAAAAGGAGATCGGCGTTGACAAGACGCTTTATGAGCAGCAAGAAAGCAAGCTCTCAGAACAGTCCGCGGCATTTATTGAGCTTTTGACGAAGCGAGGGATACTGGAAGATGCGCGGATCGACGATGATCGCATCCGTCAGGCAAAGAAGGAAAAAAAGAAGAACATGTATCACAACACGTTCCTCTTACTGCAGCACTACCGGAGTATTCTGTGGACATTGGAGTGCTTCCCTGCCAACGTCGCAGAAGAACTGGATCGCCCGCTGCAGGATCTGGACACGCTCTTGGATCGTCTTGATCTGGAGTTGGGGCTGAACAACCGGAAGCTGGAGAGCCGCATGGAGAGTATCCGCCGCTCACGTCTGCTGGTGGACCGGCTCAACGAAGCGGTCAGCATATTGAAAACAAAGCCTGTCAATGGTCATAAGATGTACGACATCATCTACATGACGTTTCTCGGCCCGGATAAACTGACGCATGAGGAGCTGCTGTACAGGCTAGATATCTCCAGCCGGCACTATTACAGGCTCCGCACACAGGCAATCAACATCATTGCGCTGCGTCTGTGGTCGGCTCCCGCCGGTGAGATCGATTCATGGCTGGAAGTCCTCACCATACTGGAGAACTGGTGATATTGAGCATATGCGGCACGATATATGGCAGAGAAAAAGGCATACAAAATGGCAAGGTTCGCGCCGATGACATGTAAATGTGAAAGTGCTATACTAATATCGTCCCAAAGTGCAGCACGCAACGAAGGCACCGTTTCTGCGAGGCATTTAGCCTCTCAAAGCGGTGCCTTTTGCGCGTCAAGTGAACACAATAGGAGGTAAGACATGTCAAAGCAACTTGTTTCAGGGAAACGATGGCTCCGGAAAGCTTACTGGGCCATGGTCGGCGTGGCTTCGGTGCTGATCGTTTCTGTCCAACCCGTAATGGCGGAGACAATCTGGGATCGCTTTTCCACGATCATGCAGGACATCTACGGCCAGTTGGTTGGAATCAGTACGATCGTCGCCGTTACCATGGCCGCCATTGCTCTGTTGGTGCGTATGATCAGCCGGAACCAGCGTGCAGTTGATGAAGCCACCAGTTGGCTCAAGCGCGTCGTTGTGACCTGGATCATTCTCAACACGCTTGGTTTCATCGTTGCATACCTGCAGCCGCTGATTGCCGGAGGTCAGTACACCGGCTGATGAAAAGCAATGTAGAACCAGTTGGGAGGTGACCGGTTATCTTAGACTGGATTTTTGAAGGGATCGTAACTTGGGTATCCAGTATCGCATCACAAATCATGGATGCTGTTTCTGGTCTGTTCCTCGATGCGTTGGGGACAGATATGGTAACAATGGAGGAATACTTCCCATTCATCACGAAAGCGTTCGATGTGATGAAGTATACAGCGTGGGCGATCCTCTTTCTCATTATCGTCTGGCAGCTTTTCCGTGCGTTTGGCGGGCCAATCACAGAAGCAGAGAATCCGTGGCAGTTGGTGGTGCGCGGCGCAGTATTTGCACTGCTAATTGGATATGCAAAGCCGATTTTCACGCTGGCACTCGATATTGCCAGAGCCCCATACACAGCGCTCATGGATCTGAGCATGACGGCAGAGGACTTCACCTTTGCGGGAATAGAGCAGGTTTTGAGCAATGGCCTTCTGACGATCGTATCGACAGTTACGATCGTAGGCCCTATTCTGGTCTTGATCCTGCTGATCGCCCTCGGCTGGAATTACTTTAAGCTGCTGCTGGAAGCAGTCGAGCGGTATATCGTAGTCGGTGTCTTGTGTTACACCTCTCCCCTGGCCTTTTGTATGGGCGGCTCCAAAGCTACCAATCAGGTTTTCAAGAGCTGGTGCCGTATGGTCGGATCGCAGCTTCTGCTGCTGGTCATGAACGTCTGGTTTATCCGCGGATTTAATTCCTCGGTGGGTCAGTATATCGGAAACGGCGGAGCGCTGAGTTCAGGACAGGGTTCTATCTTCCTGTGGCTGTTCTGTGCTCTGGCGTTCCTCAAAACGGCCCAGAAGTTTGATGCGTACATGGCAGCCATGGGTCTTAACGTGGCGCAAACCGGCTCCAGCATGGGCATGGAACTGCTGATGGCGGCAAGAGTTATCAGTGGCATAGGTGGATACGGTGCGAGAAGCGCAGGCAGCGTGTTCGGGAAAGGCGGCTCGACCGCCACTGGTACAGGCGCCGCTGCCAGTGGATTTGCTTCCGGACTCGCCAGCAAATTCAAGGGCAACAGCTATGTCAGAGACGCTGTTGTTGAAGGCGGTACGCGCATGGGTATGGGCGGCAGCGTTGGATTTGTAGGCCGCGTCTTTGGCGGTATGGCTGCCAGAAACGGCGCAGCGCTTACAGGCGAGTCGATATCTTCGGTTGCTGCTCGTCCCGCCGAAGCGGCCGGCAGCATTGCCGGGGATATTGCCGACCGCAGTCTCGGCAACTATATGCCTCAGCTCGCAGGTCAGACGCTGAAAGGTACGCAGATCAGCGGAGGGCATATCAGCACAACGGCAACCGGCACGGATGGTAAAACCAGCGAGGTTGAACTGTTCAATACGGCTCAGTATGAGAAACCTGCTGCGCCGCACTCCGTTGTTACGGCCTCCGATGGCAGCACATGGTATCAGATGGCCAGTGGCGAGGGCCGTAATGCGTTCTATGATGCACCCAGCTTTACCGGTACGCCTGCCGAGTCGGAGCAGGTCGCTGCAGCTTTCCCCGGAGCATCAGAAGGCACAACCCTGCGCACTGTTGGTGATGGCGTCATGGAAGCCAGCGGCAGTGATGGGAACAGTACATGGTACAACGGAGCCTACTACAACGAGCCAGACGCACCGCACACAGTCATGCAGGCCGCAAACGGCGTAGACTGGTACGCCATGCAGCAGCAGGCCGAAGCGCCCGTATTTGAGCAAGGTGAGAATGCCTTTGCTTACAATCAGGCGGTGTTCCGCGATTTCATGCCCGGCTTCACAGAGCCTGTTGCGCGGGCAGACAGCACACACCGCGATGACGGGTATTTTGAGGTCCTCCATGGCGATGGCTCTGGCACGGCCTTCTATGATACAGCCCGATTCGCACCGCCGCGCGGAGACTATCAGGTGTATGAGGATGTTCGTGGGCAGCAGTGGATCGCCGTACACGGCGATCCTGCTGTGGAACGCAAGCCGGTATTTGAAAACGGAAAGCCTGTCTATGATGGGGAAAATATCCGATCTGTATCGGTGGAAACTGTTCGCTATAAGAGTACGCCGAGCCGCTTTGAGGCACCGACAAAACGTTCTGACGGTGGGATCAAGGCACCAAAGCGCAAGAAGTAAGCACGCCTGCTGACAGCTGGGACGGGATATCACCGCCCTGGCTGTCAGCTTTCATGAACGATGATTGTAGCCGCATAATGCGGCTTTTTACTATCTATCAGGGAGGGTGAATTGGAAAATGGCCGAACCAGACAAACGGCAAATTGGCGATGGCAGCGACAACTATGGAGAAGCGGCAAGACAGGTCGCCAGAGCTGCTAAGGAATCCGGAAAAGCGGCAACAGAACAAGCTGCCGCAAAGGGTGCCGAAGCAGCGGGAAACGCCGCAGCAGCAACTGTACAGGCGGGTGTAGAAGGCGGCAAGGCAGTAGCTGGAGTTGCCGCTGGAACCGCTGTAGGCGGCCCGTGGGGCGCCATTTTGTCGGCGGCATGGTCACTGCGCCACACACTTTTCAAAGTGCTTGTCTGTATCTGCCTTATTTTACTGATCTTCATCATCCTGATCGTCTCGCTGCCCAGCATCGTTACGAACAGCGTGTTTGGGTTAAATGATTCTGATGTTGATTTGGAGAATCCGACCACGCTGCTGACGTCCTACAACGATTTGGCTGCGGATATTGCGGTGGTCGTGGAGGAAGGCTATGAAGCTGCTCTTGCTGAGGTGGAGCAGATCATTGCAGACGGCGGATACGATCACGACTTATCCATGGACGCGCTTGTGAATTATGCGCAGAGCTCGGCGGGCTACGATGTCAGTTACATTTTAGCGGCCTACTCGGCGTCACTGCAGCAGAAAAACACCAGCAAGGAAGATATGCTGGCGAAGCTCCGAGCTGTTTCGGGAAGTATGTTCCCGGTTTCATCAGAGGCAGACGAAGGGGAACATCTTGTGCCGCTCACCTACTCCACCTACAAATCAGTTACGCTGACAGTCGTCACCCAAAAGACGCAGATTGGGAGTGTAAACGGCTCGCCTATATATCGCTATACCACAGCGCGTCGCACCTACTATGAGCCGGACGAAACCTTCACATCCTCAGAGCCGGTCAGTGTGACAACGTATACGCCGGTGACGGTAGATATCCCCATTTATAGTGGGACGAAGATTATCGGGACACGAAGTGCGACGTATTACACGAAGGGCGAAGTCGAAACGCTTTCCCCGACTACGGAGACTGTAAGTTTTGTGGAGTGTACCATTCACCCCTTTGATTCATCTGTGGTGCTCACTGCTTTCGGAATCGATGCGGAGGCAACTTACGACCAATTTAATGTCACCTATGCAGAGGCAATCCAGAAGATGGCCTCCGCATTGAAAATGACGTTATATGGAACGCTGGGCGATGGTCAGATGGTTCCGCTTACCGATGAAGAATTGGTCGCATTTGTGGAAGCGCAGAATTGCAGCCCCATGCGGAAGCATATCCTGACCACAGCGCTGTCGCTGGTCGGAAAGGTGCCCTATTTCTGGGGAGGCAAATCAGCTCCGGGCTGGAATGACGCATGGAACACACCTCGACTGGTAACGGCAGCGGGTTCAGCATCAACCGGAACGATTCGGCCCTTTGGTCTCGATTGCAGCGGATTTACCACATGGGTATTCAATACGGCAGTTGGTGTAGAGATCGGTGCCGGCTGCAATCGACAATACACAAATACATACGGAATCTCTGCATCGGCGTTGCTGCCGGGTGACCTGGGCTTTCTGGCGGACGGTTCCGACTGGGGTCATGTCCTGATTTTCGCAGGATATAGCTCAGATGGAACGCGTATGTGGGTCCATTCCGCAAGCGGTACGGGAGTTGTCCTGAATTCGCCCGATTATGAGGGCAGACTTTCTTACAGGCGTCTTAGTATCGTGAATTATGACGCGCCTATAATGCAAGGCGTAAACGGCAACATAGCGCTTATATAAAGGAAAGGCAGGTGAGAACGTTGAGCAACGGTGATTACAGCAACATTTATGCGATACCGGCAAATTATACAGACAGCGGCAAGCTGCTGGGGGGCATGATCGACACCAGAAACGCTATTGAAACCGTAGTTCTGATGTTGGCTTTAGGATATCCGGAATTGGTCCTGATTCCTATGCCCGGCACCATTCGCATCGTAGTTATGACGGTGACACTTTTACCGCTGGCGGTTGTCTCGGCGATGGGAGTGGATGGTGGCTCCCTTTTTCAGTATATCGGCCATATCATCTATTTCTGGACACACCGCAGAAAACTACATTTCAGGAGGATCGGATACCACTATGGCCAAAGCAGCAGAAAAAAGAAAGCGCGGAAAAGAAAAACTGGAGTTCGTGCAGGAGTATCTCCCCATCAGGGATCTGAGGAACGGGATCATTGAAACAACAGACAATCGTTATATCAAGATCCTTGAGATTGAGCCGATCAACTTCACGCTGCGTTCTGACGAAGAGCAGTTTAATATTATCTCCAGCTTTGCCAGCTGGCTGAAAATATCGCCTATGCGGCTGCAATTCAAGTCAATTACAAGGCGTGCAGATTCCGACCGGCATGTTTCCATGGTCCGGGAGGACTTGGAACATGAGGCGAACCCGCAATGCAGGGCGCTGGGCGAGGATTATATCAGTCTGATCAAGGATGTCGGAAACCGTGAAGCGCTGACAAGGCGTTTTTTCCTGATATTCCAATATGAAGCCGTTGGCCGCAATGAGAGCGACGACTACGCAAAGATCTGCGGCATGCTTCAAGCCGCGCAGCAGACTGCGCGAGCTTATTTCATGCAATGCGGAAACAGCATCGTACAGCCCAAGGATCCCGATGAAGCCACCGCAGAGATCCTATATACGTTCTATAACAGGCGCTCCTGCACAAGCGAGCCTTTCGCCTCCCGCGTGAATCGGATCGTAGTAGATACAATGACCGCCAAAAAGAAAACCATCGGCGTGGATCCTGTTCCGCCGATTCGCATGGTCAACTTCCTGGCCCCCCGTGGTATTGATCTGAGCCATTTCAATTACATTATTATGGATGGGTTGTACTACTCGTTCCTGTACATCAAGGCGGACGGATATCCCAGCCGTGTTCGAGCTGGGTGGATGTCCGCCCTTATCAATGCGGGCGAAGGTGTGGATATCGACGTTCACCTGCGTCGGGAAAACCGCAGCAGAACGATCGATAAGGTTGCGCAGAGGATCAGACTCAATCGCACCAAGCTCAAGAGCATGCAGGACACCAGTACCGATTACGAGGAACTCGCAAACTCCATACAGGCGGGCTATTACATCAAAAGCGGTATCGCCAACAACAATGAAGATCTGTTTTATATGAGTGTGTTTATCACCGTCTCAGCCAAGACCTATGAGGAGCTTCTTTGGCGTAAGCAGCAGATGGTTGATATGCTCAAATCCATGGACATGTATACCAGTGAGTGTCGGTTCCAGCAGGAGGCTGCGCTCCAGTCAGTGATGCCTTTCCTGAAAATATCACCGAAGCTGGAAAAGAAAGCGCAGCGTAATGTGTTGACCAGTGGCGCCGCGTCCAGTTATATTTTCACGAGTTTTGAGATGTCCGATGAAAACGGCGTCCTGCTTGGTATCAACAGATACAACAACTCTCTGTGCATCGTGGATCTGTTCAATACGAAAATCAATAAGAACGCGAATCTGAATCTGCTGGGTACTTCAGGCGCCGGTAAGACGTTTACCATGCAGCTTCTGGCGCTTCGTATGCGGATGCGCGGTATCCAATGCTATATTCTGGCTCCTATCAAGGGCCATGAATTTCGCCGCGCCTGCAACAAAATAGGCGGAGAATTCATCAAAATCGCACCCGGCTCACCCCACTGTATCAACATCATGGAGATCCGGCATACGATGTCGCCGGAGATGGAGCTGATCGACGAAATCGATTATGTGGAGATGGGTTCAATGCTGGCTCGGAAGATCCAGCAGCTGATGACCTTCTTCGGCTTGCTGATCCCTGACATGAGCAACGAGGAGGAGCAGATGCTGGACGAAGCGCTCATCCGCACCTATGCGGATTTTGGCATCACCCACGATAATAGCTCCATTTACACGGATATGTCCGCTGTTCCACCGAAGATGAAGCAGATGCCGATTCTGGGCGACATGCATAAGCACCTGTTGGAGAACCCTATGACTCAACGGCTGGCCGCTATTATCAGCCGTTTTGTTACGGGTAGCGCACAGAGCTTCAATCGCCAGACCAATGTGGATCTGTCCAATAAGTATATTGTGCTTGACCTCTCAGAGCTGAAGGGTAAGCTCCTGCCGGTCGGAATGTTCATTGCGCTGGACTATGTATGGGACCAGATCAAGTCCGACCGCACCAAGCGGAAGGCCATTTTCATAGATGAAATATGGCAGCTTATCGGCGCAGGCTCTAACCACATGGCGGCAGAGTTCTGTCTGGAGATATTCAAGGTCATTCGCGGCTTCGGCGGTGCGGCTATCTCCGCGACACAGGATCTATCAGACTTCTTCGGACTGGAGGACGGCAAGTATGGCCGCGCCATCATAAACAATTCCAAGAACAAGATCATTCTGAATCTGGAGCCGGATGAAGCGCAGTATGTGCAGGAGACTCTGAAACTGACCCGTACAGAGATCCGTGAGATCACGCGCTTCGAACGCGGAGAGGCCCTTATCAGTTCCAACAACAATAAGATCCCTGTAGTTGTCAAGGCATCCAAACTGGAGAAGGAGATGATTACAACAGATCGTGCCGAACTGGAGGCTATCCTGAAAGAACGGCAGAAAAGACAAACGCATACTGCGTAAAATGCGCATTTTAGAGCGAATACGCACAGCAATAGGAGGAGAAAACATGCTGCTTGAAGATGAACGCCATGTAATCAAATGGCTGTCACAATATGGAGCGCTGACGAAAACACAGGTGATCCGCCTGCTGCGGGACAAGTCCCCGGACACAGCCGCGAAGATCCTGCGCAATCTGAAGCGCGAACATCAGATCACGGATATTGCTGGAGGCTACTATCTGGCAGTGGATGAAATGTGCAAACCGGATCAGCGCACAATCCTGGCCGTATGGGTTTTGCTGAAGTTCATCGACTATGTAGACCCAATGGCGCATTACCCTGCTGTCTATCCGTCACAGCTCTTCTTCCTGAAAGAGAACATCGGCTATGAGATCGTTGTACTCTATGATGGTGAACAGCATCTTGCAAAGCTGCTGCAGCCACAGGACGACGAGATGAAATACATCTTCGTATTACCCAGCATCGCCATGGCATCAAAAATGGTGCTTCCGAAAGCACCCTGTCTTTTTGCCACGGTCAATTTTGCCGGTGAAGAGGAGCCGGACATTACATTCTATTCGGAGGAGGCGATAACCGATGGGAGAGAAAAGCTCATTCGTTCATCTGCTGGATAAAATCGAAGCACAGCACCGCAGACTTGACATGGTGCTCAAGAATGTCCGAAGCCTGAGCGACAGCGAGAATATGGAGCTTGCCTACTCGGCGGCGCTGAAATTGGCCGAGGACAGTGAGAAGATGACACTGCTGACCAGAGCGCTTCCGGCCTACACCGGGAACCCAAGGGCGGCGCAAGACATGGAGACCGTGGTGGAAAAGGTCGTGCCGGTAGAGGTCGGCTTTACAATCGAGGGCTGGTTCTGTGTCCGGCTGCCGCTTCTGCTGCCCAAGAAAGAGGAAGGCTCTGCATCTTATATCCGCGGCATTCTGTATCCGGTCCTGCGTGATTTCTTCCGTGATAAAGAACCGATCCGTTACCCGGAAAGTGTTATGGTTTTCCGGCACGTTTACAATGTGGAGCGTCCGGAACGCCGGTACCGCGATCATGACAATATCGAGCTCAATATGGTCTCTGACGCGATCGCTATGTATGTGATGGACGATGATGCGCCGCCGTGCTGTGACCACTTCTATTGCAGCGCAGCCTCTTCATGGGAACGCACAGAGATATATGTGGTCCCGGCGCAGGATTTTACCAGATGGCTGATGCTGGAGTATCTGATTCCGGACGAAGGGGCGATGCTCCATGAACATATCCCCAGACGGTTCCAAAAACATATGTAAAAACAGGACGAAAAGCTGTTGTGAAAATGACATATCTTCTCTCACCCCGAAAACGACGGCAAAACCGGCGTTTTCGGCTCGTTCAAAGCAGGAGAATTCCGACAAAGAGAGCAGTCATGTTGTCGGAAAAATCTCTCATGCGGGAGGTTGAAACGATGCTTACAGTTCGTCCCGGAAGTCATGTGCATCGACTTATCACAGTGCTTGGGCTCGCAGGCGAATACCCTGTTCGCTCGCTTGACTTATTGGGAAATGAGCGCACATTCAAGGCACTCGTCAACAAGCTGACATCGGTGCAGGAATTTCGTAATCCATGCACCGATGAACGCATGGCAGTAAAGCTCCTGCAACTGTGCGGCAGCGGAAAAGCGAAAGCGATCCACTTTTATAAGGGGGCGCTTCCTATACTGAACTGGATCCATGCTGACGCATATCGGTATTACATGACCAGCTTTTATGACCACAGATTTCCGGGCGGAAATGCCCATAGGAATCGCAACTTTCGTGTCGCAGAGACGATCGGAATGAGTATTGCCGCAGGTGTTGAGCCGAGAAGCTACCAGCTTCCACCCCTTCAGACCCGGAGTATCCTTCGGTTGACACCCGATATCCCCGCATTCTACCTGGCGCGGGACTTTAAGAAGATCAACCCGACCGAGCAAAACAAAACCATGTTTACGCGCATCACCGGTGCACTCTTTTACCCGGGCGGCTGCTATGCCGTGTATAACACACGGGACGCAGCAATGAAATGGAGCGGTATGGGAGAGTTTAAGGCACTTCATAGCCTGATCGAACTTGCGCGGATGAATGCCGGACTCCAGAGCATTGATTCGGCCATCCTGACCGGTGCATCTTATGAAACAGCCTTGGAGACGCTGCTGGAGTCGGAGCGGAGCCGTCGTCTGGAGCTTCGGTTTGATGGCATTTATCGCCACATCTATTTTGCGCCCATGAATGCCAATGGGATCCGGCAGCTCCGCTTACTCACACTCCCAAACTGGAATGAAAGACTGTTGGATCTGCTATTCGATCCGGACGCCCGGTCCTATAACCGTGGTTTTATGGAATATGATGCCAGTATTGGAGAGACCTATATTCTCTCACATCTGGACGGAGATCTTGCGCGGCTGATACGATTCCGCGAAGCACAGCGGACAAGCACAAAACGCTTTGAAGTGCTCTGCTTTGCTGAGCAGGCGCCGTTCCTGCATGAATATCTCGGGCAGCGCGTCATTCTGAAAGAACTCGACCGCAGTGTAGTCGAGCGGGAACTGGGTCTATAATATGTAAAAAGCCCAGAGATCTGCGGATAAGCTTCGTCGCTATAAAGAGCCGTACATCCTGACTTTTCAAAACATTCACAATAAAATGTATTGCAAGTAGCAATACATCGAGGTATACTATTCATAGAAAGGCAGGTGCTTATCATGGCAACAAAGAGCGCAAATGTAACGGCCAGAGTGCAACCGGAAATCAAGCAGCAAGCTGAGGCGATATTGGAACAACTTGGCCTACCTGTCTCTGTGCTGATCGACACACTGTATCGGCAGATCATTATGACGGGCGGTGTTCCGTACTCGCTTGCCGTTCCGAAGCTCCCTACACGCGACGGCATGACAGAAGATCAATTCAATGCAATGATGGCGAAAGGCTATCAACAGGCGAAAAACGGACAAACCGTTTCCGTCGATGAAGCCTTTGCAACAATAAATGAGGGAATTTAAGCATGGAGTATGAGGTAAGGCTGACCGCGCAAGCGGTGGAGCAAGTCCGGCAAACGATGACTTATATATCCCATACTCTGCTGGAACCGGGAATCGCACGGCGATGGTCGGATTATCTGGAAAGAGAGATCCGGTCGCTGAAGCAGCATCCAGCGCGATACCCGCTGACACCAGAAGAACCTTGGCACACCTATGGTGTACGGAAGATGATCGTCAAAAACTTCTTTGTCTACTATTTGGTCGAAGAAGACAAGCGGCAGGTTGCTGTTACGGCTGTCATATATGGCCGGCGTGACCAAATCGCTGCATTACGGGAAATGACGCTGGAGTAATCCAAAAATCAGACTGGCATATACGCGAGGAGAGCATATGAGCAAGTTGAAGAAGATTGTCCTTGGGTTAGGCGGTATAGCATTGACGGTCGTGGGACTGAGCGTTTTATCTAACGGAGGACCTGTAAAGTATAGTCCTGCGTGGATAGAGGGACTGACCGATGCGGAATGGGCATCAGAAAGAGAGGTCTTACGTCAGCAATATACAAATCCGAAGTATGATGATGCCACACGAAATGAGGCTCGACGTCTTATGGATATGTTTGACAGAGTTCTAAGCAGCAAAAGAAACAGTGTCACGGGAAATTGTGGGCCTGGCTATCACCGTGAACACGGATATAACCTTTATAAACCAGACTAACACAAGAAAAGTCCATACTGCTTGTGCCAATATTTTGGCCTTGCCCGAAGCACCGGTTTCCGGTGCTTTTCTTTTGCCTGAGGAGGGATGCATTCTGAACAAGAAACGGACGGCGGCAATTATTGTCGCCGCTATACTGGGATTGGCCTCGCTGCTCTATCTGGGCGGAGTGCTTGGCCAATTGCAAGAGAACTATGAAATATGGATTGCGTCTGGAGGTATTACAGGACAAGCGTACATCCAGCCGGTAAACTGGATGCCCGGTGTGTGCTTTCGTAAGGCCTGCAGTATTCAGGGAATCAAAAGTATCGGCATGCTACTGCTCGTGGGAGCAGCGATCATACTTTACCTACGATTCCATGACAAATTTGGTTCCAAGGACCACGATGAACGCGGTTTTTCCCGCAGCAAATATGGAACCTACGGAACTGCGGCGTGGATGGCCGACAAGGAGATGAAAGAGATCCTGGAGATCAAGCCGCCAGAACGAGCTGACGGAATCATACTGGGTGAGAAAAACGGCAATGTTGTCTGTTTACCCAAAGATACCAGACTGAACCGCCATATCGCAGTGTTCGGTGCGTCCGGTACCAGAAAATCCCGCGGCGTGATCCGACCGGCACTATTCACCATACTCAAGCGGGGTGAGTCGGCGGTTATTACGGATCCCAAGGCCGAATTATACAACGATACCTCTGAGCTGTTCCGGAAGAATGGGTATGAGGTGAAGGTGTTCAATCTGGTCGATCCGCGGCACAGCGATTCATGGAACTGCATGTCCGATCTCGGCGGTGATACATTGCTGGCTCAGGTGCTGACCAATGTCATTATCTCGAATACGAGTGAAGGCAAGGGCGACCACTTCTGGGATAACGGCGAAGCCAATCTTCTGAAGGCGTTGGTTCTGTATATTGATCTGGATCGGAGTCGTGCAACGGAGACAAAGAATCTGGCAGCGGCCTATCAGCTTCTGACCCAGAACTCGGAGCGGCAGCTGACGGCCCTGTTTGAAAAGCTGCCATTAGATCACCCTGCCAGAGCACCGTTCAACCTGTTTTCACAGGCCAGTGATACAGTACGTTCTGGTATCGTTCTTGGCCTTGGCACCCGGTTACAGGTTTTGCAGAATGAGTCGGTAAGAAATATTATCAGCCACAGCGATATTGACCTGACGGCGCCCGGCAAGCGCAAATGTGTCTATTACGTCATACTCAGTGATCAGGATGCAACGATGGCATTTCTGTCCTCGCTGTTTTTCTCGTTCCTGTTTATAAAACTGGTTCGCTATGCTGATAGCACATCGGACTTGCGCTGTAACGTACCCGTCAACCTCATTTTTGACGAGTTCAATAATGTGGGGAAACTTGGCAGCGCCGCCGACGGTTCAGACTTCGCCCGCACGCTCAGTGTTATCCGCAGCCGCGCGATATATGTCATGCTGGCCGTCCAGAGCTTGGGTCAGCTCCAGAACCGGTATCCCAATAATCTCTGGGCGGAGATCCTCGGTAATCTGGATGTCCAACTGATGCTCGGTTGTACAGATGAAGTCACTGCAGAATACTTTTCCGCGCGCAGCGGCGATATGTCGGTGGAAATCAATTCCACCATGACCGTGCGGAGGACCATTGCCGTTGCACAAGTTATCCCCCAGTATCGCCAAACGGAGGGCCAAGGCCGCCGTCGGTTATTGACCCCAGACGAAGTGCTGCGTATTCCCAATGACGATTTGCTTGTGGTCATCCGTGGGCATAACGTTCTGAAACTGAAAAAGTTCGACTATACCGCGCACCCTTTGGCCAAGCAGCTGTCGCCGGTCAGCATGCATGATTACGTGCCCTTTCATTCCGGTTCCCAGTTCTGCAAGACTGAATCGAAAGCGAAGCCCGCAGAATCGGAAGGGGAACCCAATACACCTGTCAAACTCGCACGGCGGAAAGCCTTGTACAGCTCTGCAACCCCGCCGCGTGAGTTTTAAGTGCTGAACGCCTTCTAAAAAGGGCGTTCTTTTATATTGCAATAAAAGGAGGAGCAGACAATGGCAACGAAGAAAACAACTACGTCGCAGGAAGATGCGGTTTTCGAGTCCGGCCTGGATGAGGTTATGGCTGAGATGCAGCTCTCCCAGGCTGACGACGAAACAGATCAGGAAGATGCGCTCAGCGCTGCGCAGGACACTCTTGAATCTAGCCTTATTCCCCAGACTGACTCTGAACCGTTGAATGAGGACAGAATTCCGGCCGAAGACGCCGCGCGCAATGCATTGCCGGACATCATCCCCCAGACTGACATTGAAAATGAAAATCCTGGTGAGGTGTGCTCAGGATCCATGCATTCAAACACACCTGACCAGCAGATTCCCCAGACTGACTCTGATGCGGCTGAAACGCCGCCTGAAGGGAGCTCGCCGACGCGGGGGATCAGGAAATCCAGAGCAAAGAAAAGTGAGTCTGGTACGGAGACGGAAAAACAGCCCGAGGAGGTACCTGACGGCGTCGTCGAACCGGTAAAACCATCCCGCAGAACTACATCTGCCAGACCGGCATCCGTCGTATCGATCGACGCCCGTCCAACCGTGGAAACCGAGGAGGACAAAGCGCGGAATGATTTGCTGGATTTGATGGAGTCCCTCAAAAGCAAACGTATCCTGACGGATACCATCCAAGGCATCGAACGTCCCGCCGACAACCCGTTACGTTCTCTTGCAGTCATATATCATGGCGATATCAAGGTTATTATTCCGGCAGAGGAAGCCGTGGAACCTCCGGAAGATTTTCGTGGCCGGCTTCCGGAGGATGTGCTGCACTATATGCTCACCAAGCGTCTGGGGGCAGAAGTGGACTATATCATCATGGGTATCGACGCAGCTGCCGGCGTTGCTGTCGGCAGCCGGCTGGAGGCGATGATGGCAAGGCGTAAGGAATATTATTACGGCTTGGATCGGGATGGGAATAACCTCCTTTATGAAGGCATTTGTGCTGAGGCACGCGTTGTGTCCGTCATACGCGCCGGGATCTTTGTGGATCTGTTCGGGGTTGAAGTCTATATCCCCCTTCGTGAACTGAGCTATCAGCGGATGATGGATGCGCAGGATAATTTTCAGCCGGGACAGCGTATTCTGGTCAAGATCCTGAGCATTGACCGCCGCGACCGATATCATATCCGGGTCGCTGCTTCCATTAAGCAGGCGGGTGAGAACCCGTATGAGAAAGCGCTTCATCGGTACGTTGTAGGAAACCGATATGTCGGCACGGTCAGTATGGTGGATATGAATGGAGTTTTCGTCGCGTTGGATGGCGGCGTCGATTGCTTGTGCAGCTATCCCAAACGAGGGCGTCCGCCCAGAGGCGCCCGTGTAACGGTGCGGATACTGGGTATCAACAACGAGGCCAATCGAATCTGGGGTGCAATCACACATGTCGCATTACCGAGATAGAAGGTGAATTATGCTTAATTATGAATTGACAAAAGAAGAACAAGTCCGGAGGTCTACGCTTGCCAACAACGCCCGGGATATGATCCGAGCCAATATGACGGTGGAAGCAGAAGATGAAACATCCATGACCTTGGATTACCGTGGGTACTATATGCAGATCTCGTTTTCCCCGCTGCATCCGCTGCTGGTCATGTGTCTGGCAAAGGCCATCCGCAACCCTGGTGGTACCAGAACACAGCAACGCATCAACGAGCTGAACCTGCACAGCGTCTTGGGCAGCCACGCCATCAATAATGATGTCGGCTGCTATTCCTATCGCGCAACGCATTGGCTGGATACAGAACTCACGCCACCGCGGTTTTTCGAGATACTCAACCGCTGCATCGACGAGGCGGATCGTGGCTACGGCCGCCTCGCCGGGTAAAAAGCCTATGAATAAGGAGACCCCATCATATTCTATGTTCGCAGTTTCCAATGATAAACGGCACGGCATTGTCAGGATCACTGGGCATGATCCTGGCGTCCAGGCCCGTGGTCCCCCCGCAAGGGTGCCTTTTCATTGCATACCCTGATTCCCCTTAATAGTTTCTTTTGCTACTTGTTACAAGAGCCTCTCTGGCAACAGAGAGGCTCTACTCTTTGTGTGAAGCCTGCAAATAAAATTAAGAACGCTCATGCGGCTTACAACGATTGCGCTACCCTGTGAATCTATTGCAAGCCGCGACCAACACCAGAAGACCTCAAATAAATGCTCCGACAAAGGGAAACCGAAAAAGACTGTTGCCCTTTGTGCTGGAGAGAAAGGAACCCTATGAGAAGAATCCTTCCTAAACTTCTGACGCTGATATGTCTGTTGGTGGCAATTATGGGGCTGTCCATCGTTACAGCCCATGCCGCCACTGTTACAGGCACCATCAGCGGCGGCAATGAATATCGCTACCACGAAGACAAGTCGCCGGTCCCCGGTTGGGGCAGTTATACCAGCACAAAGCTGAAATACTTCACCCCATCTGGTGGCGGCAGCACTGTCCCCGCTTACTGCATGGAACCAAGTGTCGGTTCTGCAAGCGGAAGTCTTTCCTATTCCTCTGTAAGCTGGAGCAGCTTGCGGACAGACCAACGATATGCCATCACACTGGCCATGGCGTATGGCTATGGCGGCGCATATGGCTTCGGAAACATCCATCCGGATTGTGCTCAGCTGGCAACACAGGCCGTCATTTGGGAGTTCGTATGTGATTTCAGAGGCACGACATATCCCTATACACTGTACGACAGCACCTGTGCGGGCCTGTTTCACTACGCTGGCGATGGTGTTGCAGCTGCCTATGATATGATCATTGATAGGATTATGTCACATGGGACCATTCCCAGTTTTGCCGTAAAGAACCAGCGTCAGCTCTCTGATGCAAATGCAATTGAGTTGACATGGGACGGCAGTCAGTATAGTGCTTCCGTCACAGACACGAACGGCGCACTTCCGGAGTTTCGTTTTACTTGCAATATCAGCGGTGTGAATATCACACAGCGCGGCAACACTCTGACGGTGACCGCTACAAAGGCGGCTTCTGCGCAGTTGGACGGCTATATCAGCAGTGATTACGGTTACTCTTTGGATGTAAATGGCGATGAGGCTGTCCTGCTGGAACCTTCCAATGGCAGTAACTACCAGGCGTGTACTGCGCTGACAGAGATTCCTGACCCCATAGTTGCTTACATTCACTTTAAGGTAAGTATTGTTGAAGAAAAAGGCTCCCTGACCATCAACAAGGTTGACGCTGATACCGGTAAAGCTCTGGCAGGCGTGACCTATCGTCTCCTTGACAGCGCTGGCAACAAAATCACCGATGTGACTACCGGCGCGAATGGCAAGGCTGTCTTTTCTGATTTGCCTCTCGGCAGCTACAGCTATCAGGAGATCAGCGCCCCGGAGGGTTATGTGGTGGACAGCACCAAGTACCCGATCACCATTACGGCTTCGGCATTGAATATCATCGCAACGCGCACCAATGCGCTGGGGAAAGCCGGTGTAGAGATCAGTAAGGTGGACGCGGATTCTAAATCACCTCTTCAGGGCGCCGGTTTCCGCCTGTACGATGCCTCTGGAAGCCAAGTCGCGGAGGGCTATACGGACGCCAATGGTAAGCTGACGTTCACCGGGCTAAAGCTGGGCAGCTACACCTGCAAGGAGTTCCAAGCGCCGGCTGGATATGAACTGGATGATACGGTTTTCCCCATTGTGCTGAATCAGAACGAGCAAATTCTGAAAGTCACCCGTGAGAACAAGCTGATCACCGGCAGCATCGAGATCCTGAAGGTGGATGCCGACACCAAGCAGCCGCTGGCCGGTGTGGTATATCGGCTCTTTGACGCTGATGGCAACAAGATCACGGACGGTACGACTGACGCCAACGGCAAGGTGACTTTCGATAATCTCAAGCCCGGAAAGTACTCTTATCAGGAGATCAGCACCGTGGATGGCTACCAGTTGGACGAAACCAAGTATGATTTCAGCCTGACCAGTGAGAACCTTAACGTCAAAGTTACCCGTGAGAATAAGCCTGTCAAGGGCTGCCTCACTGTCCGTAAGGTTGATGTTACCGGCAGTCCTCTCGCCGGTGCGGAGTTGCTGCTGGAGACTTCCACGGACGGTCAGCCTTGGACAGAGGTGAGCAAAATCACTACCGATAAGACCGACGTCGCCAAGTGGGACAATCTCAAGATCGGCGTACAGTATCGTATTACCGAGGTTAAAGCACCTGCTGGCTATACTCTGATGACGGAACCGCTGTTCACGGGAACGCTGGACAACACCAATCCCGACGTCACCATCACCGCCTGCAACAGCGCAGGATTTGTCCTGCCGTTCACGGGCGGCGTAGGTTTCACCCCCTATATTCTGTTTGCAGCACTCATGCTCTGCATGGGTGTTTATTTTTGCAAAAAATCCACGACGAAAAAGGAGAACTGAACGATGAAGAAAACAAAACGACTTTGGGCGCTGCTCCTGGTCATGGTCATGGCCTTGGGGCTTATCACCACGGCGTTCGCGGCGCCGACCATTGACTCCGGGCGAAAGGCGTCCCTTTCCCTTTACAAGTACGACATCACGGCAGCCAGCGCAGACGGAGCGTGGGATGCGGCGTCCTATGTCAGCACCGGGGTGCAGGACGATGCCGTTACCGACAAGCTGGCAAAGTACGCCATTCAGGGCGTGGAGTTTAGCTATCTGCGGGTGGCGTCCATCTCCACTTACAGTCAGCGGGAGAGCGGTCAGTACAAGGTGGGTGTGCTGTACGGATTTGCGGACGACGCAGTGCTCCAGGCCATTGGACTGACTAAGGCGGACGCTTACAAGAGAGGGAACGGCGTGTTCTACTTTACCTCCGACAAGCTGAACAAGGCCCTGGCGGACGCTTTGGCCGACAATGCTACCACCGTCAAAAATGCGCTGGAGATTGCCGTCCGAAATGGCGGCAAGGCCATGCCTGAGACGGATGCAAACGGACACAGCAAGGTCGGTGGACTGGAGCAGGGGCTGTATCTGGTGGTGGAGACCCGTGTGCCTGAGAATGTCACCAGCACCTGCAATCCCTTCTTTGTGTCTCTGCCTATGACCACCATGGACGGCAAAAACTGGAACTACGATGTGACCGTGTACCCCAAGAACCAGACCGGCAATCCCACGCTGGAAAAAACCGTCCGGGAGGACAAGAACAGCACAGGCAAGAACGGCGGCACGGGGGATATTGCGGACGGCTATGCACATACTGCCACCGCTTCCGTGGGGGATGTGGTGGACTATCAGATCATCAGCACACTGCCCACCATTACCGCCAAGGCTACCAGCCTCACTACCTATACCTTTGTGGACACGATGAGCGAGGGCATTCGCTACAACAGAAGCGATGTGATCATTGAGTTCTTCCGGGATGCCGGATGCACAGATCAGATCACCGCTTGGGACGAGGATTCCGGCAAGTTCGCCGTCAGCTATGATGACGCTGGCAACACCATGACCATTGGTATGACAGAGACCGGGCTGGTGGACATCAATGAATCCGCAAGTGTCTACACCGATAGCGTGAAGCGTGGTTACAGCGACTGTACCATGCGGATCACCTATGCCGCTACCCTTACCGCTGACGCACAGCTGGGTGATACCGACAACCCCAACGAGGTGGTGCTGACCTGGAAGCGCACCAATACCGGTTACTTTGATACGCTCCAGGACTGCTGCCATGTGTATACCTACGGTGTGGATGTGCTGAAGCAGTTTTCGGACGGCAAGGGCGACCTGGCCAATGTTCATTTCCTGCTGCACAACGACACGGACGGCTATTTTGTGACGGCGGAGCTGGTGGACGGCGTGTACCATGTCACCGGCCACGAGGCGAAAGAGAGCAAGGCCACGGTGTTTGTGCCCAACGGGGAGGGGCACATCCGGGTCATGGGTCTGGAGGATGACACTTACACGCTGACAGAGACCGCCACGGACAAGGGATATATGCTGCTGAAGGATGGTATTGAAATTGTCATTACCGCTGCGGAGAGCGAGAGCGCCTGCGAGACCTGCGGCGTGAAGCTCCTGACGGCCAGCGGCAGCGTCAACGGCGAACCTGCGAACATGGAGAGCGGCAATGCCATCGTGCCCCTGATGGTCATCAATAATCCCGGCTTTGACCTGCCTAAGACAGGCGGTTACGGCACCTGGATGTTCACCGTGGGCGGCTGTATGCTGCTGGGCGTGGCGGCGTTTATTGTGGTCCGGGGGCGGAAGCACAATAGGAACGACCAGTGAAGTGGCGACTGCTGGCGGCGGCCTGTGTGCTTCTGGCGCTGGGGCTGCTGCTCTACCCACTTATGGGTGAACTGGTAAGTAAAAAGTATCACTCGGATGTGGAGGCGGTGTATGCCGCCGCTATTGCGGGCACCGACAATGCGGAGCTGGCCGAGCAGCGTCGGGCGGCGGAGGCGTATAACGCCTTGCTGCGGGGCGAGGCGGCAGTCGGTGCGGGAGGGGCTTCGGCCTCTCCCTTGGTCTATGCGGAGCAACTTACCGTGGGCGGAGCCATGTGTACTATCGACATCCCGAAGATCGGCGTGTATCTCCCGGTGCGGCACGGCACGGGGGCGGAAACGCTGGAACGGGCCGTGGGGCATGTGGTGGGCACTTCTCTGCCTGTGGGCGGGGCAGGCACCCATGCGGTGCTGTCGGCACACAGCGGGATGGCTTCGGCGAAGCTGTTTTCGGATATTGACCAGCTTGCGGAGGGCGACACTTTTTACATCCATGTGCTGGGTGAGGCGCTGGCCTACAAGGTGGACCAGATCGCCACAGTGCTGCCTTCGGACACATCGCTGCTGCAAATCGAGGACGGACAGGACCTGGTGACTCTGGTGACCTGTACGCCCTTTGGGGTGAACACCCACCGGCTGCTGGTGCGGGGACATCGGGTGCCGTATGTGGCAGAGCTGGTGGTAGAAAATGGAAAAACTCCGAAGGCTGCGTCTTTGTGGACGCAGCACTATCTCACGGGCTTGGGCATCGGCCTCGGTGTGTTGGCTGCGGCTGGCGGGGTCTGCCTCTTTGCAAGGAGGCGATGCCGTGGGTAAAAAAGCTGCTTTGTTGGCGGTGGCGCTGGCCGTGGCGGGGCTTTGTATTCTGCTGTGGCCGGTGGTTTCCGGGCATAGGCTGCAAGCGGACATGAGCGCGGCGGCACAGGGCTTTTTGGAGGAGGTGAGACAGTCATACCCCGAGTTGCTGGCAGACTTGCAGGGATATAACCAGCGCATTTATACGGAGCGGCAGGCGGGACTGGACGACGCTGCGGCTTGTGAGGAGCCTGCTGTATTGCTGAGAGACTACGGCGTGGAGGACGAGATCATAGGTGTATTGGAGATACCCACGCTGGAGCTGGTCATGCCGGTCTACTTGGGCGCGTCGGATTCGCACCTTGCCGCAGGGGCCGCCGTGCTGGGAAACACTTCGGCGCCCATTGGCGGCGCAAATACCAACTGCGTCATTGCCGGGCATAGAGGGTGGCATGGCGCGGATTATTTTCGGCACATAGACCGCTTGCAGGCGGGTGATATGGTAACGATTACGAATCTATGGGAAACGCTCACCTACACGGTGGTTGACATTCAGATCATCCAGCCCCATGAGGTGGAGAAGATCAAAATCCAGCCGGGGCGTGACCTGCTGACGCTCATCACCTGCCATCCCTACGCCAGCGGAGGACGGCAACGGCTGGTGGTGTATTGCGAAAGAAGGAAGTGATGCATTATGGAGCCTATTGGCAAGGCCACATTTGTCGGGGACGATGACATCCTCTATTACGATGCAGAGTCGTTTCTGGATTGTATCCGGGAGGAACTGCCCTATCGGGATACCACCGGGTTTCGCTACGAAGTCCTGACAGACGACCCTACCGTCTGCAAGGCGGCGGATGATATTTTGCTGGATTTCTTCAGTGAGGATGATCCATATACGCTATCTGAATACACACAGAAAATAGGAGGGATCTAAAAATGTTTACATCCGAGAAAATGGTAAAATTCCTGCGGGAAAAATACCCGCCCGGCACCCGCATTCGGCTGGTTTCCATGGAGGACCCCTATGCGCCGGTAGCACCCGGCACAGAGGGTACGCTTGTGTGCGTAGATGACGCCGGGCAATTTCAGATGAAATGGGACAACGGGCGGACGCTGGCCCTTATCCCCGGCGAGGACAGCTTCACTGTCCTGCCGCCCGAACGCAGCGTGCTGAAGTTGTATATGCCGCTGACTGCCGAGCTCTACGAGCCGGATGAGTGGGGCGATATGCCGGAGGAGGCGGAACGGCTCACCGGCGGCGAATTGGCATCGTATGAGGACAAGATCCGCAGCGCCTTATTCAAAAACCGCATGCAGGAGGAACAGGTCAGAGGCATCATGTACTGGTACAGAAAACCGGACAGCGTCAACGACAAGGTACATTCCGTTGTCTTCGATGTGGAGCAGCGGCACGGCAGGCTGTGGGGCGTGGCGGAGTGTCAGATCAGCGGCGAACTGTCGGCTGAAGAGCTGGCTGCGCTGAAGAAGTACATCTCCGGCCAAGCCTCGGATGGCTGGGGCGAAGGCTTCGAGCAGCGGGAGATCGCACTGGACGGTGGCCGGGAACTGTATGTCCACCTGTGGCAGGATGAGGACTGGAGCATCCGGACGGAACAGGAGCGGTTCGAGCCTTACCGGGACAAGCTGCCTCAGCTGTGCTTTACCCTGCTGCCGGGTACGGGGCAGCTCATCTGCGTGAAGCGTGGGGAGATCGGGTACTATCCCAGCGACTGGTCTACGCCGGACGCACAGGAGAACCGCCGCATTGCGGACGAGCAGAACCGGAAGCTGGGGGTGACGCCCGCTCAGGAGGAAGCTATGAAGATCGGCAGTATGTGCGGCTGGGATGTCCCCGGCGCAGACCCGGATCACTGCGTGGACATCGTGCAGCGGAGAGGAGGTATGGAGCTTGGGTAAAAAAGTATTTTCCATATATATGGGCAATCCGGATTGCAGTAATCACGCAGAGCTGGATCTGCCCGTTACGCCGTGGGAACTGATAGATGCACTGGATAAGCTGCGGCTGGAGGATGGGCGGGAACCCTATTGGCAGGTGGAGGACATTGGCCGGTACGGATTTCTTGCACCGCTCCTTGATGACAGCGACCTGTATCAGTTCAATGCACTGGCGGAGCAGCTGAGTACATTCGACCATGTAGAGGACATCGCTTTTGAGGGACTGGTGCAGATGGAGGTCGACAAGCTGTGCCAAACCAATGGCGACGAACTGACCCTCCAGCGATTGCTGGATCTGGCGTACAGTGTGGATGGCTGTCATGTGGTGGCGGAGGTCCGGGATGATGCGGCACTGGGCCGGTTCTATGTGGAGAACGAGTTCCTGCCGGAACTGGAACAAGTACCGGATAGTGTGCTGGAGCTGTTGGACTATGCCAAGATCGGTGAAAAAATGCGCCGGGACGAACACGGCGCTATGACCCCGAACGGCTATGTAGTACGGGAAGCCGAGCTGCGGCAGGCTCCGCCCAACTTGGGCAGGCCGCCACGAAAGCCGCCGTATATGATCCATTTCCTCTGTGTCAGTGATGTCCGTACCGTAAAGTTGTACCTGCCCGCAAAGCAGGCGGAGTTGGACGCCGTGCTGGACTGTCTGGAGGTGGATAGCTGGCAGGAGGTGCAGCTGGAGGAATGCGACACCGCCATGCCGGAGATGTGGGCCTTCGTAGATATGGCTCACACCAGCATGGAGCAGGTCAATCAATTTGCGCAGTGTCTCGAAATGCTGGATGCAAATGGGGAACTGGCGGCGTTCAAGGCAGTGGCCAGTCAGCTGGATATTTACAAGCTGGAGGATGCCATGGCGCTGACAGAGCACCTGAGTGAATACGCCTTCGAACCGAATATCCACTCGTTGGAGGATCGGGCACGGGAGGAACTTTCCCTTATGGCAGACGGGCCAGAGCTTGACCTGCTCATCCGGAATTTGAATCTCACCGCCTACGGCGCAGACCTGATGTATAGAGATAGGGGCATCCTCAGTGACTATGGCTATGTCCATCGTCCGGATGGACAGCCTATGCATCTGCCGCAGCAGGGCATGGATATAACCATGCAGTAAACTGAATCAATAATGGGGCCGCTTTCCGAAAAGGGACAGCGGTCCCACTTTTTGCACCCTTTTCGGTGAGCGGTACCCGGAAAGGAGTGCAAGAATGACGAAGGAGACCATCTCCCGGTATCTGGAGAACGGATGCAAGGGACATAAAAATGTGGTCAGCAGCCGGGAATTGGAGCGGGCGCTGGGCATCAGCGGAAACGAGCTTCGCAGGCACATCAACCGCCTGCGGCGAGGCACTGTGCCGATCGCAGCAGATCAGCGGGGGTATTACTATGCGGAGACGGCGGCAGAGGTCTATGCCACCATCCGAAGCCTTGAGAAAATGCGCAGCGGGTTAGACGCCGCCATCTCCGGACTGGAGCGGGCGCTGGAGAAATTCGGTGAGTAGGCAGATGACGAAGCTCATGCCGTGGGTAGGCGGCAAGGCCCAGCTCATGTGGGCCATCCAAATGCTGCTGCCTACCCACTACAAGACACTGGTGGATGTGTTTGGCGGCAGCGGCATTATCACCATGAATACTTCCGTCCCCAGCGGGTGTCTGCAGATCTACAACGACCTGAACCACGATTTATATAACCTGCTCTTCTGCGCCAAGGAGCGTCCGCTGGAGCTGGTCAGGGAGCTGGGCTTTCTCCCTATCAACGCCCACGATGAATTTGATGTATTGCAGCGTCAGCTGCAGGGCGAGGACTTCACCATGGAGTACATGGAACGGCAGTTGGATCTGACGGAGGTGTTTTTTGAACCACCCCAGGCGGAGGTCGTGCGGCAGCTGCTTTTGGAGCGTGGCAGTTTAGGCAATGTGCGCCGTGCCGCAGCATTTTATAAGCTGCAGCGCTACAGCTACAATGGCAGCGGAGACAGCTATGGCGTAGGCTCCTGCGATATACGGCGGTTTTTCCGGGATCTGTGGGAGTGCTCCCATCGGCTGAAGGATGCGGTACTGGAAAATAAGGATTTCGAGAGCATCATCACTGCCCGCAACGACCCGCAGACCGTGGTCTACTGTGACCCACCCTACTATGAGGCAGAGTGCTACACGGTGGAGTTTCCACGCAGCGACCACCAGCGGCTCCACGATGTACTGGTAAAGCATACGGGCTTCGCTATGGTGTCCTATAACAACTGCCCATACATCCGGGAGTTGTACGATGATTTCTTCATTTACGAGGTGGAGCGCCCCAACAGCCAGTCCAAGAAGAAAAACAACAAGTACCGTGAGTACATCATGACCAACTACGATCCCCGCACCTTTGCGCCGCAGATGTCCTTCTTCGGCGACTATGACAGCCGGGGCAAATCGTGCAGGCTGGTGCATACACCGCAGCGGCCTTTAAAAGTATAGGAGGATCTTCGCATGAACAATGAAATGAAATTTGAAAAGAACGGCCTGCTCATTCCCAACGGTGCGCTGGAGGAACTGGGCTTGGCGGGTATCTCCCTGTCTGCGTGGCTGGGACAGGACCACATCCTGCTCATGCCGCAGGAAATGACAGCACTGCAGCTGCTGCACGCACTGGATGGCTTGTCTCAGGCTTCCGTAGAACTGCTGGGTGTGCTGCAGGAGGCATGCAGGATGCCCTGCGCAGGCGACTGCGAAAGGGACATGGACGATGTGCCGCAGGTACCGGAGAACATTCGCCCCCTGCTCATGCTGAGTGGATGCTGCCCGTCTGCACTGGCGCAGCTTTTGGAGGAAGGAGACATTGTCTATGCTGCCGAGTGAGACGATGTACCCCTACACGGCCAAAGAGGCTCGGGAACGGGGCGAGTTGGAGCTGTGGCGGGCTAATTTCCGCACCAACTGTGCCTGTGCCGGGGCCATAGAACTGGCCATTCGCAGGGACTTTGACGGGATGCATCTTTGGGCCGACTGCGCCAAAAGCGTTATCGACCAGTATGGCTACAAGCGGGTGGGCTTTGTGCTGGCCAACACCTTGCAGGAGCAGTCCTATGACGGCCGCTACCATGAGACCAATAAGAAGTGGAGCCGAACCATCTTTATCCCCGAAGATGGAGGACACCGGCATACCTTCCTCATAAATAGCCACCCCGCCGTGTTGGACGGATTCGTCAGCGAATACCGGGCAGAGCTGGCAAAGCTGCACCTGTTCGGCGCAGAACACTGTGAACCCAACTCCGGGGAGCAGAACTTCACCGGCAGGGTGCTGATCCTGTCGCCAGACACGCTGCGGGAATCCTGCTGGCAGCCGGAAAATCAGCTGTGGCTGGCGCTGAGCGGCTTTGGCTGTCAGCCCCACGCCCGTGGCCGCTCGGTACTCTGCACCTGTTTGGGAGACGGCGAGACCACGAGGTGGAACCGCTCCGAGTTCGTAGGCATTATTCGTGACGAGTGTATCCCTGATTGGGCGGCGGAGAAATTGGGTGAACTGCGGCGTGGGATTCATGAAATGACAATGTAAAGGAGAGTGCGAAATGAAAACTGTAAAGCGTATCATGCTCATGCTGAGCATCACGGCGCTGCTGTGCTGCCTGCTGTCTGTGGCGGCCTTTGCCGCAGGTAGCGGCGATGTGGCGGGTGCGGTGGAGAGCACCTGGACGGCAGCGTCCGGGCAGATCAAGTCGGTGGTCAACAAGGTGGTATTCCCCGCCATCGACATGATTCTGGCTATTTTCTTTTTCGTGAAGCTGGGGACGGCGTATTTTGACTATCGGAAAACAGGGCAATTTGAATGGACGGCTCCGGCCATTCTGTTTGCATGCCTGGTCTTTACGCTGACGGCGCCGCTGTATATTTGGACTATTATCGGGGTATGAGTGGGAAATTGCACTGTTGGTTGGCGGGACGGTTTTTGCATGTTCAGGAGGTGATGAATTGTTTATCTGGGACTTTGTAGCGGACAAAATACTGGGGCAGATCGTGGACTGGTTTTACAGTCAGGTGGTGGGTTTTCTCGGAAATTTCTTTTCCGAGATGGGCAGCATGGGCGCAGATCTCTTCGAGATGAACTGGGTGCAGAGCGTGGTGCTGTTTTTCTCCTATTTGGGCTGGGCCCTGTTTGCCACGGGGCTGGTGGTGGCTGTGTTTGAATGCGGCATCGAGTATTCCGCTGGGCGGGGCAATGTGAAAGAGACGGCGCTGAATGTCCTCAAGGGCTTTCTGGCCGTCTCTCTTTTTACCCAGGTGCCGGTGCGGCTCTATTCTTTGGCAATTTCCTTGCAGGGCACCTTGACGGCGGGCATCACCGGCTTCGGGTCCACCAGCATCGGGGATGCGGCAAAGGCGGCGCTGGCAGATCTTGAAAACCTGGAAAGCCTAACGGAGTCCACCTATCCCCTGCGGGGCTTTGGGCGGGAGACCAGCGGGCTTATGGTTCTTTTCTGTCTTATCCTCATGGCCTATGCGGTCATTAAGGTGTTTTTCAGCAATCTGAAGCGCGGCGGTATTTTGCTGATTCAAATTGCCGTGGGGAGCCTTTATATGTTCTCTGTGCCCAGGGGGTATGGAGACGGATTCGTCCAGTGGTGCAAGCAGGTCATCGGCCTGTGCCTCACGGCGTTCTTGCAGGCCACCATCCTTGTGGCCGGGCTGATGGTGTTCAAAGACCACGCCCTGCTGGGCTTGGGGCTCATGCTCTCTGCCGGGGAAATTCCCCGCATCGCTGGGGCCTTTGGGCTGGACACCACCACGAAGGCCAATCTTACCTCGGCGGTTTACACAGCTCAGAGCGCCGTCAATATTGCCCGGACGGTGGCGGCCAAATGAGGTGCATTACTATGGGCAGCCTGTTTGACGGCATTGGCGGCTTTCCGCTGGCGGCTATACACAACAGTGTGCTCCCCCTATGGGTCAGCGAGATCGGGCCGTTTCCCATTCGAGTCACGCAACAGCGGCTGCCGGGGATGCTGCATTATGGAGATATTACGAAGCTGGATGGGGCCATGCTGCCGCCGGTGGATATCATCTGCGGCGGCAGCCCGTGTCAGGACTTGTCCGTGGCTGGAGCGAGAGCCGGATTATCTGGCGCCCGCTCTGGCCTTTTTATGGAACAGGTCAGGCTGGTAAAGGAGATGCGAAATGCAGACAGATCACGAGGCCGGGCAGGTATCCATATTCGGCCCCGATTTATGGTATGGGAAAATGTGCCGGGAGCCTTCTCCAGCGGAGAGCGGAAGGGCGAGGACTTCCGCATCGTCCTGGAAGAGATCGTCCGAATTAAGTGCGGTACCGTTCATGTCCCTGGACCTTACCCCTGGGCATGGCAACCTGCTGGGCGAATCCTACTGGGAACTGATTTCTCCCTATGCTGGCGGTGCCTGGACGCTCAATACTGGGGTGTCCCCCAGAGACGCAAGAGAATCTTCCTTATCGCGGATTTTGCAGGGCGCACCGCCGACAAAGTATTATTTGACGCCGAGGGCTTGTTTGGGGATACTGCGCCGGGCGTTTGAACGGGGCAAAGCGCTGCCAAAGAAGCTGGAACGGGCGCTGAAGATCCAGGCGGGTCTTGCGCTCCCGGACGGCCAGATCACAGATATAGATGCCTATCACATCAACCAGCGGGACGAGGGCATCGACCTGCAAGGGGTGTCTGGTGCTTTGATGGCCACCTCAAATATGCAGATGCAGACTTTCGTGACGCAGTCAAGTGAAAACACTGAGGGCTTTGACGGCTACAACGGAGACTTGACCGGCGATGTGGCAGCGACCTTGGGTGTGAACTGTGGGATGTCCACCGGCAGGAATGGTGTTATAGCCTTTGCGGCCAACCAAAGAGATGAGGTTCGTGACTTACATGATGTGGCGGGTGCTCTAAATGCACAGCCGGGAATAAAACAGCAGACATTTGTTGCCGGTTTTTCTGCAGGTGCCGGAGCCAGTGCCGGGAGCATCGGATACCACGAAAGTGTTGCCCCAACACTGAAGGCAGGCGCCAGCGGCAACAGTATGCCATCTGTGCTGTGCATCAACGATCAAGGCGGTCAGGTCATGGAAATTTCTGAGAATATGACGGGCACACTGCGGGCGCAGGAGCACGGCCATCAGCCGCTGGTGTATGAAAACCACGGCATTGATGCCCGCTACCGGCGGATGGAGGAGGTAGCGCCTACCATGTCGGCCCGCTATGGGACGGGCGGAAACAATGTACCGCTGGTGGAGCAGGAACCTGTGATCTGCATCACGGGAAATGCCATAGACCGCCAGCCACAGAACGGCGGGAACGGCATCGGATACCAGCAGGACATCGCCTATACCCTGACTGCCACAGATCACCATGCGGTCTACAGCCGCCAGCGTGTGGATGACTTCAGGGAGAATGCTGTGGTCAGCACACAGAGCGCACGGCAGTGTAAAGATGCCGTCGATCTCGTTTGCCAAAAGGCAGATGTCCATGCCCATCTCATTCGCCGCCTGACTCCATTGGAATGTGAGAGATTGCAGGGCTTCCCGGACGGGTGGACGGACATCCCCGGTGCATCCGACAGCGCAAGGTATAAGGCCTTGGGCAACAGTGTGGCCATCCCTTGTGTGGACTTCGTGATGCACTGTTTGGTACAGGCGGTCCAGATGCGCGAAAATATTCGTTAGACTTGTCCGGTATGCTGCCTTTGCACTTCTATTCTCGTTAGACTTGTCAATAGCTTATGCGCCGCAGTTGGGCTATGCTTTGCTTGCCTCGGGAGAGGCGGAAAGGAGCGGACTATGGAAGAAAAGAAGAACCTCTGTGCGCCCATCCCGCTGTCACTGCACCAGCGGCTTCGGGCGGAGCAGGAGCAGCGGGGCCAGACCCTGTCCGACTACATCACGGACATACTCAGAGAACATTTTGAAGGAGGAGCACGAACTATGAACGCCAACAATCGCACCATCGCCTTTCAGGTACCGGAAGAACTCTTCGGCCGGCTGAAGGACTATCTGGCCAGGAACGGCCTGAAGCAGAAAGATTTCATTCTGGGTCTCATTGAGCGAGAGCTGAATGATGCCGGGAACGAAGAATAAAACACACAGAAGCCGCGGGCACACACCTGCGGCTTCACTTTTGGGAGGAGAACTATGTATCTATACCCCGAAAATTTAACGGCCCGACCTATGCTGTGGCTGTGGACGCTGCGGGATGTGGCGTGGATCGGGACAGGGCTTTTGCTGTCGGTGCTGGCGCTGACCCAGACCGGCAGCATGATCCCCTTGGTCATCACGGCGGCACTGGCCTTTCTCTGCATTCGGCACGGAGGGATCAGTATGCTGGACTTCCTGCGCTATGCTGCGACGTTTTTCTTTTTCGGACAACAATATTATGTGTGGAGGGAATCGGCATGAGCAGGAAAAAATCTACCCGGCAGCTCATCGGCATCGATGATATTAAAAACGGCAGCGTTGTAACGGCGGACGGAGAGCTGGCCTTCTACTTCGTTCATCCCAGCAATCTGAATGTCCTGCCCGAACAGGGCGTCCGGGCAAAGGTGCAGGAGCTGTTGGGCGTGCTGAAAGGCATGGCGGAACTGGAGCTGCTGGCCCTGGACTCCAAGGAGTCCTTTCAGGATAACCGCCAGTTCTACCGGCAGCGGCTGGAGGAGGAAGACATGCCCGCCATCCGTGGGCTGCTGGTGCAGGATCGTCAGCATTTGGACAGCGTCCAGACCACCATGGCCTCCTCCCGTGAGTTCTGCTTCGTGCTGCGGCGCAGAAAAACGGACGGAGCCATGAACTATGCGTCTCTGGAGCAGCAGTTCCGGGACTGCGGATTTACCGTACAGCGTGCGGAGGGCCAGCGGCTTCTGGAGCTGCTGGCTATTTATTTTGAGCAGGACGCCACACACGAGGTATTCTCCTTTGTAGACGGGGCGCAGTGGCTGACAGCGGAAACGGAGGTTTGAAATGCGAATTCTGAAAGTGGAGCCGGGAAAAGCTCCGTATGCGAAAGAGATGGCGGAGGGCCTGAAAGCCATCCAGCGGGAGGTGGAAGGCCTGTTCCAGCCCCTCTCTATGGGAGACGGCGTCATCCTCTGCTGTAACGATGAGGGAAAACTGAACGGCATGCAGCCCAACCGGCGGCTGGGAGATGACATCATCTGCGGGCCTTTCTTTTTGGTGGGAGATGACCATGCAGGGGGCTTCTGCTCCCTGACGGAGGAGCAGGTGCAGCGATACACGCAGGTGTTTCAGGAGCCGGAGCAGTTTACCGGGCAGGAGCCGGAACTGGAGCCGTACATGGAACTATATATGTGGTGAGGAGGAAAAATGAAGAATCCATTTTCTAAAAACAACCCTTCCCAGCAGGAAGGATTCCTCCGCACTTATCTGGATCGCATCGCACCGGGAGTGGTGAAATTCGAGGTGGATCATTACATCTTCGGCAGCACCTACCGCTGCGTGTGGGCGCTGCGGGAATATCCGGCCAGCACCGAGGCCCAGGCGCTCTTGCGGGAGCTGGGCGAGAAAAGCGGCTTGACGCTGCGCATTTACTGCCGGCAGGTGTCCCCCGGCGAGGAGGACAGGATCATTGACAACGCCAACAAGAAAAACAAGCTGGACGGCTCGGACCCCAACAAACTGCGGCAGGCGGTGGCGGCGGAGAGCAATCTGCGGGATGTGGCGGAGCTGGTGCATAAAATGCACCGGGAGCATGAGCCGCTGGTTCACTGTGCCGTGTATCTGGAGATGACGGCGGACAGCAAGGGGCGGCTTCGCCAACTCCAGACGGATGTGCTGACGGAGCTGGTGCGCTGCAAGCTGAATGTGGACAAGCTGCTCCTGCGGCAGAAGCAGGGGTTCTTCTGCGTCAGCCCTGTGGGCTACAATGTGCTGGGCCGGGAGTTCGAGCGGGTACTGCCTGCCGGCAGCGTGGCCAATCTCTATCCCTTCAACTACTCCGGCAAGACAGATCCCAACGGCTTTTACATTGGGAAAGACAAGTACGGCAGCAACATCGTGGTGGACTTTGACCGTCGGGACAGCGACAAGACCTCTGCCAACATCCTCATTTTAGGCAACAGCGGCCAGGGCAAGAGCTACCTCATCAAGCTGCTGATCTGCAATCTGCTGGAAGCGGGCAAGTCGGTGATTGCCCTGGACGCCGAGCACGAGTTGGAGGAGCTGTGTGAAAACTTAGGTGGGTGCTTCATTGACCTAATGGCCGGAGAAAAGCGCATCAATGTGTTAGAAGTTCGGAGCTGGAACGAGGACACCGACGAGACAGCCCCGGAGACATTTCGCAAGTCCACTCTACTGGCTCGGCACATCTCCTTTTTGAAAGACTTCTTCCGGGCGTACAAAGACTTCTCTGACCCGCAGCTGGACACCATAGAGATCATGCTGTCTAAATTATATGCCCGCTGGGGCATTACGGAGGAGACGGACCTACGCCAGCTTGCACCGGAGGACTACCCCGTTCTCTCTGACCTGTATGACCTCATGCAAGAGGAACTGGCCCACTACAAACCGGGTGCGCTGTACACGCAGGAGCTGCTGCAGGAGGTGCTGCTGGGTCTGCACTCCCTGTGTGTGGGGGCGGATGCGCCGTTCTTCAACGGACACACCAATATCTCCGGCGACCGTTTCCTAGTGTTCGGTATGGGCGGTGTGCTGACGGCGGCCAAGAGCCTGCGGAATGCCCTGCTGTTTAATGTGCTGGCGTATATGTCGGACCGGCTGCTGACGGGCGGCAATACCGTAGCGGTGCTGGATGAGCTGTACCTGTGGCTGTCTAACCCGGTGGCCATTGAGTACATCCGCAACTGTCTGAAGCGTGTGCGCAAGCGGGACTCGGCGCTGATAATGGCTTCTCAAAACTTGGAAGATTTCGACCAGGAGGGCGTGCGGGAGATGACAAAACCGCTTTTTGCCATCCCGCCCCACCAGTTTCTGTTCAACCCCGGCTCCATCGGTAAGCAATTTTACATGGACATGCTGCAGCTGGACGAGGCGGAGTTTGAACTCATCCAGCGGGCAAGGCGTGGCGAGTGCCTGTATAAGTGCGGCATGGAACGATACCATCTGGAGGTGAAGGCGCCGACGCATAAGGCGGTGCTGTTCGGCTCGGCTGGCGGGCGGTGATGGAGGAGGTGACCTTGCATGAGTACACAGCTTGTTCGTTTGGCGGCCGCCGTGCTGACCAGCGAAAAAGGCCGCAAAACAGTCGGGTGGGTGCTGGCGGCGATTTTGTCGCCGGTGATTTTACTGGCGGCGTTCTTGTGCTGTGTAGGCTCCGGCGCAGCCGAGCACAATAGCGCTGTCGTATCGGCGGTGTTCTATGGGACGGAGCTGTCTGAAAGTGTCCCGACAGAATACCGGGCACAGCTCACGCAGATGCGGGGTTCTTTCGCCCATTTGGATGCGGCGGTGGCCGAAGTCAATCAAAAAACCGAGGGAAGCAGCCTTGACCCAATACAGGTCAAGGCCGTTTTCTTTGCTCTCTGCTTTGGGGACGATATACTGTCACAGACAGATGCGGATGTGTTCGTGGCTTGCTTCTATGAAACGGAGACAAGGGTGCGGGAGGAGACGGGCGAAACCTATGAGGTGTCCGTGCCGCTTCCTATGGAAGAAGTCTATGCGCAGCTATCCGTGTGGCTGGGCCGTGCGGTCACGGCAGAGGAACGCTCCAATGCCGTGAAGATCTATTCCATGGTCATGGGCAGTGCGGGCAGTGGTGCCTTCAATGGAGCCTATGAGCCGGGCGGCAATGCGCCGATGGAACTGGAGGCATCCATGTTTACAGACCCTGCCACAAAGAACAGTGCAGATCTGGCCATCTATGCCGCCAACGCATGGAACTCCGGGTGGGGTTATGTGTGGGGCACTTTTGGGCAGGTACTGACGCCGGAGCTGCTGCAATATAAGATCTCGCAATACCCGGAGGGCGTAGGGGATGAAGCCGACTTCATCCGTTCCCATTGGCTGAACAGACGCACCACCGACTGCGTGGGGCTCATCAAGGGGTACGGCTGGCTGAACGCCGTGACTATGGAGATCCAGTACGGCAGCAATGGTATGCCCGATGTGGGTGCGGACGGTATGTACTATAACGCCGGACGCAAAGGCAGCATTGAGACCATGCCCGACACGCCGGGACTGGCCGTGTGGAAGTCCGGGCACATCGGCGTCTACATTGGAAACGGTGAGGTCATAGAGGCCATGGACACACGGTACGGCGTGGTAAAAACGAAGCTCCAGGGCCGGGGCTGGAGCCACTGGCTGGAGGTGCCGGGGATTAAGTATGACTAAGGAGGAACTGAAATTGGAAAGTAAGAATATCACCATTGGATTTGACGCAGCCAAATTGGATGCGCTGGAGTTTGTACTCCGCAAGCAGCGGTCTTCCGTGCAGCGGCGCATGGAGGAAGTGCTGCAGCAGCTCTATGAATCGGAAGTCCCGGAAGCGGTGCGGGAGTATGTGGACAGTAAGTCTGCTCCTGCGGCCAGGCCCAGGCGGGCCACACCCAAAAACATTTCGAGACCCGCAGCGGTAAAGGAGGACAACTGATATGGCACAGCATGAAGAGATCGTCCTGTGGCTGGACCGGAGGTGGAAGAACGCCATTGAAAAGCACCTCAAGGGTGAGACGCTGCAGGAGCATTTGGAAACTGTGCTGGACGAGCTTTGCAATCAGCTTCCGGAACGGGAGTATGAGCGTATCAGCCGTGCAATCCAGTCGGAAGCTGCCGCACAGCGTGCGGAGGAAGAAGCGGCCCGAACTTATGCCGCCTACCATGTGACGGAATGCGGTCAGGAATGGTACTTCAAGACCTCGCCCGGTGAGGAGCTGTTGACGATCGGGGAAAAGCTGCGCAGTTACATCACCAGTGAGAAAGTTACTATGCCGGATTTGTTTATCAAAATGTTTGCAGGCGGTCGTCCCATCACTGCGGAGGAATACAATGCGCTGACCGCTGTACGCATGGAGAACACTGGAAAGGTGCGCGGTGTGTTCGATGTGAACTTCGACAAGCGTGAATTCTCGGCTGTTCACATTATGGATGGCTGGCAGACGTGGGCAATGCGTGATGTATCGGTGGCGGTCTATCACGCCACCCGGTCGCAATTCGCATCTGGCGATGATAAGTGGCGCAAACTGTTGGATCATCTGAATGGCAAAGAGATCACCTCGGCGGGACATCTCTCTGCACGGAATTTTTCTTTCGGTGAGGAGATCATCGAATCGGATGGCAAGCTCAACTTTTATCTGCAGGCGGACTTCGATGTGGATGCCGCCTTCGGTACATTCGTCTGCACCGATCAGAACGATGACTGGCTCAACATCTATGCCAACTACGACATCGAGAAAGGCCGTCTCTGTGACACGCTGGAGCTGAATCTCTGCAAAGGAGATGGCACAGAAGAAAACTGGAGCTATCACCTCAACGCCGCTGAGCAGGAGGTGTTGGCACGCAAGATGGAGGCGTTCTACCAGCAGCAGACCGGCACGAGCCTGCACGAGTACGCCCGGCAGCTTCGGGAGAGTGGATCACAGACTCCTGAAATGCAGATGTAAGCATGGCAGGCAGAGGTTTACAAGGTTTTCTCTTGACTGATTATCGGCGCACCGATATAATAAGAGCGGTGATGTATATGACGATCCAACAGATACTGCGGGAAAAGAACCTCTCCCGCTACCAGCTCTCCAAGAAAAGCGGTGTGCCTTGGGCAACGCTGGCGGACATCTGCTCCGGCAAGACAACGCTCTCCCGATGCAGTGCCGGTACACTCATGAAGCTATCCTCCACACTGGATATCCCGATGGAACAGCTCATTACGCTGACCGTGGAGAAACCACAAATGCATGGCGGCAAGCCGACTGACCGAACCTATTTGGAAAAGAATCTGCCTGCCAGTCTGGATAAAGCGCTTCGTGAGTACATTCAGGGCGAAAAGGACAAGGTGTCTTATATGGACTGCCTGTGGGGAGAATTGTATAGTGCGATCAACTCCAATCAGTGGAGCAATGCCATTACACAGGAGCAGGCTGATTATCTTCGCGCAAAATATTTATGAGGGGGTGAGAACCTATGATTGATTTTACCAACTGCCCAGTCAACCGCTTCCGCGCCTACGGCGGAGCCAATGGGAATAAAATCAATATCACCTATCAAGGACATAGTTATATGCTCAAGTTCCCGCCAAAGCCCAGCCGAAATCGGGATATGAGTTACAGCAACGGCTGCATCAGCGAATATGTCGCCTGTCATATCTTTGAAATGTTGGGCTTTCGGACACAGGAAACGCTCCTCGGAAACTATACGGACAGCCGCGGCAAGACAAAGCTGGTAGTTGCCTGTCGGGATTTTACAGAGGACGGAAAACGGCTCATCGAGTTTGCCCATCTGAAGAACACCTGTATCGACAGTGAACAGAACGGTTATGGAAAAGAACTGTCCTCCATTCTGGAGGCCATCGAGGAGCAGAGTATTTATCCCTCCGATGAGCTGCGGCAATTTTTCTGGGACATGTTTATTGCGGATGCGTTCCTTGGAAACTTCGACCGGCATAACGGCAACTGGGGTTTCCTCGTGGATGAGGAGAAGCAGCAGGCAGAGCTGGCGCCGGTCTATGACTGCGGTTCCTGCCTGTACCCGCAGCTTGATTTGGAACGGATGAAAACTGTGCTGCAAGACGAAGCGGAAATCGACCAGCGCATCTATACCTTCCCAACTTCCTCTATCGAAGAAGGCGGGAAAAAGATATCTTATTTTGATTACATTTCCTCGCTGAAAAATCCGGATTGCAATGAGGCGCTCAAGCGTGTCTGTTCAAGAATCGACCTCGATGCGATCCATAACTTTCTCGAAGATGTCCCGGAACTACTGCCGATCCAGCGTGAATTCTATCTGACCATGCTGACCGAGCGCAAGGAGAAGATTTTGGATTACAGCCTGGAACTTCTGATGGAGCAGGAGCAGCACACTTCGCCAGTGCTGGAGATGTGAAACCGAATATTCTATTTGGAGAGTCGTGCCAATTGGTTCGGCTCTCTTTTTGCGTCTCCGATACTCTCGGCTGAGATGCCGAGCAGAAGATGCCCCGTGTCCGCCCTTGTGGGCCGCTGTGTGGCCTCGCAGGCGTGCGGGAGGGTAACCGTAGCGCCTCGGCGGTTTTGGGGCGGTTTCGGGCCGCTTTTCGGTGCGCCGAAAGCGGGGCAGGAGAAAGCCTTTGGCGCTTTATTGCGCCATTGGCCCTTACGGCAGCCCGCAGTGCGGACTGCCACGGAGGTTTGCAGCACTTTGAAATTGACGCTGATCATGCGGAGACGAATATGCTTTGGCGCTATTTCTTGTAAAAATGCCTGTTTGCCCCGTGTTTGCAGGGCCTTTGGGAGGCTCTGACACTCAATGGAAGGAGGTGCAGTTCAATGGATAAAAACGGAAAAAGCCGACACTCTGTCTGGCTGTCAGACGAGGTGTGGCAAGAGGTGGACGCATTCTATAAGCTGGATAACTGCCCTACTCGCAACGAGTTTGTGGAGAAGGCGCTGCGGCAGTATTGCGGTCGTCTGCACGCCGAGCGGACAAGTGCGTATCTGCCCCACGCACTACAGGAGATGCTGGAGGGCACGCTGGGCGTGTTCGGCGACAGGCTGGGCAAGCTGCTGTTCAAACTGGTGGTGGAGCACAACATGACCAACCATCTGTTGGGCGGCGACATAGATATGACCCGGGACGAGTACAACAAAATGCGCGGCAACAGTGTCCGGGAGGTGGCGGGTACGCATGGCAACATCTCTTTTAGGGATGTGTTGCTATTTCACCAGGAGGAGTAACCGATGGCACGGCTGATACAGAAAAGCGGGTACATCCAAGGAGGCCGTGCGGCAAGATACATGGAGTATGTTGCCAAGCGAGATGGCGTGGAGGTCATTCAAAGCACCGAGCCGGTGACTAAAAAACAGATGCAGTTCCTCACAAAGCTGCTGAAGGACTTCCCGGATGCAAAGGAATTGTTCGAATACAGCGACTACCTACAGACGCCCAACCGGGGTACGGCGTCTGCGTTTATTGCTGCTGCGTTGGACACGCATCTGCATGAATTGGAATCCGAGAGCGGATACATGGCCTACATCGCCAACCGGCCCCGAGCGGAAAAGCATGGCGGTCACGGGCTATTCAGTGCGGCGGATGTTACGGATCTCAAGGCGGCAAAGAATGAACTGGAGACTCACGCCGGAAAAGTGTGGACCTTCATTTTCTCCCTGCGGCGGGAGGATGCGGAGCGCCTGGGATACAGCAAAGCAGCCGCATGGCAGAACCTATTGAAGCAGGAGAGCCACTCCATTGCGGAGGCCATGCGTATTCCACCGGAGAAGTTTCGTTGGTATGCGGCATATCACGACGAGGGGCACCATCCGCATATACACATGATGGCGTGGTCGGACGATCCCAAGGCGGGGTTTCTAACGCAAAAGGGGATCGCATCGATTCGGTCCAAGATGACGAACGAAATTTTTCGGGACGAGATGACGGAGCTTTACATTCGGAAGGATGCCGCCTACAAGGAGAGTATACAAACCGCCAAGGCATTGTTACTGGAGCGCATTCGGGCGTTGGAAACCGGTGCCGCCGATGACCCCGGGTTTGCGAAAGAACTGCAAGAACTCTCCCAGGCACTGGCGCAGGTCGGCGGCAAACATGTCTATTCCTATCTACCAAAATCGGTCAAGGCACAGGTGGATGCCATTGTGGAGCGGCTGGCGCAGCTCCCGGAGGTGGCGGCTTGCTACGACCAATGGTGGCAGCTGAAGGACGAGATCGCGGGCTACTACGGGCGGAACACACCGCCTCGCCAGCCGCTAACGCAGCGAAAGGAGTTTCGTTCTCTTAAAAACTGGATCATCCGAGAGGCAGAGGACATCTCGTTTTCCCCGTCTGCTGACAGTACGGATCCGGAGGAAAAGCAATCGACAGAGAAAACGCCGCCTATCCGTGGCTCTGTTGATGTGCAGCCAGTGGGAGAAGCTGTGTCTGCAAGGCATATTCCGGCAAATGCGGTCATGCGGCTGCTGCATCATATGGGGCAGATATTTAGGGCGAGTATGCCGGTCATCCCACCTGCGCTGCGAATCGACTCCAAGCGCCGCAGGCGGTTACAGGAGAAGCGCATGGCCATGGGCCACAAGCGGAACGATCATGAGGACGAGCGGCTTCACCATGTCAACGACAACACCATGTAACAGGAGGTATAATGCATGGGTAAATTTGTATATTTCACATCCGCAGAAAAACGGCAGGCCAACGAGGTTGACCTGCCATCTTTTTTGCGTGACCGGGGCGAAAAGCTCCTCCAGGCTGGACGGGAGTACCGGCTGGCCAGCGACCACAGCATCACTGTACGCGCCAACAGGTGGTATGATCATGCTGCGCGGAGGGGCGGACACGCCATCAGCTTCGTGCGGCAGTTCTATGACAAGACCTTCCCGGAAGCTGTGTCCATGCTGCTGGGCCGGGACGGACAGGGCATCATTTCCATCGCAAAGCAGGAGCCGGAGCCGCAGGAGCCAAAGCCCTTTGCCCTGCCGAAGCCTTACTTGACTATGCGCAGGATGTATGCCTATCTCACCAAGCACAGGTACATCGACCGGGATGTGGTCACGGCGTTTGTGCAGGAGAAGCTGCTCTATGAGGACGACCCACACCACAACTGCGTGTTTGTAGGGCTGGATGAAAACAGAGAAGCTCGGCACGCACATCTGCGCAGCACCGGCTCCCAAGGCAAGGTATTCCGCATCAATGTGGAGAGCAGCGACATAAAACACAGCTTCCACAAAAACGGGACGGACCGTTCCCTCTATGTCTTTGAAGCGCCCATTGATCTACTGTCTCACATTACCCTCTACCCGGCGGGCTGGCTGGAGCACAGCTATGTGGCCTGCTGCGGCACCTCCATCCAGCCTGTGCTGGAGCGCCTGCGGCAGAACCCGAAGCTGGACACGGTGTACCTCTGTTTGGATAATGACGAGGCGGGCGAGGATGCCTGCGATGGTATGCTGGATACCCTGGAGGATATGGGCTACGATGTGGAGCGCCTGCGCCCGGAGGGGAAGGACTGGAACGATGACCTGCGGGCAAAGCGAGGTGGCCATGGGTAACTTATGGCTCCTCCTTGCAGCGGGCGGCGTCATGGCGGCGGTCATAGGCTGCCTGACGCTGCTGAACAATCGCTACACTCTCAACAACATTAAATCCAAAACCGTAGGCGACGGTCAGCACGGCACGGCCCGCTGGTCAACTGACGCAGAGATTCGTAAGACCTATGCCCTCGTGCCGTTCCAAGCGGCAAGTTGGCGCAAAGGGCTGCACCGCCCGGAAGTGCAGGGGCTGGTGCTGGGCAGCATCAGCCATAAGCGTGGTATCACCGCACTGGTGGATAAGGACGATGTGCATTGCCTTATGATCGGCGCATCCGGCGTGGGCAAAACGGCCTACTTTCTATATCCCAATTTGGAATATGCCTGTGCCAGCGGCATGAGCTTTCTGGCATTGGATACCAAGGGTGACTTGGCTCGCAACTACGGCGCCATTGCGGAGAAATACTACGGCTACCATGTATCCGTGGTGGATCTGCGAAACCCTACCCGCTCAGATGGCTACAACCTCATGACGCTCATCAACCACTACATGGATGCGGCGCAGGCCACCGGCAGTCTTGCCGCCCGTGCCAAGGCGGAGAAGTACGCCAAGATCCTGGCCAAGACCATCGTGTCACCGAATGGGGATGCAGACTACGGCCAGAACGCCTATTTCTACGATGCCGCAGAGGGGCTATTGACTTCCGTGGTGCTCTTGCTGGCAGAATTTCTGCCGCCGGAAAGAAAACAGGAGCGGCGGCACATCGTGTCCGTGTTCAAGCTGGTGCAGGAACTGCTGGCCCCCTCGGGGGTACGGGGCAAAAACTGGTTTACCATCCTCATGGAAAAGCTGCCCCCGGAGCACAAGGCACGGTGGTTTGCCGGGGCGGCGCTGAACACATCCGACCAAGCCATGGCCTCGGTCATGAGCACGGTGCTGTCCCGGCTCAATGCCTTTCTGGACTCCGAGCTGGAGCAGGTGCTGTGCTTTGACAGCACCATGAACGCAGAGCGGTTTGCGGCGGAAAAATCCGCTATCTTCCTGATTTTGCCGGAGGAGGATCAGACCAAGAACTTCATGGCGGGCTTGATGATCCAGACGCTGGCACGGGAGCTGTTCGCCGTGGCGGATGAAAACGGCGGGCGGCTGCCGGGGCGTGTTGTGTTCTTCTGTGACGAGCTGGGCACCATGCCCGCCTTTGACATCCTGCCGCTGTTCAGCGCAGGGCGCTCCCGTGGGCTGACGATGGTGCCTATCATCCAAGCGCTGGCGCAGCTGGAGAAAAACTATGGCCGAGAAGGAGCGGAGATATTGACCGATAACTGTCAGGATACCATCTTCGGCGGCTTCGCTCCCAACAGCCAGACGGCAGAGCAGCTCTCCAAGGCGCTGGGCAGCCGCACAGTACTCAGCGGCTCTGTCAGTAAGGGGAAGAACGATCCCAGCCAGAGCTTGCAGATGATAGAGCGGCCCCTCATGACGCCGGACGAACTGAAATCCATCCCCAAGGGCAGCTTTGTGGTCATGAAAACGGGGACGCATCCCATGCAGACAAAACTGCGCCTGTTTCTCGACTGGGGCATTACCTTCGGTGAGCCGTATGCAACCCCGGAACACGCGGCACGACCTGTAACCTATGCCAGCCGACAGGAACTATTCCTCCGCATCGACCGAGCCTACGGAAAGAAGAATAGTCAGCCTACACAGGTACCTGTTGCCGAGAAGAGAAGCCCCTATTCGGCAATGGGACTTTACAATGAGGACGCAAAGACATGAGTTACTTTGGAAGCATCTATGCGGATCAGGAACTATCCCATCGGGCCAAGACGGTCTATATGTACCTCAAGGACCGCTCTAACGCCGACAGCACCTGCTGGCCCAGCGTCCGCAGGATCGCTGAGGACTTGAAGCTGTCCCGCCGCACCGTGCAGCGGGCCTTGGCGGACTTGGAGCGACACGGGTTCCTGGAGCGCACCCATCGCCAGCGTCCCAACGGCAGCTTGACCAGCAATTTTTATCGGCTCAAATAGGCAGGAAAAAGCGCACTTCCCGCCAAGGGGGAAGTGCGCTTTCAGGCTGTCACGAGGGTAGCGTCATCATGGCGCATCCAGAAGGACTCACTCTATCGGAGGTATTAAGACAGAGAAAGAACAAACAATAGCTCCTATGATCAGAATCTTCCGCCCTGGAGAAGCATGATGAGCACCCCGAAAAGCACAAATGCAAGTATCGGGAAAAGAACTCGGGGGGGTATTGCCTACCCTCACTTTTCTCTCGTATGCGGGGTGTCCTCAGCGGACAGGTCGTATTTCTCTTCCGGCGGCAGTTTTTCCTCCTCATCGAATCGATCCCTCCCGGTCAGCCTGCGGATCAGGGGGCGGATGCCCGATATGAAGAACCCGAGCACAGCGACAACCAATCCAATCACAGCGAGAACAATGTCGCTGAAGCTCGGTTCTATAAAGCCGGTCGAGTTTTCCGGTGCATCCGGGTCAAATTTGATCTGGATGGACTTACCCACCGTGACTGAGTTCGCCAAGGGGCCAAACTCGCCTGTATAGTGCGTACCGTCCACCACATACTCATAAGTCCACATATAGTGGATTCTTGTCCGCTTGTTTCTAAAAAAATTGTTCTTTATGACCGTTTCAGATATGTCGGTAACATTTGCGCTGGTGGTTACCCAGCCGGCATGGCGGATTGGCTGGATAAAGTTATCCACCCCCATAATGAGCAGACGGATACCGGCAATCATCATGACAATTCCCATAACGGTTATCAAAAACCGGGAAATGCCATCTGTCAATCGGGGGGAGTTATGCTTCATTGTCATGTGTCCTCTCAATTCTGGCGACCAACTCGCCAATCTCTCCCTCGTACAGTGATTTGTTATAAGGGAGCCGGTGTGTCTGGTGCGCACGGTCGATGAATTTCAGGTCGTAAAAGTAGTACATTTTGCGGATTCTTCCTCTGTTGTACCGGGAGCCGATCTTCCGCTGCGACTCGACAAGACGCCAGTCCAGAATGTCGCTGTAGCGGTAGTACCGCCCGTCGAAGGGATTGGTGCGGCAATAAAAACCGTCCTTCTGAATGATTACTTTGTAAAACAACCCAAGAGAAAGAATCTGTGACAGTGACATCAGCTCAAGAATAACGGGAACTGCAATGACTATCGGCGGCAGATTCCACGCCAAAAACAACATCACCATTACGGCAAGCATAATCAAGGAGAGAATCGTGGGAATTACCACAAACCCGGCCTCCTTCTTGCCCGTTATAACGATCTCCCAGTCAAGATCATCTTCCCCGCTTTTGTTCCCCATAGACTCGACCCGCTCGATCATATAATCAACTGCATCGATTTGGGAGCCAAGTACGAGGAATCTCATCCGCTTTCCTTCTACCGTTTCAAAGTTGCAGTAGGTCGGCTGGCGTGCGTTTGTCTCCCTGCCGGAACTGAGCCACATATTGCGGATCTCGCTGTAGCGATAGTACCGCCCGTTGCCCGGTGCGGTTTGACAAAAAAAGCCGTCCTTATCCACGAACACCTTAAAAAATAGAACGCTGCATACGGATAAAATGAAGCCAATCGCCATGCAGGCCGTCACAATCAGGCCGCCGATGAAGGCACCATTCCGTGTGGTGTAGAGCCAAACCGTGATCCCGCCAAAGATTGCCAGCATGACCGAAGCCATGATGAGCGTAGGCCATCCACCGTTGATTTTATACTTCCAGTTTCTTTGTTCCATCTGTTTTCTCCATGAAATTATACCCATAGTGATTTGTTATATCACAGGGAAGTGGCTGATGCCACTTCCCTGCAGCCGATTCAAATAATGGAAAACTGTTTCGAATATGTTGCCTTAAACCCAGTTTTATCTGTAACCCAGACAACAATGGTATAGTCTCCTGCCTCTGTTGGCGACCACTCAAGATAGTCGAATGTTGAATCGCTTAGATTATAGTACAGAGTATCACCTTTGTAAATAGCATACTCCCATACATACGGCTGGTAACCACCCTCCGCCTTAGCTGAGAAAACCAATGCCGTCTCGGGCTCCATGTCTCCAATTACTTCAACATTAGAAATCGTCAAATCATTAGGGACAAACTTTGCTTCTATTGTGCGGTTCGTGAAGGCAGTGAAGGTGTACTCATCAGAAATATTATAGAGGCACCTTCCATCTTCATACCAACCTTCAAACATATAGCCCTCATTGGGAATTGCAGAAATAGTTACTGTAGAACCATAACTATAGCTGCCTGTTCCTCGCACTGTACCACCATTTCCGGAACTCAGAGAAATTACGCATTTCGCATGGACAGATACATCTTTTTCATTATTGCCATAATTGGCCTCGTCCGCATCCGTTTCTACTACCAAATGATATAGATTGGGCTGAAGCGGATCAGATCCCAGGCTCGTTTCGGCTATGTCGTAACTCAAAACGATTTCTTCTCCGGCATCAAGGGCTGCAATATTAATATCGGCCAGTACCTCTCCTTGGACGCTGTCAGAATAAACCACCAGCTTTGCCGCATCAATTTTTTCATAGCCTTTATTAGCTACTGTGATTTGCAGCTGTCGTCCAGTATCAGTTATTGACTCCTGTACATTTTCAATCGCAATGTCAGCCAATCCAATTTCAAAAGAAGCCTCATTATCTGTTGGCCGAACATCTGTATTGCCATGTGGTGTTATTCTTATGGCATAGTTTGTCCGAGAAATTGTCTGCGGAAGCGTAAACGGTATTTCCAAATTGGCACTTCCACCGATATCCAAGGTTTCATTTAATGTACGACTGTCAACAACATTTCCTTGCGGATCAACGATTTCAATATCAAAGGCTGAAACATCTGCCGACCCATTGTTGTATACATCGGCACTCAGGACAATTGCTTCCCCGCTGGTGACCTCCCCGGAATAAGTCACTGTCGGATTCACAGAAACATCACAAAACGCCTCCGCTTCCTTTTGAATCAAATCAAGTTGTCCATACGCTTTGCCATTTTCTGGTTCAGACAAAGCATCCGCAGCACAATATGCCAGCTGGATCTTACCTGTAGACATCATACAGGCATCCCATCCGCGGATTACATCATCACCCGTTGTAAGCGGAAGAATGTTCCCGAATTTATCAAGCGTCTCATTATAGTAAGTACCATAAAACTGCGCCTTTTCATTCACATCTTCCCAAACAATCGCTTTCTGCCCATTTGCACTTTTCAGAACCTTAAATGTTGAAACAGACTCTGGAAGATTGTCCACCACAGTCTCAACTGTCGCTGCACCTCCACCTGTCATGCACATAATAGCGTGATTGCCCATCCAGTATAGTTTATCATCCATGAAATATACCGATGTATCCGATGTACTATTTTCTGTAACTCTGCTCAACTCACCATCGCCATAGTAATATACTTCCATATCATCAACGGATGACATATCCGTATTTGTTTTTGCGGAATATGCAACTACACTGTTATTGCCAATGTAGGAGCAGGCAATACTGTTTACTATGGGCAAATTCGATGCGATGGTTTCCTCCGATTGCCATTTTCCACCAACCAACTGTTTCCTATGAATTGAGTTAGTTCCTTCAGCAGAAAACGGATCATTTTCTGAATTTTGCTGCCAAACAACGGTCACATCGTCGCCATTGGATGTCAAACTGCAATTGGTTTCGTAGTCCAAATTACTTGTGAGGGCCACTGTTCCCGAAAATACTTCGCCATCCCAATGAGTATAATATAGCTCCATATTGGTTGACATTTCATCGAGCGTGACATCTGTGCCAAATTCTTTTTTTGCATTCTGCCACACAATATGTGCACCACCATTTCCGTCAGCGCACATAATCGGTGCATAGTCCATGGTGCCATCGTCAAAGATAGGCTTTGCAGCGCTCCATGATGTACCATCATAAATGCTGTACATGAGAGCGGTTCTATTTTCATCTGACCGCGATGAAACATCATCAATGTACGCCATAAGCATTTTCCCGCTATTTAGTTCGACAATTTTCGGTGAGCAATACTTTTGCACATTAGCCTTATATACTGCGGGATTTGTGCTGCAAGTTACAGGGCCTTGTAATGGCTCTATAAATTTAAGATCATCTCTCGATACTGTCATTAGAGCTTCTGCTGCCTCTGTTTTAGGATATAGCTGAAGTTCTTTAAATTCCCAGTCAAATGTTCCTCCCCATAGAAGCGTCTCTATTTCAAGGAACAGTGCCAAATTAATAGAGATTGTCGTCGATTCCGAAAAATTCGAAAGGCTTTTATACTCGAAATTTAAAGTCCCACTTCCGCCCGCATAGGCCATCATTATCTTTTCAATTCCAGCTGCAATACCAGCCTTAAGCTCAACGGAATAATTTCCCGAACCCTCAAGCCCATACAGACCAATTTCTTTTAACTCAACGAAGAATTTTTGTTCCATCGAGCCGTTTATTTCGAAACGGAAATATGTACACGGATATAGTGGCATAGGCGCAGAAGCGCTGGTTGCAGTCTCGGCTACCAGAATCAGTCCGCCTTCACGTACTATACCCGTTTGGGCATCTATTTCGGCATATCCACTCAAAGAACCGTCAAACTCAAATCCAAAATCTAACTTGGTTTTTTTCAATTTGCTTCTCAGTTTCTGGTACTTATTCCATGTAGCGGTTGTCGTATGTCCACCAAAGAACTGAATCATTTCCTTTAGTTCAGCATAATTGCTTGTTTTAAGCGACGGATCTCGTTCGGACTCTTTCAGGCCTATTGTAACTTTATAGGTACCTTCTTTGACATCATATTCGTAATCAATCAAATCATCCAGGTCCAAACCCCAGTCTAACTTCATCTTAAACAGCGATGTATCTACTCCAAAGATATTTACAACTGGTCCCTCTAAGTCAATAGCAGCACCATTGTTGACAGTAATCTTAGGAACTTCTACTACATTTTTAGGCTCATCCAATTTAGATACGCCGCTGTCATTTCCTGAAAAACCATCCTTATCAATTTCAAGGTAGCCGCTTCCACTACCAATCGAGGTGGTATAAAACTGATCAAACGCTCAGTTAGAAGGCATGCCAAAGCCTAAGTTTCCGCTGAATCCAGTAGACATATCGCCCACGAAACTTCTTTCAGCATAGCCTTTATCAGAAACTCTTGTGCAGACATTTCTTGTTCCGTATATACCAACCCTGTAAATACTATTGCTCATAACTTCATGGACACTCTTGAAATAAGGGATTACATTTGAAGTGACCTGATAGTCCAAGCAGTCATAGTCCACAGCAAAATAAATAAATGTATTTTGAGGAATTCCTAATTCGGCAGCTGCCGCAATAGCCGCCTTTGCATCCCTTGTTCCTTGAGCTGAGGTAAAATACGAATTTTCGTCAGCAGATGTCTGATAGATCGGGAAGAAACTGAGCCCCGCATCAAAGATAATTTGTGCCTCACTGCGTGTGATTTTCTTGCTATTTCCGGTCAGATATCTTCCTATGTATCGATAGCCATTGTCATATAGTGATTTTGCTTTTGCGGCTGTTAGCTGGGTTGCACAGTCCGCAGCCAATGCCGATCTTGATGTATCACCGCAACTAATAAACAGCGACAGCCATGTAGTTTTATCGGCTTTTCCATTCTGTGGGATTTTCATGTCCGCTTGAAAATCGTATAGCGCTTGCCTTGTTGCATCACCATATTCGCCGTCTATTGCTCCAGCGCTATGCCCGTTAACAAGCAATGCAAACTGCAGCAGTTCTGTAATGGATGCGATTTGTGCAGCTGAATAGTAGTTTCCTGATGATGTCCCAGGATATCTTCTGGCAGCTGCAGAATCTCGAATATACGGAATTTCGGGGCAGCACAATCTTGTCGTTACGCCAAAGTTTGCGTTTGCAACATCTGTTGGCATGCCCTCCTCGGCCTGCAATGCATATATTAAAGCCCGATTTGTGTTTCTGCCATACACGCCATCACAAGGAGTGATCCCAGTATATGCCTCATACTTGCGGTTCAGCTTTTGCTGCATTTCACGAACAGCCTCTGTTCCGCCATAAGAGCTTAACAGTTTAAATGAATCCATGGACATCAGGGCCTTCATGATATTAACTGTCACAACTCCATTTGGATTGATAAGGCCGGCATCTTCTTTTAATTCAATGATGGCCTTTTCTACATCTGCATCAAACACGCCATTGAATACAACGGTGCCATCTTCGGTTTCGGACAGATTATATCCAGGGTTATACCCTTTGCACCAAAGTGCTCCCTGCAATATTGCAAATTTCCGATTTGTGACACCATCCTGGCGCCGCAGCAGATTCTGGCTATAAAGGCGCTCTGTAGTTGGGCCAAAATTATCTGCCAAATCTGTGATTCCAAGTTCCACCTGCAGAGCTCTCGTAAGACCGTAAACGGTATCCCACCCCGTTCTGCCGTCTTCGGTGACATATCCAAATCCCGGCACATTACCATACTCCTGATTCAGCCATCTTTGGGTCAGATAGACCATAGCATCACCAGGATAGTCGCTATGAATCGAAACGCCATTCTCCACAAGCGTTTCTTCGCTAATTTGTTCCAAATCGGGGATCTGTACCTCCGATATATAATCTGTCTCGTTGCCATATTCATCATCGATCTGAACATCGGCTTTTATAAGGTTGAATGTACTTTCTTCCTCCGTAGATGCGTCATTAGTTGCTACTTCTACATTTTCTGTAGTATTTTCAGCAGCAAATGTCGGAACAGTAACTGCTTGGAGCATAATTAGAACGCTTAACAGCAATGTTAAAGCTCTGCTAAAATGCTTCTTCGCACCTTTCACTTAAATCCTTCCTTTCCTGTAAGTAGAATACGTTTTTCCTTCTCTTTTCTGAAATAGCGCCGTTGGAACCTCTATGGATAGGCATCACTCCCTTTCCCATTCCATGTGCGTTCTTAAATCATACACGATCCCCATGCTGCGATCAGAAGATGTTGATTAAAGCAGAAGCGTACTACTTTATCTGATCACATCAAACAACCATTCTCTCTTCAAAATTTTTGATTATAGTGATATCCCGCGATTCGGCTATATTTTTCCATTTCTGCCAATTATTTTATACGCTATATTCTCCTTTGGCAATATCAAGTCGAAATTTTTGTTGATTTTGTGAAAACTCTTGAACTATCATTATTAAAAATGCCAAATCAATACCTCCACTCACCAACAGCTGGTGTAATGATAATGCAAAGGAAATGGCGATTATTTTTTGTACAAAATACGAGCGATTTATTTCACTTGACATAGATTAGCGGGCGTGCTATACTCCTTAACAAGAAGCGAACAGATGTTCTAATTTGTGGACGCGTTGGAATAGAAAGGGGCGCAGGTAGATGCTCTGGCTTTCACGGAAAGACATCGAACACATTTCCCGCAGGTTGCTTCGTGATTACCTTAAAAAAGTCCCTCAAAAGGTCGATCATATTGATCCGACAGATTTTGCGGAGAAAATGTGTGGCCTGCAATTTACATTTGCAGATATCAGTGAAGCACATGACGCCATCGGCCTTACGGCAACATCGGGGGTGATCATAACGATCCCCCAAAGGGATGGCACAAGGCTCGATTACGAATTAGACGGAAAAACGGCCTTCATTGATCAGAGCCTTGTGGCTGAAAATCAGATTGGCCGTTTGAACTTTACTATGATGCACGAAGCAGCGCATCAACTGTTTTGGATGCTGTATCCAGAAGAATATGAGGTGCAAACTCCTCGCTGCGTATTTCGCCTGGCAGATGAACATACGCAGTACCCTGTTCTGGATTGGGAGGAGTGGCAGACCAATGTGTTGACTTCATTTCTCCTTTTGCCAAAGGAACTGGTGTATCGCCACATGGCAGATGTTGGCCTGAAAGATGGCATCGGCGTGCTGAATCGCATATATGCACGCAAAGACTATGAGTGTTTTTCAGAGGCCGCAAAGCGGCTCGGCGTGTCCAAAACAGCACTGGCCATAAGATCATCTCAGCTCGGCTTGGTTGGAAGAAATGATTTGTATGACCCGTATGCACTGGTAGATATATTTCCGGAGAAAAATGAGATCGCCTGATATGGCAGGGAGAAAGTATGGCAAAAATCAATGCAAGGGAACTGGATCCTCAACGCTATTCCTGTATTCAGACAGAACAGCAGGAACTGAAAAAACAGTATTCCAGCCATATTACAATGGCGAGGATTTGCCCGTATTGCCAGAACAAGTTAGAGATCCTGTGCAAAGGAAATCACGGCGCAGTTTATGTGAAATGCCCCCATTGCGGAGAACAGGTGTTTTTCCCGCCGGTGGCATTTCGACTTAACCGGTTTTAAGATGTAACGGCGTGTAATAAACGCCTTGCTCTTGACAACTAAAAATTGAATATCCAAGTTTGTACCCCGGAGCCGCTTGATGCGTGACCTTCCCATGTGTCGCTTGATTTGCAGTCCTTGCTCTCAAAGAGAGTGAGACGAATCAATGCGGCCATAGTGGGAAGGCAGATCAAGCGGCTTTTTTCGCTCATTTGGTTCCAGAAAGGAACTGAATGAGCGTTTTGTTTTGCTGGCCTTCGGCCTGCGAGAGATGCCGAGGCCCTCCGCTTCATCGTTTTTGGAATTTTCAAAATGATGAAACGGAGGACAGAAGATGTCGTATCACAATGACCCATATCGGGTCGATTATTTGAAGATATATCCCTGCTTAAAAGAGCGCCCGGATGTGTTGGAAGTCTTGAAGAAAAGTGACCGCAAGATGAAATACATGGAGGTGGATCTGAAAAGTGAGCAGCGCAGGAAAAATGCTGCGAATGGTGCGGAGAGTTACGTTCCCAGCAAAGAGGATTCGCTGGAGCGACTCGTATATTCTGCGAAATGCCAGTTTGCGGACGATGCTGAAGGCGTCGAGGATGCCGTAATCAGAATAGATGATTTATGCCGTTTACGGGCCGCACTGGATCAGTTGAGCGAAGAAGAAAGATCCCTGATTTATGCGCTGTTTTTCGACGAGCGCTCCGAGCGTGAGCTGGAAGAAATGATGGGTATCCATCGAATGACGATCCATAATCGAAAGATCCGTATCTTGCAGAAATTGAAAAAGATGCTGAGATGACAAAAAAGTTTGGTGCAAACGGTGTTTTCAACGGCTAATAGAGTGAGAGGGCTTTGAACCTCCCCCCGCTGCTGATAAATCAGCGGCTTTGTTCCTTGAAAAACACCGCCCAAGCGGTCATATCCGGCAACTTGAATACATTAGCTGACGGAGCCAGCGTCAGGCCGAGTGCGCGAAGACCACCTGTGCGGAGTGATTCCGCATCAAAGGACGGCCAAGTAAGGTGCAGAGCGATACCCACTCAGGCCAAGGCAGCCTTGGCAAGCTGTCCCCGCCATGATCCCGTCAGCCCACAATGATACTCCTGTACGCAGCTTCGAGAGATCCTCGGAGGGGTGAGAGTCCCGTGATGTGCGCCAGCACAGTTCAAGTTGCCGCCCTGCCTGGGGAAGTAGTGTCGAATACAGGCAAACAAAACCGTAAAGTTCTGGCCGCTCCGGTGATGGAATCATTTGCTTCCATCACCGGAGTAACCACACTCTTGCGGCAGAAGCATGGGAACTGTCCACCCCCTCCTATATTTTTGCATTCGATTCCTTTCTCCTTTGTTCGCCGGTCCAACCATTACCTCCTATTGATTCCTTCCTCGGACGGTTCCCATGCTTGTGCCGCAGAGATGGTCAGATACAGGGAGGAGCGCAACTATGAACCCTAATATCAATTTCTATGGAATCGTGATACTGCTCAGGAAACTCCGGGAATGCGGCATTTTCACCGAAAAAGAACTGAGAAAAATTGCTGCACGGATCGCTGCAGATAATGGTGTTGAAGTCATGTTTTTTCTCTGATTTTCTTCATCTTTCAGTAGCTATTCGGACGCTGTTGTGGTAGTGTTTGTGTTGCAAAAAAGGAGGTGAGCGGACATGGATGAAAAGCGGCTGGTAGACGGAACAACGGCACTGGCAGAAAAGCAACCCCGTGTTATAAAAATTGAGCCTGCGGAGCAGACTCAAAATGTGCGGCTGCGGGTCGCTGCCTACACTCGTGTCAGCTCAGACTCCGAGGATCAACTCAATTCCTTTGCGGCCCAAAACCGCTACTACACGGAGCTGATCTCTGGTAAGGCCGAATGGCGCATGGTTGACATCTATGCGGACGAGGGAATCACCGGAACTTCGGTGGCTAAGCGAGATGACTTCCAGCGGATGATGGCAGACTGCCGTCGGGGCCTGATCGACCAGATCCTTGTCAAGTCTATCTCACGCTTTGCCCGCAACACCAAGGACTGCCTTCAGAACATCCGTGAACTGAAAGAGTTGGGTGTCAATGTCCGATTCGAGCGTGAAGGTATCGATACTGTCAATGTGAGCAGTGAGCTCATCACCGCCATCTACGCTGCCTTCGCCCAAAAAGAGAGCGAGTCCATATCCGGCAATCGGCAATGGGGATATCAGCGCAGTATGGAGCAAGGAACTTTTAACACATACTATGCACCTGTGGGATTCACACTTATAGACGGCAATCTACAAATCAATCAGGCTGAGGCACCAACGATCCAGCGGATTTTTACAGAGTATTTAAGTGGCAATAATTCAAGAGAAATTGCTGCCGCTCTTAACAAAGATAAGGCGCTCGGAAGGTACTGGCGGAGAGAAGCTATTGACTATATCCTGCAAAATGAGCGCTACGCAGGAAACGCACTTCTCCAGAAAAGGTATACAACAGACTCGTTCCCACGGAAAAAGAAACGCAACCGAGGAGAACGAGAGATGTACTTCGTTGCTGGCAGCAATGAGGCCATTATTTCGCAGGAGATGTTTGACCAAGCTCAGCAGCTTCGGAAAACACGAAAAAGAGAGCCAACGCCGCTTCACGACACTATTTCAAAGCAGATACGCTGTTCTTGCGGAGCACGTGTTCGGGCGAAGAAAATCAATCAAAAATGGTATTGGTGCTGCTGCAATCATGAAGAGAAACATGAATGTCAAATTACTCCTATACCAGAAATCCAGGTGCAGGAATCCTTCTGCCGCCTATACTACAAGCTGAAGCATCAGAGCATCCCCATCCTGGAACAGATGCTTACAAACCTCCAGACGATCCGCAATCGCAGGATGCTCTGGAGTCCTGACATCGTTGCCCTGAATAAAAGAATATCAGATCTAACCAGTCAGAATCAGACATTGGCCTTCCTCAAGCAGCAGGGCCTTGTTGATCCTGACATTTTTATAGCCAAAACCAATGAGCTGACCAAGCAGCTCCGGCAGGCCAAGCTGGAAAAAGAAAAGCTGATGGATGCCGAGAGCGACATGACCGCCCTACAAACGCGAGACTTAATAGACCTCTTGAAAGGTGGGCCGGAATTCCTCGACAGCTTTGACGCGGAACTGTTTGGTGAACTCGTTGAGAAAATTATCATAGAGAGCAACGACTCCGTCCGCTTCTGCCTGAAAAATGGGCTGGAGCTGCGGGAGTCCATAGAGAGGACGGTGCGGTGATGGGAAACCGGAAGCAGCCCTTTGGCTACAAGATGGCTCTGGGTGAGATCGTCATACAGGAAGCAGAGGCGAAGCTTGTACAGGAGATCTTCCGCCGATATATCGCGGGAGAATCCTTGAATGAGTTGACAGAGGCACTTCGCCATCAGGATATCCCATACGACGAGGGGCGGCTCTGGAACAAAAATATGGTCGCCCGTATTCTGGCGGACGTGCGCTACACAGGGGAAAAAGGATATCCCAAGCTCATAGATGAGGCGCAGCTCATCGCAGCAAATGAAAAACGCTCAAACAAGCCCCAGCTTCCGAAAAAGACGGAAGCGCAAAAGGTGCTGCGCAGGCTCTGCGGCACACCGCCATCTGAGCGGGTGGAACAAAGTGTTGCCGACCTGCTCAACGGCCTCGCAAATTACCCGGAACGCATACAGCATCAGCGCAGTCCTACGCCAGCCACACATTCCAAAACGCAGGAGGCGCTGGATAATGCTCTGGAACAGCAGCCCATCGACGAGGATAACGCCAAGGCACTGATCCTCCGGCTTGCGGCAGAGCAATATGCTGCGCTGGGGGATGAAGAATATGAAACAAATCGCCTCCGGCGCATCTTCTCCGCATTCGAATGCGTGGCGGAACTGAACGCTGATCTTCTGAAAAGCACCGTGTCCGAGGTGCTGGTGACCCGCCAAAATGTCAAACTGCGATTAAAAAATGGGCAAGCCATAGAAAGGAGCGACCTGCAATGAAAGAGGATGCCCCAAGAGTAATTAAGATCCCTGCCAAGCCGGAAGCCACCCGTCAGGCAGAAGCCCGCAGACAGCTCCGGGTGGCAGCTTACTGCCGAGTCTCCACCAAAGAGGAGGATCAGGCAAACAGCTATGAGGTGCAGAAAGAGTACTATACCGATAAAATCATGTCCAACACCGCTTGGACGATGGCTGGCATCTTTGCGGACAAGGGCATCACCGGAACCTCGGCCAAGAAGCGCGAGGACTTCATGCGGATGATCCGGCACTGCCGCCAGAAGAAAATCGATGTGATCCTGACCAAGTCGGTTTCCCGCTTCTCCCGCAACACGGTGGACTGCCTCTACTATATCCGGGCGCTCAAGCAGCTTGGCATCGCAGTCATCTTCGAGAAGGAAAACATCAATTCTCTGGAGGAGGACAGTGAGCTGCGAATCACCCTCTCTGGGGCCTTCGCTCAATCAGAAAGTGAATCCATCTCCGCCAATGTCACATGGGGGAAACGCCGTGCCATGGAAGCCGGAAAGGTCAGCATCCAATATAAAAAGCTGTACGGCTACCGCAAGGGTGAGAATGGTCAGCCGGAGATCATTCCGGAACAGGCGGAGATCGTCCGATGGCTCTATGAGCGCTATCTCACCGGAGCCAGCCTGCGGATGATCAAAGATGAACTGGAACAGCAAGGCGTCAAGTGCTTCGAGGATTCTCCGGAGTGGACCATTTCCCGCATCCGTAGCATCCTGCAGAATGAAAAATACTGCGGTGATGTGTTGATGCAGAAGACCTTCCGGCAGGACTTTATCAACCGCAAGGCCATCAAGAATACAGGCCAGCTTCCCATGTACCTCATTGAAAATCACCACGAGGGCATTGTCAGCCGTGAAAAGTATGATGCCGTACAGGCGGAGATGGCACGGCGGAATGCAGCAAAGAGTCCTTCTAAAAACGCAGTCACAGGGATGGCCTCCTACGCCAGCAAGTATGCGCTCTCGGAGCGGTTGGTCTGCGGTGAGTGCGGGACCCTGTATCGCCGCTGCACATGGACACGAAACGGTGAAAAACGAGTCGTGTGGCGCTGTGTGAGCCGATTGGACTACGGTAAGAAATACTGCCACAATTCGCCCACACTGGATGAAGCACCACTCCAGCAAGCGATCCTCGCAGTCCTGAATACAGCCATGGCTGACAAGAATAGCTTGATCCGGCAGATCACAGCTGCCATGGAAACGGAGCTCATCCCATTCCCTGGTGGCACAATGAGCCTTGGAGATATTGAATGCAGGCTGAGGGTGCTGGAGCGGCAGTTCCAAACACTGCTGGAAAAGGCCACGGATGATCCTGCCGCCTATGGCGGTCAGTTCAAAGAAATACTGGACGAGCAGACTTTCCTGAAGGAAAAACGGTCCGTGATCCTCGCGAATAACAACGAACAGACAAAAGCCAATCAGCGCATCATGGATGCCGCACAGACATTGGAAAACGCATCGCCCTACATTACAGAGTGGGACGAGAGCGCCGTTCGCCAACTGGTGGAGACAGTAAAAATCCTATCCAAGGATGAGGTCGCAGTCACCCTGAAGGGCGGCATTGAGATTTGCCAGAAAATTATGCACTGAAAGAAGGTGGAAAGATGATTTTTGTAACCGGTGATTGCCACGGAAACTTTGAACGCTTCAAGCCGGAATATTTCCCGGAGCAGGCACAAATGACAAAGCGGGACATCGTGATTTGTGCCGGAGACTTTGGTGGTGTGTGGTTTGGAGACGGCCGTGACGAGGCTGCATTGGACTGGCTGGAAAGTCTTCCGTTCACGCTGGCCTTCGTCTGCGGGAATCATGAGAACTACGACGCACTGGAACAATATCCGGTGAAAGACTGGCACGGCGGCAAGGTACACCGCATTCGCTCTCATGTCCTGCACCTGATGCGTGGACAGGTCTTCGAGCTGGAAGGCTATCACTTCTTCACCATGGGCGGAGCAAAAAGCCATGATACGGAGGACGGCATTCTGGAACCGGGTGCTCCGGATTTTGAGCGAAAGTTCCTGATGCTGCAGAGAAAGCCCCGAGCGAGGTATCGCATCAATCACATTTCGTGGTGGGCGCAGGAGATGCCTTCTGAGGAGGAGTACGCTGAAGCACGGAAAAATCTGGCCAAGGTCGATTGGGCGGTGGACTATGTTATCACGCACTGCGCTCCCACCAGCATTGCTCTCATGGAAAACCGCCACAATGAGGCAGACCCGCTCACAGATTTCCTGCAGGAGGTCAAGGAGAGAGCACATTATCACTACTGGCTGTTCGGCCATTACCACGACAACCGGGCCATTGATGAAAAGCACATACTGCTCTGGGAGCAGATCGTACAAGTTATCTGAAACAGGTCAAGGCAGAGAAAAACACGGCGATGTTACCGTGCTTTTCTCTGCTTTGAGCGTTGAATCAGGCGCTGTGCGCCGGAAAGGAGAAACTATGAATATCCGAAAGGCTGTGGACTACAGCACAATGTTTGCAACACTGGAAGCAGTCATGAAAGCAGATCTGCCGCAGATGGAGCTGTACTGCGAAATCGGCAAGGCCGTCTGTGCCCACTCGGAAAAGGGTGCAGCGGTAGCTGCTGCGGAGTTCATAAAAGAACAATACCCGGATATGACCGGCTTCTCTCCGCGCAATGTGCGCCGGATGCGGGATTTCTGGCAGTTGTACAGCGGCACGCCGGAACTGCTTGGCGAAGCGCTTCACTTGAATTGGACACAGAACGTTGTGATCATGGAGGCAGAGCTGCCCGCAGAGGAGCGCCGCTGGTACATCCGGCAGGCTACAGCACGGAATCTATCCAAGGCGGAGCTTCTGCGAATGATCGAGGATTCTGCGTATCTGGAAAGTGTTCTCGACGAAAAGGTCGATGTGTGGTATAATGAGGGCAACGATGAGATTTCGGAGAGAACGCAGTATGAAGAGGATCCTGTTTATCTGTCATGGAAATATCTGCCGCAGCCCCATGGCCGAGTTCGTGATGAAGGACTTGGTAAAAAAGGCGGGACTGGCATCGCAATTTCATATCGAATCAGCGGCTACCAGTCGGGAGGAGATCGGCAACCCAGTCTATCCTCCGGCACGGCGCAAGCTGGCCGAGCATGGGATCTCCTGCGAAGGCCATGCCGCACGGCAGTTGGCAAATCGGGATTACGACGAATACGATCTCCTGATCGGCATGGACCAGGCCAACCTCCGGGATATGTACCGTATCTGCGGCGGCGACTATGTCGGCAAGATGTCCCTCCTGATGGATCACACCGGCCATCCCGGCAATGTGGCAGACCCATGGTACACCGAGGACTTCGAGGCGACCTGGCAGGATGTGCTGGATGGCTGCCAAGGACTTATGAAAGAATTCATGACAGAACGAGGTGATTCAAATGGCACAAAACGATAATATCCAACTGTTCGAAAACAAGCGTATTCGAACCGCATGGGATGAGGAAAAGGAAGAATGGTACTTTTCCGTCGTTGATGTGGTAGCTGTGCTGACTGATCAGCCAGATTATCAGGCAGCTCGTAACTACTGGAAGGTAACGAAGAAACGCCTGAAGGATGAGGGAAATGAAACGGTTACAGCTTGTAACCAGTTGAAAATGACCGCTTCGGATGGCAAAAAACGATTGACTGATGTAGCCGATACCGAGCAGCTTCTCCGAATCATCCAGTCTATTCCTTCCCCGAAGGCAGAACCGTTCAAGTTGTGGCTGGCACAGGTCGGTCGAGAGCGTATCGAGGAGACCATCGACCCGGAGCTGACCATTGACCGCGCTCTGGAAACCTATCTCAAGAAGGGTTACAGCCGTGAGTGGATCAATCAGCGGCTGCAGGCCATCCAGGTCCGTAAAGAACTGACGGATGAATGGGATGCCCGCGGTGTGCAGAAAGGCGTAGAGTACGCCATCCTCACGGACGAGATTTCCCGAGCCTGGTCTGGCATGTCCACCCGGCAGTACAAAAATCTGAAGGGCTTGAAAAAGGAAAACCTTCGTGATAACATGACTACGCTGGAACTGGTACTGAATATGCTGGCGGAGGCCACTACCACTCAGTTTTCAAGAGATCGCAAACCAACGACCTTCCAAGAGAATTTGGCAGTTGCCAAGGCGGGCGGTCAGGTGGCTGGACGAACCAGAAAAGACATTGAGTCCCAGTCAGACACGCCGGTCATTACTGCTAAGAATGCCGCACAGCTTAATCAGGTAGTGACAGATCTGCTGGAAGGAGCAGTCTCTGACACAACTGAAGAATCAAAAGACAAGTGAGTTCTGTGCATCAAGTTTTTCTTGCTGTCATACGACGTTTTTTAAAAGCAAATTTCAAAAAATCTATAGTGTTGAGTTATGACAAAAAAGTCCTGAAACCGCAAGGGTTTCGGGACTTTTTTATTTTGCCCGAACGGAAAACCCCCCTGATTTTCTAACGCTTTTCTAACGCTTTTCTAACGCTTTCAAACACCGCCTCTCCGGTGCCGCCCCACTCGCGCTGCTCCTATCGCCGGAGCCCCGCTCCAACTACTGTAACGCAGCCCAAAGCTCCCCCCGATGCAAAGGCATCAGGGGGAGCTTCAGTTATCGTTGTACCGGCTCCCGCAGGTCCTTCGGCAGCCAGAATTTCCGCCACAGGCAGAACAAAAACAGCGCCCCGCGGAAGCACAGCTCTATGCACATGGCGACCCACGCGCCGTGCAGACCCAGCCGTCCCGTCAGCAGCAGCGTCAGCGGGATCCGCACGCCCCACATACTGGCGAAGTTCAGCACGGAGCTGAGCAGGGAGCTGCCTGCCCCCTGAAACACACCGGCGCACACAATGGCCGCACCGAACAGCGGCTCGGCAAACACCACGATCCGCAGCACCTCTGTGCCAAGCGCCACCACCTCCGTGTCAGGGCTGAGGATACCGATGATCCACGGCGCCAGAAAGTACATGGCTGCCGACATCACCGCCATAATGGACACACCCAGCAGCACCGTCACCCAGCCCAGCCGCGTCACCAGATCCCGCCGCCTGGCGCCCACGCTCTGCCCGATCAGCGTCACCGCTGCGGTTTCTACGCCGCAGCCCGGCATATAGCACAGAGCCTCCGCTGTGACGGCGAAGGAGTTGGCGGCGATGGACACCGTACCCAGCGGGGCGATCACGCCGGTGGTGACGATCTGGCCGCCGGACATGACCGCCTGCTCAATGGCCACGGGGATGCCCAGCCGCACCGCACGTTTCAGCTGCTGCGGCACAAAGCGAAGCTTCTCATCTCGCCGCAGACCCAGCATGGGGGAGCGCAGCAGGCACACACACATGATGACCGCCACGACCACCTCCGCCAGCGCCGTACCCAGCGCAGCGCCGGCAACGCCTAAATTGGCGCCCGGTAATGTGATCGCACCGATCTGACGGGAGGGGAAGATGAGCAGCAGGTTGAACACCACATCCAGCCCGCACATCAGCACCAGCAGGGCGCTGGGTGTCCGCATATTACCGCTGGCCTGCAGCAGCGCGGCCACCAGACCGTTTATTTGCAGGGCGGGGAGGGACAGGGCGAAGATCAGGAAATACACGGACGCACCTTGCCAGATGCTCTCCTCCGCACCCAGCCAGCGGGGCAGCGGTCCGGACAGCGCGGCGGACAGCGCTGCCAGTACCATTCCGAAGGCCACTCCCACCAGCAGGCTCTGCTTCACCAGATTGCGGGCATCCTGCTCCTCCCCCGCGCCGATGCGCTGGGCCGTCTGGACGCAGAAACCCACCGTCAGCGCACGGCACAGGCCCATCAGAAGCCACGTGCTGGACGCTACCAATCCGATGGCGGCGCTGGCCTCGCGGCCCAGATGCCCCACCATGGATGAATCAATGTACTGCATCGCGATGGACGACAGCTGCGCCAGAATGGCGGGGATACTCAGCTGCAATGCCATCGTTGTCTGCTGCCGCAGTGTCAGCTCTTCGCCGTTCCGCAGCGCCGCCAGCAGGTCTTTTTTCACGTACCCACTCCTCTCAGTCATCGTCCTACCACTATACCTGCTGTGAGCCAAAAGGTCAACTGCAAAATATGCCGCCGTCAGATGATTCGGAACTGCGGCCGCTTCCGGGACTGCGGCGCCCCATGAAAATGATTCTGCGGAGCACCGCGCCGCCCTGCCCGTCGCTCTGCGGTGCATATTCCGCGCCGCTGCGCATAGCCTGTGTATTGACGTCCGCCGCATTCCGTGGTGCCATTCCGGTGGCCCACGCGGCCCCGCTTCGCCTTGCCCAAAAGCTCGTCCAGCCCCTTGTATTCGTTCTCGCTCTGCGGTACACCGGAATCGCTCTCCTGTGTGGCTGAAACGCCCAGAGGGGCAAGGGGCGCGTCTACTTGCTGACGACCATTCCCCGCGCCCTGCACAGGGGAGCTTTCTTCTGCGTTCCCCGCTCCGATATTTTAACTGTATGCTCCCCTACTGCCGCCGGCAGGCGCCGCTATCACCGAGATGCCCGCCAGCCCCCACCGTCAAAAGTTTTGGACAAGCGCCGCTGTCTGTGCTATACTGTCCATAGGCGCGCCGCGCCACTTTTTCCGAAAGGACGGACTGCTATGCACCCTCAGTTCACCGAGCTGACGCCCCGCTGGTTCAAGCGGGCCTTTATCTACACCGGCTCCATTGGCGAGTTCCGCTATCGCTTTAATAACGACGCCAAGGAGAACGTCATCCACGCCGCTGTCTACTCCCAACTGTGCTACGAGCTGGCTGCGGATGTGGCGGAGCAGGATTTTCCCTGGGACGACGACGGCGTGGAGGCGCTGAAGGCGTGGCTCCAGAGCCGCTACGAGGCGTACTGCGCCGCCAACGCCTGATGCTGATTTCATGACATGACAGAAGGGACGCAGCCGGAGAACCGGCTGCGTCCCTTTTTTGCAACTTTTTCGGCCACTCTGTTACGCCAGCGTGCCGTCGATGTTCACCACCTGCACCGTCAGCGGGATGTCCTTGCCGCTGGCGGCCAGCGCCGTTTTCACTGCGTGCTCCAGCCCGCCGCAGCAGGGCACCTCCATCCGCAGCAGCGTCACGGAGCGGATGTCATTTCCCCGGAAAATGGCGGTGAGCTTCTCGCTGTAATCCACCATGTCCAGCTTGGGACAGCCGATGAGCAGCGTCCGGCCTGAGAGGAATCGGCGGTGGAAGTCGCCGTAGGTATAGGCGGTGCAGTCCGCGGCGATCAGCAGATCGCGGCCCGCAAAGATGGGGCCTGCCGTGGGCGCCAGCTTGATCTGCACCGGCCAGTTGGTGAGCTGCCCGGACACGGGCTCTCCCGCTGCCGCAGGGGCTTTCGCCGCCATCTGCCGGATGCGGCTGCCGGGACAGCCGGTGTGAGCCGCAGGCTTGGCGGCCTGAGCCGCCTTCACCGCCGCCTCGTCGTAGGCAGGAGCCTCCCGCTCCTCAAAGGTGATGGCGCCGGTGGGGCAGGACGGCAGACAGTCTCCCAGCCCGTCGCAGTAGTGCTCCCGCATCAGTCTGGCCTTGCCGTTCACCAGGTCGATGGCCCCCTCGTGGCAGGCGTGGACACACTTGCCGCAGCCGTTACACTTTTCCTCATCGATGTGAATGATCCTCCGGATCATGCAGATCCCTCCTGTTCGTGTTGTGCAGTGTCAGTATACTCCCGCCGCCGCGCGTTTATCTGTTGCATTTGTCACTTTGCAAAATAACAGTATTTGGAACTTTTCCGGCCATTTGGGGTATTTCTTCATCATGCCATTGTTTTACACGAAAAAAACGGGAGCGGCGCTCCCATTTTTTTCCAGTTCAGCGGTCGCTCCACGCGCCGCGGGTCATCAGGGCCAGCATGGGCATCAGCTCCAGACGGCCGGTAAGCATCTCCAGCGACAGCACCAGCTTGCTCAGCGGCGACAGGATGGAAAAGTTTTCCATAGGGCCAAGAATACCCAGGCCGGGTCCCACGTTGCTGATGCAGGTCAGGGACGCGGCGAAGGATTCCTGAAAGCCGTAGTTATCCCAGCTCACCACCAGCGCACCGGTCAGCAGCACCGCCATATAGGCCATGATATACGCGCCGGTAGACAAGACGACACGCTCCTCCACGGGCTGACCGTCCACAGTGATGACGCTGACGTGGTTGGGATGGACCATGCGCTTTAGCTCACGGACCAGCGATTTCCAAAGGATCAGCACACGGGACAGCTTCATACCGCCGGAGGTGGAGCCGGCGCAGCCGCCGGTAAACATCAGCACCAGCAGCGCCATACGGCAGAACGTGGGCCACAGGGCGAAATCCACGGTGGCAAAGCCGGTGGTGGTCATGATGGTCACGGTCTGGAACGCCGCGTCCGTCACGGATTCGCCCAGCGGCACCCCCGCCTGCACACGCAGGCACACGCAGATCAGCAGCGTCACACTCACCACGATGGTGGTGTAGACCCGCAGCTCCTCGCTGCGCAGGGCGGTACGGAGCTTGCCGGTGGCGGCCAGGAACAGCAGGGAGAAGTTGACGCCCGCCAGAAACGAAAAGACGGTAATGATCCACATCACCGCAGGACTGCTGCCCGCCAGCGAGGTGTTGTTGATGGAAAAGCCGCCGGTGGCCATAGTGGTGAAGGCGTGGTTCACCGCGGAGAACCAACTGAGCCCCGCGATGCGCAGGCAGGCCATCTCCAGCACTGTCAGCGCCACGTAGATGCAGTACAGGATCTTGGCGGTGCTGCCCACCTTGGGCACCAGCTTGGACTTGATGGGGCCCGGGCTCTCCGCCCGCATCAGGTACACCGCGCCATCCCCCAGCTTGGGCATCAGCGCCAGAAACAGCACCAGAACGCCCATGCCGCCCATCCATTGGGTCAGGGAGCGCCACAGCAGAACGCTGTAGGGCAGGTGCTCCACCTCAGGGAACACCGTGGAGCCGGTAGTGGTCAGGCCGGACACCGTTTCAAACACAGCGTCCACGTAGCTGTCCAGCGCACCGGTGAGCACGTAGGGAAGCGCTCCCATCAGGGACAGGGCGATCCAGCTCAGGGCCACGGCCATAAAGCCGTCCCGCCCGTGCATCTTTCGGTTTTTCACCGGCACCAGATGCAGCGCGCCGCCGATCAGGATGCACAGCACCGCCGTGATGAAAAACGGCAGCCACGCCTCGCCGGAGAACACCGACACCGCCAGCGGCAGCAACAGAAAGCCTGCCTCCACCCACAGCACGTAGCTGGTGATATTTGCGACCAAACGAAAGTTCATGGCAGTTCCTCATAGCCGCGGCGAAGCGCGGCAAAAGCAGGCACCCCCCTCTGACTGCGGGGCGGCGGAGATGCCCTGGTTTCACATGGTATGGTGCGGCCGTCCAGACCGCATACATTTAAATTATATATCCGCACCGTGCCCCTGTCAAGGATGGGCGAAAAAACCTCCCGACAAGAAAAAGTTTCGTGTAAGTACGCGTTTTTTGGCACTGCGGCGCAGGTATGTTAAAATTATTATAGACAATAAGCGCCATTTTTTGAGAATTTTTCATTGCTTAAACAACTTTTTTGATTCAATTGACTTTTTCGCTTTTTGTGGTATTCTAAATGCAACTTTAGCATCGTTCCGGGCAGGGCGCTGTGCCCCGCTCAGATGAAAGGAGGTCTCTGCCTTGAGCAGACTTGACATCAAGAGTCCCAGCCGCGCGCAGACCGTGGTAGATAACCTCTACCGCGATGTAGAGCGCCGCATCGCCGCCAGTCCCCCGGGTCTGTGCCCCGTGGACATGGCGCTGGCGTTCCTGCATCTGTGCCACGCACAGTCCTGCGGCAAGTGCGTGCCCTGCCGCATCGGTCTGGGGCAGCTGAGCAAGCTCATCGCCACGGTGCTGGACGGCACCGCCGACATGGGCACTATCGACATCATCGAAAAGACCGCCCGTACCACGCTGAACACCGCCGACTGCGCCATCGGCCGCGATGCGGCCAGGCTGGTGCTGGACGGACTGGAGGGCTTCCGCGACGACTACGAGGAGCACATCCAGCACCATCGATGTCTGGCGGGCCTGCAGCTGCCGGTGCCCTGCGTGGCGCTGTGTCCCGCGGGCGTGGATGTGCCGGGCTACATGGCGCTGGTGGGCGAGGGACGCTGCGCTGACGCGGTGCGCCTGATCCGGAAGGACAACCCCTTCCCCACCGCCTGCGCTTACATCTGCGAGCACCCCTGCGAGGCGCGGTGCCGCCGGAACATGATCGACGACGCCATCAACATCCGCGGCCTGAAGCGCTACGCCGTGGACCACGCAGGCGATGTGCCCCAGCCCGCCTGTGCGCCGCCTACCGGCAAGAAGGTGGCCATTATCGGAGGAGGACCCAGCGGACTGAGCTGCGCCTACTATCTGGCGCTGATGGGCCATAAGGTCACGGTGTTCGAGGAGCGGGAGAAGCTGGGCGGCATGCTGCGCTACGGCATTCCCAGCTATCGTTTTCCCCGCCAGCTGCTGGACGCGGAGATCGAATCCATCCTCTCTCTGGGCATCGAAGCACACACCGGCACCACCGTGGGTGTGGACGTGTGGGTGGAGGAGCTGCAGAAGGAATACGACTGTCTGTATATCGCCATCGGCGCTCATCAGGACAAGAAGGTGGGCATCCCCGGGGAGGACAGCAAAAATGTGATGTCCGCCGTGGAGATGCTGCGCTCCATCGGCGACGACGTGATGCCGGACTTCTCCGGCAAGCAGGTAGTGGTCATCGGCGGCGGCAATGTGGCCATGGACGTGACCCGCAGCTCCATCCGTCTGGGGGCGGACAAGGTGACCTGCGTCTACCGCCGCCGCATAGAGGACATGACGGCCCTGCCCGATGAGGTGACGGGCGCCATGGCCGAGGGCGCGGAGATCCAGACCCTGATGGCCCCCGTCCGCATTGAGGCTGATGAGGACGGCTGCGCCGCAGCGCTGTGGGTCCAGCCCCAGATCATCGGCGAGGCCGACAAGTCCGGTCGCCCCCGGCCCAACAAGGCCGACCTGCCGGAGGTGCGCATCCCCGCGGACATCATCGTGGTGGCCATCGGGCAGGGCATTGAGATCCAGGGCTTCGAGCAGGCCGGTGTACCCATCAAGCGGGGCGTATTCGTGGCAGGGCTGTCCGGCCAGGTAGGCGACATGGACAACCTGTTTGCCGGAGGCGACTGTGTCACCGGCCCCGCCACAGCCATCCGCGCCATCGCCGCCGGTAAGGTGGCGGCGGCCAACATCGATGTGCATCTGGGCTTCCAGCACGAGATCGAGGTGGATGTGGACATCCTGTCCCCGCGGCTGAACAACCGCGGCCCTCACGGGCGCATCAACACCACCGAGCGGGAGGCCTGCGAACGCCGGTGCGACTTCGAGGACATCGAGTACGGCCTGACGGAGGAGGGCGCCCGCACTGAGGCATCCCGCTGCCTGCGCTGCGACCACTTCGGCTACGGTATTTTCAGAGGAGGGAGGAATGTCAAATGGTAACGCTGACCATCGATGGCCATGCCGTCACGGTGCCGGAGGACACCACCATTCTGGAGGCGGCCCGCAGCATCCATATCGAGATCCCCACTCTGTGCTATCTCAAGGGCATCAATGAGATCGGCGCCTGCCGCATCTGCACCGTGGAGGTGGAGGGGCAGCCCCGTCTGGTCCCCGCCTGCGACAACGTGGTGTCCCAGGGCATGGTGGTCCACACCAACTCCCCCCGCGTCCGCGAGGCGCGGCGCGTAAACCTGCGGCTGCTGCTGAGCCAGCACGACACCAAATGCACCAAGTGTACCCGCAGCGGCAACTGCAAGCTCCAGCAGCTCACCAATGACTACAACCTGCTGGGCGAGCACTACATCGAGGATCTTCGGAACATCCCCGACGACTTCTCCAACCCCGTCATCCGGCTGGAGAACCGCTGCGTCAAGTGCATGCGCTGCATCCAGATCTGCGACAAGGTGCAGACCATGGGCATCTGGGACCTGATGGGTACCGGCTCCCACACCACCGTGGGCGTGGCGCGGACCCGCACGCTGGGCGAGAGCGACTGCACGTTCTGCGGTCAGTGCGTCACCCACTGTCCCGTGGGCGGTCTGCAGGAGCACGACGACACCGGCAAGGTGTTTGACGCTCTGGCCGATCCCCAGCGCATCACCGTGGTGCAGATGGCCCCCGCCGTTCGGGCGGCCTGGGCGGAGTATTTCCACCTCGATCCCAAATACGCCACGGCGGAGCGAATGGTGACGGCCCTGAAAACCATGGGCTTCGACTATGTATTCGACACCAATTTCACCGCCGACCTGACCATCATGGAGGAGGGCAGCGAGTTCATCGAGCGCTTTACCCACCGCAACAAGTACCACTGGCCCATGTTCACCAGCTGCTGCCCCGGCTGGGTGCGGTTCGTCAAGAGCCAGTTCCCCGCCTACATCGGCAACCTGTCCACGGCCAAGAGCCCCCAGCAGATGTTCGGCGCTGTGGTCAAGAGCTATCTGGCCGACCAGCTGAACGTGGACCCCAAAAAGCTGTTCGTGGTGTCTATCATGCCCTGCACCGCCAAGAAGGCGGAGGCGGGCCTGCCCACCATGCGGAACGCCGAGGGCGATCCCGACGTGGACGTGGTGCTGACCACCCGCGAGATCGTCCGCATGTTCCGCGGTGAGCAGATCAATCCCGCCGTCCTGTCGGAAACGCCGTTCGACAGCCCCCTGGGCTCCGGCACCGGCGCAGCCGTGGTATTCGGCGCCACCGGCGGCGTCATGGACGCGGCTCTGCGCAGCGCCTATTATCTGGTAACGGGGAAAAACCCCGATCCCGACGCCTTCCACGCCGTCCGCGGAATGGACAGCTGGAAGGAGGCAAAGTTCACCATTCCCGGCGCAGGCGACGTGCGCGTGGCGGTGGTCAGCAGTCTGGGTGCGACCCGGAAGCTGATGAACGCCATCGACGCCGGTGAGGTGGACTATGACTTCGTGGAGGTCATGGCGTGTCCCGGCGGCTGCGCCGGCGGCGGCGGACAGCCCATCCACGACAGTGTGGAGATGGCAGCCAGCCGCGGCGACGTGCTGTGGAATATCGACAAGAATACGAAGGTGCGCTTCTCCCATGAGAACAAGGACGTACAGGCGCTGTATAAGGAGTACCTGCGCCAGCCGCTGGGTCACAAGGCCCATATGCTGCTGCACACCGACCACTTCGGATGGAAGATGCCCAGCGGCCACTGAGAAGCAAAAAAACATCCCGTGCCGATGCACGGGATGTTTTTTATACAGGTTCAGCGCTTCAGAGCCTTGCGGATGGCGGGGGCGATGGTGACGGCGATGACGCCGCCGATGGCCGCCGTTACCAGCTGAGGCCAGGAGAAGGACGCGGACATGGCGGAGGCTGCCGCCTCCGGCAGGTTCAGAGCAGGAATGGCCACTCTGGTCACCAGCAGGAACAGCACCACGAACTTGCACACGGCCGCCGCGGCCACCGCCATGTAACTGCGCAGGCCCAGGGGCTTGCCGCCGGCGATGAAGCGGAGTACCAGCACCAGTACCAGATTGCCCACGGCGATGAAGGGCACGATGGCCAGCTTGGCGGGGCCTACGCCCACCAGGAAGGCGCAGAAGGGACTGACCAGAGCCACCACCGCGCCGCACCATACGCCGCCCACCAGGGTGGACACGCCCAGCACCAGATTGACGCAGGAGCCGGTGACGAACTGGCCCAGAGCCTTGGTAGCCCACTGCAGCGCCACCAGCAGCGCGATCATGACCGCCGTCTCAGCGATCCAGAAAGTCTTATTTTTCATGCGGAAACCTCTTTCTTTTTCTTTTCCTTTATGATAGCATGTCCGGGAGAAGTTTACGTTGCCACGGCAACAAAAAGGAGGATGCGCATGGATATCGACACGGCGCTGCTGCGGCGGACGGGCCTGTTTCAGGACATGGAGGACGGGGACATCCGGCGGCTGCTGGACTGCCTGCACTGTCCGGTGCGGCGATACGGGCGGGGCGAGTTTCTGTGGCATGCCGGCGACGCGGTGCCCATGGCGGGCATCGTGCTGGAGGGCTGCGTGGATGCGGTGCAGTACGGTGAGGACGGCGGCGCGGTGCTGACGGCGCGGCAGGAAAAGGGCGGTGTGTTCGGCGACCTGCTGATGGCAGCTGGGCAGGCCAGTCCCCTGTCACTGGTGGCGTCGGCGGAGGGAGCGGTGGTGCTGTTCCTGCCGCTGGAGGGCATTCTGTCCGACTGCGGGCGGGGCTGCGCCTGCCACGTGGCGCTGCGGCGGAATCTGCTGGCGGAGACGGCCAGCAAATTCTGGGGCCTGCGGCAGCGGGTGGCCTATCTCACGGAGCCCCAGCTGCGGCGGCGCATCCTGCTGTTCCTGCGGGACCGGCGGGAGGCGGCGGGCAGCGACTATTTCCGCGTGCCCTACTCCCGTCAGGAGATGGCGGAGGTACTGGGCGTCAACCGCAGCGCCCTGTCCCGTGAGCTGGGACGGATGCAGCGGGAGGGGCTGCTGGAATTCTACCGCAGCAGCTTCCGGCTGAAAAACGTATAAAAGCAGCCCTCCGCTTCACATCAGTGCGGAGGGCTGCTTTTATAGGGCGCTTATTTCAGAATGCCTACGCCCATGATGACCGCGCCAAGCACCACCAGTACGATGCCGGTAGCGCGGTTCAGCGTCTTGGGCTGTGCCATATTGGCGAACACCGCGGCGATGCGGGCCCACACCAGTGTGAAGATGACGCAGAGTGTCCACACCAGCCAGTCCGGCGTGCCCCCGATGGCGAAATGGGATACCGCGCCGGTGAGGGCCGTGAAGGCCATGATAAAGACGCTGGTGCCCACCGCCGTTTTCAGCTCGTAGCCCAGCACGGTGGTAAGGATCAGGAGCATCATCATGCCGCCGCCTGCGCCGATGAAGCCGCAGATGAAGCCGATGAGCATGCCGCAGACCAGCGACTGGACCACCCGCTTCTTCGCCGACACGCTCTGCATGGACTCCTTGGTGGTCATCACCGGGCGGACGATGAACTTGATACCCAGCAGGAACGTCATGAACACGGAGAAATTCCCCATGGTGGCAGAAGGCACCAGACTGGCAACGTAGCTGCCCACCACGGTGAATGCCAGCACGCTGCCCATCATGATAAGGCCGTTTTTCACGTCCAGATTGCCGTTCTTATGGTACGTATAGGCCGAGACGGCGCTGGCCAGCACGTCGGAGGACAGGGCGATGCCCACCGCCATATAGGGGTCCATACCCAGAAATGTGATGAGCATGGGGCTGATCACCGCCGCAGCGCTCATACCAGCAAAGCCGGTGCCCAGGCCCGCGCCCATACCGGCGAAAAACGTGACTAAGATCGTGATCCATATCTGCATACTATCGCTCCTCCCGCAGCAGCTGATCCAGATTGCTGTCGATGATCTGCATGGCGTCAATGAACGCCGTCCGCAGCGGCGGCTCCATGCCGCGGAACAGGCTGTCGAAGAACGCTGTTTGCAGCTGCCGTCCGCGGCGGATGACCTCCTGCGCCCTGGGGGTGCATGCCAGCGCCGTCTTGCGGCGGTCTCCCGCCACCGGCTGCCGCGTCAGGTATCCCTCCTGCACCAGCTTGTCCACGTTGACGGACACCAGATTTGCCTTGATGTGCCGCACCTCCACAATGTCCCGCGCCGTCCGGTAGGACGGGTTGTTGGCCAGGAACAGCAGGATGTCGAAGGCTGTCTGTGTCAGGCCCAGCTCGCGGCACAGCGGCTTGCATACCGCGCCGTAGGCCAGGGCGACCTTCTGGGCAAACTCCACATTGGCGTGCATATGTGCCATCTCCTTTACTTCAACTTTGTATTGTTCAAATTTGAATTAAATATAGCACAACGCCGCCTCTCTGTCAAGCGGGGTCGGAAAAATAGCGCAGGGCGGCGCTCAGACAGGAAAAGGCCCTCCGCGTGGCAGAAAAGAAAGCCCTCCGCACAGGCGGAGGGTTTTCTTTTCTTGCGTTTTTACACCTGACCGGCCTTGATGCGGTCAAACTCGCTGTCCATGTCGGCGCTGGGCTTCCGGGTCAGCAGGGAGACCACCACGATGACCAGTGCGCTGAACAGGAAGGCGGGCAGCAGCTCGTAGATGCCCCACACACCGCCCATCGGCTTCAGCACGCCGCGCCAGAAGAATACCATGGCGCCGCCGGCCACCATACCGGCGATGGCGCCGGCGCGGGTGGTACGTTTCCAGAACAGGGAGAACAGCATCAGGGGGCCGAAGGCCGCGCCGAAGCCCGCCCAGGCAAAGGCGGTGATGCCGAAGATGGTGGAGTTGGAGTTCCATGCGATGGCCATGGCCACCAGCGTGATGAGCATCAGGGTAATGCGGGAGCACCACATGACCTGCTTCTCCGTGGCATCCTTCTTTACAATACCGCGATAGAGGTTCTGGCTGACGGCGCTGGCCGTGATCAGCAGGTAGGAGTCGGAGGAGGAAATGGCCGCCGCCAGCACGCCGGCGCAGGCAAAGCCCGCCAGCACGGGAGGCAGGAACATGATGGCCGCGTCCACAAAGATGTTCTCGGCATCGCTGTTGGACAGGTAGTCCAGACCCGCGATGCTGCGGCCCACGATGCCGATGAACACGGCGGCCGCCATGGAGATGACCACCCAGACGATGGCCACACGGCGGGAGAGCTTCAGCTCCTTCTCAGAGCGAATGCCCATGAACCGCAGCAGCACCTGGGGCATGCCGAAGTAGCCCAGGCCCCAGGCCAGGCAGGACACGATGGACAGTACGCCGTAGGGCTTGGCGGCGCCGAACACGTCCACCTCTGTGGCAGAGGGGGCAGCGGACTGGACCAGGGAGAAGAAGCCGTCGATGCCCTCGGCGTGCTGAATGGCCGCAGACAGGCCGCCGGCAGCGCCCACGGACATGATGAGGATCAGCACCAGCACCGTCACCATCACCACGGCCTGCATGAAATCGGAGGCGCTCTCCGCCAGGAAGCCGCCCAGGAACGTGTAGATCAGCACGAAGGCCGCCGCCACGATCATCATGCTCTGGTAGGACAGGCCGAACAGGTTGGCAAACAGCTTGCCGCAGGTGCTGAGGCACTGGGCCGCGTAGACAGAGAAGAAGATAATGATAATAAGGGAGGACAGCATCATCAGGGTCTTGTGCCTGCCCTCGTGATAGCGCTTGGAGAAGAAGTCAGGCACGGTGAAGGCGTCTACCGCGATGCTGTACCGCCGCAGACGGCGGGAGGTGATGAGGAAGTTCAGGTAGGTACCCAGGGCAAGGCCGATGCAGGTCCAGCCCGCGTCGGCAAGACCCGTCCAGTAGGCAAGGCCCGGCAGGCCCATCAGCAGGTAGCCGGACATGTCCGACGCTTCGGCGCTGAAAGCCGTGACCCAGGGGCCCAGACTGCGGCCGCCCAGAAAATACGCCTCTGCGTCCTTGTTGGCGCGGCGGGCGAACACGATGCCGATGGCGATCACCGCCAGCATATACAGGATCATAGCCAGCAGGTGCTGAATGTTTGCTCCATCCATGGGAAAAATCCTCCTTGACAGTTGACACATGAAGATTTATAATGTGTCTCATAAAGATTTTGAATACATGGGCGTATCATAGCACCACGCATTCAAAAATGCAAGGGGTAAATTCACAAAATGGACACAAAAAAGTATGCTGTTGTCGAAAAAGTCGTGGAGCGGGCGTCGCTGACCAAGGCGGCGGAGGAGCTGGGCCTCACCCAGTCCGGCGTCAGCCACATTGTGGCCGCGGTGGAAGCGGAGCTGGGTCTGCCGCTCCTGAAGCGCACCCGCACCGGCGCACGGCTGACGCCGGAGGGTGAGCGCCTCATGCCCCACATCCGCGCCATCGTGGCGGAGGAGCGGCTGCTGCACCAGACGGCGGAGGAGCTGCACACGCTGGCGGCGGGCAAGGTGCGGGTAGGCACGTTCACCAGCGTGGCCACCCACTGGCTGCCGGCCATGATGATGCGGTTCCAGCAGGAGCACCCCCAGGTGGAGTTCGAGCTGTTCAACGGCGACTACCACGATGTGGACCGGTGGCTGGCGGACGGCAGCGTGGATCTGGCCTTCGTGGCCCTGCACGCCGAAGCGGACAGCCGGTGCGTGCCGCTGTACCGCGACGAGCTGGTGGCCGTACTGCCCAAGGGGCACCGACTGTGCAGCCTGCCGGTGTGCCCTGCGGCGGAGATCGCCAAGGAGCCCATCATCTCTCTGCTGGAGACCTCCAACCACGATGTGCGGCGGGCACTGGACGCCGTGGGTGCCAAGCCGGATATTCGGTTCCGCACCAAGGACGACTACGCCGTCATTGCCATGGTGCGGCAGGGGCTGGGCGTCAGCATCATGCCGTCCCTGCTGCTGCGGGGCAACAATGAGGGCGTGGAGCTGCGGCCGCTGGACCCGCCGGCCTACCGCACCATCGCGCTGACCATGGGCAGCGTGGAGACCGGCCCCGCCGCCCGGCAGTTTGCGGAGTTCGCCAGGGCGTGGGTGAAGGAAAACGCATAACGAAACGGAGGAGACTCACGTCTCCTCCGTTTTCCTCTCATCCTATGGTATGCCGCGCGGCGTTCAGCAGGGCGTCCCGCTGGTTGGGCAGCGCACCGTCCATCACCTGTGCCAGCAGGGCGTTCAGCGTCTGCCCGATGGCGGGGCCGCGCAGGCCCAGGGCCGTCAGGTCCCGACCGTTCACCGCCAGGTCGCGGAGGGAGAAGCATGCCTGCTTTTCCAGCAGGGTGTTCAGTATCTCCTCCGCGCGGTCAATGTCCGCCAGACGATAGCGGTAGTCAGGATGCTGGGCCAGATTGTCCGCCCGCTTTACCGCCAGCAGCTGCCGGAACGTGCCCTCCCCCAGCTGGTGGACGGCGCGTGCGATGGCCTTCTCCGTCCGCGGGATGTCCCGATCGTGCCACTGCACCAGCGTCACCACCTGATGGGCGGTGCGCTTGTCCATCCGCAGTCGGCGGCAGGCGGTCTCCGCCAGCTCCGCCGATACCTTGGGGTGGCCGTAGAAATGGCCCACGCCCCGATCGTCCACGGTGAAACAGAGGGGCTTGCCCACGTCGTGGAGCAGCATGGTCCAGCGCAGCACCGGCTCCGGCGGGACGGCGGCCACGGCGCGGGACGTATGGCCCCACACATCGTAGAGATGGTGGCGGTTCCGCTGGTCAAGGCCCACGCAGGGCAGCAGCTCCGGCAGGAATACGCCCAGTACATCGGGGTACGCCAGCAGCACCGGCAGCACGTACCGGCCGCACAGCAGGCGGTCCATCTCCGACAGCAGCCGCTCCGCGGCGATGCTGCCCAGCAGTGGGGCGCGGCGGTGCAGCGCGGCGGCGGTGCGCTCCTCCACAGTGAAACCCAGCACCGATGCGAAGCGCAGCGTCCGCATGATGCGCAGGGCGTCCTCGTCAAAGCGGCGGTCCGGCTCCCCCACGCAGCGCAGGAGGCCGCGGCGCAGGTCCTCCCTGCCGCCGTGGAGGTCGGTGAGGACGCCGCGGCGGTCCATGGCCATGGCGTTCACCGTCAGGTCGCGGCGGCACAGGTCCTCCGCCAGCGAGTCGGAGAAATACACCGCGTCAGGGCGGCGATGGTCGGAGTAGGGGCCATCGGCGCGGAAGGTGGTGACCTCTACGGAAAGGCCCTCCTGCCGGACAGTGACAGTGCCGTGCTGCAATCCCGTGGGGATGCTGCGGCCCGCGAACAGGGCGGCGGTCTGCTCCGGTCGGGCGGAGGTGGCAACATCCCAGTCCTGGGGCACGCGGCCCAGCAGCGTGTCCCGCACACAGCCGCCCACGGCATAGGCCGCGAAGCCCGCCTGCTCCAGCCGCTCCAGAATGGCGCTGACCTGCGCTGGGAACATATGTGTCGCCTCCCTTCGTCCCGCAGTGCCAGAAGTCGGCAAAAAAGCCAGTTGCACTTCAGGGGTCTGTGTACTATAATTAGATATTAGCATGATTTCTGGAATTGTCAATTTTCATACCACACTTTCCGGCGCACCGCGCCGTTTGGAGGTCTTTTCTATGATGCATCCCGCTGCGGACATCCGCACACTGTTACAGCCCGGCAAGCGCGTTCACCTGGCCGGTATCGGCGGCGTATCCATGTGCGCGCTGGCCGAGGTACTGCAGGGCATGGGCCTTGTGGTGCAGGGCTCCGACATGACGGACAGCGACACTGTCCGGCACCTGCGGTCCCTGGGCATGGAGGTGGCCATCGGCCACTCCGCCGAGAATCTGAAAAACTGCGACGCCGTGATCCGCACCGCCGCCATCCACGACGGCAATCCCGAGATCGCCGGCGCCATCGCCCGGGGTATCCCCGTGTACGAGCGGGCCCAGGCCTGGGGCGGCATTATGCGGAGCTACCGCAACGCCCTGTGCATCTCCGGCACCCACGGTAAGACCACCACCACGTCCATGGCTACGCACATCTTCATGGCCGCACAGAAGGACCCCACCGTCATGATCGGCGGCACGCTGCCCCTGCTGCACGGCGGCTATCGGGTGGGACAGGGCGACACCATCATTCTGGAGAGCTGCGAATACTGCAACTCCTTCCTGAACTTCTTCCCCACCGTGGCGGTGATCCTCAACGTACACGCCGACCATCTGGACTTCTTCAAGGATCTGGCGGATATCGAGCAATCCTTCCACCGGTTTGCGGAGCTGGTGCCGGAGGGCACCGGCCGCGTGGTGGCCAATCTGGACGATGCGGGTGCCCGTGCCGCCGTGGCGGGGCTGGACCGTCCTCTGTTCACGTACAGCGTCAGGGATCACAGCGCCAGCTGCTATGCCGATAATGTGTCCATGTTCGACGGGTGCGGTGAGTTCGACGTAATGATCCTCGGGCAGCGCTATGCCCACGTGACGCTGCACGTCCCCGGGAGCCACAACGTGTCCAATGCGCTGGCCGCCGCAGCCGCCGCGTATCTGCTGGGGGTGGACGGCAAGGCCGTGGAGGAGGGCCTTACCGCGTTTACCGGCGCGGGACGGCGCTTCGAGTACAAGGGTACCTATCACGGGGCGGAGGTGTATGACGACTACGCCCACCATCCCGATGAGGTAGAGGCCCTGCTGAATGCGGCGCGGCCCCTGCCCCACCAGCGGCTGATCTGTGCGTTCCAGCCCCACACCTACACCCGCACCGCCGCGCTGTTCGACGATTTCGTGCGGGTGCTGCGGATGCCGGACAAGGTGGTGCTGGCAGAGATCTACGCCGCCCGCGAGAAAAACGAGCTGGGCATCTCCTCCCGCGATCTGGCGGCCCAGATCCCCGGCGCCGTGTACTGCTCCACGCTGGAGCAGGTGACGGAGGAGTTGGCCAGACTGGCCCAGCCCGGGGACATGATCATCACCGTGGGTGCGGGCGACATCTACCGCGCCGGTGAAATGCTTCTGAACCGGGGTGACGCGGAATGAACCTCTCCCCTGTTTATCACAACAGCCGTCCCGATGGTGAGCTGCTGCCCCAGGAGGCGGCGGCCTTCGATCTGCTGGACCGGCTGGGCATCGAATACGACCGCGTCAGCCACGATGCCGCCTTCAACATGGAGCTGTGCGCCGAGGTGGGGCGCGCGCTGGGTGTCAGCGTGTGCAAGAACCTGTTTCTGTGCAACCGGCAGAAAACCCAGTTCTATCTGCTGTGCATGATGCCGGACAAGCCGTTCCACACCAAGGACCTCAGCGCCCAGATCCACTCCGCCCGCCTGAGCTTCGCGCCGGAGGAGCTGCTGTGGGAGCTGCTGCACTGCACCCCCGGCTCCGCCACCGTGCTGGGCCTTGCCAACGACACGGAGCGCCGCGTGCAGCTGCTCATTGACCGTGAGGTGTACAATGCGCCGTATTTCTCCTGCCACCCCTGCATCTGCACCAGCACCCTGCGGCTGAAAACCGCCGATGTGCTGGACAAGCTCCTGCCCGCCGCGGGACACGAGCCTATGGTGGTGGAGCTGTAAAAAGACGGCGGAAGGGGCAGCGCCCCTTCTCTGCACAGCCGCTGCCGGCCGTACGGCGGACGGCGGAAATATGTGCCCGATACAGTGCCTGCCAACGGCAGGCACTGTTTTTTTGCATTTTGCACAAAAAACTCTTGCAATCGGAAACGTTATCGGGTATACTCACCGTATTCCTACCGCCACGGCGCACTCCACTTCTTGCGCCGCGGCGGCAAAAGAAAAGGAGAATGAGCCGCTGTGGCTGGCGGTGCGGCAATGTGGAGACTTGTCGTAAGGCGCATGGGACATTCCGCCCTGCGTGAGGCTGTCATTGCGGAGGCAGGACAGTTACAGCCAGGAATGTATGGCAAAGGTCATCCTGAAGGACCTGAAGAAGGTCTACCCCAACACCGAGAAGAAGAAAAAGGCCAAGAAGGGCGAGGAGCCGGAGAAGAAGAGCAACCTCCAGATCACCGATGAGGGCGTTGTGGCGGTCCAGCAGTTCAGTCTGGAGATCGCGGACAAGGAGTTCATCGTGCTGGTGGGTCCCTCCGGCTGCGGCAAGTCCACCACCCTGCGGATGATCGCGGGTCTGGAGGACATCACCTCCGGCGAGCTGTGGATCGGCGACAAGCTGATGAACGACGTGGAACCCAAGGACCGCAACATCGCCATGGTGTTCCAGAACTATGCCCTGTATCCCCACATGACCGTGTATGAGAACATGGCCTTCTCCCTGAAGCTGAAGAAGGCCCCCAAGGATGAGATCGACAAGAAGGTCCGCGAGGCTGCGGAGATCCTGGACATCACCCAGTATCTGGACCGCAAGCCCAAGGCCCTGTCCGGCGGCCAGCGCCAGCGTGTGGCCATCGGCCGCGCCATCGTCCGCGACCCCGCCGTGTTCCTCATGGACGAGCCTCTGTCCAATCTGGACGCCAAGCTGCGCAACCAGATGCGCGCCGAGATCATCAAGCTGCGCCAGCGCATCAACACCACGTTTATCTACGTCACCCACGACCAGACCGAGGCCATGACGCTGGGCGACCGCATCGTCATCATGAAGGACGGCTTCATCCAGCAGATCGGTACGCCCCAGGAGGTGTTCGATCACCCCGCCAACCTGTTCGTGGCCGGCTTTATCGGTACGCCCCAGATGAACCTGTTCGATGCGCGGCTCATCAAGCAGAACGGCAAGTACGCCGTGACGCTGGACGGCATCACCGTGGAGCTGGCCGAGGACAAGCAGGCCCGCCTCGCCGCCAAGGATGTGGCGGAGCAGGACGTGGTGCTGGGTGTCCGCCCCGACCATATCATGCTGTGCGCCGATGGCGTCAGGGGCAAGGTGGATGTCAGCGAGCTGATGGGCTCGTCCGTACACCTGCACATCTCCACCAACGGCCATGACGTGGTGGTCATCGTGCCCACCAACGGCAACGCCGCCCACTTCCCCATGGGCAGTGAGGTCAACATGATCTTCGGCGGCAACGTGGCCCACGTGTTCAGCAAGGAGACGGAAAAGAACCTGGAGTGGTAACAGGACAGCAAAGAGCCCCATCCCGACGGATGGGGCTCTTTTTTGGTCATTCCGGACGGATCTCGCCGTGCTCCTTTTCAAAGTCCGCAATACGCTTTTTGATCATCTGCTCCAACTCGCGGTTCTTGGTGCGGCCCTCGTATTCCGCGATATAGCCCAGTTTGTCCAGCAGGATCTGCTCCACGCGCAGCGTGTATCGGCTCAGGTGGTCCTTCATATTGCCGCCTCCATGACGAAGTATTGACAAAATAATAGCGGCATATTATACTTTTATGTGCGAATGACGAAGTTTTGACGCATCATGAGGTCCAGAATGTCCTATCAAAAGATGTATACGCTGCTGTTCAACGCCATCACCGACGCGCTGCAAGACCTCTCCGCCGGAGCGGTCCAACAGGCCATGGTCCAGCTGGCTGCCGCACAGCAGCAAGCGGAGGAACTGTATCTGTCCGACACGCAAAAATAGAGAGAAGCCCTGCTGCGCAGGGCTTCTCTCTATTTTAGTTTTTCAGCAGTTCCCGTCTGGCGCGCCAGTCGGGGAGATAGCGCTCCACCTCCGCGTAGAACGCCGGCGAGTGGTCGTGGTGCCGGATGTGGGCCAGCTCATGGACCACCACGTACTCGATGGCCGCCGCCGGATAGGCCATCAGGTACAGTGAGAAGCTGAGCCGGTTCTTGCCGGAGCAGCTGCCGAACCGCGTGCGGGCGGCGGTGATGGTGATGCCTGCGGGCTGTACGTCCATGCGCCGGGCCCAATAGGCCACCCGCTGCGGCAGCACCTCCTTCGCCTGCTGCCGCCATGCCTCCACCTGCTGGGGCGATGGGACGGGGTGGGCCGCCAGATACGCCTGACGGCGGGCCATGTGGCTTTCCAGCCACGCCTGGTGCTGCGCCGCGAAGCGGGCGATGGCCGCGTCCGATGCGGCGTAGGGCGCCCGAACCAGCGCCGCGCCCTCCCGCGTCACCTCCAGCGCCATGGTGCGGCGGCGGGAACGGATCACCGTGTAGTCCGTCATGCGTCCTCCTCCACCGGCACAAAGCGGGGGCCGCGATAGCCGTCCCGCTCCACCTGCTCCGACCACATGGCGGCGGGCCGCACCCAAAGGCCGCCGTCGCCGTACAGAGCGCGGTACACCACCATCTCCTCCAGCGTCTCGGAGTGGCGGGCCGTGCCGATGACCTGGTATTCCATGCCCTTGAAATGGCGGTAGCGCCCGGGTTTTACAGTTGACATAACATCTCCTCCGCAGGTATGGGTTGCATTGTGCTCCCCGACATTATATACTATGATGCGTCAGAAGTAAACGGGAGGAATGCTGTATGCGAAGTATCTGCCTGCGGCTGCGGCGGGGCGACGATCTGCTGCTGTCCATCCGGCAGCTGGCGGCGCGGGAGGGCCTGCGCTGCGCCGTGGTGCTGTCCGGTGTAGGCTGCGTCACGGAGGCGCGGGTGCGGGATGCCTCCGGCGTCACCGTGCGGCACATCGCCGAGCCCTGCGAGATCGTGTCCCTCAACGGGACGGTCAGCGCGGCGCGGTGCCACCTGCACATTGCTCTGGCGCGGGAGGATCTGTCCACCCTGGGTGGGCATCTGATGGAGGGCACGATCATCAACACCACCTGCGAGCTGGTGCTGCTGGAGCCGGACGGCTGGCGCTGCGGCGTAGAGCAGGACGATGAGACGGGCTACGACGAGATCGTATTTCAGGAGGAGCCATGAAAAACACCACACTTTGCTATATTGAGAACCCACAGGGGGAATACCTGATGCTCCACCGCGTCAAGAAGGAGAACGATCTGAACCGCGACAAGTGGATCGGCGTGGGCGGCAAGTGCGAGGAGGACGAGAGCCCCGAGGAATGCGTCTGCCGCGAGACGCTGGAGGAGACGGGCCTGACACTGACGGACTACCGCTACCGCGGTCTGGTCACCTTCGTGTCCGACCGATGGGAGGGCGAGTACATGCACCTGTTCACCGCCACCGGCTGGACCGGCACGGTACAGGAATGCAACGAGGGCGTACTGGAATGGCTGCACAAGGACGCGCTGGCGGCGCTGCCCCAGTGGGCGGGGGACAAGATCTTTCTGGACCTTATCCGCCGTCCGGACACGCCGTTTTTCTCCCTGAAGCTGCAATATCAGGGCGAGACGCTGGTCTATGCGGCGCTGGACGGAAAGGAGCTGGCGGTATGATCCTGATCAGCGCGTGCCTGTTGGGCTGCGCCTGCCGCTACGATGGGAAAAGCAAGCCCCACCCGCTGGCGCAGGAGCTGGCGCGGCAGGGTCTGGCAGTGCCTGTCTGTCCGGAGCAGCTGGGCGGGCTGCCCACGCCCCGTGCCCCCTCGGAGCGGCAGGGGGAGCGGGTGGTGAGCTCCCTGGGTGCGGACGTGACGGCCCAGTACCGACGCGGCGCGGAGGAGGCCCTGCGCCTGGCGGAGCTGTACGGCTGCACCACGGCGGTGCTGAAGGAGCGCAGTCCCTCCTGCGGCAGCGGGGCTATCTACGACGGCACATTCACCGGTACGGTGACGGAGGGCTGGGGCACGGCGGCGGCACTGCTGCGGCGGCACGGCGTCCGCGTACTGGGCGAGAGTCAGCTGGCAAGCCTGCTGGAAGAATTGGGCAGTACACAATAGCAGATACGTTCAGGAGGCGTGCCGTGCGGCGCGCCTCTCGTGATTTTCACAAGAAAAGACGCATTTTCTATGTGCGTTTCGTCAAAAATACAAAAAACGATTGACTTTCACGAGCAAAGCCGCTAAGATGACAATATCGAAGCGGTAACGTTTCCGGAAAGGTTACCGAAAACGCCGCTTTTTGCCACAGTACGACAGGAAGGACCATCGGCATGACGATCAAGGACATCGCTAAACAGTGCAGCGTCAGCGTCAGCACCGTATCCCGCGTGCTCAATGACCGTCCGGACGTCAGCGATGAGGTGCGCCGGAAGGTCCGGGCCGCCATTAAGGACAGCAACTACATTCCCAATAACAGCGCCCGGGACCTGGTCCGGACCAAATCCGAGTCCATCGGGCTGGTGGTCCGCGGCGTATCCAATCCGTTCTACACGGACATCATTCAGGCCATTGAAAAGACCGTCACCGACGCCGGCTTTTCTCTGGTGATGCAGCAGATCCCCTCCTGCGGCGATGAGGTACAGCGCGCCGCCATCATGGAGCGGGAAAAGCGGCTGCAGGGCATCATTTTTCTGGGCGGGCGGCTGGATTACTCCCCCGAGGATCTGGCTATGCTGAACGTGCCCTATGTGTGCTGCTCCTACTCCAATCAATACGGTACCCTGCGCATCGGCGAGTACTCCGCTGTGTCCATCGCCGATGAGGAAGCGGCCCAGCAGGCTGTGGATCACCTCTACGGCCACGGGCACCGCCGCATTGCGGCGCTGATCTGCCGGCCGGACGACCAGTCCATCAGCCAGCTGCGGTATCAGGGCTACTGCAAGGCCCTATCCTCCCACGGCATCCCCCTGGACCCTGAACTGGTGATGTGCGCCGGCAGCTTTGACATCCGGGACGCCTACGACGCCGTCTGCGAAAAGCTGCGGCAGGGTGCGGAATTCACGGCGCTGTTTGCCATAGCCGACTCCATGGCCATCGGCGCCATGCGGGCCCTGCGGGACGAGGGACGCGCCGTGCCGCAGGACTGCTCCGTCATTGCCATCGATGGGCTGGAGCTGTCCGCCTACATCGAGCCGCCGCTGACCACCCTGTGCCAGCCCATGGAGGAGATGGGACAGCGCAGCGCCCAGATCCTGCTGGGTCTTATCCATGGCCACGGCGCCCACTGCTGCGAGGTGCTGCCTACCCAGCTGCGGCAGGGCGGCTCCGTACAGGATATTTGATGCGGTTTTTATGCCGGAAACGGCGTGAAAATAATTTTTTTGAAGGAGTAATTAAACATGAAGAAGTTTCTTTGCATGCTTCTGGCTCTTGTGATGGCTCTGTCCCTGGTAGCCTGCGGTGAGCAGAAGCAGCCCGATGCCAACACTGGTGATGGCGACGGCGATACCACTGCCACCGGCAGTGTGTACTATCTGAACTTTAAGCCCGAGTCCGATGCCGCTTGGCAGACCCTGGCCGCCGCTTACACCGCGGAGACCGGCGTGCCCGTCAAGGTCGTCACCGCCGCTTCCGGCCAGTACGACACCACCCTGACCGCCGAGATGGATAAGGACACCGCTCCCACCATGTTCCAGGTGGGCAACCTGGGCGCTGTCAACAGCTACGGTGAGTTCTGCTACAATCTGGAAGGCACCGACGTGTACAACCAGATGACCACCCATGACTTCGATCTGAAGAACGCCGACGGCGAGACCGTGTCCATCGGTTACTGCTATGAGGCCTTCGGCATCATTGTCAACAAGGCTCTGCTGGAGAAGGCCGGCCACTCCCTGGACGAGATCACCAACTTCGAGTCCCTGAAGGCCGTTGCCGATGACATCCATGCCCGTGCTTCCGAGCTGGGCTTCGATGCCTTCACCTCCGCCGGCCTGGACGGCTCTTCCGCCTGGCGCTTCTCCGGCCATCTGGCCAACATGCCCCTGTACTACGAGTTCCGCGATGACAACGTCACCGCTCAGCCCGCCACCATCAAGGGTACTTATCTGGACAACTACAAGGCCATCTGGGATCTGTATACCACTGATTCCGCCACCACCGGCGCTGCCCTGCTGACCGCTACCGGCGATCAGGCTGAGGCTGAGTTCGGCGAAGGCAAGGCCGCGTTCTATCAGAACGGCACCTGGGAGTTCAGCAACCTGACCGCTGCTGACAAGTTCGCCATGAACCCCGATGATCTGGCCATGATCCCCATCTACTGCGGTGTGGACGGCGAGGACAAGGCCGGTCTGTGCTGCGGCACTGAGAACTGCTGGGCTGTCAACAAGAACGCCTCCGAGGAGGACATCAAGGCCACTCTGGACTTCATGAACTGGGTCGTCACCTCTGACGCCGGCACCACCATGCTGGCCGAGCAGTTTGGTCCCTGCCCCTTCAAGAACGCCAAGACTCCCGAGAACGTGTTCTTCGCACAGGCCAACGAGTATGTTGCCAACGGCAACTACACCGTCACCTGGGCCTTCAACTGGACTCCCGCTGTTGACGATTGGCGCGCCGCCGTCGTGGACGCTCTGAGCAAGTACACCACCAGCAACGGCAGCTGGGACGATGTCAAGACCGCCTTCGTGGAGGGCTGGGCAACTCAGTACGCCAACGAGCACTAAGTTTCCCGCGTCACTGTGACGCAGAGGCAGCACAATACAGGCGGGGCGGGCGTTACGCCCGTCCCGCCTGCGCTTTCTCCGTGGTGGCGTAAGCTGTTGTCCGACGCGGTCGGCCAAGAGCTTTCGCCATGACAATAACCGCAGAACAGCAGAACAGGAGTTGAAAGAATGAAGCGATTACATCGAAAGCGTGACGCGGCCGCACTCAGCAGCCGTCTGATCCGTCGGCCCATTCAACGGATGGTGTGGCTTTTTCTGCTGCCCACCTTCGCCGCCTTTTGCATCGGGTTCCTGTACCCCTTCCTGAAAGGTGCGTTTTTGTCCTTCTGCAAGTTCAAGCTCACCAGTCAGTGGACATGGGTGGGGTTTGGCAACTATGTGAAGGCCTTCTCCGACAGCAGCTTCCTCCACGCCTTCTGGTACACGGCGCTGTTCGCCCTCGTGTCGGTGGCGTTCATCAACGTGCTGGCCTTTACGGTGGCGTACTTCCTGACCAAGGGCATCAAGGGCTCCAACCTGTTCCGCACGGTATTCTTCATGCCCAACCTCATCGGCGGCATCGTGCTGGGCTATATCTGGTCCATGATTTTCGACGGCATTCTGGTGAAGTACAACACCTCCGTGGTGCTGGAGAGCAAATACGGCTTCTGGGGCCTCATCATCCTGATGTGCTGGCAGCAGGTGGGCTATATGATGATCATCTATATCGCCGGTCTGCAATCCATTCCGGAGGATATGCTGGAGGCCGCCCGTATCGACGGTGCCAACAGCTGGCAGATGCTGTGGAAGGTCACCATCCCCAACATGATGAGTTCCTTCACCATCTGCATTTTCCTGACCCTGACCAACGGCTTCAAGCTGTTCGACCAGAACCTGGCCCTCACCGGCGGCCGCCCGTTCCTGCAGCAGCCGGACGGCAGCGTCATCAAGACCACGGAGATGCTGGCCCTGAATATCTACAACGCATTCTACTCCGGCGGCGGCAACAACCGCGGCGTGGGGCAGGCCAAGGCCGTGGTATTCTTCATCCTTGTGGCTGTGATCGGCCTCATCCAGCTCCAGGCGACCCGTAAGAAGGAGGTGCAGCAGTAATGCAGACCAGTCTTTCCAAAAAGCACGAGCGCGGCAAAATGGCAATGACCGTGGCGTTTGCAGTTATCTGCATCGTCTACCTGCTGCCTATCCTCATCGTGCTGATGAACTCCTTCAAGAGCAACGCCGCTGTGAATATGGAGACGTTTGCCCTCCCCAATGCCGACAGCTTTGTGGGCTTCCAGAACTACGTCAAGGGCATGACCTTCGGCAACTACCCCTTCGTTAAGGCCGTGTTTTACAGTCTGTTCATTACGCTGGTATCCTCGGCGCTGATTTTGCTGTGTACCTCCATGGCGGCGTGGTACGTCTCCCGCGTGGGCAGTCTGGTCAGCAAGATCGTGTACTACCTGTGCGTGTTCTCCATGGTGGTGCCGTTCCAGATGGTGATGTTCACCCTGTCCCGTACCGCCAACAAGCTGCACCTGGACACGCCGTGGACCATCCCTGTTATCTATCTGGGCTTCGGCGCGGGTCTGGCGGTGTTCATGTTCTCCGGCTTCGTGAAGTCCATCCCGCTGGAGATCGAGGAAGCCGCCGTCATTGACGGCTGCGGCCCGCTGCGCACCTTCTTCCTGGTGGTGCTGCCCATGATGAAGCCTACGTTCATCTCTGTGGGCGTGCTGGAAATCATGTGGGTGTGGAACGACTTCCTGCTGCCGTACCTGGTACTGGACCGCACCAAGTATATGACCATCCCCATCGTCATCCAGCATCTGAAGGGCAGCTACGGTCAGGTGGATATGGGCGCTACCATGGCGCTGATCCTGCTGAGCATCCTGCCGGTCATCGTGTTCTACCTGCTGTGCCAGAAGCACATCATCAAGGGTGTGGCCGCCGGCGCCGTCAAGGGCTAAAAACCATGAACAACGGGGCGGGCATTTCGCCCGCCCCGCGTAACTCTGCTTATCTCTGAAAGAAAGTGACGTACTGCTATGAAACGTTCCAGTGGTATTCTGATGGCCATCTCCTCCCTGCCCTCCCCCTACGGGATCGGCACGCTGGGACAGGCGGCCTACGACTTCGCGGACTTCCTGCAGGCAGCGGGCCAGCGCTACTGGCAGATGCTGCCGCTGGGGCCCACCAGCTATGGCGATTCGCCGTACCAGAGCTTTTCTGCCTACGCGGGCAATCCCTATTTCATCGACCCCGAGCTGCTCATCGCCGACGGCCTGCTGACCAAGAGTGAGTGCAGCCGCTGCAAGTGGGGCGGCGACGCCCGCCACGTGGACTACGGCCGCATCTACGAGAAGCGGTTTGACCTGCTGCATAAGGCATTCCAGCGGGGCTGGAAGCGGGACAGCGAGGCGGTGGCGGCCTTTGCCGCGGCCAATGCCCGCTGGCTGCCGGACTACGCCCTGTTCATGGCCTGCAAGCGCCATTTCGGCATGAAGGCGTGGACGGAGTGGCCTGACGACATCCGCCTGCGGCAGGAGGGCGCGCCGGAGAAGTACCGTGCGCTGCTGCAGGAGGACGTGGATTTCTTCACCTACCTGCAATATCTGTTCTTCCAGCAGTGGGATCGCCTGCGGGACTACGTCCACGGGCTGAACATCCGCATCATCGGCGATTTGCCCATCTACGTGGCCATGGACTCCGCCGACGTGTGGGCGGAGACGGAGTTTTTCCAGCTGGACGACACGTTGATTCCCAAGGCGGTGTCCGGTGTACCGCCAGACTACTTCAGCGCCGATGGCCAGTTGTGGGGCAACCCGCTGTACAACTGGGACCGCATGCGCGAGGACGGCTTCGGCTGGTGGATACGCCGCATCGATGGCAGCGGCAAGCTGTTCGATGTCATCCGCATCGACCACTTCCGCGGCTTCGACAGCTACTGGGCGGTGCCCTACGGCGAGACCACGGCCAAGAACGGCAAATGGGTCAAGGGCCCGGGCATGGATCTGGTGGGCCGTCTCAACGGTTGGTTCCCCCAGCTGGAGTTCATCGCCGAGGATCTGGGCTATCCCACCCCCAGCGTCCAGCAGCTGCTGCACGAATCCGGTTGGCCCGGGATGAAGGTGCTGGAGTTTGCCTTCGACTCCCGCGACACCAGCAACTACCTGCCCCACACCTACACGGAGCACTGCATCTGCTACACCGGTACCCACGACAACAGCCCCCTGACCCTGTGGCGGCAGGAGGCCAAGCCGGAGGACATCGCCTACGCCCGGGATTACCTGGCCCTGACGGAGCAGGAGGGCTTCCACTGGGGCGTCATCCGCGGCGGCATGAGCAGCGTCGCGGAGCTGTTCGTGGCCCAGATGCAGGACTATTTGGGCCTTGGCGAGGGGCACCGCATGAACACCCCCGGCACCCAGAGCGGCAACTGGCAGTGGCGTCTGCTGCCCGGCGAGCTGACGCCGGAGCTGGCGGAGCGCATCCGCCGCATGACCGTGCTGTATGGCCGTACCGACCGTCCGGCGGAGCCGGAGGAGAGCGCCGAATAAACTCAACGGCAGCAGCCGCCGTCCGGTCTTCGGACGGCGGCTGTTTCGCTGTCTGGCTATTTTCTGTCTGCGCGCAAAAAAGGACCGGCTCCGCGAGCCGGTCCTTTTTTGCATGTATCGCTTCCGCGCAGTCTCTTAATAGCTGCCCAGGTCGGCGCTGGCGTCGCCCTCGACGCTCTTGCCGAACTCGTAGTCGTTGCCGGGCAGGACGGCGTTCAGGATCACGCCCGCCAGGGCGGCGATGGCCAGGCCGGTCAGGGTGATGTCGGCGCTGCCCACGGTGAAGGTGATGCCGCCGGTGGAGGCGAAGCCCAGACCGCACACGAAGATGACGGCGGCGATGATGAGGTTGCGGGACTTGGTGAGATCCACCTTGTTCTCCACCACGTTGCGCACACCCACGGCGGAGATCATACCGTAGAGGACGAAGCTGACGCCGCCCACGATAGCGGTGGGGATGGAGTTGACCAGCGCGTCAAACTTGGGGGAGAAGCTGAGGATGATGGCGTACAGCGCCGCCAGACGGATGACCCGGGGATCGTACACGCGGCTCAGTGCCAGCACGCCGGTGTTCTCGCCGTAGGTGGTGTTGGCAGGGCCGCCGAACATACCTGCGAAGGCGGTGGCCAGACCGTCACCCAGCAGGGTGCGGTGCAGGCCGGGATCCTCGATGAAGTTCTTGCCGGTGGTGGAGGAGATAGCGGAGATGTCGCCGATGTGCTCCATCATGGCAGCGATGGCGATGGGGGCCATCACCAGGATGGAGGTAATGTCAAACTTGGCGATGACGAATTTCTGCAGGCCCACAAAGTCGGCGCTGGCGACCTCCGTGAAGTCCACCTGATGGAAGATCAGCGCCACGATGTAGCTGCCCACCACACCCAGCAGGATGGGGATGATCTTGATCATGCCCTTGCCCCAGATATTGGCGATGATGATGATGGCGATGGCGCACAGTGCCAGCCACCAGTTGGTGGAGGCGTTGGTTACGGCGGTGCCGGACAGGTTCAGACCGATGAGGATGATGATGGGGCCGGTGACGATGGGGGGGAAGAACCGCATGACCTTCTTGGCGCCCACCAGCTTGAACAGCAGTGCCAGCACCAGATACAACAGACCCGCGACCACCACGCCGCCCAGTGCGTAGGGCAGCTTCTCCTCACCGGTCATGGCGGCGAACTTGCCGCTGTCCAGATTGGCTACCGCCTGGAAGCCGCCCAGAAAGGCGAAGGAGGAGCCCAGGAAGGCGGGTACCTTGAACTTGGTGCAGACGTGAAACAGCAGGGTGCCGATACCGGCGAACAGCAGGGTGGTCTGGATGGACAGGGGCAGGCCGTAGCCGCTGACCAGGATGGGGACCAGTACCGTGGCGCCGAACATGGCGAACAGGTGCTGGAGGCCCAGCAGCAGCATCCGCGGGATGCCCAGCTCCCGAGCGTCGTAGATAGCATCTTGTCCGAGTTTTTTGTTCATGTGACAGTTCCTCTCTTTCTTCTTACGTTTATTTCCACTTGCTTGCAAACTCAAAAAAATGGCCGGTGAAAAAATCACCGGTCAAAGGAAACACTATTAAAATTAAAAATGGAAACAGTGGGAGCCGCCTTCCGCTTCTTCGTCACATTCTTGCAGGTCATGGCAGTCCCTCCTCTCTGTTCGTCCCGCCTATTATACGGGCCGCTCCGGCGAAAAGCAATACATTTCTTTGCCAAGAAACCGCCAAAATTCCCACTTTTTCTTTGTCACATCTCACAAACCCGTCGCCTCCGCTGCTGGCAGGCATCAGCGGGTATCGCCATTTACATCGGCGCCGAATCGTGGTACTATACCATGGATAAGGAGGTGTGCTATGGACGTTTCCGTGTACCATTACGACGCGGTGGACTCCACCAATACCCAGTGCAAACGGCTGGCCGCGGAGGGCGTCGTCAATGCCGTGGTGACAGCGGACTGCCAGACGGCGGGCCGCGGCCGCATGGGCCGCAGCTTCCAGTCTCCCCCGGGGCTGGGCCTGTACCTGTCCGTCCTGTGGCGCACCGGCCTGCGCACCGACACGCTGCCCATGGTCACGCCGCTGGCGGCAGTGGCCGTGTGCCGCGCCATTGAGGAGGTCTGCGGCCTGCACTGCGGCATCAAATGGCCCAACGACCTGCTGCTGGGCGGCAAAAAGGTCTGCGGCATCCTGACGGAATCCGCCTTCCGGCCCGACGGTACGCCGGACTGGGTCATCGTGGGCATCGGCGTCAATGTCTCCCAGACCGCCGCCGATTTCTCCCCCGACGTAGCCGCCATCGCTACCTCTCTGCGGATGGAGCTGAAGGGCGATGTATCCCGTGACGCTCTGGCCCAGGCCCTGACGGCGCAGCTGGCGGCGCTCCACGACAGCGCCCTTCCCTGCCCCAGCCTGTGGCGGGAGGATTACTGCGCCCGCTGCGTCAACGTCGGCCAGCGGGTGCGCCTGACACGAGACGGCGCGATTCGCGGCGCCGTCGCGGAGGGAATCGACCCGCAATACGGCCTGACGGTACGGTATGACGACGGCTCGGAGGAGACGCTGCGAGGCGGCGAGGTATCGGTCCGCGGACTCTATGGATATTCTGAATGAGGTGATCTTGTGAAATTATTATGGGAACTGTTCCTCACCTTCGCCAAGGTGGGCGTCATGACATTCGGCGGCGGCATGGCCATGCTGCCCATCCTCCAGCGGGAGGTGGTGGAGAACAAGGGATGGGCCACCGATGAGGAGCTGGTGGACTATTTCGCTATCGGCCAGTGTACCCCGGGCATCATCGCCGTCAATACCGCCACCTTCGTGGGGCAGAAGCAGCGGGGCGTCGTGGGCGGCATCGTGGCCACGCTGGGCATCGTGTTCCCCTCCCTTCTCATTATCACGGTGCTGGCCGGCGTCATTAACAGCTTCTCCCATCTGGACTGGGTGCAGCACGCCTTTGCCGGGATCCGCGTGTGCGTGTGCGTGCTGATCTTCAACGCCGTGCTGAAGCTGCTGAAAAGCTCCGTGAAGGACTGGCCCGCCGCCGTGATCTTCGTCGCGGTGCTGGCGGCCTCCCTGTTCACGAATCTCTCCCCCGTGATCTTTGTGGCGGCCGCCGCCCTGTGCGGCATCGTCATCCAGAACTTGATAAGGAGGGAGAAATAATGCTGTACCTCCATCTTTTCTGGGAGTTTTTCAAGACTGGTCTCTTCGCCGTGGGCGGCGGACTGGCCACCCTCCCCTTTTTGCAGGATATGGCCGACCGCACCGGCTGGTTCACCCGCGCCCAGCTGGCGGATATGCTGGCGGTGTCCGAGTCCACCCCCGGCCCCATCGGCGTGAACATGGCCACCTATGTGGGGTTCACCACCGGCGGCGCCGGCGGCGCGCTCATCGCCACACTGGGTCTGGTAACGCCGTCGGTCATCGTCATCCTCATCGTCGCCGCCTTCCTGAAGGCGTTCCGCGACAGCAAGTGGGTCAGCGCCGCGTTTTACGGCCTGCGCCCCGCCTCCACCGCGCTGGTGGCGGCGGCAGGCATCTCCGTGGTGCTCATCGCGCTGGTGAACGTCGGCGGCACCGGTCTGGCGCTGCTGAACTGGAAGGCCATCGCTTTGGCCGCCGTACTGCTGGTACTGACCCATTGGGTCAAATTCACCAAAAACCTGCACCCCATTCTGTTCATTCTGGCCAGCGCCGTTGTGGGCGTCGTGTTCAAATTCTGAGCGGTATCCAAAAGGAGCCTGCCGCAGGCAGGCTCCTTTTTCGCGCCCTGCGCCCCGCTTTTGCCTGCGCCGGACGTGTGGACCATACCGCGCAAAGATCTGCCGACCATCCCGGGCTTGACAGCCGCAGCGCGCTATGGTACAATGCAGTTAAAGTCATTTAACTTCCTGCGCGGCAGGTTTTTTCATACCCCGTCGGTTAGACCACTTTAACCGCGTATGGGCCGCACATTCTGCGGCACACTAACAGCACGCGGCGAGATAAAGGAGGAACGGTATGTCAGAGGAGATCCTGATCAGGCAGGGCGCGCCCACGCTGGCGGGCATCAAAACGGGCAGTCTGTTTCCCTGCCCCTGCGATGACCGCGAGGCGCTGCTGACGGATGTGCGGCGGCTGAACCGACAGCTGGTCCCCAAGGGCCTGTGCCTGCTGCCCATCCGGTTCAAGGACGGGCAGGCGCTGCTGTACCTCTACCGCCCCGCCGTGCTGCACCGTGACCTGCAGGACGGTCTGGCCCAGCGCATCCTGACCCAGGCGGGCTATGCCTGCGGCGGCTGCGGCCGCTGCGTGGCCCAGCTCATCCGCCGCTTCCGTGAAAGTGGCGAGTTCCCCCACGAGGTGGGACTGTTTCTCAGCTACCCGCCGGAGGACGTGCAGGGCTTCATCGACCACCGCGCCTGCGACTTCAAGTGTGCGGGGCTGTGGAAGGTATACAGCGACGAGGAGCGGGCCCAGCGGCTGTTCACCCGCTTCAAGCGCTGCACCGAGGACTACTGCGCCCGCTGGCAGGCCGGTTACGACATCGGCCAGCTGGCAGTGGCCATGTAACATCCCCCTAAAAAGAGACGGGCGCGGCACAGCGTCCGTTTCTTTTTCCCGCCGCAACGGTTGACGGATGCTCCGCCGCAGGCTACAATGGTGCCAGAAGCCATTCAGGAGGTGCTTTATGGATCAGCTTGCGCGTTTTTCCATCAACTGCCACAGCAGCATCCGCTGCGGCGGCGACACGGTGCTGTGGTTCGACCCCTACCGCGTAGCGGCGGAACCCCACGACGGCGATGTCATCTTCGTCACCCACAGCCACAGTGACCACCTGTCCCCCGACGACATCCGCCGCGTCATGAAGCCGGACGCCGTGCTGGTGCTGCCGGAGAGCTGTCGCCAGGCAGCGCTGGATACGGGTTTCGCCGCCCGGCAGCTGATGCCGGTGCGCCCCGGGGCGCGGTACGAGGTACGGGGCGTGACCTTCGAGACGGTGCCTGCCTACAATCTGAACAAAAAGTTCCACCCCCGCGCCAACAACTGGGTGGGCTACGTGGTGACGGTGGACGGTCTGCGGTTCTACGTGGCCGGCGACACCGACGACACGCCGGAGGCCCGGGCTGTCCGGTGCGACGCGGCGTTCCTGCCGGCGGGCGGCACCTACACCATGACGGCCCGGGAGGCGGCGGCGCTGGCCGCATACATCCGCCCGCAAGCTGCCGTCCCCACCCACTACGGCTGCATCGTGGGCAGCCTGTCCGACGGCGACACCTTCGCCGCAGCCCTCCCGCCGGACATCTCCTGTGTCCGGCTGATAAGATAAGGAGCTTCCGTCATGCGATTGATCTCATGGAACGTCAACGGCCTGCGGGCCTGCCTGAATAAGGGCTTTCTGGATTTCTGCACACTGGCCGATGCCGATGTCATCTGCCTGCAGGAGACGAAAATGCGGCCGGAGCAGGCCGATTTCCCGCTGGAGGGCTACTACCGCTTCTGGAACAGCGCTGACAAAGCCGGCTACTCCGGCACCGCCGTGTTCACCCGCCGCCAGCCCTTGTCCGTGACCTACGGCTTCGGGGATGACGTACACCGCCACGAGGGACGGGTCATCACGGCGGAATTCGAGGACTTCTATCTGGTCTGCTGCTACACCCCCAACTCCAAGGACCAGCTGGCCCGTCTGGACTACCGCATGGCCTGGGAGGATGACATCCGCGACTACCTCCTGGAGCTGGACGCCAAAAAGCCGGTGGTGTACTGCGGCGACCTGAACGTGGCCCATCAGGAGATCGACCTGAAGAATCCCAAATCCAACCGGATGAATCCCGGCTTCTCCGACGAGGAGCGCGCCAAGATGACCCGTCTGCTCTCCAGCGGCTTCGTGGACACCTTCCGTGCCCTGTACCCCGACCGCACCGGCGCCTATTCGTGGTGGAGCTACCGCTTCCACGCCCGGGAAAACAACGCCGGATGGCGCATCGACTACTTCATCGTGTCCCAGCGCCTGATGCCTCGCGTCAAAAACGCCGACATCTGGCCGGAGATCACCGGCAGCGACCACTGCCCCGTGGTACTGGAGCTCACCGACGCATAAAAAAGAGACGGCTGCGCCGTCTCTTTTTTTCGTTATTTTTCCTCCCGCGGCAGCACCAGATTCAACAGCACCGCCATCAGCGTGGCAATGACCACCGGCGACTTGCCGAAGATGGTGGTGACGGCCTCGGGGAACTGCTCCAGCGCCGCAGAGGCCTGGGAAATGCCCACGCCCAGCGCCGCAGACAGCCCCACGATGGTGGTGTTCCGCGCCGTGATGCCCTCCGCCGCAATGAGCTTCATGCCAGTCATGGCGATGGTGGAGAACACCGCCACCGTGGCCCCGCCCAGCACGCACTGGGGGATGGTGGTCAGCACGGCGGAGAACTTGGGCACCACGCCCGCCAGCAGCAGGAATCCGCCGGTGAGGGCGAACACCCACCGGTTCACCACCTTGTTGGTGGCCACGATGCCCACGTTCTGGGAATACGTGGCCGTGGGCAGACCGCCCAGCAGCGCCGTCAGGATATTGCTGACGCCGTAGGCCACGATGCCGCCCTGCAATTCGCGGTCCGTGGGCTGGCGATCCATGCCGCCCACCGTGGTGGCCGTCAGGTCGCCGATGGCCTGGATGGAATTGATGGCGAACAGCAGCCCCAGCGCGATACAGCCGGATGGCTCGAACGTGATGCCGAAGGGCAGCAGCTGCGGCAGGGAGAACCATGCCGCCTCGCCGATGCCGGACAGGTCCACCATCCCCGCGATGAACGCCGCTGCGTAACCCGCCAGGATGCCCAGCAGAATGGATGCCAGCCTGCAGATGCCCTTTCCGTGGTTGGTCAGCACCAGCACCACCGTCAGCGTGAACGCCGCGATGGCCCAGTTCTGCCACGAGCCATAGACCAGCGCCTCGGTGAGGCCCCGCTCCTCCACCACGGAGGCGTAGGTATTGCCGGTGCCGCCGGCCATGTAGTTGATGGCCGTGGGGTACAGGGAAAGGCCGATGGTGAACACCACCGTGCCGGTGATGACCGGCGGGAACAGCCTGTGGATGGGCTTGATGAAGATGCCCACCAGCGTGGCGATGACGCCGCCCACGATCATGGCCCCCGCCACCGCGGACAGCCCGCCGTGGCCGGAGACGATGGCCTGCATGCTGGGCAGGTAGGCGAAGCTGACGCCGAAGATCACCGGCAGTCCCGCGCCGAACCGTCCCCCGATGGGAAAAAGCTGCAGCAGCGTGGTGACGGCGGACATCACCAGCGATGCCTGGATGAGGAGCACCCGCTGGCTCTGGGGCAGGCCCGCGGCGTGGGCGATGATGATGGCCGGTGTCACGCACCCCACGACCATGGCCACCAGATGCTGCAGTGCCATGGAGATGGCCATCCCCACCGGCGGGATACCGCGGAATTGGAACAATGCCTGCTGGCTGGACTGGATCTTTCGCATGGTAGGTCCTCCTTCTGCCCGCCGCGCTTCCCGCGGCGCAGAGCGCTCCGAGAGCGCTTATCAAACACAGTATACCACGTCCGCCCCGCCAATCTCAAATATTTTTTGCCATTCTGACGAATTTTTTGATACCTCTGTAAAAAAAGCGGGAGCGTCCCGCCAAAAAAAGGAGCATGCCCCGCATGCTCCTCTTTTTTCTGTTATCCCGCCGCCTGCTGCGGCGCGTCCTGTCCGGCCGGCGCCGTGACGCGCACCGCGCCGATGCGGTGGTTCTCCACCTGCGTGACCTCCACATGCAGGCCGCCGCAGTTGAAGCTGTCACCCTGCTCCGGCACCCGTCCGAACTGCTCCATGACCCAGCCGCTGACGGACACCATCTCCGAGTCGGTCTTGATGTGGAACTGCGCGGCGAAGTCCTCCAGATCCATGCCTGCGTCCACGGCCCAGCTGTCGGGCCCCAGCCGCCGCACCGGTGTCTCCTCCTGCTCGTGCTCGTCCCAGATCTCGCCCACCAGCTCCTCTAAAATATCCTCCATGGTGACGATGCCGCAGGTGCCGCCGTACTCGTCCAGCACCACCGCCACGTGGGTCTTGGCCTGCTGCAGCTTTTTCAGCAGCTGCCGGATGGGCTCGCTCTCCAGTGCAAATACCGGCGGCATCACGATGTCCGCCAACGGCTTCTCTGTCACGCCGCAGCCCACGTAGAAGTCCTTGCGGTGGATGGTGCCCAAGATGTGGTCGATGGACCCCTCATACACCAGCAGGCGGGAGTATTTCGTTCGGGTGAACAGCTCTGCCGCCTCCTCTTTCGCAGCGGTGATGGGCAGCGCCGTCAGATCCACCCGATGGATGAGGATGTCCTCCGCCGTCTGCTCGGAAAAGCCGATGGCGTTTTTCAGCAGCTCGCCCTCGTCGCGGTCGATACTGCCCTCCTGCTGCACCTCGTCCACCAACAGCAGCAGCTCCTCCTGGGACATTTTGCTGTCGCCGTTCAGCCGGAACACGCGGCTCAGCAGCTTCTTCCACAGGGCGAACATCGCGTTCAGCGGCGTCAGCACCCAGATGAGCACCTGCAGAATGGGTGCCGACAGCGCGGCGCATTTCTCCGCGCAGTCCTTGGCGATGCTCTTGGGGGAGATCTCGCCGAAGATCAGCACCACCACCGTCACCACCACGGTGGAGATGGTGGCTCCCGCTTCCCCGTAGTGCCGCACGAACAGCACAGTACCGATGGACGCAGTGGCGATGTTGACGATATTGTTGCCGATAAGGATGGTGGACAGCAGCCGGTCGTACTTCTCCAGCAGGCGGCACGCCAGCGCCGCGTTCCTGCTGCCCTTCTCCGCCATGGCCCGCAGGCGCGTGGTGTTGGCGGAGGAAAAGGCCGTCTCCGTGGCCGAAAAATAGGCGGACAGCGCCAGGCATACCGCCATCATGATGATACAGGTCGTTGTTGACAAGCTATGTAACTCCTTTTCTGTCGTCTCTGTTTTTTACGCCGCAAAAGCGCCCCTACAAGCGCAAAAAAGCACGTCCGCTCCGCAGGACGCGGGGCAGATATGCCGGCAAAAACAGATGGCAGTTCAAGTGGTCATAGGGGTAGTCACCGCCGTCAGTATCCATAGATGTGCAATACCTCCTTTTTTGTAAAGATGTTTTATTATAGCATATCCCCCGCCGCCCGCCAAGTTAAGGCTCCGTAAAGAATGTGAAGGGGCGCTTCCCGCCGGAAGCGCCCCGCAGGCTCTCTCACGCCAGTATCCCGCACAGCAGAAACCCCGCCGCAGCCACCGCCGCCGCACCTGCGGCATAGGGCAGCGTGGCCTTGATGATGGTAATGTTGGACACGCCGGTGCCCGCTGTGGTCATAAACACTGCGTCGGCGTAGAAGCAGGTGCTGTATCCCAGACCGATACCGCTCATGACGGCGGCGATGATGACGGGCGCCGTCACGCCCATGGACAGGGCCAGCGGCACGAACACGGGGATGGCGATGGTCATCACCACCCAGCAGCCGCCTACGGCAAATACCGTGGCCCCCACCAGCAGAAACGCCAGCGGCGGCACGGCGTTCCACGCTGAGGACGCGCGGCTCTCGTCCACGTCGGCGACGTCCACCAGCTTCTCCGCCTTCTCGTCCCGCTCAAACGCGGGGCCGCCGCTCCCCACCCGCCGGTAGGCACGCTTCAGCACTCCCGCCTTGGGGAACGCCCCCACCGCCAGCAGCAGGTCGCGGAAGCCCATGAGGGCGCCGGACTCCTGAAACAGGGTGATCATGCCTCCGAAGCCGATGGTGATGCACAGCACGAACTGGTACGACGAGTTGGACAGCGCACCGTACAGCGCGTCGATGGCGCCGGTGAGAAAGTGCTGCCGGTGCAGCAGCACCATGGCCAGCAGCGTGGCCAATATCATGGCGTCCGCCATTTTGCGGGTCTTGAGGGCATAAACGATCAGGAACACAAGGGGTGCAAAGGCCATGATGATCTCCGCCATGGTGCGTTCTCCTTACTTGGAAAGTTATCCGTAGTATAGCACACTCCTCCCCCCCTTGACAAGCGCGTTTCCGCCTTGACAGCCCCCGCCGCCGTGCGCTATGATACAGTGGAAAGAAGGTGACGCATCATGGTGGACGGCAACATCATACTGTCCGTGGCCAAGGCCATGGAGCTGCTACAGGCCCTGAGCCGGGCGGAAAAGCCCCTGACCCTGACGGAGCTGACGGAGTGCTCCGGCTACCCCAAGAGCACGGTGTTCGGCCTGCTGACCACCATGCGGGCCTATGATGTCATCACCCAGACGCCGGAGGGCAAGTACGCCCTGGGCCTGCGCCTGTTTGAGTACGGCCGCCAGGTGGAGCGCAAGTGGGACATCTCCCGCGTGGCCCGCCCCTACATGGAGCATCTGTCCCAGCGCACCGGCGCATCGGTGATGCTCTCCATCTGCGAGGGCGGCAGCGTCATCACCCTGGACCAGGTGGAAGCCCGGGACAAGCTGCGCATCGTGTCGGACGCCGGCGCCCGCCTGCCCATCTACTGTACGTCCCAGGGCAAGGTCTTTCTGGCCCATATGCCCCGCGCCCAGGCAGAGAAGCTGCTGCGCCGCCAGAGCATGACTCAGTTCACCCCTCACACCATCACGGACGTATCCGCCCTGCTGCAGGAGGTGGACGCCTGCCGCACCAACGGCTTCGCCATCGAAAACGGCGAGTACAAGATCGGCCTGCGGTCCATCTCCGCGCCGGTCTACACGGTGGACCGCACCGTGCGCTACACCGTGGGCGTTATCGGCATGTTCCGCAGCACCCATTCCGACGAGTTCCGCAGCGCAGTGGAGCAGGTCTGCGCCACCGCCGCCACGATCTCCGCCGCCCTGGGCTACCGCGAAGCCTGACACCAATATCAGATACCCCCTCCGGCATGCGCCGAAGGGGCTGTCTTTGTTCTTATGTACGTCACACGCGGCAGCACATACACTTGTCCGCCTCCCCTCTTTCCCACGGTGAGGAGCTCCCGCTTCTCCCGTATGTTCACCGCCGGCAGCCGCTCCACCGCTCCTTTGTTTGGTATGATCGGAATTTCGAGTGGGGTGAAAAAGACATCTCCCGCCGGTTGCCTGCCGCGCCGCGATGTGGTACAATATCCCCCGTCATCGATACCATCAGTTAACAAGGGCAAACACGCCTGTCACCGCGCCTTTTCGGCGCTTTTTTCCCTTTTCGCCTTGGCTTGCGCCAGCAAGCCTGCGTCTCAAAAACCAAAAATCACTCGAAAAACCATCGCTGACAGGTGCGAAGCAGCTTGGCCGGAGCAGAAATGTGTCCAGACAAGAAAAGGCCCGCAGGGAATACTGGCGTATTGCCAAGGGGCTTGACGCTGTATGGGCGCATTTCGGCCCGTCAAAACCGCGTTTGCCCTTGTCAACTGATGGTAAGGAGGCATCTATGAATCAGAAAGAGCTCAACGAGATACGCCGGCGCTTCAAGCTGGATAAAAATTCCATCAGCCGTATCTACGGCTGCTATGTCAACAGCAGCCGCGAGATCATCGCCTATATCGACGAATCCATGGGACTCATGTCCCAGGAGGAGCAGGAGATGTACCTGGGGCTGCTGAAAAAGGCCCTGTCCGGCGGGCTGGGCCGAAACCTCATCAACATCGAATTTTCCACGGCGCAGGTGGCCGGCAGCGACGAGCACCGCCTGCTTCAGGCCGTGCGGCAGAGCAGCGCGCAGGATAAGGACGCCCGGGAGGCCCTGTACCGCCGCATCATCGACGCCATGGACATGGGTGAGACCAACTATCTCATCCTACTGGCTGCCGACACCTACGATGTGCCCTATAAGGGCCGCGACGACGAGACGTTTTCCGACGGCTCCGACACGGTGTTCCAGTACTTTCTGTGCAGCATCTGCCCTGTAAAAGCCCCGACGCTGGAGCTGAAATACAACAATGAGAACAGCGGCTTCCACAGCGCGTCCACCGGTCACATCGCGCTGCCGCCGGAGCTGGGATTCCTGTTCCCCGCCTTTGATGACCGCGCCGCCAACATCTACAACGCCTTGTTTTACAGCAAAAACGCCGCTGAGATCCATCAGGAGGTCATCGACGCGGTATTCCGCGTGACGCCGCCGCTATCCGCCGAGGAGCAGAAAAATGCCTTCGGTACGGCGCTGGGCGACACGCTGCAGCAGGATTGCAGCTACGATGTGGTGCAGTCCGTCCACGAGCAGCTGCGCCAGCGCATCGTGGAGCACAAGGAGAGCCGCGACCCCCAGCCCCTGACGCTGACGCTCCACGAGGTGGGTGACATGCTGGCGGGCAGCGGCGCTACCGTCCGGCAGGCCGAGGCCTTTCAGGAGGAGTGCCGCCGCCAGTACGGCGACGACGCGGCGCTGGACGCCAAAAACCTGATGGAAAGCGGCAAGTTTCAGATCACTACGCCGGAGGTGAAGATCTCCGTGTCGCCGGAGTACAGCGCCATGATCGAGGCACGGGTCATCGATGGGCGGAAATACATCCTCATCCCCGCCGACGAGGGTGTGGAGGTCAACGGCATCGCCGTGAATATCCCCAATCCCCAGAACAGGGAAAGCTGCTGAAAAAGCGCAAAAAACAGGGCAGTTCTGCGAACTGCCCTGTTTTTATATCCAGAAAAGTACGGCTGTTTGGCGACTTTGGCACTATGACAGTACGGCAGCCGGCCCGCATCAGGTATCGCTGTCCGGCGGCAGCGTCTCATCGGTGATCCGGCCCTTGCAGACGATGTTGGTGGGGCCGGTGAGGTACAGGTCGGCAACGCAGCCCGCGGCGTCGCGCTCCACGTCGATGACGAGCCGCCCGCCGGTCATGTCCACCTGTACGTTTTTGCCGGACACCTTGCCCAGCAGCGTCAGCACCGTCACCACGGAGCCGGTGCCGGTGCCGCAGGCGTAGGTGAAGTCCTCCACGCCCCGCTCGTAGGTACGCTCGTACACGTGGTCTGGGCCGATGAGCTCGTAAAAGTTGACGTTGGCGCCCTTGGGAAAGTCCTTGTAGTACCGGAGCTGACGGCCCAGATGGAACAGCGCCGCCTGATCGCAGCCCCGCAAGCCCGCCATGGGCACCGCCGCATGGGGGATGCCCGGGTCGCCCAGCTCCAGATAGGCATAGTCGTAGGTGCGGCCATCCACCTCCGCCCTGCCGTTCAGGCGGATATGGCAGGGGTCGTTGAGCCGCACCCGATACTGCCGCTGATCCATGCGCCAGCCGGTGACAAGGCCCGCGGTGGTCTCCACCCGCTGCACATCGCCGGCCAGGCCGTTTTCGTAGCCGTAGCGGCAGATGCAGCGGGCGCCGTTGCCGCACATCTCCCCCATGGAGCCGTCGGAGTTGAAGAACAGCATCCGATAATCGCCGCCGCAGGCAGGCGGCTTCACCACCATGAGGCCGTCGGCCCCGATGGACAGATGCCGCTGGCACAGGGTGCGGGCCAGCTCCGGCCAGCGGTGGTCCGGCACGGCGTTCCGCCGGTCATCCACCACGATAAAGTCGTTGCCCGCGCCGTTCATCTTCCAGAATTCCATGGCGTTGCTCCTCTCCGCGTCCGGCCACGCCGCGACGCCTTTATGCGCAGTATACCACAGGGCGCGGTGGAACGCACCTGTTTTTCACAAAAAATATCCCACGGCGGGGCGTGGGATATTTTTTGTGAAAAACAGTCCCTCCGGCACAGGGCCGGAGGGACTGCGATGTACGGTTGGGGACGAATCAGCCCCACAGGGTAGTGAGCATGGGGATGACCTGCTTCTTGCGGGACATGACGCCGGGCAGGAACACCGTGTTGTCCTTGGGCTCCACGCCGAAGGCGTTGCGGATGGTATCGTCGCTGCCGATATACAGCAGCTGGCTGCCCTCCTGCAGCACGTCGGTGAGCATCAAAATCACCATGTCGTAGCTGTGGGTACGGCAGACCTTGCGCATGGCATCCAACAGCTCCTCCTTGCGCTCCATCAGCTTCTGGGAGTCAATACAGGTGATCTGCCCCACGCCCAGCACCTGCTCGGAGATGTGGAACTCCTTAAAGTCGCTGCGCAGCAGCTCCTCGGCGGACTTGCTGTCGTTGCTGCCGCTGAACAGCTCGCGGCCCAGATCCTTCAGAGACACCTTGGCGATGCGGGCCAGGCGCTCGGCCATGGCGATGTCGCGCTTGGTGCAGGTGGGGGACTTGAACATGACCGTGTCGGACAGGATGGCCGAGGCCATCAGGCCCGCCATGTGGGGCGAGGGCGTGACGCCGTGCTCCTGATACATGGAGGTGATGATGGTGTTGGTGC
>ERZ827423.110-NODE-110-length-108187-cov-54.335895_pt1 | contig 108187 bp, 97 predicted proteins | sample MGYA00519775_ERZ827423 | MGnify/ENA primary metagenome ERZ827423 (study PRJEB31778, sample SAMEA3449296) | human gut metagenome | biome: human gut; feature: human-associated habitat; material: faeces | place: United Kingdom | collected 2010/2012 ... | reverse complement strand
GGACGAGCTGCTGGCGCTGGCGCAGGGCGCTCTCCGCGTGCTCAAGGGCGAGGAGCCGGCACTGGAGTACCGCCGTCCCCGTCCCGACGACAACAACTGATCTATCCGCAGCTAAAAAGGCCGTCCGGCATACGCCGGACGGTTTTTTTTTACTATGCTGACGCTTACTGCTCCTGCGCGGGCTTCCCACACCGGGGGCAAACGCCGTTTTCCAGTCTGCTGCCGCACTCCCGGCAGAACTGGGCGGGCCGGGCAGGCTCCCCCCAAACGGGCTGAGGCTGAACCGGGGGTTGAGGCTGAACCGGAGGCTGGGGCTGCGGCTCCTTGCGCTGGATAGCCTTTTTCAGCTCCTCCACATCGGGGGCGGCAAACACATCCCCGCCGGCGCTGCCGGTCTCGTCCGCCAGTTTGCGGTTGATGGAGATGACATTCTTCACCAGCAGGATGGCCATCATCATCAGCTCATAGCTGAGGCGAACGGCGATGGGTCCCACGATGATGCACAGCAGGCCGGTACCGCCCATCCATCTGCTTGCGCCGGTCCAGTAATCCCTCTGGACATTGAACAGCTGGAGCACGCCGTAGAGAACGATGAAGGCGGTGGAGAAGATGTACAGCGCTTGCAGGATCTTTTCCACCACGAGGAACTTGAAGGCGCATAAGTCATGCAGGAATTTGCCGAAGGCGTTCAGCTTCTCCCGGCGCTTTTCCGGCACAATGAAGATAAATGCCAATACGGTTGCGGCAATGGCGAGAACCACCGCGATGATCAGAAAAATCAGTTGCTTCATGGGACTCTCTCCTTTTCTATGTGTTCATTTTATGCGTGCGTATTTTCATGATAACAATAGCTTCCACTGTTGTCAACACAAGAAAAAGGCCGTCCGGCATACGCCGGACGGCCTCTTTTTTACGTTCAGCTGTTGATAACGTAGCTGCCGGACGCCGGCGCCTCCGCAGCCGCTGCCACCAGCCGCGTCTCCGCGTCGTAGCCCTTGGGCAGCTGCCGCTGCACCGCTGCCGCGTCCTCTCCGGACGGGAGATAGATGCGGTCGAACAGCTCCGCCAGCTGGGTCGCCGTCAGGGCGTTGTCCCCGCTGCCGCGCAGCGTCACCGACAGGGCCACGCCCTCCGGCAGACTGCTGCGCAGGCTCTTGGCGAAGTCGGTGAGGATCTGCACATGGTCGCTGCCGCCGTTGGCGATAGCCTCCAGATCTCCCTCCGCCGGATAGCAGAACCAGTCCAGCAGGATCTCGTCGAACCCCAGCTCCGCGCACTCGGTGCTCAGCGCCGTGATGTAGCTCAGCACTGCGGGATTGGTAGGATCCAGCCACGCGCCGCCGTTGGCATCGTACCACAAACTGTCGTCCTCCCGCACCAGCGCCGTCTCCGGCAGTCCCTGCGCGTAGGCGCTGTCGCTGAAGCAGCAGATACGCGCCACCGTGTACCGGTCGCTGGCCAGCAGCTGCTTCAGGCAGTCCAGCGGGCGTCCCTGCTCCACGATGACGTTCTGCGGCACCGACACCTGCGTGCCGTAGGTAATGCCGCCGTTCTCGCGCTTCACCGCCAACACCATGTCCTCCGGTGCCAGGGTGCTCATGATGTAGTCCGCGCCCCACCACAGGCAGTCGTCGGGCAGGCGTGTGGCGTGGAGCGCCGTTACCGGCGTCAGCGTGCTCTCTGGTTCCAGACGGTCGATGTCCACATCCTCCACCGGCGTCTTATCCGGCGTGGGTGTGCCGTCATGCCGTCCCCAGGGCAGCTCCAGATGGACCTGTCCCGCCTCATCGTAGACCAGATAGTTCTGCACCGCCAGATATCCCACTGCGCCCAGCAGGATCAGCACCAATACCACGATCAGCACGATGCGGCCGGTGGAAACGCGGCCCCGATAACTGTTGTACCCCCTTGTCGCCATAGGCGTACCCTCCCTTAGGGCTGGATGCTGTCCACCAGCGCCACGCGGCGGGCGTGGCGGCCGCCCTCAAACTCTGTGGACAGGAAGATCTCCACCATGCGCTTGGCCAGATTCGGCCCCGTGATACCGGCGCCCAGCGCCAGCACATTGGCATCGTTGTGGCGGCGGGTCATCTCCGCCTGCAAACAGTCGGTGCACAGAGCGCAGCGAACGCCGCCCACCTTGTTGGCGGCCATGGACACGCCGATGCCGGTGGTGCAGATGACAATGCCCTTGCTGCACTCCCCGGCGGCCACGGCCCGGGCCACCTTCTCGGCGTAAACGGGATAGTCCACGCTCTCCGTGGAGAAGCAGCCCACATCCTCAAAGTCGATGTCGTGCTCCTCCAGCCAGATGAGAATGTCCTGTTTCAGCAGATAGCCGCCGTGGTCGCAGCCGATGGCAATTTTCATGGTCGTGTTCTCCTTTTTCTTTTATAGGGGTCGGAAAATGGGTTTCCCACCCTCAAATGTGCAGAAATACCGGAAGCCGCAGTCCCGCAGCAGCTGCTGCCGCTCAAGGATGGCGCAGCCCACCATGTCGCGGGAGTGCGCATCGGAGCCCAGGGTGATGACCTCGCCGCCCATCTCCCGGTACAGCCGGAGGATGTCTCCGGCCGGCAGCGGCGTGTTGCCGCGGTTGGTGTTGCACTCGATGCCCAGCCCCTTGGGGATGATGGTGCGGAAGATGTCCTCCACCTGCGCCATATGGGACTGGAACGTCATGTGCTCACCCAGATTCTCGTTTATGTACCGCAGCGGCAGCGTCAGGTGGCCCAGCACGCTGCACCGCCCCCACTTCGCCAACTCCAGCACATCCTCCAGATAACTGTCGATAAGCTCATGATAATACGTTTCGGGACTTTTTTCAACGTAGTAAAGGTCAAAATATCCGAATTTTTTTCCCGCCATGTGGACGGACCCGATGACGAAATCCAGCTTGGGCGCGTGATCCAGCAGGTGCTCCGCCCGATCGAAGGCCATGGGTGCCTCGCCCAGCTCCGCGCCCAGCCGGATGGTGAGCCGGTCGCCGTACAGCCGCCGCGCCTCCGCCAGCTCCGTCTGGGCCTTGTCCCAGTCGAAGTCCCAGCGGGGCTGGCGGCTGCCCCAGCAGATGGTGTCCGCATGGTCGGTGATGCAGATCTCGTCCAGCCCGCGGGCCACGGCGGCCTCCGCCATGCGGGCGATGGTTTCCCGCCCGTCGGGGGAGCAGTCGGAATGGGTGTGATAATCAGCCAGATACATACGGCACCTTATTTCTTTCTCAGGAAGTCCAGAAAGCTCTTGCGCTTTTCATAGTTCTTCTCGCCCAGCGTCTCGCTGAATTTCTTCAGCGCCTCCTTCTGCTCGCGGTTCAGGCCGCGGGGCGTCTCGATGACCACGGTGACGTACTGATCGCCCCGGCCCCGTCCGTTGAGCACGGGGATGCCCTTGCCCCGCAGCCGGAACACAGCGCCGGTCTGGGTGCCCTCGGGGATGCTGTACTCCACGGAGTCTTCGATGGTGGGGATCTTCAGCTTCGCACCCAGCACCGCCTGGCTGAACGTGATGGGCGCCTCGCAGAACACGTCGTAGCCCTCGCGGCGGAACAGCTCATGGGGCCGCACCATCACGGTGATCAGCAGATCGCCGGCAGGCCCGCCGTTCTTACCGGCGTTGCCCTGCCCACGCAGGGAGATGGTCTGGCCGTGGTCGATACCGGCGGGGATGGTGACCTTGATGGTCTTGCGTTTGCGCACCGCACCGCTGCCGCCGCAGTCGGCGCAGGGCTGGTGGATGATCTTGCCGGTGCCGTGGCAGCGCTGGCAGGGTCTGCTGCTGGCGAACACGCCCATGGGCGTGCGCTGCTGCACCTGCACCATGCCGCTGCCGTGACAGTCGGGGCAGATCTCCGGCGTGGTGCCCGGGGCGCAGCCGTTGCCCTTGCAGGTGGGGCATTGCTCGCTGCGCTCGATAGTGACATCCTTCTCACAGCCGTGGGCCGCCTCCAGGAACGTCACGGACACGCTGGCGCGGATGCTCTCACCCCGTTGGGGGCCGTTGCGGCGGGTCTGCCCGCCGCCAAAGCCGCCGCCGAAAAAGCTGCCGAAGATGTCGCCCAGATCGCCGAAGTCGAAGCCGCCCGCGCCGCCGTATGCGCCGCCTGCGCCCGCCCCGTAGCTGGGGTCAACGCCCGCGAAGCCGAACTGGTCGTACCGCGCCTTCTTCTCCGGATCAGACAGCACCTCGTTGGCCTCGTTGACCTCCTTGAACTTCTCCTCGGCCTCCTTGTCGCCGGGGTTCATGTCAGGGTGGTACTTGCGGGCCAGCTTCTTATATGCTTTTTTGATCTCGTCCTCGGAAGCGCCCTTGCTGACGCCCAGGACTTCATAGTAATCGCGTTTATTTTCTGCCATCGTCGTTCTCTCCGATAATACCACAAGAAGGGACAGGCTGCCCTGTCCCTCTCGTGGGATATGTGTTACTTGTTCTGGTCGTCGTCATCGACTACCTTGTAGTCGGCGTCGTAGTACTGCTGACCGCCCGCATTGGGGTCGCCCTGGGGCTGACCGCCCATGTTGGGATCGCCCTGGGGCGCCGCCTGCTGGTACAGCTTCTCGCTCATCTTATAGAACAGCTGGGTCAGCTCCTCGGTAGCGGCCTTGATGGCGTCGGTGTCCTCGCCCTTCAGAGTCTCCTTCAGCTTATCCAGACCGGCCTGCACGGGAGCCTTCTCGCTCTCGGGCACCTTGTCGCCCACCTCGCTCAGGGTCTTCTCAGCCTGATAGACCAGCTGATCGGCCTGGTTGCGGATCTCCACCTTCTCCTTGATCTTGGCATCCTCGGCGGCATACTGCTCGGCCTCCTTGACGGCCTTCTCAATGTCATCCTTGTTCATGTTGGAGGAGGAAGTGATGGTGATGTGCTGGGCGTTGCCGGTGCCCAGATCCTTGGCGGACACGTTGACGATGCCGTTGGCGTCGATATCGAAGGTCACCTCGATCTGAGGTACGCCGCGGCGTGCCGGAGCGATGCCGTCCAGATGGAAGCGACCCAGGCTCTTGTTGGCAGCGGCCATCTCACGCTCGCCCTGCAGCACGTTGACCTCCACGGAGGTCTGGTTGTCGGCGGCGGTGGAGAAGATCTGGCTCTTCTTGACGGGGATGGTGGTGTTGCGCTCGATCAGACGGGTGCAGACACCGCCCATGGTCTCAATGCCCAGAGACAGGGGGGTGACATCCAGCAGCAGCAGACCCTTGACGTCGCCGGTCAGCACACCGGCCTGCAGAGCCGCGCCCATGGCCACGCATTCATCGGGGTTGATGCCCTTGAAGGGCTCGCTGCCTGTGAAGCTCTTCACGGCCTCCACCACGGCGGGGATACGGCTGGAGCCGCCCACCATCAGCACCTTGGCGAGGTCAGAGGGCTTCAGACCGGCATCAGACATGGCCTGACGCACGGGACCCATGGTAGCGTCCACCAGATGGCCGGTGAGCTCGTTGAACTTGGCGCGGGTCAGCGTCACGTCCAGATGCTTGGGGCCGGTGGCGTCGGCGGTGATATAGGGCAGGTTGATGTTGCTGGTGGTGACGCCGGACAGCTCGATCTTGGCCTTCTCAGCGGCCTCCTTCAGACGCTGCATGGCCACCTTGTCGCCGCTGAGGTCGATGCCATCGGTGCGCTTGAACTCGCTGACCAGATACTTCATGATGCACTGGTCGAAGTCGTCGCCGCCCAGACGGTTGTTGCCGGCGGTGGCCAGCACCTCGATGACGCCGTCGTCGATCTCCAGAATGGACACATCGAAGGTGCCGCCGCCCAGATCGTACACCATGATCTTCTGGGCCTGCTCCTTGTCCACGCCATAGGCCAGCGCGGCGGCGGTAGGCTCGTTGATGATACGCTTTACGTCCAGACCGGCGATCTTGCCGGCGTCCTTGGTGGCCTGACGCTGGGAGTCGGTGAAGTAGGCGGGGACGGTGATGACAGCCTCAGTGACGGTGCTGCCCAGATACGCCTCTGCGTCAGCCTTCAGCTTCTGCAGGATCATGGCGCTGATCTCCTGGGGAGTGTAGCTCTTGCCGTCGATCGAGACGCGGTGGTCGGTGCCCATCTCGCGCTTGATGGAGGAAATGGTGCGGTCGGGGTTGGTGATGGCCTGACGCTTTGCCACCTGACCCACCATACGCTCGCCGGTCTTGCTGAACGCCACCACGGACGGGGTGGTGCGGTTGCCCTCCGCATTGGGGATAACGACTGCCTCGCCGCCTTCCATCACGGCTACGCAGGAATTGGTCGTACCGAGGTCGATACCGATAACTTTAGACATAATGATTGCCTCCTGAATTTATCTTAATTTCATTTATTTACGGGTTTAAGAGATCAATAGGGCCGGTCGGGCATGATGATCGCCGCGATGATATACGCCAGCAGACCGCTGCCGCCCAGCAGGCTGAACAGCACCCAGCCCAGACGCACCAGCGTGGAGTCGATGTTGAAATACTCGGCGATGCCGCCGCAGACGCCGGCCAGCTTCTTGTCCGTACTGCTCTTATACAGCTTCTTTTCGTTCATGGAAATACTCCTTTCAGTTTGCCACCTTCACCATGGCGAAGCGCAGCACCTTATCTCCGATCATGAAGCCCTTCTGGAACACCTCCACGATGGTGTTCTCTCCGGCGCTCTCGTCCTCCGTGTGCATCACGGCGTTGTGCTTTTCCGGATCGAAGGGCTGCCCCAGCGCGGGGATCTCGGTAACGCCCATCTGGCCCAGCACGTCGATGAACTGCTTGCAGATCATCTCCAGCCCCTGCCGGTGGCCGTCACCCTCCTCAAACTGCTGCACGCCCCGCTCCAGATTGTCCAGCACCGCCAAAAACGGCTTGATGGTGTCGGCTTTGGCCGTACCGTACACGTTTTCCTTTTCGCGGGTGGTGCGCTTGCGATAGTTGTCGTATTCCGCCGCCAGACGGAGGTACTTGTCGTTGGCATCGGCCAGCACCTTGGCCAGCTGCTCCATCTGCTCCATCTGGGACTTGGTGACGGTGAACGTCTCCTCCTGCACCGCCTCCTCGGCGGGCGCCGCAGTCTGTTCCGCCGTCTCCTGCGCCGCCGTTTCTTCGGCGGACGCCTTCTTTTTCTGCTTATCCTTTTCGCTCATTGTATATCCTCCGGTAGCTGTTTTTTACCAAACATGCGGCTCAGGCTCTCTGCAAAGTAGCTCAGCCGCGCCGCCACAGCGGCGTAATCCATGCGGGTGGGGCCCACAACGCCCACCAGACCCCGCATGTTGTCCCCGATATCGTAGCTGGCGATGACCACGCTGCTTTCCTTCAGGGCGTCGTTGACGTTTTCCGGCCCGATAAGGATCTGCATGGGCGCATCGCTCTGGGGCACCGGCAGGTCCTCCTTATTGTCCACCATGAAGCTCATGAGATCGTGAGCCTTGTCGATGTCCCGAAATTCCGGAAACTTCAGAAGCTGGCTGGCGCCGTTGGTAAACACCTGCTGGTGCTGGGTCTCCTCCAACAGCGTGCAGGCATATTCCGTCACGCGGTTGAGAAGCAGGAACCACTGGCCCGACACCTGATCCGACAGGCTCATCAGCGTGGCATTCATCTGTTCCGGCGCCGCCCCCACAAAGTGGGTGTTCAGCAGGTGGCTCAGCTGCGGCAGCGTCTCGGCGTCCACCGGCAGGTCCAGCTGCATCAGCTGGCTCTTGACGCGGTTGTCCGACAGCATCACCACGGCGATAAAGCTGCTCTCGCTGACGGAGATGAGCTCGAACCGCTGCACGGTGGCGACCGTCCGGTGATCGGCCACGGCGTAGGTGGGGTAGCCCACAAAGCTGGATACCATCTGTCCGGCCTGGCTGATGACCTGATCCACCTGCTTCATCTGGCCGGACAGGGCATCGTTGATCTTGGCCGTCTCCTCCGGAGACAGAGCCTTGCGCTCCATCAGCTCGTTGACGTACAGCCGGTAGCCCTTGGCCGACGGCACACGTCCCGCAGAGGTGTGGGGCTGCTCCAGATAGCCCATCTCCACCAGATCCGCCAGCTCGTTGCGGATGGTGGCGGAGCTGATCTTGCCGGGCATCTGTTCCACGATGGCCTTGGAGCCCACCGGCTCGGCGGTGTTGATGTAGCTTTCTACCACAATCTTCAATATTTGCTTTTTGCGGTCTGTCAATTCCATAGCTTTCTCCGTTTAGCACTCATGCTTTTCGAGTGCTAAACGCAGTTTACCACCCTCCCCAGATAATGTCAATAGGGGCTATTTTAATTATTTGTAAACACGGCGCGGGAAAAAGCGCCCCGCCGGAAGGCGGAGCGCTTCTGATTGCACGGTTTATTTTACGGACTCCTCCGCCGGCTTGCCGCGGATGAACTCCTGCACCAGCGAGTATACGATGGAGCACACCGGCACGCCCAGCAGCATGCCCAGCACACCGAAGGCCCCGCCGCCCAAGGTGACGGCGGCCAGTACCCACAGTCCGGGCAGTCCCACAGACTTGCCCACCACCTTGGGATAGATGAGGTTGCCCTCCACCTGCTGCAGGATCAGCAGGAAGATCAGGAACGTCAGGGCCTTGATGGGGCTCTGGAACACGATGAGGAACGCGCCGGTGGCTGCGCCGATCCACGCGCCGAAGATGGGGATCAGCGACAGTGTCGCGATGATGACCGACACCGGCAGGGCGTAGGGTAGCCGCAGGATCAGCATGCCCAGGCAGCATAGGGTGCCCAGAATGAATGCCTCCGTCACCTGACCGGTGACAAAGCTGGAAAAGGCGTTGTTGCTCAGGCTCAGCAGCCGCAGCAGCCGGTCTGCCGCCTTCTGAGGCAGACTGCGCCGCAGCAGCCGCCTGGACTGGGCGAGGAGCGTCTCCTTCTGGGCCAGCAGGTACAGGGAGAACACCAGCGCCAGCAGGAAGTTCACCAGCGCCCCCACGATGGAGGCGGTGATGTTCATCGTGGTGTTCACCACGCTGTCGCCCTTCTCCTGCAAAAAGCCGGTGATGGTATTCTTCACGCTGTCCGCGTCCAGCGACAGCTCCGGCAGGGTCACGCCGTGCTCCGCCCCGAAGGCGCTGAGGTTCTCCCACCATGCCTGGATCTGGGCCACGTAGGTGGGGATGTTGGCCACCAGTGCAGAGCCCGCCTCCTCCAGCCGGGGAATAAGGATGAAGAAGATGGCGAAGATGATGCCGATGAACAGCACTATGGTCAGCGTCAGGCAGACGGGCCGCTTCAGCTTCCGGCTCCACCGGCTGTCCCATTTGGCCAGCGCACGGTCCCACAGCCGCTCCAGCGCCGCCATCATCAGGTTCAGCACAAAGGCGATGCAGATGCCCATCAGCAGCGGCGACAGCAGATCCAGCAGGTTTCCCAGCACCTTTGTTACTGCCGAGATGTTGTAAAGTCCCCAGAACAGCAGCACCGCAAAGGCGATGAGCAGCATGATGCGCTGCATGGTTTTTTTGTTGAGTTCCAAGTGTACTCCGCCCTTTCTGACCGTATTTTCCCCATTCTACCATGTTTGCCGCCGGCAGTCTATTAAGATTCTGTATACTTTTTCTCTGCTTGTGTCTTTCCGCGGCGGATGGTATAATCAGAGAAATGACAAAAGGAGGTATGCGCATGACTGTAACCGAAGCATTGGAAAAGCTGAAAACCTATGAACAGACCAGCTTTGCACTGGGCCACGCCATGGGCCTTTTGTACTACGACGGCGTCACCGTGGCGCCCAAGGGCGCTGCCGCCGTCCGGGGCGACACATCGGCGGAGCTGAGCCGTATCGACTATCAGCTCACCACTGCACCGGAGACGGTGGAGATGCTGGAGACCCTGATGGCTGCGCGGGAGGAGCTGGACGCCGTCACCCGCCGCAAGGTGGAGGAGTACTGGCGCAGCTACGACCGTACCCGCCGCATCCCGGAGGAGGAGTTCGTGGCCTATCAGCGTCTGTCGATCAAGGCTGACGATGTGTGGCAGACCGCCAAAGAGACCAATGATTTTGCCCTGTTCGAGCCGTATCTGCAGGAGATGTTCGACACCCTGAAGCGCTTCGCCCTGTACTGGGAGCCGGACAAGGCTCCCTACGAGACGATGCTGGACAACTATGAGCGGGGCCTGACCATTGCCGCCTGCGACGAATTTTTCGCCGCTCTGCGGCAAAAGCTGGTGCCCCTGATCCAGCGCGTCACCGCCCACGCCGACCGGGTGGATGACGCACCGCTCCACGCCGATTTCCCCATCCCCATCCAGCGGGAGTTCTCCGACTTCGTCATGGATGTCATGGGCATCGACAGGAGCCACTGTACCATCGGCGAGACGGAGCACCCCTTCACCATCAACTTCTCCCGGGACGACGTGCGCATCACCACCCACTACCACGCCGACATGGTGGCCTCCTCCCTGTTCTCCGTGATCCACGAGGGCGGCCACGCCCTGTACGAGCTGCACACCGGCAGGGAGCTGGCCCGCAGCAATCTGGGTACCGGCGTCTCCATGGGCATCCACGAGAGCCAGTCCCGCTTCTACGAGAACATCATCGGCCGAAGCCGCGCCTTCTGCTCCATCATCTATCCGTGGCTGAAGGAGCACTTCGCCCCACGTCTGGACCATGTGACGGAGGACGACTTCTACCGCATGATCAACAAGTCCGAGCCCTCCCTCATCCGCACCGAGGCCGACGAGCTGACCTATTGCCTGCACATCATGGTGCGCTACGAGCTGGAAAAGCGCATGTTCGACGGCTCCCTCACCGCCCACGATCTGCCCGCCGAATGGAATCGCCTCTATAAGGAATATCTGGGCATTGATGTGCCCGATGACCGGCAGGGCGTGCTGCAGGACTCCCACTGGGCCAACGGCAACATCGGCTACTTCCCCTCCTACGCCATCGGCTCGGCCTACGGCGCCCAGTACCTCCAGGAGATGTCCAAGGATCTGGACGTGGACGCCGTGGTGCGCTCCGGCGACCTGACCCCCATCAACAACTGGCTGGAGGACAGGATCTGGAAGCATGGCTGCATGAAGGACCCCGTGGCCCTGTTCGAATCGGTCTGCGGCAAGTTCGACCCCGACTGCTACGTGGCCTATCTGGAGAAGAAGTTCACCGAGGTCTACGGCCTGTCATAAGAAAAAAGGGAACGCGCACATCGTGCGCGTTCCCTTTTGTCCTTTATACGGCGGCTCCGGCGGGGGCATTCTCCGTCTCCGCCTCTGCGGCGGCAGGGATCAGCTCCTTGATGAAGCACCGGCGGCGCTTGTGCTGCTCCGTTTGGAAGTCCTTCCACTGGGACTGCACCTTGCCGTTCATCTCCAGCATGGGGCCGGTCTCCGCCTGCTTGATGCCCATCTTCAGGCAGCCCTTCATGGTCTTGCTGAGGATGATAGCGTTGACGCCACGGGACTGGTAGTCCGGATGCACGGCGATGAGCAGCAGGTCTATGGTATCGTTCTTCCGGAAGGATTTCAGCACGTCCACCCAGCCGGTGGGGAACAGCCGTCCCCTGTGCTTCTGCATGGCGGTGGCCAGACTGGGTGCGCCTACGCCGAAGGCGACCATCTGGTCGTTCTTATCCATGACGAAACAGGTGGTGTGGGGGTTGATCAGCGGCGCGAATTTGGAAGCATACTTTTTGATCTGTTCATCCGTCAGATCCACCGTGCCGTACAGCGGGGCATAGGCCACGTTCACCAGGTCGAAAAACGGCTTCAGCAGCGGCAGATACGCCAGCCGGCTCTTGGGCTCCACGATGTGCAGATGGTTGCGCTTGAGCACGAAGTCCGACAGCTTCTCCCACCGCTGGATGGTTTTCTCGTCGGTGGGCACGGTGATGAGCTCCTCGATCCAGTCCACGTCCTTCACGTAGCCCAGCGCCGCCATGTGGTCGATGTAGTAGGGGTGATTATAGTATGTAAAGAAGCAGCTGCGGCGGTCGAAGCCCTCCACCAGCATGCCCTCACGGTCCATGTCGGTGAAGCCCAGCGGCCCATGCACCGCGGTGCAGCCCAGCTCCCGTGCCCAGTCCTCCACGGCGGCGAACAGCGCAGCGGATACCTCGGGATCGTCGATAAAGTCCACCTGGGTGAACCGCATCCGGTTGGTGCCCCACTTTTCATTGGCCTTGCGGCTGCGGATGGCGCCGATGCGCCCCACGATCTCCCCGTCCCGTTCCGCCAGCCAGCACCGCGCGTCGCAGTAGGAGAACGCCGGATTTTTCTGACGGTCCCAGTCGGACAGGTCGTCGCCATACGTGGCGGGCACGAACTGCGGCACGCCGCGGTACAGCTGATTGGGATAATCCACGAACCGGCGCAGCTGCGCCTTCGTGGTCACTTCTACAATAGAAACCATAACTGCTCCTCCTGAGCAAGCGTATTATATCCATATGATACCATCGGTTAACAAGGGCAAACACGCCTGCCAGCGCGTCTTTCCGTCGCTTTTTGTCCTTTTCGCCTTGGCGGGCGCTCGCCCGCCTGCGTCTCAAAAACCAAAAATCGCCCGAATATCCATCGCTGGCAGATGCGGACAGTTTTGCCGGAGCAGAAATGCGTCCAGACAAGGAAAGGCCCGTAGAGAATACTGCCGTATTGTCAAGGGACTTGACGCCGTATGGGCGTATTTCTGCCCGTCAAAACCGTGTCTGCCCTTGTCAACCGATGGTATATATGATATATGTGTATCCACACCGTAATTCCACACAGTGACAGTGTACCGCTTTCTTTCCGTAAAAGCAAGCGCATAAAATACTGGTATCTTCTGCGGTGTTGTGTTATACTCAACTCAAAAATGAATGATCGGGAGGAGAGGGAAACATGGAGCTTCTTTGGTACGACATCCGCACGCTGGACACGGATACCATGGCCCATACCGTGGGCATGATGGATGAGGAGCGCCGCCGCCGCGTCAACGACATCGCCGGCGAGGACGACCGCAGGCGCACCGTGGCTGGTGAGCTGCTGGCCCGCCGCCTGCTGGCGCAGCGCCTGGGCTGCGGCGAGGGGGAGGTCCCCCTGCGCTGGGATGAGATGGGCAAGCCCACCGTGGACGCCGTGGGCGTCTACGTTTCCGTCAGCCATTCCGGGCCCTACGCCGTCTGCGCCATCGCCGATGTGCCGGTAGGCGTGGATGTGGAGGTGGTCCGCTCTGCGGACGAGAAATTCATGCGCCGCGTCTGCTCCGAGGCGGAGATGGCCTACATCCGCGTGGGCGACGACGGCGACTGCGCCCGTTTCTGGGAGATCTGGACCGCCAAGGAGGCCCTGTTCAAGCTGACGGGCAAGGGCCCCCTGCTGGCTCTCAGCCGCCTGGCCCTGCCCCGGGGCGTGGTGCTGGATCACGTCATGCAGAAGGGCTGCGCCCTGACCACGGCCCTGCGTCTTGGTTAAATTTTCTGCAATTTGTGAAAAAAGGCTTTTCACCTGCCCCTGAATTTGTTATAATTTAGACGAGGATGATTTACGAGAACAGTAGAGGAGGAGCTTTTGTATGATTCGAGTTGGTATCATCGGCTGCGGCAAGATCGCGCAGGTGCGCCATCTGCCCGAGTACGCAGCGAACCCCAATGCCCAGGTGGTAGCCTATCACGACAAGAATCGGGCCCGCGCCGAGGAGATGGCCGCCCAATATGGCGGCGTGGTGTGCGACAGCTACTTTGACCTGCTGAACCGCGACGATGTGGACGCCGTGTCCATCTGCGTGGAAAACCGCAGCCACGCGGAGATCTCCACGGCGGCGCTGTACGCCGGCAAGCACGTCCTGTGCGAAAAGCCCATGGCCGTGACGCTGGCGGAGTGCGAGTCCATGGTAGCTGCGGCGGAGCGCAATGGCCGTCACCTGATGGTGGGCCACAACATGCGCTTCGATCCGGTGCACCGCCGGGCCAAGCAGCTGCTGGACAGCGGCGTCATCGGCGATGTCATCACATTCCGCGCCGTGCTGGGCAACGCCGGCCCCGAGGGCTGGTCCGTGGACGAGGGCACCTGGTTCTTCGATAAAAACAAGGCGGCGCTGGGCGCTCTGTCCGATATGGGCATCCACAAGGTGGATCTGATCCAATACCTGCTGGGCCAGAAGGTCATCGAGACCACCGCCAAGGTGGTGACGCTGAACAAACGCGACAGCGAGGGGAACCTCATCGGCGTGGACGACAACGCCCTGTGTATCCTGCGGATGTCCGGCGGCGCGCTGGGCACCATGGCGGCCAGCTGGACCATCTACGGCAACGAGTGCCAGTCTACCTGCCTGTACGGCACCAAGGGCATTATGCTGATCTACAACGAGGCTTCTGCCCCCATCACAGTCAGCGATCTGGAGGGCAACACCACCAGCTACAACCTTGATGTGCCCCACAACGGCACCGGCGTCATCGACGAGTTCGTGGACGCACTGGTCCACGACCGCGAACCGGAGGTCTCCGGACGGGAGGCGCTGACGGTGATGCGCACCATCTTCGCCAGCATCAATTCCTCCAACATCAGCCGCACAGTGGCGGTAAACAGCGACTTTGTCACCCACTTCTGAGCAAACGCACCATTGCGGGGCGGGCAGACGGCCCGCCCCGCCGTTTTCGATATCACACATGAAAGGGAGTATCCTTATGTATCGCATCGGCATTGATCTGGGCGGAACCAACATCGCCGTGGGCGTGGTGGACAGCGGCTATCACCTGATCTCGGAGGCCAGCGTCCCCGCCGGAGCCGGCCGTCCGGCGGAGCAGGTGGTGGCGGACATGTGCCGCGCCGTGGAGCTGGCACTGGACAAGGCGGGCCTGACGGCCCGGGACTGCGCCTCCATCGGTGTGGGCGCCCCGGGTACCTGCGACCCCCAGCGGGGCGTGGTGGTCTGCGCCTATAACCTGGGCTGGTTCGATGTGCCGGTGTGCCGTATGCTGACGGAGCACTTCGGCCTGCCCGCCCGCCTCAGCAACGACGCCAACTGCGCCGCGCTGGCGGAGACGGTGGAGGGTGCCGCCGTGGGCTGCCGCAACATGGTGCTCATCACCCTGGGCACCGGCGTGGGCGGCGGCATCATCGTGGACGGCCAGATCGTTTCCGGACTGGGCGGCGCCGGCGGCGAGGTGGGCCACAGCCTGCTGGTGCTGGACGGCCAGCCCTGCACCTGCGGCCGCAGCGGCTGCTGGGAGGCGTATGCCTCCGCCACCGCCCTGATCCGTCAGGGCAAGGAGGCCGCCGCGTCCCATCCCGACTCCCTGCTGAACCGCTATCCCGCTCTGACGGGCCGCGACGTGTTCGACGCCGCCGACGACGGCGACGCCGCCGCCAAAGCGGTGCTGGACCGCTACTACGACTATGTGGCCGCCGGCATCACCAATCTGGTGAATATCCTGTCGCCGGAGATGGTGCTCATCGGCGGCGGCATCAGCCGCCAGGGCGAGCGCCTGCTGGCCCCCATCCGCCGCTACGTGGCCGCCAACTGCTTCGGCGGTGCGGAGCGTCCCCAGCCGGTGATCCAGGCGGCCCAGCTGGGCAACGAGGCGGGCATCATCGGCGCCGCCGCGCTGTAACAGAGCACATAAAAAGGAAGCCGTCCCGCGGGACGGCTTCCTTTTTATGTCGTTCAATCGATGGTACGCACAAAGTTCATGCCGCTCTTCTGCATATGTACGTCCAGCCGCACGCGGTCACCGCGGATAAAGCTCCTGGTGTACTCGTAGATGCGCCCGTCCTCGGTACGGGTGAGCCTCTGGTGATAGAAGGCGCAGTTTCCCGCGTTCACGCCAAGCAGCTTGGCCTTCTCCGCGTCCAGCACCACCGCCTCATAGCTCTCGTCGGCGGCGAAGGGCACGATGCCCACATGGTACAGGAGGCTGTAAAAGCTGTGGGTCTGCAGCATGTCCCGTGTCAGATGGGGATAGATGTACTGGGGATAGTAGCTGGTCTCCAGGATCAGCGGCTCGCCGTCCACGTTGCGCACGCGGGTGAAACAGTACGCCGGCGTGCCCTCCCGCAGCTCCATCTTCTCGCACACGGCCTGACTGGGCACGATCACGTCGAAGTCGATCAGCGTAGAGGACGGCACCTTACCCAGCGAGGACACCTCGGTGGTGAAGGAGTACCGCACGCCCCGGCGGTTGGTGGCGGGGTCGGCCACGAAGGTGCCGCGGCCGCGCTTGCGGACCACCAGTCCCTCGTCCTCCAGCTCGCCGATGGCCTGCCGCACGGTGTTGCGGCTGATGTTCATCCAGCGGCACAGCTCCGCCTCGCTGGGCAGCAGATCGCCCACGGCCAGCGCACCGGTGGAGATATTGCGTTTGATGATGCCCACCAGCTGGGCATACAGGGGAATATCGCTGTCCATGGACAGCTTGGCGTTCAAGATCGGATTCTGTTCCATTGTAAGGGGTTCCTTTCCCTCTCCTCTGAGTTGTACCTATTGTACCATACAAATCCGCGGAAAGATAGGCATATTTCTGATAAATATCGTGGGATTCCCGTTTTTGCGGAAAATCACCGGTATCGCCGCCGTAAGTTTCACCAAAAGAATAGAAACAGCGCCGTCCCGGTGGGACGGCGCTGTTTCCGGAACAAAAAAGAAGGAAAACCTTTTTGAAAGGATATTGGCGTTTTACTTGTGATCGACGCTGTACATGTGCTCGATGAGGCACAGGATCTTGTCGGAGTAGCCGATCTCATTGTCGTACCAGCTGACCACCTTCACGAAGGTGTCGGTCAGGGCGATACCGGCCTTGGCGTCGAAAATGGAGGTGTGGGTGTTGCCCAGGAAGTCGGAGGACACCACAGCCTCGTCAGTGTAGTCCAGGATACCCTTCAGCTCGTTCTCGCTGGCCTTCTTCATGGCAGCGCAGATCTCGTCGTAGGTAGCGGGCTTGCTCAGGTTCACAGTCAGATCCACCACGGACACGTCCAGGGTAGGTACGCGCATGGACATGCCGGTCAGCTTGCCGTTCAGGCTGGGGATGACCTTGCCCACGGCCTTGGCAGCGCCGGTGGAGCTGGGGATGATGTTGCCGGAGGCAGCGCGGCCGCCGCGCCAATCCTTCAGAGACACACCGTCCACGGTCTTCTGAGTGGCGGTGGTGGAGTGTACGGTGGTCATCAGACCGTCGGTGATACCGAAGTTATCGTGCAGCACCTTGGCGATGGGGGCCAGGCAGTTGGTGGTGCAGCTGGCGTTGGAGACGAACTGCATGTCGGAGGTGTAGGTGTCCTGGTTGACGCCCATGACGAACATGGGGGTGTCGTCCTTGGAGGGGGCGGACATCACCACGTGCTTGGCGCCGGCGGCGATGTGGCCCGCGGCCTTCTCCTTGGTCAGGAACAGGCCGGTGGACTCGATGACGTACTCGGCGCCCACCTTGGCCCAGGGCAGGTTGGCGGGGTCGCGCTCTGCAAACACGGGGATGGAGCGGCCATTGACGATGATGGCGTTCTCGGCGCTGCCGATCTCGCCCTCGAACTTGCCGTGCATCGTATCATATTTCAGCATATAGGCCAGATAATCAGCGGGGCAAAGATCATTGATACCCACGATCTCGATCTCGGGGTGGTTCATGCAGCAGCGCATGACCATACGGCCGATGCGGCCGAAGCCATTGATACCGACTTTAATGCTCATAAAGTAAGACTTCCTCTCTGATGGAATATATCAAATGTATGGTATGTTTGTATTATATGCGATATTTTCAGAAATGCAACCCCTTTTTTAAAATTTTTTCCGATTCAGCAAAAAAGGACAAAAAACTTGTTTTTGCAGTTACCGTTTGGTATAGTGTGGATAACCAACCGGTAACTGCCGTGTATGGCGGCGGCCATCGGGCCACATTATATAGTAGTGTAGTGCCGCGCCTTCACAGGCGCGTGAAGGAGACTACCGTGCCGGCAGGCATGCCGGTCTCACAACGACGCAGGAAAGGAAGTGGCACATGAACGAGGAACAGAAGCCGCTGCCGGCAGATATCCAGCCGCCGGACATCCAACCGCCGGACATCCAACCGCCATCGCCGGCCCCTCATCAGCGGGAACAGCTGCTCAATGAGGTGCTGCTCCACGTGGCGGCTCAGATGCGCACGGCGCTGGGCGGCATGCACATGGCGGTGAGCCGTCTGGCTCCGCCCGACCGGCGGGACGGGGATGCCGCGCTGGATCGGGACGCGGCCATGCTGAATCGGGGGTATTATGCCCTGCTGCGGATGGCCAACAACCTGTCCAACGCGCCCATGCTGCTGTCGGACGAACCTTTTTACAAGGAAAATGCGGACGTGGTAGAATGGCTGGCGGGCCTGTGCCATCAGGCGGAGCCCTTGTTTTTGCTGCGGGGCACGACCCTGACGTTCCAGTGCGCCGCAGCGCACCACACCGCTGCCATCCATCGGGACCGGCTGGAGCAGGCGGTGTGGAATCTGCTGTCCAACGCGCTGAAGTTCACACCGGCAGGCGGCCGCGTCACGGTGTCCCTGCGGTTTGAACGGAAGCAGGTGCTGCTGACGGTGACGGACACCGGCGGCGGCATCCCCGTGGAGCGGATGGAGACGGTGTTTGACGGCTACCTCCATCCGGAGCGGCTGGCGGCGCTGCCCTGCGGACTGGGGCTGGGACTGCCGCTGTGCCGCCGCATCGCCGAGGGCCACGGCGGCCGCATGGTGCTGGACAGCCGGCCCGATCAGGGCACGTCTGTGACACTGGCGCTGCCGGACGAGATGGCGGAAGACACCGTGGAGGACGTGCAGTTCGACTATGCGGGCGGCTTTCAGCCGGCGCTGGTGGGGCTGGCGGATGCGCTGCCCTATCAGGCGTTTCTGCAGAAGCACTCCGACGACTGAGAGCATCTGCCCGCCTGATGGGGACATACTCCTGCGGCGGAGCTGACATCCGCATATACCGGCCTCTCCGGCGATCCGCGAGGGAGGCGTTTTCCCGCATTACTATCATTGACAGATATTGCCTGTTTATACCCGTTTTTTTCGTAGGAGCGAAGTTCATGATGAAGAAGAATTCCAAACGCGTACTGATTGCCATGTCCGGCGGGGTGGACAGCTCCACCGCCGCCGCGCTTTTGCGGGAGCATGGCTACGTCTGCGGCGGCGCGATGCTCCGTCTTTACAGTGACCCGGAGGTGGACCGCCTGTCCGCCCGGAACGCCGAGGACGCCCGCCGCGTGGCGGAGCGGCTGGGGATGGAATTCCATTTACTGGATGAAACGGAACGTTTTTCCAGCTGTGTCATGCAGAAATTCATAGACGAGTACTGCGCGGGCCGGACGCCCAACCCCTGTATCGACTGCAATCGGGAGCTGAAATTCGGGGCGCTGCTGGATCGGGCCCTGGAGATGGGTTACGACTATCTGGCCACGGGCCACTACGCCCGCATCTCATACGACGAGGAGGCGGGCCGCTGGCGTCTGCTGCGGGGCCGCGACCGAAAGAAGGATCAGAGCTATGTGCTCTATCAGCTCACTCAGTTCCAGCTGGCCCACCTGCTGCTGCCGGTGGGGGAATTCGACAAGGATACCATCCGGCAGGAGGCACGGGAGGCGGGGCTGACCGTGGCGGACAAGTCCGACAGCCAGGATATCTGTTTTATCCCCGATGGCGACTACGTCCGCTTTCTGCGCCGGCACGGCGCCTCCCTGATCCCCGGGGATTTTGTGGACAAGGACGGCCATGTGCTGGGCCGCCACAGGGGCCTTCCCTGCTATACCAGCGGCCAGCGGAAGGGATTGGGCGTCTCCGCCGGAAAGCACGTCTACGTAGTGCGGAAAAACGCCGCGGACAACACCATTCTGCTGGGGGACAACGAGGACCTGTTCACCGACACCCTGAGAGCCTCGCGTGTCAACTGGATCGCCGGTGCGCCGCCGGAGGCACCGGTACGCTGCACCGCCAAGGCGCGATACAGCCAGCAGGTGGATGCGCCCTGCACCGTGTACCCGCTGGAGGGCCGCGCCATACGGGTGGTGTTTGATCAGCCCCAGCGGGCCGTCACCGCAGGGCAGGCCGTGGTGCTGTACAACGGGGACGAGGTGCTGGGCGGCGGCACCATCGAGAGCACGGAATAAGCGCTTTTGGACACGGACGGAGAAATGCCCAAAAATTAAACACTGAGGCGCCCTGTGGTCGAATTTTGATCACAGGGCGCTTCCTGCTGCTTGCGGAAATTTTGCGGGAGCGGTATGCTTTGGCCAACAAAGGAAAACATAAAGCATGAGCTTAGGAGGTATCCGTTATGTATTATTCCAGTGGTAACTATGAAGCGTTTGCCCGTCCCAAAAAGCCCGAGGGCGTGGACAACAAGTCCGCCTATATCGTGGGCAGCGGCCTGGCAGCCCTGACCGCAGCCTGCTATCTGGTGCGCGATGGCCAGATGAAGGGCGAAAACGTCCACATTCTGGAAAAGGGCTCCACCGCCGGCGGTGCCTGCGACGGCTGGAGGTTCGAGAACATCGGCTACGTCATGCGCGGCGGCCGCGAGATGGACAACCATTTCGAGGTCATGTGGGATCTGTTCCGCTCTATCCCCTCTATCGAGACCGAGGGTGTCAGTGTGCTGGACGAGTACTATTGGCTGAACAAGGCCGATCCCAACTACTCCCTGTGCCGCGCCACCGAGAACCGCGGCCAGGACGCCCACACCGATGGCAAGTTCAACATCTCCGACAAGGGCGCCATGGAGATCATGAAGCTGTTCTTCACCCCCAATGAGGATCTGCAGGACAAGCGCATCACCGATTTCTTCGACGATGAGGTGTTCAACTCCAACTTCTGGCTGTACTGGCGGACCATGTTCGCCTTCGAGAACTGGCACAGCGCCCTGGAGATGAAGCTGTATATCCAGCGGTATATCCACCACATCGGCGGTCTGCCCGACTTCACGGCTCTGCGCTTCACCAAGTACAACCAGTATGAGTCCATGATACTGCCCATGGTGAAGTATCTGGAGGGCTTCGGCGTGAAGATCCACTTCGGCGTGCAGGTGACCAATGTGGAGTTCGACTGCTCCGACCCCAAGCACAAGCTGGCCAAGCGCATCGACATCATCGAGAACGGCGAAAAGGGCGGCATCGACCTGACGGAGAACGATCTGGTGTTCATCACCAACGGCGGCTGCGTGGAGAACTCCTCCATGGGCAGCCAGGACAAGCCCGCCCCCTACAACACCGAGATCAAGGAGGGCGGCGGCTGGGACATGTGGCGTAAGATCGCCGCGCAGGACCCCGATTTCGGCCATCCCGACAAGTTCTGCTACGACCCTGAACAGACCAACTGGATGAGCGCCACCGTGGAGACTCTGGATCAGCGCATCATCCCCTATATCACCGGCATCTGCAAGCGCGACCCGTTCAGCGGCAAGGTAGTCACCGGCGGCATCGTCACCGTCAAGGACTCCAGCTGGCTGATGAGCTGGACCATCAACCGCCAGCCCCAGTTCCGTGACCAGCCCAAGGATCACTGTCTGGTGTGGGTGTATTCCCTGTTTACCGACAAGCCCGGCGACTTTGTGAAAAAGCCCATGCGGGACTGCACCGGCAAGGAGATCTGCATGGAGTGGCTGTACCACCTGGGCGTACCCGAGGAGCAGATCGAGGATCTGGCCGAGAACAGCGCCAACACCGTGCCTGTTATGATGCCGTATATCGACGCGTTCTTCATGCCCCGCGCCTACGGCGACCGGCCCAAGGTCGTGCCCGACGGCAGCGTGAACTTCGCCTTCCTGGGCCAGTTTGCCGAGACGCCCCGCGACACCATCTTCACCACCGAGTATTCCATGCGCACCGGCATGGAGGCCGTATACACCCTGCTGAATGTGGATCGCGGCGTTCCCGAGGTCTGGGGCAGCGTGTACGATGTCCGCGACCTGCTGGATGCTACGGTGAAGCTGCGGGACGGCAAGTCCCCCACCGACATGGAGTTCAGCTTCATCGAAAAGCTCGCGCTGAAGAAGGCGCTCAGCAAGATCCAGGGCACCGATCTGGAGAAGCTGCTGAAGGAGTACCACATCCTGTAAGGCAGTCCGATACGCAAGAAAAAAGAGACGGGCGTGCGCCCGTCTCTTTTTTGCGGACGGAAGATTTCACCAAACCATACAGGGCACGGACGGGGAATTTCTGTATATTTGAATGATCCTTCTCACGATAATAAATTTTCCTCTTGCATGACGCATGCATTTATGCTATGCTCCCTTCAACGTTAAGGGAAAGGAAGTGTGCGGCGATGACGACTGCCATGACCATGAATACCGCCGCATCTGCACAGGACACCTGTGCCGCTTTCGCCTGCGCTGCGATGAACAACTGCATGATCATTATTCTGGACGCCGCTCTGCTGGCGTCCATTTTTGTTCTGCTGCTGGACCTGATCACCGGTAAGCGGACTGCGGTGCATCGCTCCCCTATCTGCCGCTTTTTCTGAAAGGCCAACGACAGACAGATGAGACGAGAGGCTCCGCCGTCCGGCGGAGCCTCTTTTTTGATAAACGCGACCTCCTGCGTCCGGCCAGCGCAGGGGCGGCGCGGCCCCCATCGGCAGGCAGACCGTGTGTGACCTGACCGCTGATCGTTACATTTATGCATAGAAAGTGAGAAAGCGACCATGGGTTTCCTGAATTTTGTGATGGCACTGAGTCCGATCATTGTTGTGTTGGTGGGTATTCTGGGGTTTCGCCAGTCCGCCAGGCGCGTCGCCCCTGTGGCACTGATCTGGACGCTGGTGCTGGCCTTTACATACTTCAACGTGACCGGCGCGACGTTCAAGGAGAACGTGGCTGTGTATGACGCCCTGCTGTGGAAGGGCATCAAGGAGGGACTGAAGATCGTGCTGATGGTGTTCGGCGCCTTCGTGATCCTGAACCTGCTGCGGGCCACCGGCGCGATTGACGAGGTCAAGGGCACCATCGCCCGCATCAGCGACGACCGCCGCGTGCAGGTGGTCATCATCGGCATGATGCTGCCCGTCTTTCTGGAGGGCGCGGCCGGTGCAGGCGCACCGGCGGCTATCGCGGCCCCGTTCCTGGTGGCGCTGGGCTTCGACCCCATCACGTCCATCGCTCTGGCCCTGCTGGGCGACGCCACGCCGTGCTCCTGGGGCGGCGCGGGCCTGACCACCATCAACGGCGGCGCGGCCCTGACTGACGCGGGGCTGAGCACCGTGGCGCTGAACTCCGCCATGGTGGGACGCATCCACATGTTCGGCGTGCTGGTCATCCCCTTTATTATGGTGGCTATGACCTTTGGCCGCAAAGGCTTCAAGGGCATCGTGCCCTATCTGACCTTTGCCGGTGTGACCACCGGCGCGGTGATGTTCGTACTGTCCAACTTCGTGGGCGCGGAGGTCACCTCCATGGGCACCGGTGTGCTGTCCATCCTGCTGAGCGTGGCCTACGTGAAGACCGTGGGCGTCAAGACACCGGAGGAGTACCGCTACCACGTCGACCGCGAGGAGAAGAAGTACGGTGCGTTCCGCGCCCTGTCCCCCTACGCGTACATGCTGGTGCTGCTGCCCGCCGTGCGTTACGGCGTGCCGGCCCTGGTGCCCAACGGCTTTGCCGTCATGTGTACCTTCGGCTACATCGTGTGGGTGGACGTGGTCATCCTTATCTGCGGCTTTCTGGGCGCAATGACGCTGAAAACCGGCTTCAAACAGTACGGCGAGATCTGCAAAAAGACCGTGAGCCACGTGATGCCGGTGCTGGTGACGATGGGCAGTCTTCTGGTGGTATCCTACATTATGCAGTCCTCCAACACGGGCATGATGAATCTGCTGGCCTCCGACGTGGCCGCCGTGGTGGGACGCTTCGACCGCGCCGCCCTGCAGAAGGAGTCCATCGGCGGCGGCTGGGTGACTTACATGGGCAAGCAGTGTACCGAGTACGGCATCGCCACCACCGCTGCGCGTATGGCTCACATCGTGCTCCACGATGAGAAGGCCATCATGCCCGCCAGCATGGAGCTGTGCGGCGAGTATGGCGAGAGCGGCCTGTTTGCCGGTGTGCCCTGCGTCATCGGCGCCAACGGCGTGGAGCAGGTGGTGGAGCTGCCCCTGACCCCGGAGGAAAAGGCCACATTCCACCAGTGCTGCGAGGGTATCCGCCGCAATATGGAGCATCTGAAGGAAATCTGAGGAGGTAGAAGCATGAATATCACTGTAACGAAAACCACCCATCCCGGGACGCTGCCGCCGGCGGACACGCTGGGCTTCGGTTCGGTGTTCACCGACCACATGTTCGTCATGGATTATACGGAGCAGGCGGGCTGGCACGATGCCCGAATCGTACCCTACGGGCCGCTGAGCCTCTCCCCCGCCGCCAGCGTGCTGCACTACGGTACAGAGGTGTTTGAGGGCATGAAAGCCTATCGCCGTCCCGACGGCGGCGTACAGCTGTTCCGCCCCTGGGACAATGTGGAGCGGCTCAACAAGTCCTGCGACCGGCTGAGCCTGCCTCAGCTGGACCCCGACGATGCGCTGGAGGCTATCCGGAGGCTGGTGGAGGTGGATCAGGACTGGGTCCCCTCCGCCCCGGGCACCAGCCTGTATATCCGGCCGTTCCTGTTCTCTACCGATCCGGATCTGGCGCTGCACGGTGTGCATCAGGCCATGTTCGTGGTGATCCTGTCTCCCGTGGGCAGCTACTTTAAGAACGGGCTGGAGCCGGTGAAGATCATGGTGGAGACGGAGGACGTCCGCGCGGTGCGCGGCGGCACCGGCGAAGCCAAGTGCGGCGGCAACTACGGCGCGGCCAACCGCGCCGGTGACCGCGCCATCGAGAAGGGATTCTCCCAGGTGCTGTGGCTGGACGGCGTGGAGCGCAAGTACGTCGAGGAGGGCGGCGGCATGAACGTCATGTTCAAGATCGCCGGTAAGGTGGTGACGCCCATGCTCACCGGCTCTATCCTCAACGGCGTTACCCGCCGGTCCTGTATCGCCCTGCTGAAGAGCTGGGGCATGCCGGTGGAGGAGCGGCTGCTCAGCGTGGACGAGCTGTTCGACGCCGCCAAAGCCGGTACGCTGGAGGAGGCATGGTGCGTGGGCACCGCCGCTGTGGTCTCCCCCATCGGCGAGCTGTACTATCAGGAGCAGGGCTATGTGGTCAACGGCGGCCGCATCGGCGAGCTGTCCCAGAAGCTGTACGACGAGCTGACGGGTATCCAGTGGGGCAAGCGGGACGATCCCTTCGGCTGGACGTACCGCGTATAAATAAGCTAACTTCCATGTGTGTACGAGTACCCCCAGGGCCGGAAGGCTCTGGGGGTACCCGGCGTTCCGGGACAGAACGCGGCGTTGAGAAACGGAGTGGAAAATTGTATAATGTGTCCATCCGCAGAGAGGACGCGGAGGCGAAACAACCCCGAACAGAGTGCGCGGACGGGCAAAAAATGGCCATGTCTGCGCTCCGCAGACTCTTTTCCGCAGCGATGGGATAGACGTTCGCAGGGCCGGTGCGGCATACTGTGACCACACAGAAAGGAGCGTGACCACTTGGACACTGCAAAGACCGGCGCCTATCTGGCGTCACTTCGAAAGGCGGCGGGCATGACCCAGCAGGACGCCGCCGACCGTCTGGGCGTTTCCAACAAGACCGTCAGCAAATGGGAGAGCGGAGGCGGATTTCCGGACATCACCGTGCTGCCCGCGCTGGCGGAGCTGTACGGCGTCACCGCCGACGATATTCTGGCCGGTGAGCCTGTGCGGCGGTGAGGAGATCCGCCGCCGTCTGGTGCTGCTGCTGCCCTGGGCCGTGGGGCTGGTGTGGTATGTCCTGTGCTATTTCCAGTGGGCGCTGCGGCTGGCCACGGCGCTGACGGAGGACTATGCAAATGGTTACAGCGTCATCTACTATCTGGCGTATATGCTGCGGTGGGATATGCTGCTGGTGCTGCTGCCGGCGGTCTACGGCCTGCTGCGGGCCGCGGCGGTGCGGTGGAGCGGGCAGGGCTGTCTGCTGAACCGGCCCTACTTGCAGGTCACGGGCATCCTGTGGCTGATCTCGCTGGCGGTGGAGATCGTCCGCTGGATCGTGACGCTGCCGCCCATGCAGGCGTTTGCCGCCACCGTTTTCCCCTCCTACTTCAAAAGCTATCAGGCGCTGTGGGATAAGTTTGCCGCCACCCTGCCCTTCCTGTACGTGCCGCGCATCACTGCGGCGGTGGGGCTGACGGTGCTGGCAGTCACGGCGCTGGCGGTCAGGCGGAAGAATGACGCGGGAGCGGCCCAGAGCAAGGACGAAGCTGCGTAAACCCTCAATTTCACAAAACCCCTCGGAACTCTTTAAGGTTCCGAGGGGTTTTACAGGCAGGTCACGGGGCAGGCTGCGTCAGGGCGTCCGCCAGCGCGCGGCTCAGCTCCGACAGGAAGCCCTCGATCTGGGGCGTCAGCACCTTGCTGCGGTGCAGCACCATCTGCACCGACTGGGTAATATCCCAGCCCGTGACGGACAGCAGCTTCAGCCGTCCGGCCTCCACGTCGGCGCGGACGGTGTACCACGGCAGCAGGGAGAGATACGAACCGCCCAGCAGCAGATCCCGGGCGGCGCTGGCGCTGGGCAGGCGCAGAAACGGCTCGCATTCCACCTGATGCTGGGCCAGCAGGGTCTCGAAGCGCCGGTTGTAGGGGGCGTTCTGCTCCATCATGATCAGCTCGCTGCCGGAAAGCTCCCGCAGGGGTACTTCGCTGCGTCTGACCAGCGGGTGGGACGGGCTGGCCGCCAGCACGATGGGCACCTCCGTCTGCTGCCGGATGTGCCACTGGGCGGGCGGCAGCGGGTCGTCGATGACGCACATGGCGTCGATGGAGCCCTGCTGCAGGAGCTGGGTGAGGTTCACAGTGGTATCCACCAGCAGCTCCACCCGTACCTTGGGGAAGCGGGCGTGGTAGGCGGGCAGCAGGGGCTTCATCAGCAGCTCGAACAGGGAGTCCGTGATGCCGACGCGGATGGCGCCGCCCAGCACGGCGTCGGATTTGCCGAAGTTCTCCACCGCCGCCACGGCTGCCACGGCGCTGCGGGCGTAGGGCACCAGAGAGCGGCCGAAATCCGTGAGGTATACGTTCTTGCCGATGCGGTCAAACAGCGGCATCCCCAATTCCTGCTCCAACTGGCGTATCTGGACGCTGACCGCCGACTGGGAATAGCCCAGCTCCGCCGCGGCTCTGGTGATATTTTGCAGCGACGCCGCATGCAGGAACGTATTCAAGTTGCGTATCTCCATGGTGAACGCCCTCCTTTCCTTCATCGTACCATAGATCGCGGGAAAATCAATGATATTTTTTAATAAATATAATAGAAACCATTCGTTTTACAAAACTATCCTCCTGCGCTACAATGCAGACAACAAGAGCGGTGCGGACGGCGCCGCCGTATGATGATCGAGAGGAGTGCATCACCATGGAAGGAAAGCTGCACATCAACACCACCGCCGTACACGGCGGCGGACGGAAGGACGACTGCTTCGGCGCCATTAACGAGCCTATCTATATGACCTCCAACTACCGCATCCCCACCGACGGCACGCCGGTGGACTGGAGCGGCATCCACAGCAACATTTATCAGCGCAACCGCAATCCCAACCAGATGGTGCTGCAGGACAAGCTGTGCGCCCTGACCGGCGCGGAGGACGGCGCGGTGTTCGCCAGCGGCGTGGCGGCGCTGGCCGCCGTGTTTACCACCACGCTGAACTCCGGCGACCACGCCATCGTCTCCGAGGTGTGTTACAGCGCCACGAACCTGCTGTTTCGGGAGTATCTGCCCAAGAAGTACGGCGTGGAGGTGACACTGCTGGATACCACCGACACGGAGGCTGTCCGCGCCGCTGTCCGTCCCAACACCAAGCTCATCCATGTGGAGACACCGGGCAATCCCACCACCGGCATCAGCGACATCGACGCCATCGCGGACATCGCACACAAGGCCGGCGCACTGCTGAGCGTGGACGCTACCTTTGCCGGCCCCATCTGCATCCGGCCCCTGAGCCACGGCGCGGATCTGGAGATCCACAGCATGACCAAGTACATCAACGGCCACGGTGACTCGCTGGGCGGCTGTGTGCTGGGCCGCACGGCGCTCATCGACCAGATCAAGGAGCTGGCCATGGTGAACTACGGCGGCATCCTCAGCCCCTTCAACGCATGGCTGGTCGCCCGCGGCCTTTCCACCGTGCCGCTGCGGATGAAGCAGCACAGCGCCGTGGCCATGAAGGTGGCGGAGTTTCTGGAGTCCTGCCCCGCTACCCGCTTCGTGTGGTATCCCGGCCTGAAGAGCCATCCCCAGCATGAGCGGGCGGAGAAGCTGATGCACGGGGAGTACTCCGGTATGATCTCCTTCGACCTGAAGGGCGACGAGAAGCAGCACGAGAAGTTCCTGGACGCGCTGAAGCTGGTGACTCACGCCGTGTCGCTGGGCGATATTGAGACCCTGATCGTCTACTACGACCGGAACAGCGACAAGCTGCCCCACTACCCCGCCGTCTATCAGGAGGGCTTCTTCCGGTTCAGCATCGGTCTGGAGGACGCCGAGGACATCATTGCCGACCTGACCCAGGCCATGCAGGCGGCAGGGATGCTGTAAGTCTGACATATATTATAAAACCCCTCGGGATCTCAAAGAGTCCCGAGGGGTTTCTGCGCGCAGTCAGGGGGTGGACTGCGGCACGGTGTAGATGTTGATGTGGTTGCCGGCGGGGTCCTTCATGCGGAACATGTGCCAGCCGTAGGGGCGGAAAAAGGGTTCCTGCGTCACGGCGCCGGCGGCCCGGGCGCGGCGGAAGATGTCCTCCAGCGACGGCACCTCCAGCTGGAAATGCACGGCGCCGTAGGTGGGGAAGGGGTCCTCCTGAGTCAGCAGGACCAGCTTTGCACCGGCCAGATCGTACTTGACGCCGCAGTCCTCCGGCCCCTCATCCCAGCCGTAAAACGGCTGAACGGCAAATACCTGCTCGTAAAAGGCGCGGCAGGCTTCGTAGCGCTCCTGGGGCACGTAGAGAAGCAGCTGAAAATCCAAATAGTTCACGGTGGTTCCTCCTTACTGATGACGGCGATAGGGGGCGAATGCGCCGCAGGTGTCCCGCAGCACGCGGTCGCAGACATCCTCGCCCTCGCGCAGCAGCTTTTCCTCGTCCACGCCGGTGAGGCGGTCATTCTGATAGACAACGCGGCCATTGATCATGGTGAGCCAGACAGGACCGGTGACGCCCAGCTTGGCCAGCATGGAGGCGGGGTCGTGGAGCGCGCCGGCGTACTCCAGACGGCGGACATCCACCATAAAGAGGTCCGCGGCCTTTCCGACAGCCAGACGGCCCAGCTCCGGACGGCCGATCATGTCGGCGCCGCCGGCGGTGGCCAGCTTCAGCATGTCGTAGGGCGAGGGGCAGCCGCCCCGCTGCTTGCTGAGGAACGTCTGCATCAGGTACGCCAGACGCAGGGTGTCCAGCATATTGGAGCCGTCGTTGGTGGCGCAGCCGTCCACGCCCAGGCCCAGGGGAATGCCCGCCTTCCGCATGCCGGGGATGTCCAGTATCTCGCTGCCGCCCAGCATGGTGGGGGCGGGGCAGTGGGAGATGCCCATGCCGCTTTCCGCCAGCAGGGGGTACTCCTCCGGCAGAGTCTCCCGCCCGTGGGCCAGCCAGATGTCGCTGCCGGTGAAGCCGATGCGGCGGCACCACTCCAGAGAGCGGACGCCGAAGCGGCGTACCATACTGCTGTTCTCCCCCTCGCAGAGGTGGGTGTGCATGTGGACGCCGGCGCTGCGGGCTAGGCGGATGGTCTCCGTAAAGGTGTCCTCGGTGCAGTTGATGGGCTGGCAGGGGGCCAGCACGATCTGCCGCATGGAGAAGGGTGCGGGGTCGTGGTAGAGGGCCAGCAGGCGCTGGCAGTCGTCCAGATAGGCCGCCGTGGTCTCGCACATCTCATCGGGGATAGTGCTGCCCTGCCAGCGGGGCAGCGTGTTGGTGCCCCGGGCCGCCACGAAGCGGAAGCCCATCATATTGGCGGCCTCCATCTGGCGGTCCACTGCGGTGATGCCGGTGGCGGGGGTGTAGCAGTACTGGTGATCCACGGAGCAGGTGCAGCCGTGCTTGATGAGGTCGGCCATGCAGGCGGCGCTGGCGTAGAAGATCACGTCGCCGTTGATGCGGACAAAGACCTTGTAGATGTCGTCCAGCCACTGCATCAGGGTCAGGCCCGGGCGGTCGATGGTCATCAGGTTGCGCACGAAAGCCTGAAAGAAGTGGTGGTGGGTGTTGACCAGCCCGGGGTAGACGTACTTGCCCGCAGCGTCGATGACCTGTGCGCCGCCGGCGCTGAGGTCACGGCCTACGGCTTCGATGCGGCCGCCGGAGAGGAGGATGTCGCTGTGGCAGAGGACGCGGTCCGCGTCGTCGCAGGTGACGATGGCGTCGGCGTTCCGGATCAGTATTTTCTCACTCATGGCGCTCCCCTTGCGGCGGGGTGTTCCGCTCCTTCATGTTGCGGCGGTAGGCCAGCACCTCCACCACGTTCTTCTCGGCATCGCAGATCTGGAAGATGCGGTCGCCGTACCAGGTATCGGTAAGGCCCAGCAGCACCTCCACGTCGGGGCGGCTTTCCAGCCAGGTGAAGCAGGCGTTGACATCCTCGGCTTCGATGGTGGTCAGGGCAGGGCCCTGGGGGGTGTTCTCCGTCTTTTGGCGGATGTCGGTAAAGCCGCCGGCGGAGCGAAGGCGGCAGCCCCGATCCTCGGGGCCGCGGTCCCACTGAGCCACCACGGGCATCTGCATGGAGTCGCGGTAGAAGGCGGTGATCTTTTCCAGATCCTCCGCAAAGAGGATGGCAGTATACTCGTCGGTGAAATAGCAGCCGCCGTCATCCGGCCCTGCCGGATGGTACTGCTCGGCCCGCTGGTAGACCTCCACCCAGTTGCCCACGGGGTCCTTGATGCAGAAGCTGTACTCGCCCCAGGGGCGGAGCGCCAGTGGGCTGATGACGGTGACACGGGGTTCTTTTTTCAGATTGGCATAGCACAGCTCGATGTCCCTGGCCTCCAGCCGCATGCCGGCAGGGCCCTGGGGCAGCGTGGGATGGCGGCAGAGCCAACGGCCAGTACATCAAAGAGCAGAATCTCATCCAAATCGCCGCTGACAGCTACAAGCCGCTTTTGAACGTGACCGCACATGAGATCACCCACCGGATGCAGGACTTGTCCCCCGCTGAATACCGGAAGTTCCGGCAGTCGGCGGTGGAGTACAAGATGCGCGAAAACGGCGCGGACACAGAGGCGGAGATCGTGGAGCGGTACATGGAGACGGCGGAGCAGGAGGGCGTGACGCTGACGCGTGACGAGGTGATGGACGAGCTTGCGGCGGACTTCGCCGGTGATATGCTGGACGACGCAGACCTGTTTGCCAAGTTCTCCAAGGAAAACCGGACGGCGGCGCAGAAGCTGCTGGACAGCCTGAAGGAGTTTCTTGCCAAGGTCAAAACTGCGTTCACCGGCAAATACCGCGACATGGCGGCGCAGGAGGCATACGGCAAGGACTTTGCCGAGCTGGAAAACATTGCCAAGCAATGGCAGGTGGCCTTTGACGCGGCGGAGCGGCAGGCGGGAATCAGTTCTTCCGTGCGCCCCGGCGACACGGTGCAGTATGACGATGCAGTTTACTCCCTCCGTGTAACGGACAAGGACACGCTGGACTTTTTGGATAAGCAGAAAACCATCACAACGTACAAGACCATGCAGCTTGTAGACGGCAAACTGTATCCTCCGATGGCGGCGCGTGTAGACGGTCGTTACGAGGACGCCAGTGAGCTTGGCAAGTGGGAGATGGCTGTTGAGCGACCTGATCTGGTAAAGGACGGCAAGTTCAAACTGGACAAGGGTAAGGGACAAGGCAGTCTTATGGCGGCGTATAACCCGTATATGCATTCGTCCAACCTTGTACTGAACGACCAGTTCAGCGGTGCGTACACGCGGGATAATCTGGTAACTGTCGAGTGTGAGGTGCCGGCAAGCGAAATGACTTCCGGGTACCACGCAGACGGCGCGAAAGACAGCGTCGGCTGGCATTCATGGCACACAGGTACGGTGGCAGGTCAGGTACGAAAGGCGACCGGTATGGAGCGCCAAGTGTTTCTTTCCCGCTGGATCAAGCCTGTGCGCATCCTTTCAAACGCAGAGGTCGCCGGAATGTACAAGGAGCTGTTGGGCAACACTGGGATCGCCGTGCCTGATAACGTTGTCACACCCGGACTTTTGGCGGAGCTGAAAAAAGCAGGCGTTCCTATCAAGGAAAGCGGGCGCGTAAAAACCTCCGCCGGTGAGGGCGACGGCGTGCGGTTCTCTTTGAAAAGTTTCAGCGAACAGGCGGTTTCTACAGCGCTGTATGATGCGTTAAACGAAAAAGCTACCCGGCAGAATCAGCTGATTCCTGTCAGCATTATGCCCCGATATATCAGTGAAAAGCTGGGGATCAACGGAGACATTTACATTCAGCGTGACCATGCTTACGAAAACATGGTCAGCAAGGCGCAAGCTATTCAGGACGGACGCCCAACGCAGCACAAAGGGGCGGAGGTTCATTTCCACGATCTGGGTGTGGAGAAAATGACGCGAGCCATTATGAGCATCAACGAGCCGATCATGACTATATCTACCAAAACAAAGGATGGAAACCCGGCGGTTATTATGATGCTACCGGAATATGGAAACAACGATGCGCCGCTGTACGCTGTTCTAAGTTTTTATTCGCGGAAAGCAATCTCTCCAGAAAACAGAGAAATGCGACCACACGTTGTCCTGACTATTGCGGAACGTAATTTCTTTGAAAATGGTGGGCGTGTTGGATGGGATAAACTAATTCGTAATGCCATTAAAGATGGACGCGTGCTTGATTACAACAAAAAAGAGAGAGGCAACCTGTCAGAGGTAGCCCAGCCAGCAGGGCTGGGGGACATAACAGATGCATCCCTCAAGGAGAATTTAGCACAGTTTCAGAAAGAAGTCAAGAGGTTTAAAGAAAGTAACAATATCCGCTATCAGCTGCGAAGCGCGGCGGAGGTGGAGCGCGAGGCGCGGGAACTCAAAAAGGAGCGAAACGCGCTGGCCAAGCAGAACGAGGCGCTGAAGCAGCGGGTACAAGAGCTGAAAGGCGAAATGCGCATCAGCAAGGAACCGTCCGTGGTGCTGCGGGACGTGAAAAAGCTGGGGCAGAATCTCATCCGCGAGTACGGCAGCGATGTGAAATACGCGGACGTGCAGAGCGAGATGGACGCGCTTGCCAAAGCTGTGATGAAGCGGGACGTGACGATGGTGGATCTGATGCCACACGCCAAGGCCGTGGCGGAGGCCATTGTGGACAACACCTCTGAGCTGACGGAGTACGGCGCGGAGCTGCTGGAAATTCGGGACTATTTGAAGCGGCAGACCATCCAGTTCGGCGGGGACATGGCAAACTACGGCGATTTTCGAAAGAGCCACATGGGAACGCTGAAACTGAACAAGTCCAATGGCACGTCTGTGGATACCGTGTATGGCGAGCTGACGGAGATGTTCGGCGAGGGCTATTTCCCCGGCGACGTGTATACGGAGGCGGACAAACTGCTGCAAATCGGGGATGTGCTGGATGGCCTTGACAGCGTTTACCACAATCCCTTTGAGGGATACAGGGATGCGGCGGTGCAGGAGATCGCCAATCAGCTGATCGACGGCATGATTTCCGATCAGGTGCGGCAGAAGAAAACGTATGCAGACAGGCGTGCGCTGGAGAAGCAGGAGGCCGTCGGTCGTGTGCGTGAGATGCTGTCCCGCGAGCGGCAGAAGCGCCGGGACGACGTAAACGCGCTGCGGAAAAAGTACAACGAGAAGACCAAGAAGGGCAGCGAAAAACGGAAGGCAACGGCGATGCGGGCGCGGATCGCACGGCACACCGGCGCAATCTCCCGCAAACTGGTGAATCCCACGGACAAGCAGCACATTCCGGAGGAGCTGCGCGTAGTGGTGGCGGCCCTGCTGCGGAATATTAACCTGGAGAGCGCGAACAGCTACGACGAAAATGGGCGGCTGCGGAAAAACGCGGACGGCGACCCCACCAGAAGGACGCTGGAGGCAGACCGGCTCAAGCAGATCTATGATGATATTCTGGACAACGAGGGGAATATGGTGGTAGACCCGGCGCTGACGGAAAGCGGCGGTCTGCTGGATTCTCTGTCCGCGCTGGGCGGCAAGCGCATTGCTGACATGAATGTGACGGAGCTGGAGACCGTGTGGAACACGGTGCGTGCTATCGAGACCACGCTGACCAGCTACGACCGGACGCTTGCCAATCAGAAGTACGCACGGACCAGCGAGTGGGCGGAAAGCCTTATGATGGGCAGCATGAGCCGGAAGCGGAGAAACCGGAAAATTTCGCTGGACATGGCAGATCCGTATACGTTCTTCTCCGCCTACGGCGACGGCGGCATGCAGGTATACCGAACGCTGCGGAACGCGCAGGACCGAGAGCACGTGATGCTGATGGATCTGCGGAATGCGGCGAAAAAATTTCTGGATGCGGACGTGTATAAAAACCGGTTTGAACGACACACCTTCACCACCGGCAGGGGCGTGGAGCTGACGCTGACCAGCGACCAGATCATGAACCTGTACAATTTGGCGCGGCGCGGCGAACAGGCTATGCACCATCTGACGGTGGGCGGCATTGTGCAGCCGGAAATCCAGCGGAACGGTAAGCTGAAGGCGATCCCGCGCGGGAACGACAACATTCTGCTGACGGAGGAGGACATCAAGGCCATCACCTCCGTGCTGACGCCTGAGCAGATCAAAGTGGCAAACGGTCTGCAAAAACTGGCAAGCACAAAACTGGCGGAGTGGGGCAACGAGGCCAGTATGCAGGTCTACGGCTACCGTAAGTTCAAGGAGGAGAATTACTGGCCCATCAAGGCTGCAAAGGATGCGGTGGCCTCCAGCGTGGAGAAGGACGCGGACAACGCACGGTCGATCAAGAACATGGGCAGCGCAAAGGCCCTGACCCCCAATGCCAGCAATGCGCTGGACATCGGCGGCGCGTATGACGTGTTTGCGCAGAACGCCAGCGATATGATCAAGTATGCCACACTGTTGGCTCCAATGGAGGACATCAACCGTCTGTACAACTACCGGTACAGGGACAGCATGGGCAACCTGACCGGGAAGAATGTGCGGCAGGTCCTGTCCGGCGTGTACGGCGACGCGGCCCAGAGCTATTGGCGGAACCTGATGCGGGATGTGCAGAGCGGCATGGTAAAAAGCGCCAGCTCTACCACAAGGACCGTGGAACGCATCGTGGGCAATACGAAAGGCGCAGCGGTTGGCGCGAACCTGCGTGTGATCATCCAGCAGCCTACGGCATACTGTCGTGCGGCTGTGGTGCTGGAGCCGGAGAACATGACAAAGGGCCTTACGAAAGGCGCGACGGCTGGGAACGGATGGGACAAGGCCAGAAAGTGGGCGGCTATTGCGGGGATCAAGGATACATCCGGCTTTGACCAGGGCAGCCGGTACACCATTTCGCGTGAGGTATACGGTTCAGACGGAAACGTGCGGGAATGGCTGAACGACAAGAGCATGGCACTGGCCGGAAAGGCCGACGCGGTGACGTGGGGCAAAATCTGGAACGCCTGCGAATGGCAGGTGGCAGCAAACACAAACACGGAAGTAGGCAGCGATGCGTATTACCGGCAGGTGGCGGAGCTGTTCACGGATGTGATCGACCAGACGCAGGTGGTGGACGGCGTTATGCAGCGCACGCAGATCATGCGGGACAGCGACGCATTGACGCGGCAGGCCACGTCTTTCATGGGTGAGCCGCTGAAAAGCCTGAACGTCCTAATGCGGGCCTACGACGCATGGGTGTATGAAACGAATCCGCATAAGCGCAGCAAGGCGCTGAAGCAGCTGAAGCGGTCTGTAGGCGCATTGCTGGTGACGGACGTGGTGAACGCACTGGCGCAGTCCATTGTGGACGGCCTGCGGGACGATGACAAGGATAAGAACTGGGCGGAACGTATTCTGGAAGCATTTACCGGCTATTCCGGTGATGAAAAAAATGCGGGCGAAGCCGTGAAAAATGTTGTGCTGGGGGGAAACCTTATCAGCAACATAAACCCGGTAGGCCGTATTCCGTACCTGAAGGACATTTTGTCTATCTTGCAGGGCTACACCGTTGACCGTATGGATGCAGCGGCGGCAGACGATATTATCAGAACGTCCAAAACCTTTATCAAGGGCTTGGGCGGGGATTCAAAAACCACCACGGCCTACAACCTGAAACAGGTCATGCTCATGTGCAGCAAGGTTTTTGGAATCAGCGTTGGGAACATGGGGCGCGACATGTGGTCTATCGCTCGCAGCATCGCAAACGACACAGGGAATGTGCGGGTAATGTTTGAGATGGAAAAAGCGATCTATCGCATGGACAGGAGCGCCGGGAACCGAAAACGGTGGTGCGAGCTGCTGTACCGGGCGCAGAAGGACAAAGACACCGAGACGGCGCGGCTGATCTATAAGGAGATGCTGGAGCACGGCTATGAGGAGTCAGACGTGCGACAGGGCGTGGAGGCCATCATGAAAAATGAGCAGGGCGTCGAGTCCGTGAAGGAATTGAAAAACCGGTGGCGAGCACCGTAAATCAAGGAAAGGAGCAACGGGCGATAGGGCAACCATCCTATGGCACCATCCCGCCGCAAGGCGATCCGCAAGCCTGCGTAAAGCAGGATGAACCAGGAGCACCGTGAAATACGGGCTATGCTGCATAGCATGGCACCCAAGAGAGCTATCGCGTGGATCCAATCTTTTGACTTGCCGCAGGAGGAGGCACAGTGTATCGCGGAATGCGACGTGCGGGGACGAAGCTGCGTGGAGCAGGCGTTCCGTATGAACGTATCGGTTGACGGCGTAAAGCGCCGCCGCCGTACCGCATACAAAAAAATGGCCGACGGCCTGAGAGCAGAAAAAAGACACACCGTGTAGGTGTGTCTTTTTTTCTTATGTTCACGCACTTTTTCGCCCTTTTCTTGACGCTTTCTCCGGCGATATCTGCCGTATGCTGGCGGTAAAGAGAGGTGGTCGTGATGTTCGTATGGTATAACCCGAATCCCTCCGGCAAGAACGTGGGAGACTGTCCTGTTCGCGCGATCTGCCGCGCCACGGGGCAGGGCTGGCATGAGACGTATGTGCAGCTTTGTATGCAGGGTCTGGCACTTGCGGATATGCCCAGCGCCAACACCGTGTGGGGCGCGTATCTCAAGAAGCTGGGCTTTACACGGCATATTATCCCGGATGACTGTTCGGACAGCTATTCCGTGAGTGATTTTGCAATGGATCACCCGCGTGGTACATATCTGCTGGCGCTGGTGTCCCATGTGGTGTGCGTGATAGACGGAGACTGGCACGACACATGGGATTCCGGAGCCGAAACACCCTTGTATTACTGGGAAAGGACGGATGAAGCATGAACTATCCATACTACGGAAACCCCTATATGCCGCCGATGCAGGACAACCTCGCCCAGCTGAGGCAGCAGCAGATGCAGGCCATTCCGCCGATGCCGCAAAATCCTCTGCCGCAGAGCGGCGTGCAGTGGGTATCCGGCGAACAGGAGGCAAGAAGCTGGATGGTCGCGCCCAATGCGGCGGTGGCACTGTGGGATTCGACGGCTCCCACGGTGTATCTGAAACAGGCCGATGCAAGCGGCAAGCCGACGCTCAAGGTCTATGACCTCGTGGAGCGGCTTGCAAGCGCTCCTGACACGCAGAAAGCGCCCGCTGCGGAATATGTGACCCGTAAGGAGTTCGACGCGCTGGCAGCGCTTGTGAGCGAAATGAAGGGCAAGAAGCGCAAGGAGGAAAAGAGCGATGAATAATCCGTTTTTCGGGGCAATGGGCGGCGGCAACGGCTTTATGCAGATGGTGCAGCAGTTCAAACAGTTCAAGGCGAATTTCCAGGGCGACCCCAAGGCAGAGGTGGAGAAACTGCTGCAAAGCGGCAAGCTCACGCAGCAGCAGTTGAACCAGCTCCAGCAGATGGCGAAGCAATTTCAAAGTCTGATGGAATAAGCAAAGTCTAAGCAAAAACACAAGACGAAACATAACTTGTTTCTTGATCGTGGCCGCGATTCAGATAAATTACATCAATAAAAAGGAGTGATACTATGTCTCTTTCCGAAGGTATGCCCACCATGACCATGCCTGTGGCCCCTGCCAATGGCAGCGGTAACGGCTTTGGCTTTGGCGGTGACGGCGCGTGGTTCCTCATCATCCTGTTCCTGTTTGCGTTCTGCGGCTGGGGCGGCAACGGCTGGGGCAACAACGCTGGCAATTCCGGCGGCGTGGTGGACGGCTATGTGCTGGCCTCCGACTTCTCCAACATCGAGCGCAAGATGGATCTCATCAACGGCGGGCTGTGCGACGGCTTCTATGCCGTGAACAACACGCTGTTGACCGGCTTCGGCAATGCCGAGCTGTCCCGCGCCAACCAGCAGGCGGCGCTGATGCAGCAGCTCAGCGCTATGCAGATGCAGGCGGCAAACTGCTGCTGCGAGAACAGAGCCGCCGTTGCGCAGGTGCGCTATGACATGGCGACGCAGGCGTGTGACACGCGGAACACCGTGCAGAACGCCACCCGCGACATCGTGGAGAACCAGAACGCCAATAGCCGCGCCATCCTGGACTTCCTGACCAACTCCAAGATGCGCGATCTGGAGAGCGCAAATCAGGAGCTGCGTCTGGCCGCGTCTCAGGCTGCGCAAAACAACTACCTGATCTCCCAGCTGCGGCCTACGCCCATCCCGGCATATGCATCCTGCAACCCGTGGGCTGGCAGCTACACCGGCTGCTCCGGCTGCTCCGGCTGCTGACAACTGCATAGGAATCTATTTCCAAAACGGAAATTGTTCAGCTCCGGGCTGATATTGAAAGGCGGCGGGGCAATAGCTCCGCCGTCTGCATTTTGAAAGGAGTGAGTATTTTGGCTGAATACGTAAATACCAACATTGTTACCGTACCTGCCGGACAGAATGTGCCTCTGACGGAAACTGCCGTTGCGGGCAAGTCCTGCATCGTACACCGCGAGGGCAGCGGGCAGGTGTTCCTGCGCGGCCTGACAAACCAGTGTAAGGCACGGTTCCGCGTGTCCTTCGGCGGAAACATTGCCATCCCCACAGGCGGCACGGTGGGTGCAATCTCCGCCGCGCTGGCTATCAACGGTGAGCCGCTGACCAGCGCCGTGGCGACAGTAACGCCCGCCGCCGTGGAGAACTATTTCAACATCTATGTCGCTGCCAACGTGGACGTGCCGAAGGGCTGCTGCGTAACGGTGGCGATGGAGAACACCAGCGCTCAGGCGATCAGCTTTGCCAATAGCAACATGATCGTGGAGCGCGTCTGCTGAAAGGAGGGGCAACATGAACATGAAGGAGCTTTTCGGTATCCGGGAGATGCTGTGTGAGGAGCTGTCTGAGTTTTCCGGCCAGCGGGAGCTGAGCGCTGCTGACCTGGATGCCATCCACAAGCTGGCATCGTCCATCAAGAACATTGACAAAATCGCCATGTTTGAAAGCGGCGACTACAGCCGCGATGATGGGTATTCCCGCGATGACGGCTATTCCCGCGACTGGTCTTCCGGGCGCACCGCCTACAACAGAGGCAGCTCGTATCGGCGCAAGAGGGATTCTATGGGCCGGTACAGCCGTGATGAGGGCAAGGCAAAGGATCTGATCGAGCGCATGATGCAGGACACCGACGATCCCAACGTAAAGGAAGCGCTGCGGCAGGCAATGCACGTTGTTGAGAACGGGTAACGTTGCTTACACGTTACTTACAAACGTGTTTTGGAGGAAATAAGAAAATCCCTGTAACCGTTGTGGTTACAGGGATTTTTGTGGTGCGCGGTACAGGACTCGAACCTGTGACCCCATGCACGTCAAGCATGTGCTCTACCAGCTGAGCTAACCGCGCAGATAACAATGGTATATTACCGCAAAGTACCGCGATTGTCAACACTTTTCTTGCCATGACGCCGAAAATTTGTTATACTGGCGGCAAGACTACGCAAGGAGATGGTGCTACATGGAAAAGATCGCACTGGTGACGGGCTCCTCCCGCGGCATCGGACGCGCCGCGGTGCGGAAGCTGGCAGCGGCGGGCTACGCCGTCTGCATCAACTATCGGGAACGGCAGGACTGTGCTGACGCGCTGGTGGAGGAGCTGACGGCGGCGGGACAGCGGGCCATGGCCGTGCAGGCCGACGTGTCCGTCCGGCAGCAGGTCAACGACATGGTGCGGCGGGTAGAGGACGCCTTCGGTCCCGTGTCGCTGCTGGTGAACAACGCCGGTGTGGCGGGACAGGCGCTGTTTCAGGACATCAGCGACGAGCTGTGGCACCGATACTTCTCCGTCAACGTGGACGGCGCGTTCCACACCATCCAGGCCGTGCTGCCCCGGATGCTGCATGAGCACGAGGGCTGCATCGTCAATATCTCTTCCATCTGGGGGCTGCGCGGCGCCAGCTGCGAGGTGACGTATGCCGCCACCAAGGCGGCGCTGATCGGGTTGACCCGTTCACTGGCGGCGGAGCTGGCACCCTCCGGCATCCGCGTCAACTGCGTGGCGCCCGGTGTTATCCGCACCGATATGCTGAACGCCCTGCCGCCCGCGGTGCTGCCGCAGCTGGCGGAGGAGACGCCGCTGGGACGGCTGGGTACGCCGGAGGACATCGCCGAGGCGGTGGCATTCCTGGCGGACCGACGGGCGTCCTTCATCACGGGACAGGTGCTTACCGTCGACGGCGGCTTCATTTTGTAATTCACAACAATGCAAAGGCGTACGGCTTGGCCGTGCGCCTTTTTCTTTACATATGCTGCTGGGGCAGGGGCTGGCCGTGGATCATGACGCGGCCGAAGCAGGTGAGGCTGCGGCCGCTGTCGCGGTGGAACGTTACGTCCATATCGGCCCGGGCGCGGTTCAGAGAGAACAGATAGACCATGCCGAAGCCATCGCGGTAATACTGCTTGCACAGCATGTCGCCGTCCACGCAGAAGATGCCTACGTCGCCGTTCTGCAGGGGATCGTGATTCACGTAGACCACGTCGCCGTCGGCGATCTGGGGCATCATGGAGTCACCCTGGATGCGGACGGCGAGCTCTGCTCCGGGGGGCACGTCACCTTCCACGGGGACGAGGGTATAGTCCTCGCCGAATACAGGGGCGGCAAAGCCTGCCGCCGCCGGAGACTGGTACAGCGGGATGGTGCGCCGCTCCTGACGGGGACGGAGCCGCTGCTCCTCTGCCACCATGATGTCCAGTGCGTCCACCAGCGTGTGGACCGTCTGACGACCAGACAGCGGCAGGCGGCGGTATTTCTCCAGCAGCTTCCGCTCCTCATCGGACTGGATGCCGCCAATGTGGCGGAAGCTGCCGCGGTACAGGTAGTTGGGGTCCACCTCCAGCGCGTCGAACAGCCGCAGCAGTACCTCCTCCTTAGGGGCGCTGACGCCGGTCTCGTAGTTGCCCACCGCTGAGGGGGAAACGCCCAGGCGGGCGGCCAGCTCCGTGCGGCTCAGGCCCAGCTCCTTCCGCCGCTTCTGCAGCTGCTCACAAAAACTCATGGGAAACGCCTCCTCGCCAGATTTCGACAAATTCTGTCCCTATCCTAACCCAGATCCTTGGTTTTGTCAATCTATTTTAACAAGAAACTTGAGAAAATAGACTTGACATTACAAGATTCTTGTGATACGCTGTACAAGTCAACAAGAAAACTGGTTTTCAAAATAGAAGAGAACCGCTGCGCCGTGACGGGCGCAGCGGTATTGGGAGGGGAAAATAAAAATACCGACCGCGCAGATGCGCAATCGGTATTTTTGACGAGGATGGTGGATTTACCCCTGCGGGGCATAAACTTCGACTCCACCTATCCCCACCAAAAAATATCCCCGCCGGCCAAACGACCGTCGGGAATATTTGGTGGGGGATGGTGGATTTACCCCTGCGGGGCATAAACTCCGACTCCACCTATCCCCACCCAAAAAATATCCCCGCCGGCCAGACGACCGTCGGGAATATTTGGTGGGGGATGGTGGATTCGAACCACCGAAGGCGTTGCCAGCAGATTTACAGTCTGTCCCCTTTGGCCACTCGGGAAATCCCCCATATTCACTTGGAGCTGGTGGACGGATTCGAACCCCCGACCTGCTGATTACAAATCAGCTGCTCTACCAGCTGAGCTACACCAGCATCTCCATCAGCGCAGTTTATTCTAACAGAACTTTCGGGGCTTGTCAACACATTTTTTACGCAAGAAATGAAGGGGCAGGTTTTAATATGTATTTGCAGGGTGCAGAACTCCGAGAGGAAGCTCTGTGCCCTGCAAATTTTATACATCGAAAAGGAGTACAACGATGAAAGTAATTGGTTTCCGAAAGAGTTCCTTCAAGGGTGACGATGGTTCCCAGGTCTCCGGTGTCAATCTGTATCTGACGGAGAAGTGCGAAAAAGGCGAGGGTCAGAGCTGCGAGCGTGTTTACATCACTGATCAGAGACTGACCGCCTGCGGCTACGTCCCCAAGCTGGGTGACGAGGTCGCGCTGGAGTATAACCGCTGGGGCAAGTGCTCCGGTGTCCGTCTGATCAAAATCTAACCTCAACTCTTGCTGTGAACGTCGGGATGATGTGCACCGTCAGAGCTGCCCTCAACAAGTCGGAGTGAAAGCTCCGACGAGGGCACTTGACACCATAACGAATTCCGGGAAGTGCTTGCTATATGTCGATTTCCGCCTCCCCCGTTCACAGCATTCACGAGTACGCAAACGGCATCTATAAGGTGGTCACATTTAAGGGCAGTCGTGACCCTGACAATGCCTACCTTCGGATACCGGACGCCACACAGCACTACGACAACAAGCTGGATAATAGTTTTAGCCGCGCTCGTAACATGGTGCTGCAATATGCGCTCTGCAACTCGTGGGACTACTTCTTCACCGGCACGATAGACCGTGCCAAATTCGACCGCTTCAACCTGGACATTTACCAAAGCCGCCTTTCTCAGTTCGTGCGTGACAAGCGCAAGAAGTACCAGTCGCAGATACAATATCTGCTCGTACCGGAACAGCACAAGGATGGCGCTTGGCATATCCACGGTCTGATCTCGGGGCTGCCGGAGGATGCGATCTCCCCCTTCGCTCCTTCAGCGCCCCAGCGGCTCGTAGACGGCGGTTTCTTGAACTGGCCGGACTACATGACCACCTTTGGCTTTTGTTCCTTAGCGCCCATTAGAGACGCCATAGCTACGGCCTACTACATAACGAAGTACATCAGTAAGGATTTATCGCAGCGGCAGTCTGACCTTGGGAAGCACCTGTATTTCCATTCTCGGCCGCTCAAAAAAGCAGTCAAGGCCAGTGACGTGTATCTCTACAATCGTCCGCTGGATGAGCTTTGTATCAACGACTACGACTTCTGCAAGACCGGCATGGTCTACGGTGAAGATTGGATGTGGCCTTATGACTGGGCCGGTGCAGAACCGGCCGATGAAATGCCCCTGTATCCCGTAGCTCCTGATCCCAGCTTTCAGCCGCTGACGATAGAACCGGATTTTCAACAACTCAAAATGGAGGGTTACTTATGAATGAAGAATTGTTTTACTGCGCTTGCTGGCGTGAGTTGCAGCACTTTTTGTCCGATCTCGTAATCCGTGATACGGTAGAGGAATATCCGAATGCGCGTGATTTCCTTGCCCTTATGGCTTCCGTTGAACGCAAAATGGAGGGTTACTTATGATCCAGTTTCTGATCACTGCGCTTTTCGTAGCGGTGTTCGCGTTTATCCTGTTCCTGCTGATTGCCGCCATGGTCTGGGTCGGCAACAAGGTCCTGCGCTCCCTGTTCCCCGATAAGTTCAAGGGGAGGAGTGGTAAGGCATGATCGCTCGCCTCAAGTTTTGGCTGCGCTATTGGCGGGTTCGGTCTGCTGATATGGATTGCCGAAGCTGCTGCCTGTTCTGTCGGTACTTCGATATCTGTTCCGAAACTTGCTATGCAGAGTGGGCGCAGCTCCCTTGGAAAATGTAAATCCCCCGCCTTTCGACGAGGGATCAGAGATTACATATTCTTGGCCTTGTCCAGTTCTTTCTGGAACGCCTGTACAGCAGCTTTGATTTTCTTCAGCTGCTTCTCCTCGTCGCGGCTGATTTTGCCGTCGTCTTTCATGGCGGCCATTTCGCAGGAGCGTTCAAATGTTGATACCATGGCCTGCATGTTCAATATCTGGGCGTGTATGTAGGTATTCATAATTTCTCTCCTTTGTTCATTTTTTTCATCATTTTATTCTGTTTTTGGGAGGTTGTCAATCAATGAAGCGTATGTTTGTGTTTTTGATTGCATGCTTCCTGTGCTTTTCTACCGTTACGATTTCCTATGCTGCTGTTCCTGCTTTTGACAATACTCAGTGGCTTGAACTGCCATCTGGTTTTGGCGGTGGCTCACATAATTATCCACAAAGCACCGTTGTTACTTATTCTGACCTAAAGGCAATCCGTTTACAAGTAAATTCATGGCTTTCGGAAGGACAGTATAAGGGTTTTCGCGGTACGGCTTCAATCTCATATAACGGTTCTACTTATTTTATCCAGCTTGTGCAAGGCGGCATCGCTTATCGACTGTGTAACAGTAGCGGTGGCCTATACCGCACCGAAAGCGAATTTGATAAGCCTACTACGTCTACTGGCAGCAGTACGTATGATTTCAATCAAACGATTATTAATAATCATGCGCCCAGTTCTGGCGGCACGATTACAACTCCGTCTGTATCTTCTTCTTGGTCTGATCGTAATTTGCAGGAAAAGATATATCAGAGCCTTGAGTATATTTATCAGTGTGTGGATCTCGCTAATGGTTATCTTTCCAATAACGGTTGGATTGCAATTGATATTCGCAATACGATTCAGAAGAATGTGGTTCCCGCCATTGAGGCGGTCAACAAAAACCTTATTAGCTTCAAAGATAGCACTGTTACGAACCTTAATGCTCTGTATACCATTACGGAGTACAGCTATATTGCGTCCCTCTCCCAGCTGGATGTACTGAATCGTTTGTATTCCGGCGTCACCTCCATCGATTCCCGCCTTGACAGCGTCATCAGCAACGGCGCAGTGCAGGTCAATACCGGTTCTATCGACGCTCGTTTGGACAAGCTGATTTCCATGTATAGCAAGGTAAACTCCGTTGTGCTGGATACCGCTGCCGTCAATGGCGGTCAGATCAAGTCTGCTGTTGGCGGCGAGCTGATGGACGTAATGTTCTGGGGCAACGCGAAACGTCAGAATCCGTATCTGCTTACTTCTCCCATCAATTACTCCCTGTCCGGTGCTTCCGTTTCCCTCGGCGCTCCGGAACTGCGTTCTATCCCGCTTGGCTCGTCTATCCCCGCGTATATCTCCGGCGACCCTGTGCTTGCTGCCGGTGTGTGGAAGTCTGGCAGTACCTACTATCTGTCGGACACCTACAATGCCGTTACCGGCGAGTATGTGCAGCGTATCAAGTCTATCGTCTTTGATGGTTCGGAAAATTGGGTTCGCTCCATCCGTGCGAATGATGCTTCGTTGTTCTCTGTCTCTTGTATCCCTGATAATACCTTGTCTATGCCCATGTGGTCAAGTCGGTATGGCTTTAAGACGTACACCAGCGCTTTTGATTTGGCTGATGATAGTACGAAAACGGTAACTTCCGGCTATTTCTCGCACTACGGCAAGTATATTCGTTTTCAGGATAGCTCCACCAGCCTTGACGGTTGGAAAAAATGGTTGTCCATTAAGTACAAAGCCGGTGAGCCGCTGGAAGTCTGGTATGCCTTAGCAGGTGAAAGCGTCACCACGTATCTTGATTTGCGGCCCACCATCGCTATTCCCGAAGGTGACAGTTCCATCTCGGCGGAGATGCTGCGTATCACTGCCAAATATGAGACCTACGACAGCTACACCCAGACGGCGGATATTATCGCTGCTATCAATAATCTGCAAGTCGGTGTTTTGCCCGATTTGGATCCTATCGTTTCCCGTCTGGATACGCTCATCAATAAGTCGCAGGCTACAGTTGTCAACGTGGTTACGAATAACACATATCTCACCAACGTCTACCAGCTGGACGATGAGAATGATGTAGCGGATCGCTCCAAAGAAGGAATCGAAAAAGTCAGCGGTATGTTCAAGTGGCTTTGGAAGAACGCTTTCAAGGACGCTTTCGGTGCTGCCGATGTCACAAAGCTGGATGGCCTGTTGTAGGAGGTGCCGTTATGGAATCTTATCTCTATACGTTCCTGCACTTTATTCGTTCGGTCTTTACTGCTATGCCTTCCGGTTTGCAGGGCTGCATACTCTATTCTGTTTCAGCGGTGCTGATCGTGTCGCTGATCCTTTTGATAGCGAGGTGGGATTGATGCTGGAGAAGGTCGCTATTGGTGTCAGCTGGCTGCCGGAAGGTCTTGCCACTGCTATCTATGCGCTGGCCGCTCTGCTGCTGGTGTTCCTGTTTATCAAGATCGTGTTGCTCATCATCAAATGCATTTCTGATCTTGTTCTATTCTGGAAAAAGTAGGTGATAACATGGATGCTATGGCAAGTTTATCCTTGGCGATCAAGTCCCTGCTGGGATGGGCCTGGGATATATTCTCCATTAATATTCCCATCCTGAATATTCCGTTCTGGGTCATCGCTATGGCCGCTGTCGCTGTTGACCTGGCATTTTATATCATCGGTCGACTCATCGGCTCGTCTGTGGCGTCTCCTCCGTCTCTCCCCAAAGGAAAGGAAGGTAAAGAAAAATGAGAATGCACATTGGCTTTTCGTTTAAGCCTAAGACTTTGTTGATCGTGTTGGCTGTGATCCTGGGCGTTGTCGGTGCCTGCGTGGATGCTTACGCTGCTGAACCGGATAACGATATACCGGACTGGGCTTTAGTCCCCGCGCTCGATCCTGATGAAGATACAGATCGTGGTTATACCACGGTCTACGATATGGATGGCTCTGTGCTTTATACGGATGATCCTGCCCTCGAAGCGGATGATACTGCTGCACCAGAGACGCCAGCCAATACTGTTGTTATCAATGCTGCGCCTGCTGCTGAACCTGCCACACCGGATACGTATACCTATCAGCGTGGGGATCATACCGGTCTGGCTGCATCTGTGCAAAGCATTTTCGGCGATTATCAGCCGCTCATGGCAACAGACAGCGCCGGTAATGTCTCTGCCGTCTCCGGCCTTGCCGGTGTAGACTTTTGCTGGATCGGCGGCTGCTTGGCGTTCCTGATTCTGTTTTATTCGTTCTTCAGACTGTTAGGAGGTGTGTTCCTTGGGAGGTCTAAGTGATGTTTCTTCCATGCTGGTCACCATGCTGTCTGCTTTGTCTGATTTCCTTTCTGAGGGTGTCGGCTGGTACTGCTTCTGCATGGTCCTATGTGTTCTTGTGATCTCTCTGTTTTTCAGAGTTTTCCGTATCAAACGATAGAAGGGAGGTTTTTGCATGGCTGCTTTGGTCGCTACCATCGCCACTTTCTTCAGTGGCGTCATGGGCATGGTGTCCACTCTGACCACTACCATTGTTGGTGATGATCTGCTGGTTCTGGGCGTTGTTGCCGTCCCCTTGGTGGGTATCTCTGTGGGTCTGCTGTCCCGTCTGTTCCGTCAGCGCGTGTAACAAAAAAGCGCGGGGGAGTGCGAATGCACCCCCGCGCTTTTCCCCTATGCTTCGGAGGTTTTTATGAATGTTTCTTACTTCGTCAAGTGGTGCTATCACCAGTATTTCTGGCGTTTCGTCTATCGTCCTGTCAAGCCTTATGATACCGGCATTTATCTTTATTTTGGCCTGCCTCGTTCTGGTAAATCTACCTACGCTGCAAAGCTGGCAAAAAAGGCTCTTACTGCTGGCCGTGCTGTGTACAGCAATTTTCCTATTCGTGGTACTTTTCAGATTACCAAAGACGATATAGGTAAATACCTCATGGAGGACTGTCTTATCATCATTGATGAAGCTGGTGTAGACTTTGATAACCGTAAAATGAAAATGACTGATGAACAGGTCTATTTCTTCAAGAACCACGGTCACTATCAGGCGGATATTGCTTTCTTCTCCCAGTCTACCGATGTTGACATCAAGATTCGGAAATTGGCCGTCTGTCATTATGAGATAAAACGCTTTCCCCTTATCCGTGATCTCTCCTATATCAAGACCATTGGCCGGAAGATAGGCATTGACGAGCTCACCCATCAGGAAACGGAGATGTTCTACTACGTCCACTTTCTCGCCGGTGGTATCAAGCTCTTTTGGCGGCGTCCATACTACAAGCTCTTCGATACCCGTTACCGGCATGAGCTTCCCGAAAAGACATTCCCGAAATGCTGACCTATGCCGCTGCTTCATTCGGCGTCTGCCATTGCAAGATTTTTCGAGGATAGTTGTTCATCCAGTCCTGGACCGCAGCTATCCTCTTTTTGCTGATCTTGGAGAAGTCTGTGCCTTTTGGGAAGAAACGGCGGATCATCCGGTTGTGGTTCTCCACGCTTCCTTTCTCCCAGGCGCTGTAACTGTGGCAGTACCATACCTGGAAACGGCTGCCGCCGTGTATGCTCCGGCATAGCTTTTCGTACTCCATGAACTCGCTGCCGTTGTCGGTGGTCAGTGTTTTGAAGCGCTGGTCAAAGTCCTTGTGCTGCCGTTCCAACTGATCGAATACTCCGCGGATGGTGGAGGCCTTCCTGTCCGGCAGCTTGAAGATGAGTTCCTGCCGGCTGTATCGCTCCGTCAGCGTCAGCAGGACAGGGCTGGTCTCGGCTTTGCCGATGATCAGATCCATCTCCCAGTGTCCGCGCTCAGACCGCTGGCCGATGTATGCAGGCCGGTTCTCAATACTTGGTAGCTTCGGATGCGCGATACGCTTTTCGGTATCATCCTTCTTCTGCTTCTTCCTGCGCTTGTCCCATAGGTGCTTGTTGGTCAGGGTCAGAAAGACCCGCTTGTTTATGTAGCTATACAGAGTGCTGACACAGATGTGGGTTTGAAAGTTGTACCGTTTTGCCGCCGCCAGAGCCGCCGCAGGTGAGTACCTGTCCACGATGATCTTATGCTCGATGTAGGTCGCATAGGTGTGGTCGCAGCCGATCTTCAACGGCCTACCCTTGGCCGTCTGGTTGTAGTTGTGTGTCTGCTGTCCTTTCTGTGCCGAGTACCGTTTCTCGTCCCAGAAGTCGCAGGTATGCATATAGCTCCCCCTCCGAAGCTCATAGTAGATCGTCCTCTCGCAGAAGCCCAGCTGACGGGCTATCTCTCGCACAGGTATCTTGTTCCGCCGCATGGCTCCCAGCTGGTGGCGCTCCTGCTCCGTCATATAGTGCTGCTTTCTCATCTCCCGTACCTCCTCAATAAGCGTTGTTGGAGTATCGTCATTGTACCACGTTTCCCATAGTCGGTGGTGGTGTGAGCACGGCGCGAGTTCGCGCCGTGTTGGTTGCCGATCCCGCGCCGACAAAAGCCCTGTCAAGGAGACCGTGGAATAAATCCAGTGCGCACACTGGTTTTATGCCGCGAAAGCTCCTTTACAGGACTTTTTCGGTGTGATATGAACCCCTCTGTCCTCCTACCTCGCTTTGATATTTTTTGTCAATACTGCAAATTTATCTTGACATCTGCCCGCAAGAAATGAAGGAGAGTGATCGCGCGTGAAACTTGCCGAACTGTCACCGCTGTATGAGGACAGCGCCCAGCGCATCCAGAGGCGCATGGAGCAGCTGCGGCTGGACCTCCGGACCGCCGACGATCCGGACAGCGCCCGCCAACTGCGCCGCCGTTTGACAGAGCTGCAGCCCATGCTGCGCCAGTGCCGCCAGCTGGCACGGCTGACGGCCCATTACTACGACAGGAGTGACCGGAGTTATGATCCATTCCGCCTTTGATCCCATGGACATCGCCGGCCTGCACCAGTGGATGCAGCAGCAGGCCGGCGACAACAGCCAGCGGCGGCAGCGGCTGCTGCACAACCTGTCCCGTGCTATGACGGAGGAATTAACACCCCGCCAGCAGGAGATGCTGCATCTGTACTACTACGAAAAGCTGAATATGGCCCAGATCGCGGGGCGTCTGGGGGTCAACAAGTCCACCGTGTCCCGCACCTTGTGCCGTGCGCGGCGCAGATTGCATCACATCTTGCAATATAGCCTGTAATTTTCAAAAATATCCCTTGACTTTGCAGTCTATCGTGCATATAATGCCTTTTGTTACAGGAGAGGAGGGAACAAAGTGTCCGTCTATAATAAGATCCTGCATGAGCGCGGGCTGCGCCTGCTGGGCGGCATCGTGGGCGCCGCCATCATGGCGTCGGCCATCAACCTGTTCATCGTGCCTCAGGGCTTCTACGCAGGCGGCGCCTACGGTCTGTGCCAGGTGATCCGTACCCTGCTGGTGACGCGGGCGGGGGTGAATGTGCCCTTCGATCTGGCGGGCCTGCTGTACCTGTTGGCGAATCTGCCCATGTTCTATCTGGCCTATCGGGGACTGGGGCGAACGTTTTTCGTCAAGGCTACCATCGTCACCGTGTGCAACTCCATCTTTTCGGCGCTGATTCCCTCCCCCGCCGTGCCCATCATCGCAGACCCGCTGACCAGCTGCCTTATCGGCGGCCTGGGCGTGGGCTTCGCCGCGGGGCTGGTGCTGAGCTGCGGCTGTTCCACCGGTGGTCTGGACATTCTGGGTTTGTACCTCAGCAAGAAGAATCCCAAGTTCACCGTGGGCCGGTTCTGCATCTGCTTCAACGTATGTCTGTACACGCTGTGCCTGTTCCTGTTCAACGCCACCACGGCCATCTACTCCGCTATCTACAATATCCTGAACAACCTGTTTCTGGATAAACTGCACCAGCAGAACGTCAATGTGGAGATGCTGATCTTCACCAAGAAGAATAATCCGGAGCTGGTCCGCTTCATCATCGAAAAGCTGGACCGCGGCGTGACGTACTGGACGGCCCACGGCGCCTATACCGGCGACGAGGTACAAGTGCTGTGCGTGTGCCTGAGCAAGTACGAGATCGGCACGTTGCAGCAGGTGATGCAGGAGATGGACCCCAAGGTGTTCTTCATCGTGCAGGAGGGCGTCCACACCGGCGGCAACTACCGGCGGCATCTGAACTGACGCAGCATACGAAAAGGCTTCCATCTGGCAGATGGAAGCCTTTTTTGCATGGAGGAAAGCGCCGAAGCGCCGCCTGCTGCGGATGAAGCGAGGCGATATCGGGGAAGTGTCCCGACTGCCAGCCGCGGCAGCGGCTGGGAGCCGGCTGACACGGCGGTGAGCGCCGAGGAGAAAGCGAAAAAGATCACCACTCGAATAGGTGGTGATTTATGTGATTGTCCACAGGTTTTGTTGTCTGCACTCCCGCCCACCGCAAGGAAGGGGGAGTGTGAGGGGGGAACCTTTGACGGGTTCCCCTCTCGCGTTCAGTTACCCGCCCGCAGGCGACCACTTTTGCGTAGCAAAAGTGTTGCTCCAAAAAGAAACGCCATCCTGACGGATGGCGTTTCTTTTTGGAGCGGGCGACGAGGAAAGCGCCGAAGCGCCGCCTGCGGCGGAAGAAGCGAGGCGGTTTCGAGGAAGTGTCCCGACTGCCGGCCGCGGCAGCGGCTGGGAGCCGGCTGACACGACGGTGAGCGCCGAGGAGCACGCGAAAAAAATCACCACCCAAATGGGTGGTGATTTATGGAGCGGGCGACGAGGCTCGAACTCGCTTCCCGGCATCCCACGAATGGCTGTCGCCATTCGCAGGAGCCCTGCCTCACCTCTTGATTTGACGCGCTTCGCGCAGGTCGAGGCAGCGAGTTCTCCGGCGCTGCGGCACATTCCAAAAAGAATACCCCATCCTGTCGGATGGGGTATTCTTTTTGGAGCGGGCGACGAGGCTCGAACTCGCTACCTCGACCTTGGCAAGGTCGCGCTCTACCAGATGAGCTACGCCCGCAAACGCAAGGTTGATTATAGCGTATAAGCGCCGGTTTGTCAACCCTGCATTTTCTGTTTTTCCGTTTTCTTCGGATGTGGTCCGCTCAGTGTACCAGCAGGATCTCCACCAGACCCACGCTGTCCCGATCCGGATAGAAGCGCACCAGCCAGTCTGCTCCGCCTGCGGAGCTTTCCACCTCACGGATCAGCCGCTCGATATCGGCGGCGGAGCTGTCGGTGCTGCTGAACTGCACCACCAGCTCCGTCAGACCCTCGTCCTGGGCCTGAGCCAGCAGGTCCCGCAGGGCCGAGGTATTGGTGACGTGGGCGATGCTTGCCATCTGCTGGGCAGTGCAGCGGTAGCTGATGGTGACGGTGATCTCGCTGTAATTGCGGGCGGAGTCGTCCAGCGTGTATTGCAGGTACTCCACGGCGTAAGAGCCCAGGGGCGTGTCATGCTCCACCTCGCGGCAGGCCATCTCCGCCGCGTCCGTGGCGTCCAGGCCCTCCCCTCCATAGTACAGGCGGATGGTACCCTCCTCCGTGTGGTTGCCCACCAGAAGGAGAATGTCGTTTACCAGATCCTGATAGGTGTCGGCCTGCAGCACGCCGCGGCCGCTGCCCTCATAATAGGAGGAGCTGTGGTCCTTGACCTCGTACCACTCCCGCTGGAGAAAGCTGCCGCAGCCCGTCAGGCACAGCAGCACCGCCAGCAGCAGCGGCAGCGCTCTTTTCTTCATGGGATATCCTCCTTTCCGGCGTTTTACAGAAGCTCCAGCTGCTTTTCCTCACTGTCCTCCGGCCGCAGCAGGGCGCCGGCGGCGGGGATGGTGCGGGTACGGTAGCGGGCCTGGTTGGTGATGCCGGTGTCGGCCACATCGGCCAGGCGCTCCAGATGGTATTTGGGCTTGATATTCATGACCTGCACACCCTGGGTGCTGCGGGTGGTCTTGGGCGCCAGCAGTGCCGTGTGTACCAGCAGGGCCCGGGGCTCATTGGTCAGCAGCGCCAGCTCGCGATCCTCCGTCAGGGGCAGGATCTGTACCAGCGGGAACTTTTCGCAGTAGGCGCCGGTGAGCTTGCGGCGGTTGGAGGTGGTGGCGTAGGCGCTGAGGCTGACGCGGGCCACGCGGCCGTTCTCAAAGGCGAACAGCAGGCTGCCGCTGTAATCCCCGGGCAGGCACAGGAAGATCACATTCTCCCCTGCATCCAGCCCCAGCTTGGCGGGCAGATAGTCGCCCAGCAGCGAGGCTTTCGTCTCGCCGAACTCGCTGGCGCGGGTCTTGTAGACCTGCTGCCTGTCGGTGAAGAACATCAGCTCCGTGTTGTTGGTGGCCTCGAAGTACTGGCTGGGGCCGTCGCCCTCCTTGTACTTCTGGTCGCCGGACATCCGCAGGGACTGGGGCGTGATCTTCTTGAAATAGCCCTCGCGGCTGAGGAACAGGTGGACGGGATAGTCCTCCGGCGCGTCCTCCGCCGGCTCCTCCGGCAGCTCGTGGCTGTATACGATCTCGGTGCGGCGGGGCACGGCGTACTTCTTCCGCACCTCTGTCAGTTCGTCGATGATGATGCGGCGGATGCGCCCGGGTTTGGCCAGCGTGTCCTCCAGATCGTCGATCTCATCGGCCAGCGCCGCCGTCTCCTGCACCCGCTTGAGGATGTACTCCTTATTGATATTGCGGAGCTTGATCTCCGCCACGTACTCCGCCTGCACCTGGTCGATGCCGAAGCCGATCATCAGGTTGGGGATGACCTCGGATTCTTCCTCTGTCTCGCGGATGATCCGGATGGCCTTGTCGATGTCCAGCAGGATGCGCTTCAGGCCCTGCAGCAGGTGGAGCTTTTCCTTCTTTTTGCTGAGGATATAGTACACGCGGCGCTTGACGCAGTCGGTGCGCCACGCTGTCCACTCGGTGAGGATCTCCCCCACCCCCATGACCCGGGGCATACCGGCGATGAGGATGTTGAAGTTGCAGCTTACCGTGTCCTGCAAGGGCGTCAGGCGGAACAGCTTGGCCATCAGCTTGTCAGGGTCCACGCCCCGCTTCAGGTCGATGGCCAGCTTCAGGCCGCTGAGGTCCGTCTCGTCCCGCATGTCACTGATCTCCTTGACCTTGCCGGCCTTCACCAGCTCCGCCACCTTGTCCAGAATGACCTCGATGGTGGTGGAATAAGGGATCTCGTAGACCTCGATGACGTTCTCGCTCCTGTCATAGCGCCAGCGGGCACGGACCTTCAGGCCGCCGCGTCCCGTGGCGTAGATGCTGCGCAGGTCATCGCCATCGCAGATGATCTGGCCGCCAGTGGGAAAGTCCGGCGCCAGCAGCGTGGAGGAGATGTCGTGGTCGGGATTTTTCAGAAAGGCGATGGTGGTGTCGCACACCTCGCCCAGATTGAAGCCGCAGATCTGGCTGGCCATGCCCACGGCGATGCCCTGATTGGCGGACACCAGCACGTTGGGATACGTGGTGGGCAGCAGCGACGGTTCCTTCATGGTGTTGTCGTAGTTGTCCACAAAGTCCACGGCGTCGCAGTCCAGGTCGCGGAACAGCTCGGCGCAGATGGGGGCCAGCTTCGCCTCCGTGTAGCGGCTGGCGGCGTAGGCCATGTCCCGGGAGTACACCTTGCCGAAGTTGCCCTTGCTGTCCACGAAGGGGTGCAGCAGGGACTCGTTGCCCTTGGCCAGACGCACCATGGTCTCGTAGATGGCCTGGTCGCCGTGGGGATTCAGGCGCATGGTCTGGCCCACGATGTTGGCGGACTTGGTGCGTCCGCCGGTGAGCAGGCCCATCTTGTACATGGTGTACAGCAGCTTGCGGTGGGAGGGCTTGAAGCCGTCGATCTCCGGTATGGCGCGGCTGACGATGACCGACATGGCGTAGGGCATATAGTTCTCGTCCAGCGTGCGGGTGATGGGCTGCTCCACCACCGCGCCCCGCAGGCCCATCACGTTGGGGTCGGCGGGACGGTGGACGGTTTTTTCTTCCGTTTTCTTCTTTGCCATCAGGGTTCCTTTCTCAGCTGACGTCGATCATGTCCAGGTAGCGGCAGCCGTTTTCCGCGATATAGTCCTTGCGGCCGGACAGGTTGTCGCCCAGCAGCAGGTCAAAGACGCGGGCTGTCTCCTCAGCGTCCTCCGGCAGCACGCGGATGAGCCGCCGTGTCTCGGGGTTCATGGTGGTCATCCACATCATCTCCGGATCGTTTTCGCCCAGTCCCTTGGAGCGCTGGACGTTCACCTTCTTACCGGACAGCTCCTTGAGGATGTCCGCCTTCTCCCGCTCGGAGTAGGCGAACCACGTCTTTTCGCCGCCCTTTTCCCTGCAGGTGATCTCGAACAGCGGCGTCTCCGCGATGTAGACGTAGCCCTCCCGGATCAGGGTGGGGCACAGGCGGTACAGCATGGTCAGGATCAGCGTGCGGATCTGGAAGCCGTCCACATCGCCATCGGTGCAGATGACCACCTTGCTCCACCGCAGATTGCTCAGATCGAACTGGTTCAGATCCTTCACCGCTTTGCCGCTGACCTCCACGCCGCAGCCCAGCACCTTCATCAGGTCGGTAATGACGTCACTTTTGAAGATGCGGGGATAATCGGCCTTCAGACAGTTCAAAATCTTGCCGCGGACGGGCATCAGGCCCTGGAACTCCGCGTCGCGGCTCTGCTTGCAGGCGCCCAGTGCGGAGTCGCCCTCCACGATGTAGATCTCCCGGCGCTCCACGTCCTTGGTGCGGCAGTCCACGAATTTCTGGACGCGGTTGGCAATGTCGATCTTCTCCGTCAGCTTTTTCTTCTGGTTGATGCGGGTGCGCTCCGCCGTTTCGCGGCTGCGCTTGTTGATGAGCACCTGAGCTGCGATCTTCTCCGCCGCCTCCTTGTTCTCAATGAAGTAGATCTCCATGCGGCTGCGGAGGAATTCGGTCATGGCCTCCTGAATGAACTTGTTGGTGATGGCCTTCTTGGTCTGGTTCTCATAGCTGGTCTGGGTGGAGAAGTTGTTGCTCACCAAAATGAGGCAGTCCTGTACGTCGGGAAACGTGATCTTCGATTCGCCTCTGGTGTATTTGTTGTTGTCCCGCAGGTATTTATCGATGGCGGACACCATGGCCGAGCGGGTGGCCTTCTCCGGACTGCCGCCGTGCTCCAGAAAGCTGGAGTTGTGGTAGTGCTCGCATAGGGCCACGCGGTTGGAAAAGCACAGTGCCACGCTGAGCTTCACCTTGTACTCCGGCTTGTCCGCCCTGTCGCGGCCACGGCGCTCCGCCTCCCAGAACACCGGCTCTGTCAGGGAGTCCTCCCCCGCCAGCTCGCGGATATAGTCGGCGATGCCGTTTTCATACAGAAACTCCTGGGTCTCAAATTTTCCGGGGGCCGTCTCATTGCGCAGACGGAACGTGACGCCGGCGTTCACCACAGCCTGCCGCTTCATCACGTCCTGATAGTATTCCAGCGGCACGGCGATGTCGGTAAACACCTCCAGATCCGGCAGCCAGCGAATGGTGGTGCCGGTCCGCTTTTTATTGGTGGTCAGCTCCGTGCTCTCCAGCTGGCCCACAATCTCGCCCCGCTCGAAGTGGAGGCGATACTCCTTCCCCTCGCGGTACACCGTGACATCCATATAGCGGGAGGCGTACTGGGTGGCGCAGGAGCCAAGGCCGTTGAGACCCAGAGAGAACTCGTAATTCTCACTGTTCTCGTTGTCGTACTTGCCGCCGGCGTACAGCTCGCAGAACACCAGCTCCCAGTTGTAGCGCCCCTCCTTCTCGTTCCAGTCCACGGGGCAGCCGCGGCCCATATCCTCCACCTGTACCGACCGGTCCAGAAAGCGGGTGACGGTGATGAGCTTTCCGTGGCCGCCGCGGGCCTCGTCGATGGCGTTGGACAGGATCTCAAACACCGCGTGCTCGCAGCCCTCCAGCCCGTCGGAGCCAAAAATAACACCGGGCCGTTTCCGGACCCGATCCGCGCCCTTGAGACTGGAGATACTCTCGTTGTCGTATACGTTTTTCTTTGCCATATTATTCCTCCGGCATACACCGAGCCAATCGTTTTCTGTTATTCTACCGTATTTTTCCCGTCAATGCAAGTCTCGCCGCCGCGGTATGCGCCGCACTTCGTCTAAAAGATCCTCCGACCCAAAAAGGTTTACAGATTCCCGCAAAAAATAACAGGAGCGCAACTGGGAAAACCCTTGGTGGAAAAAGGCTTTCCACAGTTTCCACATGGTTTTCCACAACTGTTATGTCAACACAAAACCGGTAAAAAAGTGCGCAAAACCGTGGGATTTACCATAATTGCCGGAGAAATCACCATTTTCTGGTTTTCCGGCGGAATGGGTATTGTTTCCCCTGTTTCCCACAGTTTCCCGCACTTTTCGACAGGGCCTCTTTTCCCCACGACATTGGCCGCAGGAGAAAGTGCCGCGGCAAGCGAAAGGACCGCCAACAGGCGGTCCTTTCGGAAAAAACGGATAAACGGACTTACTTGATGGGCTCGCCGGCGGCTTCCTTGGCGGCGATTTCCTTCATGGCGTCCTTGTGGCTCAGGTTCACGCGGCCCTTCTCGTCGATCTCCGTGACCTTGACCCACATCATGTCGCCGATCTTGCAGGCATCCTCCACCTTCTCAATACGGTGGTCAGCCAGCTTGGAGATGTGTACCAGACCATCCTTGCCGGGAGCCAGCTCCACGAAAGCGCCGAAGGTCATCAGGCGCACCACGCGGCCGTAGTACAGCTGACCCACCTCGGGCACGAACACGATGTCGTCAATGCACTTCTTGGCGATGGCGCAGCTCTCCGCGTCGGGGGAGGCGATGTGGATGGTGCCGTCGTCGTCGATGTCGATCTTGGCGCCGGACTCGGCCACGATCTTCTGGATGACGGAGCCGCCCTTGCCGATGACGTCGCGGATCTTATCGGGATCGATGTGCATGGTCAGCATCTTGGGCGCGTACTTGCTCACCTCGGCGCGGGGCTCGGCGATGCAGGGCAGCATCACCTGGTCCAGGATCTGCACACGGGCGTCGTAGGTGATATCCAGCGCGTTCTTGATGATCTCCATGGTCAGACCGTCATTCTTCAGGTCCATCTGGATGGCGGTGATGCCCTTCTTGGTGCCGGCCACCTTGAAGTCCATCTCGCCGTGGAAGTCCTCCACGCCCTGGATGTCGATGAAGGTGGTGAAGGAGCCGTCGTCATCCTGGATCAGGCCGCAGGAGATGCCGGCCACAGGGGCCTTGATGGGTACGCCGGCGTCCATCAGGGCCAGCGTGGAGCCGCAGATGGAACCCTGAGACGTGGAGCCGTTGGAGGAAACCACCTCGGACACCACGCGGATGGCGTAGGGGAACTCCTCCACCGGAGGAATGACGGGCAGCAGAGCGCGCTCAGCCAGCGCGCCGTGGCCGATCTCGCGGCGGCCGGGGCTGCGGGCGGGCTTGGCCTCGCCCACGGAGTAGCCGGGGAAGTTGTAGTGGTGCATGTAGCGCTTCTCCGTCTCCTCCCAGATGGTATCCAGCTTCTGGTTGGCGGACAGGGTATCCAGCGTGGCCACGCTCAGCACCTGGGTCTGGCCGCGGGTGAACAGGCCGGAGCCGTGGACACGGGGCAGCACGCCCACCTCGGCATCCAGCGGGCGGATCTCGTTCTTCTGGCGGCCGTCCACGCGGTGGCCCTCCAGCAGCCAGGCCTTCACGATCTTCTTCTGGAACTTGTAGGTGATCTCGTCCAGATACTGATCCATGTTGGGATAATCCTCCAGGAACAGCTCATGCCACTTCTCGATCAGCTGGTTCCAGCGGGCCTCGCGGACGTTCTTGTCGTCGGTATCCATGGCGGCCTTGGCATCGTCCATGGTGGCGGCCACGATCTTGTCGAACAGCTCCTGATCGAAGTCGGCGTGGGGGTAGTCGAATTTGGGCTTGCCGATCTCGGACACCATCTGGTTGATGAGGGCGATCTGCTTCTGGTTCTCCTCGTGAGCGGAGCGGATAGCCTCGAACATCACATCGTTGGGCACCTCGTTGGCGCCGGCCTCGATCATGACCACCTTCTTGGCGGTGGACACCACGGTAACGTCCAGATCGCTGACCTTACGCTGCTCGGCGTCGGGGTTAAAGACCAGCTTGCCGTCCACCAGACCCACCTTCAGGGCGGCCACAGGGCCGTTCCAGGGGATGTCGGAGATAGCCAGGGCGGCGGAGGTGCCGATGAGGGCGGCGATCTCCGGAGAGCAGTCGTGATCCACGGCCATGACGGTACACATCACGGACACATCGTTGCGGAAGTCGTAGGGGAACAGGGGGCGGATGGGGCGGTCGATGACGCGGCTGGTCAGGATGCCCTTCTCCCCGGGACGGCCCTCGCGGCGGTTGAAGCTGCCGGGGATGCGGCCCACGGAGTACATCTTCTCCTCAAAGTCCACGCTCAGGGGGAAGAAGTCGATACCGTCACGGGGACGGGGCGCGGCGGTGACGCAGCACAGCACGCGGGTATCGCCGTAGCCCACCATGACGGCGGCGTTGGCCAGCTCGGCCAGCTTGCCCACCTCCAGCGTGAGGGGACGGCCTGCCAGATCCATGGTGTACTTGTGATAGTGGGGGAATTGACGCTTGGTGATGATCGTTGACATGACATTTCTCCTTTTTTGTGAATTAGCATCCTGTACCGCGATCCGTCGCCGTTAGCACTTGAAAATGCCCCGAAGCCGCCGGTTTCGACGCATTTTCAACTGCTAAGGGTGAGGATACAGACTGGTACAGAATGTGAAAGAAGGGTGATGCGCGCACGCACATCACCCTGTTTCAACTTACTTACGCAGACCCAGCTTGGCGATCAGGGCACGATAACGCTCGATGTCCTTCTTGGCCAGATAGTCCAGCAGACGGCGGCGCTTACCGATCATCATCTGCATACCGCGGCGGCTGTGGAAGTCGTGGGGATGCACCTTCAGGTGAGCGGTCAGCTGGTTGATGCGCTCGGTCAGGATAGCGACCTGCACTTCGGGGGAGCCGGTGTCGGTCTCATGGGTACGGTTGGCCTCGATGATGGAGGTCTTCTGGTCTTTCAGCATCATAGTTGTGTTTCCACCTTTCTTGAATTACGCCCGCATCCTGAGCCGTGGGAGAGATGGATCGCTCCGCGCAGCTAAGGCAAGGGGCAATGCGACATAGTCGCGTACCTTGAAATGCTACCATAAAAAAACCGGTTTGTAAAGTGGATTTTTCCGTAAAATCGCATTTGTTCACGTTTTGTTCTTCACTTTTTCAGGGAGAACTGTTATACTGTCGGGGTCTCAGAGCAGAAAGGGGAGAATTTTTCCAATGAAACGCTATGTATCCATCATCGCGCTGCTGCTGACGGCGGCGCTTTTGACCGCCTGCGGCAGCGGCGCGGACACCCAGAGCAAGGAGGCGGACGCCGCCGTCCAGACGGCGCTGCCGCCGGAGGGCATCACGGCGCTGGTGCTGTCCGACGACAGCCAGGTGCTGCGGTTCAGCCGCGAGGACGAGACCTGGTACTGGCAGGACGACACCACCTTCCCGCTGGATCAGGAGGCTATGCCGGCGCTGGTGGAGGCGGCTGCCGCCATGACGGCGGCCTCGCCGGTGCGGGTGGCGGAGGAGGATCTGGCCGACTACGGGCTGGATGACACAAAGATCACTCTGGCCGTCACGGCGGACGGCGAGACCCTGACCTTTGCCCGGGGCGATCAGGCGGAGTCCGGCGACTGGTACATGCGCTGCGCCGAGGATGGCACCGTGCGCCTGGTGTCCGATAACGCCGTGAAGATCTTCCAGCTGCTGGACGGCAGCATCTACGACATGGCGGCGCTGCCGGTGCTGCCGGTCATTACCGAGGAGAACCTGCTGTCCGCCGCGGTACAGGGCGGGGAGAACGTCCTGGTCAACATCCGCGTGGTGGACGGCGTGCGCAAGGTGGGCAGCCGCGATGTCACGGAGGCCACCGCCGCGCTGGTGGAGGAGCTGGGCCGGTTGTCCGTCACCGCCTGCGTGGACTATGATCCCGCCGAGGGCGCCGCCGCTATCTGCGGGCTGGATGCGCCGGACGCTCAGGCGCTGGTGACCTATACCAACGAGCTGGGCACCGAGTCCACCCTGACGCTGACTGTGGGTCTGCCCGATGGCAGCGGCGGCCGCTACGTCACCGTCAACGACGATCCCACCATCTACCGCATGGAGGAGACGTCGCTGGTGCAGTTGCTGACGCTGGCGGAGACCGGCCTGAACTGAAGAAATCCAGGGATACCCCCATGCGTCAGCATGGGGGTATCCTTTCGGCCGCATTTCAGCCGAATAGACGCCGGCAGGACCGCGTGCCTTCACATGCGGAGCCGGCCTTGCAAAACGCACCCTTTTGTGGTATAAATCAAGGCGAAAAAAGGAGGGCTGCCTGTGCGTATTCTGATCGTGGAGGATGAAAAGCGTCTGGCGGACACGCTGGCGGAGCTGCTGCACCGGCGGGGCTACGCCGTGGATGTCAGCTATGACGGCGTGTCCGGTCTGGACAACGCCCGCAGCGGCATTTACGATCTGGTGCTGCTGGACGCCATGCTGCCGGAGCTGGACGGCTTTTCCCTGCTGCAGCAGCTCCGCGCCGGCGGCGAGACGGTGCCGGTGCTGATGCTGACGGCCCGCAGCGATCTCAGCGATCGGGTGCGGGGTCTGGACTGCGGCGCGGACTACTACCTGACCAAGCCCTTTGAGACGGAGGAGCTGCTGGCCTGCATCCGCTCCCTGCTGCGGCGGGGCGGCGAGACGGCGGACAGCGGCGCCACCGTCTTCGGTGACCTGCATCTCCAACAGTCCACGTTTCTGCTGTCCTGCGGCGACCGGTCCGTCCGGCTGAGCCGCCGGGAGTACGACCTCATGGAGCTGCTGATGAAAAACGGCAGCCAGATCGTATCCAAGGAGCAGCTGATCTTAAAGGTATGGGGCTACGACTCCGCCGCCGAGGATAATAATGTGGAGGTCTACATCTCCTTCCTGCGGCGGAAGCTGGCCCATCTGCGCTCCCGCGTACAGATCAAAACACTGCGCATGGTGGGCTACTGCCTGGAGGAGGCGGTATCATGATCCGCCGTCTCCGCTGGAAGGTGGTGGGCCTGAACATGGGTATGGTGTTCTGCGTACTGCTGGCCGTGTTCGCCGCCGTGTTCTTCTTTGCCCGCTCCGCCCTGTCCCGCAGCGTCCGCCAGCAGATGGAGGAGGCCGTCCGGACCGGCGTTTACGACCTGTCCCAGCCGGACGGGTCCGCCCTGCCCTGCTTCGTGGCGGAGGTCTACGCCAGCGGCACCGTCCGCGTCTCCGGCAACGGCTACTACGACCTGACGGACAAGTCAGCGCTGGCGGACATCGTCACCGCCGCCCTGTCGGCCCAGGAGGACGAGGGCGTGCTGGCGGACTACCACCTGCGCTATCTGCGGAGCGTGGGGCTTCTGTCCACCCGCATCGCCTTTACCGACAGCACGCTGGAGCAGGCCACCCTCCGCGGCCTGCTGACCGGCAGCCTGCTCATCGGATTTGTGGCGCTGGCGGTGCTGTTCGCCTGCAGCTATGTGCTCAGCGGTGCGGTGACGCGGCCGGTGGCCCGTGCGTGGCAGCAGCAGAAGCAGTTCCTGTCCGATGCCAGCCATGAGCTGAAAACGCCCCTGACGGTGGTGCTGTCCTCGGCGGAGCTGCTGGACCAGTCCGCGTTGCCGGAGCAGAAGCAGTATGTGGATAACATCCGCGCCGAGTCCCACCGCATGAAGCGGCTGGTGGAGGATATGCTGACCCTGTCCCGGGTGGAGCGCAGCGGCGCGCACCTGCCGGACGCGGCGGCGGACCTTTCCGACATCGCGGCGGACGCCGCCCTGCGGTTCGAACCGGTGGCCTTCGAGGCAGGCCATACCCTGTCCTACGACATCGCGCCGGACCTGACGGTGCGGGGCGACGGGGAGAAGCTGGCTCAGGCGGTGGCCGTCCTGCTGGACAACGCCATCAAATACGCCGCGCCCCACACGGAGATCCGGCTGGACGCCCTGCGGCAGGGCCGGAACGCCTGTGTACAGGTGGAGAACCGGGGCGCAGACATCCCCGCCGACAAGCTGCCTCATATCTTCGACCGGTTCTATCGGGCCGACGAGTCCCGTACCGGCGGCGACAGCTTCGGTCTGGGCCTGCCCATCGCCAAGGCCATCGCGGAGGCCCACCACGGCACCATCCGCTGTGACAGCAGCGGCGGCATTACCCGCTTTACCATCACCCTCCCCTGCCAGCAGGGGAAATAGAAAGGCGAAACCATGTTTGACACCATTCTCCGCGGCGGCACGGTGATCGACGGCACCGGCCGTCCCGCCTTCCCCGCCGACGTAGGCATTACCGGCGGGACCATCACCGCTGTCGGCGACCTGTCCGCCGCCGCGGCGGACCGTACTATGGATGTCGCCGGCCGCACCGTGACCCCGGGCTTCATCGACATCCACCGCCACGCCGATGCCGCAGCCTTTCGCCCCGATTACGGCTCATTGGAGCTGCGGCAGGGCCTGACCACCATCGTCAACGGCAACTGCGGCCTGTCCGCCGCCCCCTTCGGGCCGGACCGCGCCGCCGCTATCCGCGCCTACCTGCGGCCCATCACCGGCGATATACCGGATACCCTGCCCTCAGCGTCTCTGGCCGCCTATCTGGCAGCGCTGCGGGACCTGCCCCTGCACACCGGCATGCTGGTAGGCGCGGGCATTCTGCGGGCGGACACCGCCGGTTACGAGCTGGAGCATCTGGACGAAGCGCACTACCGCGCCATCCACCGCGCCATGGAGCGTGCTCTGGGCGACGGCGCGCTGGGCGTATCGCTGGGACTTGGCTACGCGCCGGAGTGCTTCTGCACCACGGAGGAGCTGATCCATACGCTGGAGCCCCTGCGGGGGCAGGACATCCCCCTCACCGTCCATATGCGGCAGGAAGGCGCCGGTGTCTGCACCTCCGTGGAGGAGATGCTCACCGTGGCGCGGACACTCCGCATCCCTCTGCACATCAGCCATCTGAAGGCCATGGGGCGGGACAGCTGGGGCAAAAAGATCCCCCGTGCGCTGGCGCTTTTAGAGCAGGCGCGGCAGGAAGGACTGGACGTCAGCTGCGACGTCTACCCCTACACCGCCGGTTCCACCCAGCTGCTGCACATCCTGCCGCCGGAGTTTCTGGAGGGCGGCATGGACGCGGTGGTCCGCCGTCTGAGCGACCCCGCTGCCCGTCGGGAACTGGCCCGGCGCATCGAAAGCGGCAGCGGGTTTGATGACATCGCCCGTCTGGCCGGCTGGGACGGCATCTACCTCACCAGCCTTCACTGCCCCGAGGATCACCCGTTCCTAGGCAAGAGCCTTGCCCAGATCGCGGCCCTGACGGGGCAGGACCCGCTGGACTGCTGCTGCGACCTGCTGGTGCGGGAGGACGGCCAGATCACCATGATCGACTTCATGGCGTCGGAGGAGGACATCATCGCCATCCTGCAAAGTGACCTGTCCAACCTGATCTCCGACTCCACCTATCCCACGGAGGGCATGCCCCACCCGCGGGTCTACGGCACGTTCCCCCGGCTCATCCAGCACTTTGTCATGAAAAAACATGCCCTGACGCTGGAGCAGGCGGTGCGGAAGATGACGGCTTTGCCCGCCCAGGCCCTGCGCCTGCGGCACAAGGGCGTCATCGCGGAGGGGATGGACGCGGACCTCTGCGTCTTTGATCCCGCACAGCTGCGGGAAAACGGCGATTACCGGTGTCCCTGCCGGATGGCGTCCGGACTGGACGCCGTGCTGGTGGCGGGGCAGCCGGCGGTCATACACGATACACTCACCGGCGCACACGCCGGTACGGTCATCAGGAGGGAACTCATATGAGAACAGATATGCTGCATCAGCTGGAGGGCGTCGTCCGCCGCGCCGGTGACATCGTCCGCGAGGCTCATGACATCGAGCGGGCCACCATGGAAAAGCACGGCGCCGCCGACCTCGTCACCAAGTACGACGTGGCGGTGCAGGGCTTTCTGCAGCGGGAGCTGCTGGCCCTGCTGCCGGAGGCGGACTTTCTGGGCGAGGAGGGGGATCACACGACCCTGACCCGCCCGTGGACCTTCATCGTGGACCCCATTGACGGTACCACCAACTTCGTCCGCCGCCTGCATTACAGCGACATCTCCGTGGCGCTGGCTCAGGACGGCCAGACGCAGTACGCCGTGGTCTACGACCCCTTTGCCGACGAGCTGTTCTCCGCTCAGAAAGATGGCGGTGCGTTCTGCAACGGTCTGCCCATCCGGGTCAGTGAGCGGGACATGGCCCACGCCGTGTTCCTCTGCGGCTCCACCATCTACGACCGCAGCCTGACGGAGCAGAACTTCTCCCTGATCCGCCAGCTGTACGAAAAGGGACTGGACTTCCGCCGCTTCGGCGCGGCGGCTCTGGACCTGTGCCAGGTGGCGGCGGGACGGGTGGAGGTGTTCGGCGAGTGCTGCCTGTCTCCCTGGGACTACGCTGCCGGCAGCCTGATCATCACGGAGGCCGGCGGTATCGTCACCGACTTCTCGGATACCGCGCCCAATGTGCTGCGGCCCTCGTCGGTGTTCGCCAGCAACGCCAGGTGCCACAGCGTCCTCAAGGAGCTGGAACTGTAACGACGAAAGAGGGACGGCCCGCAGGGCCGTCCCTCTTATTTTCCATGGAAGCGCTTACAGGAACTTGTCCAGCTCCCGCTCCACCTCCGGCATCTTCTTCACAGTGGGGTTTTCGAGGCGCCAGCCGTCACGGATGACCATGGACAGCCTGCGCAGGGCCGTCAGATCCGCCAGCGGGTCCGCAGGGCACACGATAAGGTCCGCGGCCTTCCCAGCCTCCACGGAGCCGGTAACGTCGGCAATGCCCGCCAGCTCCGCGTTCAGCAGCGTGGCGCTGTGCAGCGCGAAGGCGGGTGTCACGCCGCAGTACTTCACGAAGTAGCACAGCTCCCGCCACATGTCATAGTGGGTGATGTAGGGGCAGCCGGTGTCGGTGCCCAGTCCCACGGGGATACCCTCCGCCAGACACGCCTTGGCCAGCGCCACAATGCCCTCGAACACCACAAGGCCGTTGGCCTGCTGCTCGTAGGTGGCGTGGGAGATACTGCGGTCAAACAGGGCGTAGGGCACGGCGGGGGAGATGGTGGATACCTGGAACGCGCCCCGTTCCTTGAACAGCCGCAGGATATCCGCGTCCGGTCTGGCTCCGTGCTCAATGGAGTCCACGCCGTTTTCCAGCGCCACGCGGACGCCCTCGGGGCTCTCCACATGGGCCGCCACCTTCATGCCCAGAGCGTGGGCCTTATCGCAGGCGGCCTTCACCAGCGCCGGCTGCATCCGCAGCACCCCGGGCTCACCCACCACCTCGGCGTCCATGACGCCGCCAGTGATCATCAGCTTGATGAGGTCGGGCTTCTCCGCCGCGATCTTCTCCACGCAGGCCGCAGCCTCCTCCGGCGTGCGGGCCTCGTAGGCCAGGGAGCCTGCCATGTGGCCTCCGGGCACGGATACCGCCATGTTGGACGCCACCACGCGGGGGCTCAGGATGGCCCCTGCCGCCGCCTGATCGCGGATAATGGTGTCAAAATCCGCCACGCCGCCCACCGTGCGGATGGTGGTGACGCCGCTGAGCAGCTCCATCTTGGCGTAGCCCTCGCACAGGCGGATGCCCACGCGGCGCATCAGGCCGTTGGAGGTGATGAGCTTCACCAGCTTTTTGGGGTCGGAGGGCTTCTTTTTGGGCTTGCCGGAGGCCGGCAGGTGGACATGCAGGTTGATGAGCCCGGGCAGCACGTACTGCCCACCCAGATCCACTGGCTCGTACCCCGCGGGCGCCGCTCCGTCGGTGACGGCGGCGATACGGCTGCCGTCCACGCAGATGACCTTCCCCGTCTGGGGCGCCATATCACGGGTGCCGTCCAGCAGCACGCCGTTTACCAGCGCATAGCGTTTTTCGTTCTTATACATTGTCTCAGACCTCCTGAGAGTGAGATCCTGTTTCTTTTCCGGATACATTGGCCACGAATACGCACACCAGAATGATGACCACGCCCAGCATCTGCCACACACTGAAGGATTCCTTCAGCAGCACCACGCCCGCCAGCACAGACACCACCGTGGTGACGTTGGAAAAAAGTGATGTCTCCGACACGGACAGGTGGCTGTTGGCGAAGTTCAGCAGTCCGTAGGCCATTACCGAGGACAAAAGCCCCAGATACAGCACTGCCAGCCAGAACTGCCCGTCCTGCAAGGGCTCCAGGATCATGGGGCTGGTCAGCCCTCCGGCGTGGAGCAGCGCCACGGGGATGAACACCACCATGCCCACCACGAACATGACGTAGGTCATCTCAAACGGGGTGAACAGCTTGGCGGCGCTGTGGCTGATGCCGTAGTACAGCGTGTCGCTGAGCATGGTCAGCAGCAGGAACAGCATGCCCAGCGCCGAGACCATCACCGCCCCTCCGGCGGAGATCAGCGCCACACCGCCGATAGCGCACACGGCGCACAGTACCTGCTTCAGCGTCACCTTCTCGTGGAGCACCAGCACGTCCATCAGGATGCAGCACACCGGCACCGCCGCGATGATGGTGCCCGCCACCGCCGACGAGGTGTACAGGATACCGTAGTTCTCGAAGATGAAGTAGGCCACCGGCTGCACGATGCTCAGCAGCAGCAGCTGATACACCGGCTTGCCCCGCAGGGAGAAGGTGAACAGCGGCCGCCCCCGCAGCTTTCCCATCAGCGCGTTGACCAGGATCACCAGCGTCATGGCCGCCACCGCCACGGTGAACCGCACCGCCAGCAGCACTGTGGGGGCCGCCTTCTCCAGCGCCAGCTTGGAGAACATGAAGCTCATGCCGAAGATGACGGCTGCGGTGATGGCCGCCAGCAGCGACAGCGTATGGATCCTTTTCTGTGTCATGACAAGCTCCTTTTGCCCGCGGTGTGCGGGATCTTAATGCCGCTCACTATACCATAGAAGTGAAAAAGATGCAAGATTTCCCGCCCCTCCGGTAAAAAATACGCCCGCCCGCAGGAAGCGGACGAGCGTACCGGCGACAGGGAGATGGTGCCGCCACGGGAGGAGGTGAAACCTGAAAAAACGGAAAAGACTTACTTGCTGGTGACTTTGCTGACGATGCCGACTACCACAAGAAGACCGGCCAGAGCGGCCATCACGAAACTCGGACCCATGCTTCAGCGCCTCCTTTCTGCGGTTTTTCTTAACGTGTCTTTAATGTACCACAAGTGCGGGAATTTGTAAAACGCATCATAATCATCAAAACCATGAAAAAAACTTTGCACCGGGCCGACGGATATGCTATACTTGCATCGGGAAAGGAGCGTGCGCCCATGAGCGTTGCGAAATATCAGGTATTCCTCAAGACCGTGGAGTGCGGCAGCTTCACTGCCGCGGCGCGGGAGATGAACTTTACCCAGTCCGGCGTCAGCCACGCCATCGGCTCACTGGAGGAGGAGCTGGGTGTGCCCCTGCTGATCCGCAGCCACGGCGGCGTCACCCCCACGGCGGACGGACGGGCGCTGCTGCCCTACTTCGAGAAGATGTGCGCCATGCAGCACCAGCTGGAGCAGCAGGCCGCCGACCTGCGAGGTCTGGAGACAGGTCTTGTCAAGGTGGCTACCTTCACCAGCGTGTCGGAAAAGTGGCTGCCCAACATCCTCAAGACCTTTCAGACCCACTACCCCCATATCGAGTTTGAGCTGCTGCCCTCCAACTTCAACAGCGAGATTGGCAACTGGGTGCTGAACGGACAGGCGGACTGCGGCTTCATCAGCCTCCCCGCCCCTGTTGAAAAGTATCTGGACTGCTGGCTTCTCCAGCGGGACCAGTGGAAGGTCATCGTCCCCTGCGACCACCCGCTGGCGGGTGCGAACCCCTTCCCGCCTGCGGCGCTGGAGCAGTATCCCTTGATCCTGCTGGACGAGGGCGACGACTATGAGATCCAGGCGGTGTTCGACACGCTGGGCATCACACCGAAGATCCAGTACACCGTCCAGCAGGATCAGACCATCCTGGCCATGGTGTCCAGCGGGCTGGGCATCAGCATCATGGAGGAGCTGATGCTCTACCGCTGTGCCTATCCGCTGGTGTCCTGCTCTCTGCCCCAGCCGTTTTACCGGAACATCGGTATCTGCGTCAAGGACAGGAACGCCCTGTCCAACAGCACCCGGGCCTTCATTGACCACACCCGCCGCTGGGTGCTGGCCAATTTTCCCGACGGCTGGAACGCCCCGCCCCCCACTGTCCGCTGAATGCGGAACAAAACGCCGCCCCGTGCCGTCAGAAATGGCAGAGGCGGTGTTCTGCCGCCCGATGAAAGGAGTGTTTTCGATGAAAAAGCTGTGTGTATTCTGCATGGCCCTGCTGATGCTGGCCATGACCGCCTGCGGTAAGGACACGTCCGGCGGCGGTCAGTCCGTGGATCTGCGCGCCGCCTATGAAGCAGCCATCGCCCAGGTCAACGAGGAGCTGGGCGACAACGCCCCCGCCCTGCTGGAGGAAACGGCGGTGGAGATGCTGAACGGCTACTACCCCGGCATCGCGGACATCCAACTGAAGCAGTCGGTGTTCTTCCTCTCCCCCACTGCCACCTCCTGCGAGGTAGCCATGGTGGAGGTGGCTGACAGTGCCGACGCAGCCAAGGTGCGCGACATCTTCCAGGCCCGTGTGGACACCATGGCCAACGATACCATGTATCCGGACGAGGCCGCCATGTGGAAAAACAGCGCCACTGTGTCCGTCAACGGGAACTACGTGGTGCTGGAGGTGCTGCCGGAGGGCTGCACCGTGCCCGACGCATTTCTGGCCAGATTTTGACGGGACGCTGCATTTTCCCGCCCTATGTGGTATGAAGAAATGTCTGGTCGTCCGCGCCTTCGTCCCTGCATAGGATGACGCAGGCGGAATCCATACAAAAGAGAGAGGTCCTGCACAGCAGGACCTCTCTCTTTTTGTATATTTCGCGTCTCTTACTCGCGGCGCAGGGCCTCAATGGGGTTGAGCTTGGAGGCCTTCACCGCCGGTACGAAGCCGAACACCACGCCGATGACCATAGAGAAGGCCACGGCGATGATGCAGGCCGGTACGCTGATAGCCACCGGTGTGCCCATGATGTGGGACATCATCTCCGCCAGGCCGATACCGCAGGCCACGCCCAGGATACCGCCCATGCTGGTGAGCACGGCGGCCTCCGTCAGGAACTGCCAGCGGATACGGCTCTGCTGCGCGCCGATGGCGATCTTCAGGCCGATCTCGCGGGTACGCTCCGTCACAGACACCAGCATGATGTTCATGACGCCGATGCCGCCCACCACCAGGGAGATGGCGGCGATCCAGATGAGCTGCCGGTTGGAGCTCTCGGACAGGCTCTGCAGCTGGCTGGCCTGCTGCAGCAGGTCCTTGGACTGGTACTTGTAGGTGTCGCCGGAGATAACGTGGCTGTTGAGGTATTCCGCCACGTTGTTGCCGGCGGTGGTCATGTCGTTGGTGGACACCGCCCGCACCGCCGCATACTGGGGCTCATCGTAACGATAGACGATGGGCCAGCAGCTGTCGGGGATGAAGATGGTGCCGGAGGTACTGCCGGAGTACATGTAGTAGTCATTGATGTTGTTGATGACCGGCTCCGAGGACACGCGGGAGGACACCACGCCCACCACGGTGAAGGGCTCGCCGCTGATCTCCAGAGTGCCGCCGATGGGATTCTCGCCCTGAAACAGGCTCTGGGCGCTCTTGGTGTCGATGAGCGCCACCTTCCGGCAGCTGGCGAAGTCCGACTCCACGAAGGATCGGCCGTAGTTGACGGCGTAGTCCGCCGCAGACAGGAAGTGGCTGTCGATGCCGTACAGACTGCCGCTGAAGGAAGTATCGCCCACGTACACGCCGTCGGGCCACTGCCGCTGGTGGTACAGGGACACATCCGCCACGCTGCCCAGCTGGCTCATCTCGCTGCGCATGTCCTCCGTGATGGTGCTGACGCCCTGGGGAATGTCGGAGTAGTCCAGGCTTATCTCATTGCCGTCCTGGGTCAGCTGCACGCGGACCACGTTGTTGCCGGCGCCGATGAGGTTCTGCTTGATCTGCTCGTTGGTGCCCTGAATGGTGGATACGATGGTGATGATGGCCGCGATACCGATGATGATGCCCAGCATGGTCAGGAACGACCGCATCTTGTGGCTCCACACGCCCTGAAAGGCGAGATTGATATTTTCTAACATCGCTTCGCCCTCCTTACAGTCCGTTGTACAGCTCGTCGGCGTTGGCTTCCACCGTGGCGGCGCCCTCCCGCACGTCCTTCCCGTAGGGGAACGCCACATAGTCCTCCAGCGACAGTCCGCCGCGGATCTGGGTGTAGCTTCCCCACAGGTCGCGTCCCGTCTGGACCCAGCGCTTCTCCAGCCTGCCGTTGTCGCCGCGGGCCATTACGTAGCTCTTGCCGTTCTCCGTGCGGATGAACATGGTCTGGAGATAGATGGTATTGCCGTCGGTGGTGACGGTCTTCTGATAGGACATATCCACATAGTCTCCGGGCTGCAGGTTGGCGTCCTCGGAGACGAATACCTTAAAGGGGTAATAGGACACATTGCTGTTGCCGTCGCCCCAGCTGCTGCTGTTGTCCGTGGGGAAGTCGCTGATCTCCACGATCTCACCCTGACAGCTGGCGCCGGTCATCCAGCTGCTGATGTCCACCGTGTCGCCGAGCTTCACCTTACCCAGGTCCAGCTCGCCCAGTGCGCCGGTGATGTAATAGCCGCCGCCGCCGGAGACCTCCACCACAGGCTCGCTGTTGTTATAGGCCTCGTCCGCCGGCCGCACGGCCTTGACCACGCCGTCGATCTCGCTGTATACGGTGCCGTCGCCCAGCTCCTTCTTTTTCTTGTCCAGCCCGATCTGAGCCTGCTTCACGGAGCGCTGGCTGTCGTAGACCTGCTTTTCCGTGGTGGCGATGAGGGACTTCAGCTCCTCCTTGGTCAGGGACTCGTTCAGCAGCTTCTCGATGGTGGCCAGCTGCTCCTCGCGGTCCTTGATCTCCGCGGTGGTGGGGGTCACATAGCCGTCCTGATAGGCGGGCAGGTCGTTCATCACCTTCAGCTTCACCGGCGTCTCCGTGTCCTCGGCCACGATGTACATGCCGTAGCAGGTGATGGCGCCGTTGTTCACGTTGCCCGCACGGGTCACCAGCACCACGTAGGCGCTGTTCCGGCTCTTGGGCAGGATGTCGTTCCGGATGATTTCGTCCGTCAGGTAGTACTCCTTGGTGCGGGTATCCTCCAGCCACTGGTAGTACAGGGGCTTATCCTTGCTCTGGCCAAGGCTGTCGCCCAGACGGCCCTGCTTCACGGGGGAGCCCCGTCCGGCCAGCTGGTCCTGCTGGGAGCGCAGCTTCTCCAGAATGGCGGCCACGCGGTCATATTCCTTCTGCAGCTCCTCGCGGTTCTCCGCCTTGCGGTACAGGGACAGGTTATTCTTGGCTGTTTCCAGCTCCAGCTGCATGCGTTCCAGCTGGATCTGGGCGCCCTCCACCTCCGCCTGAGACAGCGTGGTGTCGTAGGCCAGCAGCTTGTCGCCCTTCTTTACATTCTGCCCCTCTTTCACGTACACCTGACTCACCGTCTGGCTCTGGGAGAGGTAGATCTTCTGCAATTTATCGGTGCTCACCGAGCCGCTGGTGTTGGCGGTGTCGCCCCAGTAGTCGGTCATGGCGAAGCTGGGCACGTCGAACACCTTCACGTCGCCGCGCTGGGCGTTCCGCGCCAGCGTCAGACCGCCCCATACGGCGGCGCACACGGCTGCGGCAATGCCCACGATCAGCAGCGTCTTTTTCAGGGATTTACTCATGGAACGCACCTCCTGACAGCACACCGTCGCGAATGTTCATAATGGTGTGGGCATGCTGTGCGATGCCCTGATCGTGGGTGATCATGATGATGGTGGAGCCGCTCTGGTGCAGCTGCTGGAACAGATCCATCACCTGTGCGCCGCTGGCGGAATCCAGCGCGCCGGTGGGCTCGTCAGCCAGCAGCAGCTTGGGCCTTCCCACGATGGCCCGGGCGATGGCCACGCGCTGGCACTGTCCGCCGGACAGCTGATCCGGCCGGTGATCCACGCGGTCGGACAGGCCCACCGTCTCCAGCGCCTGACGGGCACGCTCCAGCCGCTCCGCCTTCTTCACCCCGCCGTACAGCAGGGGCAGCGCCACATTCTCCACCGCTGTCAGCTTGGGCAGCAGGTTGAAGGACTGGAACACGAAGCCCAGCTCCTTGTTCCGCACCTCCGCCAGCTGCTTGGGACTGCACTTGGTGATGTCCTGCCCGCTCAGCAGATAGCTGCCGCTGGTGGGCACGTCCAGGCATCCGATCAGGTTCATCAGCGTGGTCTTACCGCTGCCGGAAGGCCCCATGATGGCAAGATACTCCCCCTCCTCCACCTCAAGGTCGATGTGCTTGAGAATGTGGTTCACGGATTTCCCCATGGGGTAGTCCTTGCAGATGTCGTGCATTTCCAGGATCATACTCAGCCCTCCACCGGTGCGTCCGTGACGGCGCCGTCCGCAGCGGGCGCGGTCACGTCGCCGCCGTTATCCGCGCCGGACATATCCGTCATGCTGCCGTCCGTCATGCTGCCGTCCGTCATGCCGCCGTCCGTCATGCTGCCGTCCGTCATGCTGCCGTCCGTCATGCCGCTGCTGCTATCGGGATCGAAGGTGCTCTCGTCGTAGGGCACGCAGGTCATGCCGGCCTTCAGCGTCTCGTCGGGGAAGGCGATGTAGTCCGCCGCCGTCAGCCCGTCGGTGACGACGTAGGTGTCCAGATCCGCGTCATGTTCCCCCAGCGTCACGCTGCGCTTTTCCAGCTTGCCGCTGCTGCTCTGAGCCCACACCCAGGGGGAGGAGTCCGCGTCGTTGATGAAGTAGGCCGGCAGGTGGATGGTGTTGGCGTCCTGTGCGCCCTGTCCCAGATCCGGCTCGATGTACACGTGCTGACCCATCAGCAGCCCATCGCTGCTGCTGAGCTCCACATAGAACGGGTATTTGCTGGAGTTACCGGTGTCGCTGCTGCCGCTGTCGTAATAGTTGCTGCCGCTCTGGGCGGGGTTGTTCCAGTCGATGCTGGAGATGGTGCCCTGCCACGTCTGATCGCTGACACGGGAGCGGATGATGACGCTGATGCCCTCGCTGAGCACCGATGCGTTGTTCTCATTGACGTAGCCCTTCACGCGGTAGCCGCCGGTCTGCACGATGGAGATCAGGGGCAGGGGATTGCCGTTGCTGTCGGTGCTGCCATTGGCGTTGACGCTCTTGACCTCGCCGGCCACCTCCGCCTTCACGGAGCTGTTCTGCATGTTCTTCTGCAGCTTCTCGATGTCGCGGTTCTTTTCGGCGATGCTGCGGTTGGTTTTCTGCATCTCGTTGTTATAGCCCCGAATGTCCAGCAGCAGCCGACGGCGCTCGGTGTCATCCGTGGTTTCGTCCAGCGCGTCCTCCGCCTGCTTCTTCTCTTCCTGCTGTGTTTCCAGCTGAGACTTCAACTCCTCCAAAGACAGTTGGGCATCCTCTAAATCGATTTCAAGCTGGCTCATATCATAGGTGAACAGCACGTCGCCCACGTTGACGGCGTCGCCCGCCTTGACCTTGATCTCGCCGATGGTCATGGAGTCGTCCTTTTTGATGTTGGTCTCGCCCAGCGCGCTGACCACGCCGGCAAAACGGTCCGTCATACCGGCGGAGCCCAGCCCGCAGATCATGGAGACGGATTGCACGGATGCTTCGCCGGCGCTCTGACCGCAGCCGGCGGCCACGCCCAGCAGCATGGCCAGCGCCAGAATGAAAGCAGCTTTCTTCATGGTGTTATCTCCTTTGCCTTTCCTCTGCGGTGCGCCGCAGTATTCCACATACATGTATGACGGCGCACCGCGGAAAAATGTTCCGCAGAATTTGTGAAAAAGCGTCGTCAGATGCTTGATTCCATCTTACCATGGCGGCCCCATGCAAATGTGAACGGAATATGAACAAAGCATTAAGGCCCGACTAAGATTGCCGCCGAAAATGTTGACAGCGCGGCGGCCCATGGCATACAATATCACCATTCCCATACGCCGCCTCTGTCTGCGCGGCGTCTGAAAGCGGGAGGGATCTCTATGACGAAAAAACGCATACGTCAGATGAACAGCGCCCTGCGCCGCCGCCTTACCGGCCGCCCTGCGGCGGACTGGCTGCCCCAGGGAGAGTCGTTTGCCCGCCGTCTGGAGACGGAGGGCTATATGCAGCGCTTTGTCCCCCTGTTTCAGGGGCGGCGCCTGCGCTGCGCCGACGTGCTGGCCCTGTGCCGTCCGGAGCTGGACGCTCTCAGCGGCGGAGCTGCGCCGCAGCAGGGCTGGCTGGCCTATACCTACGACTTTGCCCGCCGCCTGCTGTATCCGGAGCGGGACACGCCGGAGCCCTTCGGCCCCGGAGCCGTGTTTTTCCTGTCGGTGCTGCAGGTGCTGTTCGCCGCGGAGAACGAGGTGCTGCCGCCGAACCCCGCCTGGACGTTCCGGCTCCTGACGGAGGCGGAGCTGTCCGGCAGCGCCTGCGCCGTCAGCTACGTCCAGATGCTGCGCTGTTGGAAGCGGGAGTACGTCTATGAGCTGATGCGTCTGGGGCTGGAGGCCACGCCCTACCGCACGCTGGAGCACATCGCCGGCGTCCACCATGTGGCCATGACGGCGGGCCGCGCCCTGCACCGCGCCGGTATCCCCGTGGATCTGGCACTGGTGTCCGGCAGCGCCGCCGGACACGATATCGGCAAATTCGGCTGCCGTCCCGGGGAGCGGGTGCCCTACCTGCACTATTACTATACGGACCTATGGTTCCGCCGTCGCCGTCTCACCGACATTGGCCACGTGGCCGCCAACCACTCCGTCTGGGATCTGGAGCCGGACTACCTGTCTGTGGAGTCGCTGCTGCTGATCTACGCGGACTTCCGCGTCAAGCAGAGCGTAGGCCCCGATGGGCGGGAGATCACCCGCATCTCCTCCCTGTCGGAGGCTTTCGACGTGATCCTATCGAAACTGGACGCCGTAGACGATGCCAAGCGGCAGCGCTACATGCGGGTCTACGCCCGCCTGCGGGATTTCGAGCAGTTCATGGCCGACAAGGGCGTGGACGTGACGCTGCAGGGCCATGACACGCCGCCCCGCCCGCAGAAGCAGACGGCCCTCATGACCGACGAGGAGGCTCTCCACGCCATGACCATGCAGTGCGTGGGCCACAACATGGAACTGATGAGCCGTCTCACCGGCCAGCGCAGCTTCGCCCAACTGCTGGAGCTGGCCCGGGGCGAGACCAACTGGCGCCGCCTCCGCGCCTATCTGGGCGTGTTCGAGTCCTACTCCCTGTATCTCCACATTCCCCAGAAGGTCCAGACGCTGGCCTTCCTCTACGAGCTGCTGATGCACCGCGAGGGCGACATCCGCCGTCAGGCGGCGGCGCTGCTGGGCGAGATCATCGGCGGCTTCCACGCGGGCTACGCCAAGGAGCGCCCTGCGGGCCGCCGCCCCGACCCCCGCGCCATCACCGATCTGGACCAGTGGAAGCTGTATCTGGAGAAGATCATCTACCCCGACCACAAGCTGATGCCCCAGCACCGCCGCTGGATCGGCTATACCCTGAAATTCGCCGTTAACTCCCTTCTGCAGCACAGCGCGGGACGGGAGGAGCGGTTCCTCTCTCCCCTCTTTGCCTACTATCGCCACCCCGAACAGGTGGCGGACACCGTGGCCTTCCAGCTGCTGGACACGGCGGCGGCTCTGCCTGCGGCAGCCTATTCCCGCCGCCACACGGCCCTGCTGCTGCACTTCGCTCAGGAGCTGTCCACCCACGACTCAGTGGAGGTACGCACCGCCGCCGTGCTGCTGCTGGACCGGCTGCACCGGCTGTCGCCCCGCTCCGCCGCGCCCCTGCGGGCGCTGGAGCACATCTCCTGCGACGGCAGCAGCACCCTGCGCCTGCTGCGGGAGGACGTGCTGTCCGGCGGCGCCCCCGTCATCCTGGCGGATGACGCCGTGTCCGAGATCTTTCTGGACAACCTCAAGACCGCCACGCCGTGGCTCACCAAGCAGGCCAATATCCGCCTGCTGACGGATTTTGCCCGTAGCGGCGCCAGCCCTGTCCTCCACATCGCCACCCACCTCTCCAACCTCATCAAGGTCAGCGACCGCGTCACCGTGCGCCATAGTGCCGGTAATGCCCTGCTGGAGCTGGCGCCCCGCCTGACGGCGGACCAGCGCAACGAGGTGGCGGTGGAGCTGTGCCGCGGCCTGGAGCTGGGGCAGCAGGAGTTCACCAAGTATATCCCTGACTATCTGGGCCGCTTCATGCTGTGGCTCCCCCCCGCCGAGCTGGATGAGCTGCTGGACGACCTCTGGGTGAACCTCAGCGCCGCTGACAGCCGCGTGGCCGCCTCGGTGCTGGATACCGTGGGCGTGGTCTACGAGGCCTACGACACCTATCGTACCCGCTTTCCCGAGGCGGACGAAGCCTATCGCCGCCGCCGTCAGCGGCTGCTGGGCATGCTGATGCGGGGCCTGTACGGCATCGACGACGCCGTGCGGCAGGAGGCGCTGTACGTCCTGGGCCGCAGGGTGTTCGGCTCCGCGGAGCTGGGCGACCACGAGAAATGCCGCGCCTTCGTGCTGACGGAGCGGAAGCTGCTGGCCGCCTACGACGAGGAGCCGGATCACGGCCTCACATTTTACTACCGTGCCGCCATGCTGGGGCGGCTCTACCGCTTCATGACGGAGGAACAGCTGTTTCGCGAGGGCTTTGATTTCGGCTCGCCCCGTCCCATCGCCTTCTTCCCTGGCACCTTTGACCCCTTCACCCTGTCTCATAAGGGCATCGTCCGCGCCATCCGCGACGCGGGGTTTGAGGTGCTGCTGGCCATCGATGAATTCTCATGGTCCAAGCGGACCCAGCCCACCCGTATCCGCCGCCGCATCGCGGCCATGTCCGTGGCCAACGAGTTCCACGTCCACATCTTCCCCGAGGATTTTCCGGTGAACATCGCCAACCCCGCCAACCTGCGGCAGCTGCGTCAGGCGTTTCCGGACCGCGGCGTCTCCATCGTGGTGGGCAGCGACGTGGTGGCCAACGCCTCCTCCTACCGCAAGCCGCCGCAGCCGGACTCCATCCACACCTTCGACCACGTGATCTTCCGCCGCACCGAACCGGACGCCGCACCGGCGGATTACACCTGCATCACCGGCCATGTGCTGGAGCTGACGCTGCCGCCCCAGCTGGAGGAGATCAGCTCCACCCGCATCCGCGAGGCGGTGGACGCCAACCGCGACGTGTCCAACCTTATCGACCCCATGGCTCAGGAGTTCATCTACCGCAGGGGCCTGTACCTGCGGGAGCCCCAGGATAAGCCGGTGCTGCGGACAGAGGATCTGGCCTTCCTGCCCTGCCCCGCGCCGGAGAGCCGGACGGAGCAGCTGCTGCGCCAGATCTTCCCCGATGACGGCGGCCCCATGCTGGAGCGTCTCCGCGCCAGCGGCGACGAGCTGCTGCTGCTGACCGACGGCGTCAGCGGCCATGTGCTGGGCGCGGCGTCCTACCGCTGCCTGGACTCCCAGCACCTGTTTGCCCGCCTGAACGATGCCGCCCTCAGCGCCGTGGTCCGGCAGAATGCCGGTGGCCGCACCCTGCTGGTCAGCGGCCTGTTCGTTCCCCGGGGCGACCGGCAGCTGGACTTCGGCCAGCTGCTGCTGACAGAGGTGCTGACCACCGCTCTCAGCCGCGAATATACCTACGCACTGTACTGCCCGCTGGAGGGCGCCGTTTCCGGCTATGGCCGTCAGCTGGCGCAGCTCCAGGGCTTCGTGCCTGTCCAGCATCGGGAGGGCTGCGACGTCCTGGGCGTGGACATGCGCTGCCCCATCGTCCTGAGCCGCAACGTGGAGACGGCCATCAAAGCCCCCCTCAGCACGTCGCCGCGGGTGCAGGCCGCCATCGCCGAGGCCCACCGCCGCCTGCAGAGCATGCTGACGCGGCTCCAGCCCGGCTCTCTGGTGCTGAGCCTGTCTGCCGGCGTCATCTACCACCGCCTGCTCCAGCGCATCACCCGGTGCAACAGCGTGCCGGCGGAGCCCACGACGCCCCGGGTGCTGGGCCCCGACATCTGCGTGCCCTACGGCAAGCTGCTGCGCGGCGTGGCGGTGCCCAACACCGTCACCAAGACCCTGCGCACCGACAAGGTCTACGAGGCGGACCTCAGCACCTATTCCATCGAAGCCTATCCCGATTACTCGCCGCTGCCGGATCAGGTCCGCACCATCCGCGCCTTTGACCGCCCCGTCATTCTGGTGGACGACATGCTCCACGACGGCAAGCGCATCCGCCGCCTGGCTCCCCTGCTGGAGGAGACCCACACACCGGTACACCAGGTGCTGGTGGGCTACCTCACCGGCATGGGCCGCGACCTCATGGAGCAGTTGGGTTATCCGGTGGACGGCATCTACTACCTGCCCAACCTGCGGATGCGGTTTGTGGAATCCACGCTGTATCCCTTCATCGGCGGCGACACCGTCCGCCGCGCCGAGCCGCTGTCCGGCGGACTGCAGCCCTCGGTGAACCGCATCCTGCCCTACGCCTCGCCGGAATTCGGCCCCATGGACGGCCGTACCGCGTGGGAACTGAGCCTTTGCTGCCTGGAAAACGCGCGGGACATCCTGCTGGCGCTGGAAACGGAGTTCCGCAGCCTGTACGCCCGCACCCTGACGCTGAACCGTCTGGGCGAGGCGGTGATCCTGCCCCTGTGCCCTGATAAGGGCGGCTGCATCGCCTACGATGCCAGCCGTGCCGCCTCCGCCTGTCTGGAGGGGGACATCGAGGTGCTGAAGCGGATGCGCCCCGGCGACTGATACGAATGGATACGAGAGGAGAACGACCATGGAGCTTTTCAACAAGGTTACGGCTGGGCGTCTGGCCCTGCCGGAAAAGGTGCGCGTGAATCTGCTGGCCCTGGGCGATGTGGGCAGCACCCTGCTGCTGGGCCTGCGGCTCATGGGCGGGGATGTCATCTCGTCCATGGGCATCTGCGATGTGCGGGAGAATGCGGCCCTGCGCTGGGAGTTCGAGCTGAACCAGATCCAGCCGCCCTCCGGCGCGGCCCTGCCGCCGGTGGAGATCATCTCGCCGGAGCAGCTGTTTGACGGGGACGTGTTCCTGTTCTGCGCCTCCCGCATGGTGCCGGACACCTCCGTCACCGGCGGCGACGTGCGCATGGCCCAGTACGGCCTGAACCGTGAGCTGGCGGCATCCTACGCCCGCATGGCGCGGGACAGGGGGTATCAGGGCCTGTTCTGCGTGGTCAGCGATCCGGTGGACCCCCTGTGCCGCGCGGTGCTGCGGGCGGGCGGCGGGCCGGACGGTACGGGCCTGCGGCCCTGTCAGGTGCGGGGCTTCGGCTTGGGCGTCATGCACGCAAGAGCGCTGTACTTCGCCCGCAAGGACCCCCGCTTTGCCGCCTACCTCACGGAGGGCCGCGCCTTCGGACCCCACGGGGAGGATCTGGTGCTGGCCAATTCCATCGACCGCTATGACGACGCCCTCTCCCGTGAACTGACGGAGCGGGTGGCCCACGCCAATCTGGAGATGCGGAAGCTGGGCTTCAAGCCCTACGTGGCCCCGGCCCTCAGCTCCGGTGCGCTGAGCCTGCTGGCCCTGCTGCGGCGGGAGTGGCACTACTCCTCCGTGTATATGGACGATATTTTCATGGGCTGCCGCAACCGGCTGACACCGGACGGCACCATCGAGACGGAGCATCTGACCCTGCCGCCGGCACTGGAAGCGCGGCTGGCGGAGACGGCGGCGCGGCTGCGCGCCATCGACTGAGGAGGTGCGGGCCATGCTGACGGTGTTATTGCCGGAGAACCGGTACAGCCCGCCCCTGCGGGAGCTGCTGGAGCCCCTGCTGCCAGAGGGCAGCGTGTTCCGCGACCCCGATGCGGGGCTGGAGGGCCTGACGGGGCAGCGGCTGCTGTTTGCCGTGGCGCTGGATGAGGGCGGCTGCAGCGAGGCGTATTACCGGATGCTCTCCCGCCTGCGCCGCAGCACCACGCTGCTGCGTGGCTGCGTGGCGGGTCTGGTGGTCACCGGCGTGGGGGAGTTTTACACAAAGGACGTGGCGCGGGACATGGTGTTCGCCGCCAACCAGTCCGGCTGCGCCTTTCTGGGGCGGCCGCTGGTGGAGGCCACTGGCTCCCTGCGGAACTTCCGCACCCAGGCCCAGATCGGCGGCACCGATGAGGTCACAGCCTTTCACGCCGCCGTGGCCGAGCTCATCGGGCGTCTGGCGGACTGGGAAAAGCCCGCCCCCATCCGGCACATCCTGGCGCTCCACGCCTCCCAGCGCAGCACCTCCAACACGCTGGCGCTGTGGGAGCTGGTGAAAAGCGCCCTGCCGGACACGGTGACGGTGGAGGAGATCTGCCTGCGCAACGGCACCATGGCGGATTGCAACGGATGCAGCTACACCGCCTGTCTCCACTTCGGCGAGCAGGGCGGCTGCTTCTACGGCGGGCCCATGGTGGAGGAGGTGTATCCCGCCATCCGGCGGTGCGACGCGCTGGTGATGCTGTGCGCCAATTATAACGATGCGCTGGCCGCCAATCTCACGGCCTGCGTCAACCGGATGACGGCGCTGTTCCGCCAGAATCGCTTTTACGACAAGCGTTTGTTCGGGCTGGTGGTGTCCGGCTATTCCGGCGGCGACCTGCTGGCACGGCAGCTGATCTCGGCACTGAATATGAACAAATCCTTCTTCCTGCCGCCCTACTTCTGCCTGCTGGAGACAGCCAACGAGAGGGGGAGCCTTGTGAAGCTGCCCCACATCGCCGACGAGGCGGCGCAGTTTGCGCAGCGCATGATGAAGAATTAAAAAAATCCTCCCGATTTGTCAGGAAAAATCGGGAGAACGGGGAAAAGCAGAACAGGACAAGGGGCGGATATGCGAAAAACGCATATCCGCCCCTTGTCCTGTTGGGGGAGAAACGATCACGTCAGGAATTTGGCTTGTCATGTTTGCTGCGGAGGGCCTCGTTCAGCGTCCGCCACCCCAGCATGGCGCACTTTACCCGCGCCGGCATGTGGGCCACGTCACGCAGAGCGCCGGCCTCCTCCAGCTGGTCGATCTCATCCTCCGAGGCCTCGCCGCGGATCATCTTCTGGAACAGCTCACAGAGGCGGAGCGCCTCATCCTGCGGGCGTCCGATGACCATGCCCAGCATGATGTCCGCCGACGCCTGGGACACGGCGCAGCCGCTGCCCACGAAGGCCCCATCGGTGATGGTCTGGCCGTCGGTCTTGAGCTTCAGGCGGATCTCATCGCCGCAGCTGGGGTTGACGCCGGCCAGCTCGATGTCCGCATCCGGCAGGTCGTGCTTGAACTCCGGATGGAGGTTGTGCTCCGTCAGGATCTCGTTATAAAAGCGGTTAGTTTCCATAGCCCATACGCTCCCTGATGGTGGACAGGCTCTGCAGCAGGCGGTCCACCTCGTTTTCCGTGTTGTAGAAGGCGAAGCTGGCCCGCACCGTGGCGCTGTATCCCAGATGCTGCAGCAGCGGCTGGGCGCAGTGGTGTCCGGCGCGGACATCCACACCGTCGCAGGCCAGAATTTCGCTGACATCGTGGGGGTGGACGCCCTCCACGGTGAAGGTGATGATGCCGTTATGCTCCTCGGCTCTGTCGGAGCCGATGACGTGGATATGGGGCATATCGGCCATGCCGGCCAGCGTCCGCTGCGTCAGGGCCAGCTCCTGCCGGTGCATGGCGTCGAAGCCCACGGACTCCACATACTCAATGGCGGCGCGGAGCCCCGCCGCGCCGGCGGCGTTGACGGTGCCGGCCTCGAATTTATGGGGCAGCTCGGCAAACACCGCGCCCTCACGGGTAACGGACTCGATCATCTCGCCGCCGGTGAGGAAGGGGGGCATCTCCTCCAGCAGGGCGCGCTTGCCGTACAGCACGCCGATGCCCATGGGGCCGTAGACCTTATGGCCGGAGAAGGCCAGGAAATCCGCGTCCAGCGCCTGCACGTCCACAGGGATGTGGGGCGTGCTCTGGGCGCCGTCCACCACGATGACCGCGCCGTGCCGGTGAGCGATGTCGGCCAGCTGTCGGATGGGGTTGACGCGGCCGATGACATTGGAGACGTGGGTCACGGCCACCAGCTTCGTCTTGTCGGTAATGACGGCCTCGGCCCTGTTCAGGTCCAGACTGCCGTCAGGCTCACACTCCAGAAACTTCAATGCCGCGCCGGTCTGGCGGCACACCATCTGCCAGGGCAGCAGGTCGCTGTGATGCTCCAGAATGGAGACCACCACCTCGTCACCGGCCCTGATATGGCTGAGACCGTAGCTGTATGCCGCCAGATTCAGACCCTCGGTGGTGTTGCGGGTGAACACGATCTCCGACGTGCTTCCGGCATTGAGGAAGCGGCGCACAGCGGCCCGGGCGTTCTCATAGGCATCGGTGGCCGCCACGCTCAGGGGGTACAGGCCCCGCAGGGGGTTGGCGTTCTGCTCGCAGTAAAAGCGGTTCACCGCGTCCAGCACGCACTGGGGCCGCTGGGCCGTGGCCGCGTTGTCCAGATAGGCGATGTCCTGCGCCATCAGCAGGGGGAAATCCTTTCGATAGGCGTTGGTCATGTCACATACCTCCGTTCAATTCATGCTGCACCGCCTCGGCGGTGGCGTCGTCGCCCAGATCATGGGCCAGACGCTCCACGGCGGCACGGGCCATCAGGCGTTCCGCCGCATCGCGGTCGAAGCCGCGGCTCTCAAAGTAAAACAGGGTGTCGTCATCCAGCGCGCCGATGGTGGCGCCGTGGGTGCCCTCCACGTTTTCCTCGGCGCAGAGGATCAGGGGCACGGTCCTGTTCACCACATCATCGCCCAGCAGCAGCACCGTCTCCTGCTCGCTGCCGGTGGAGCCGGCGGAGCCGTTCTTGAAGTCGATGGTGCCGCGGAACACCTTTTTGGCGCTGTCGGACAGAGCGCCGGACACGTCGATGTCGCTGCGGGTGTTCCGGCCCACATGGTCCACGGCCAGATTCAGGTCGATGACCTGCTGCTTCCGGCCCAGATAGCCCATGGCGGCCTTCAGGGACGCACCGTCGGCCAGCGTCAGCCGGTCGTCGGCGTAGGTGTCGCCCCGGCCGGGAAGCAGGCGGTACAGCTCCACGGAGCTGCCCTCCGGACAGTGGGCCGAGACCTCGCTGCGCAGGACGGCGTGCTCATCCATGACCTGCACCTGCACCAGACGGATGACCGCGCCCCTTTCGGGCCGCAGCACCGTCCGGACATGGAGGTGATCGCCGCCGCGGAACATCTCGTACACGGTGACGCGCTGGCCCCGGGCGGCGGTGATCTCCACCGTTCTGCGGGCGTAGGGGGCATCGGCGGACAGCTCCAGCCGTCCGTCGGCGGACAGCACCTCCGTGCCGCCGTCCACGGCGCCCGCTTCGTCCCAGAGGAGGGCCGTTTCGTTGACGCCCAGCCGGTTCCAGGTGCGGGTGGGCAGTTTATTTACCAGAATCGTTTCCATTTACAGACTCCTTTCCCGCTTAGCCGATGCTGCCCTTCATCTCAAGGCGGATGAGGTTGTTCATCTCCACGGCGTACTCCACCGGCAGCTCCTTGGAGACGTTGTCGGCAAAGCCGCTGACGATCAGGGCACGGGCGTCCTCCTCCGTCAGGCCGCGGCTCATGAGATAGAACACGGCGTCGCCGCTGATGCTGCCGATGCGGGCCTCGTGGCCGATGGCGGCGTCACGGGTGCGGACATCCATGGCGGGGATGGTGTCGGAGCGGGACTCCGAATCCAGCATCAGGGACTGACAGGATACCGAGGACTTGGCGCCCTTGGCGTTTTTTTCCACCACCACGCTGCTGCGGAAGGTGCTGACGCCGCCGCTCTTGCTGATGGAGCGGGTGTTCATATACGAACTGGTATTTTTGCCGATGTGGACCACCTTGGCGCCGGTGTCCAGATCCTGCCCCGCACCGGCGAAGGTGACGCCGGTGAACGTCATGCGGGAGCCGTCGCCCTTCAGGACGCTCATGGGGTAGAGACAGCCGGTGTGGGAGCCGAAGGAGCCGGACACCCACTCGATGACGCCGCCTTCCTCTACCAGCGCCCGCTTGGTGTTGAGGTTATACATGTTCTTGGACCAGTTTTCAATGGTGGAATAGCGCAGCTTGGCGTTCTTCCTGACGTACAGCTCCACGCAGCCGGCGTGGAGGTTGGCCACGTTGTACTTGGGGGCGGAGCAGCCCTCGATGAAGTGGAGGCTGGCCCCCTCGTCCACGATGATGAGGGTGTGCTCGAACTGGCCGGCGCCCTTGGCGTTCAGCCGAAAGTAGGACTGGAGAGGGATGGACACCTGCACGCCCCTGGGGACGTACACGAAGGAGCCGCCGGACCACACCGCGCCGTGGAGCGCGGCGAACTTGTGGTCGGTGGGGGGCACCAGCTTCATAAAGTACTTGCGCACCATGTCGGCGTACTCGCCGTGGAGCGCGCTCTCCATGTCGGTATAGACCACGCCCTGAGCTGCCACCTCGGCGCGGACATTGTGGTACACCAGCTCGGAATCGTACTGGGCGCCCACGCCGGCCAGAGACTTGCGCTCCGCCTCGGGAATGCCCAGACGCTCAAAGGTATCCTTGATGTCCTGAGGCACGTTTTTCCAGTCGTTCTGCATTTTTGTGTTGGGCCGGACGTAGGTGGCGATATGGTCCATGTCCAGACCCGCCAGCGACGGGCCCCAGTCCGGCAGCGGCGTCTCGTTGTAAATTTGCAGGGAGTGGAGACGGAACTGCTGCATCCAGACGGGGTCGTTCTTCTCCTGAGACAGCTTTTCCACGATGGCGGGGGTCAGGCCCGCCTCCATGCGGTAGGCATCGTGCTCCGCGTCCCGGATGTCGTATACGCTGCGGTCGATGTCGTCTACATAGGTCTTTTCGCGCATGACGGCACCTCCGTTCACTGCTGCTGAAGGCCGGTGAAGCCCTTTTCGTTGATGGTGTCCACCAGCTCCGGCCCGCCGTTCTTTACGATGACGCCGATTTCCATGACGTGGGCGGCGTCCACCGGCAGGGATTCCAGAATGCGGGTGCTGTGGGTGATGATGAGCAGCGCGCCATGCTGCTGCTCGCGGTAGAGGCGGACACCGTGGGACACGGTGCGTACCGCGTCCACGTCCAGGCCGGAGTCCGTCTCGTCCAGAATGGCCAGGCGGGGCTCCAGCATCAGCATCTGCAATATCTCGGCCTTCTTCTTCTCACCGCCGGAGAAGCCCACGTTCAGGTCGCGGTCGGCGTAGCTCTCGTCCATATCCAGCAGGGCCATGGCGTCCTTCAGCTTTTTCTTGAAGTCCCACAGGCGCAGGCGGCTGCCGGTCTTTTGCTCCAGCGCCGTGCGGATGAAGGCGCTGAGGGTGACGCCGGGGACCTCCAGCGGGTTCTGGAAGGACAGAAAAATGCCGCGTCTGGCACGCTCGTTGACGGGAAGCTGGGTGATGTCCTCGCCGTCGAACAGGATGCGGCCGGCGGTGACGGTATAGGCGGGGCTGCCGGTGATGGCGCAGCCAAGGGTGGACTTGCCGGTGCCGTTGGGGCCCATCAGGACGTGGGTCTCCCCTGCGCCGATGGTGAGGTCCACGCCGCGGAGGATCTCCTTGCCCTCGACGCCGGCGTGCAGGTTTTCTATGGTAAGAAGCGGTTTTTGCATGTTCGTTGCCTCCTGTGTACAATTTACCTACTAATCTACTGGGGATTATAGGACGAATAGCCTATCTTGTCAATAGGGAAATGGAAAAAGAAAAGCGGAGCGGCAAAAGCCGCTCCGCAGGGGGTACGCAGGGGGTCAGGGCAGGTAGGTCAGCTGCACGGGGATGTGCTGCTCGGCGGTGAAGTCGAACCAGCGGCCGTCGAGGGACACGGAGGTAATGGTGTCCACGTCCACCATACGGTTGAAGATGTATACCGCGTGAGCGAAGGGGGCGGTCTCGCCGTCGCCGTAGATGTAGCCCAGCACCCAGTTCATCAGGTTCTGGCTGTCGCTGCTCACCGCGTAGGAGGAGCCGTCGGCATAGTGCAGGGTCAGCTCCTGAACGGTCAGCTCCTGCGCGGGGGAGGCATTGTCCATGGTGATGCCCACGGCGGAGATGCGGGCCGTTTCGCCGTTGGCGGCGGTGAAGGTCCGGACGGGGGCGTAGGTGCGGGGCTGAATGGCCACGGCGTAGGGCTCCCTGTCCTCCGCGCCGCCGTCGTAAACGGTAAAGTAGAGGTTGTCGCCCTTCTGATACGTCTCACCGGCGGCAAAGTAGGCCACCACGTCCAGATGGGTGGCGGTGCTGGTGGTCTTGTCCACGTGGAGCTTGACATTGATGCTGCCGCCCTGCTGGTAGTCGGGGGAGCGCAGGTACATGCGGGGCTCCAGCGGCAGGCCGTAGACCTCGCCGTAGCCGGCCTCCTCATAGGACACGCCCTCGGGATCGTCCACGGCGTAGGTCAGGATGCCGCAGCCGCTCTCGTCGATGAGGAACGTCCCCAGTGTGATGGTGGTGCTGCCAACGGTGAGGCCGGCGTCCAGCTTGCTGAGGTAATCGCCCACCAGACGCTGCACCGTCTCCACATCGCCGGGGATGCGCTCCATGTCCGGTACGGTGATGAGCTCACCGGAGCTGTCCTCCACCGTGGGGGCGGAGGCATCCATATCGTCGGTGAAGGCGTGGAGCGTGGTGTCGCTGACGCCGTCGGCGGGAGTCACGTCCGCCTTGATGAGATGCACTACGCCGGCTGCTGCGGCCACCGTCAGCATCAGGGCGGCGGCGATGGCGATGACCACACCCCTGCGCAGGGTGCGATGGGTCTTTTTGTTGTTCTCCATGGCTTTCTGAACCTCCATCAGTGTGTCGGGGGAGGCGTGCAGCGTGGAGAAGGTTTTTCGGAAAAGTTCATGCTCTGTCATGTCTGTGGCACCTCCGATAAAATGTACTTCAGCTTTTCTCTGGCACGGGCCAGCCGTGTGCGCACCGTTTCCTCCGGTATGTCCATGAGGCCGGCGATCTCCCTCTGGCGGTAGCCCTCGTAATAGTACAGCAGCACCGGCACGCGGTAGCGCCGGTCCAGAGCCATCACCGCCTCAAACAGCTCCTGACACTGAGGCTCCTCAAAGGTCAGGCTGTTTTCATAGTCGGCGATGTCCTCCGTCCTGTGCCACGGGGCGCGGAGTATATTTTTGCACCGATTGACCGTAACGCGGATCAGCCAGTTCTTCACATGGGCGTCGTCATCGAACGCCTTGTCCGTTTTGTAAAGCTGCAGCAGCACGTCCTGGGTCACATCGTCGGCGTCGGCGGGGGAGCGCAGATAGCTGTACGCCACCCGGAACACCGTATCCATATATCGCTCTGCCAGAGGGGAAAACTGTTGCTCTGTCATAGATCGATCTCCTTGCTGTCTGAAAGGCCCTTCATACTACATACACGTGGGGACGGTGAAATGTTTCATCGACAAAAAAATTTTTATTCCCGGGAATGAGCACATCATGTGGAAAACGAAAAGCACGGCATGGCGCGAGGCATTCGCGTCATGCCGTGCTTTTTACGCTTCCGATGGCGGCTCCGCCTCAGGGAGTCTGCGCGTGGGGGACGGATGCTTTCTTCTTACGGACACGGGGGGGGGGACAAATTTTCGCAACGTCTGCTCCAGCAGGGACGCGTCTATCGGCTTGGCGACATGGGCGTTGAAGCCGGCGTCCAGGCTCTGCTGGATATCATCGGAGAAGGCGTTGGCGGACATGGCGATGATGGGGATCTCCGCAGCGTCGGGACGGTCCAGCGCGCGGATGGCCCGCACGGTGTCCAGACCGTTCATCACCGGCATCATGATGTCCATGAGTATCACGTCAAAGGCGCCATCCGGCGCGTCGGCGAAGGCGTCCAGCGCCTCCTTGCCGTTCCAGGCGCGGGTGACGGAGGCACCGCGGTCCAGCAGCAGGAACTCGGCGATCTCCATGTTCAGCTCGTTGTCCTCCGCCAGCAGGACGTGGATGCCCTCCAGCCAGGAGGAACCCTTCGTCTCCTCCTCATCGGGGTCGGGGGCGTAGTGGCGGTCGATCTCAAAGGGCAGGGTGACGCAGAAGGTGGTGCCCACGTCCTTCCGGCTGGTGAAGGTGATCTGGCCGCCCATGGCCTCCACCAGACGCTTCACGATGGACAGGCCCAGCCCCGTGCCCTGATAGCGGGTGCGGGCATCGTCGGACTCCTGCATGAAGGGCTCGAAGATGTGCTGCTGGAACTCCTCGCTCATGCCGATGCCGTTATCGGCGCAGGTGAACTGGTAGACGGCGCTGTCGCCGTCGGCGGGGAGCGCGCGGCCGGTGAGCCGGATGCAGCCGCCGCTGCGCCCGTACTTGATGGCGTTGCTCACCAGATTCATCAGGATCTGGCGGAGGTGGGAGGGACTGCCGATGAGACGGGGCGCGTTATCGGTGTCCCACAGGCACTCCACGGTGTAGGCGATGCCGTGCTCGGCAGCGTAGGGCTCGTTGGTGACGCGGACCTCATTCAGAATGTCCGCCAGAGCGAAGGACTTATGCTCCAGCTGGAGCTGGCCGCTTTCCAGCTTGCTCATATCCAGAACGTTGTTCACCAGATCCAGCAGGGTGTTCAGAGCGGTGCCGGCCCGCTGGCGGCATCTGGCCTGAAGCTCCATATCATCGGGAGCCTGAGCGGCCATGGCCAGGTAGCCCTGAATGCCGTTGACGGGGGTACGGATGTCGTGGCTGATGCGGCGGAGGAACTCGCTCTTGGCCATGTTGGCCAGACGGGCGGACTGGGCCTCCTCCATGATCTGGGCCTGATACTCAGCCTCCTTTGTCTTTTCGCGGTTGATGTCCTGGAGCACCACCAGAACGTGGAGGGGGGTACCCTCCTCATCGAAGTCCACCGCCGTCACGGTGACGCGGCACCAGTTGACGGCATCGCCGCGGTAGGCCTGATAGTCGATGTAGAAGCTGCGGTGCACATCGGAGAGGTTGTCCCGGCGGAGTGTTTCACGGATGGCGGCACTGCTCATCTGGCGGTCGAGCTCATCGCGGTACTGCTCCAGCACCAGCAGATGGGTGAAGCGGTCCTTCAGCTTGGAGTAGCTGAGATCCTCCGGCAGGAAGCCGTCCAGCCATGGGGCCAGGAACACGGTGTCGAAGCGGTTCAGCTCCAGATCCACATAGAAAATGGTGAAGTAGATGTTCTCCAGAGAATGGAGCATGTTCACCGTCTTTTGCAGCTGGCTGTTGCTGCGGCGCAGCTCCCGCTGGCTGTCGGACAGCTCCAGGGTCTTGAGGCCGAACAGCAGTACCCAGAAGCCGCCGTACAGAGCGATGAACACTGCGGCGGAGGTGAGGGTGGAGGAAAAGACGGACAAGGCGGGGAAATAGATGTACAGGCCGTAATCCTCGCAGGCGGAGCGGGCGCCGTAATACAGATGTCCGCCGCAGCGGAACGGTTGCAGGGCGCCGCCGTACTCCAGACGGTTCAGGCAGTCCAGCACGGCGCTGTCATCGTCGATGCCGGCGTTGCCGGAGGCCAGCACCGCGCCGTCACGGGTGATGAGGTAGGCGCCCTTGCGGTCCAGATGCAGGCCGGTGAGCAGGGTGGCCATGTCGACCTCCGTGTCGGCGAGAAGGCCGTTGGGCTGCTGGTAGAAGCCGATGACCACGCCGGGAACGTCCCGCCGCGCCACGGCGCAGATATCATAGGAGACGCCGTCCTTCTCCATACGCTGGGTGTAGATCTTGGCGGAGCCAATGAGACTCTCCAGCCGGGCGGAGGATGCGCCGTCCGGCCAGGGCATGCCCGCGTACTGACGGGTGTAGCCGGAGGCCTCCAGCTGCAGGTCCGCGTTGAGGAGGGCGATGCCGCTGAGCCGTATCTCGTCCACGAAGTCCTCCAGATAAGCGTTGGAGGCCAGGGTGGGGTCCAGCTCCAGATGGCGGCTGAGCTCCTGTACGCTGTCGGCCAGACGGAACAGGCTCTTGGTGCCGTCCGCCGATTCCAGCTTATGGAAGCTGATGCACTGCCGGCGCAGGGTGTCCAGCGTGTTGTCCGTCAGGGCCTGAGTGCGGCTGAGGCCGTTCCGGCCGGACAGGTCCAGGGTCAGGAGGAACAGCAGGATGCCGGCAAAGATGATAGAGCCGATCCGCCACTGGAGGCGGGTTCGTTTGGTGTTGTTCACGGCGTCGTCCTCCCCAATGCGGTGTCGGCGTTCAGCCCGAAGGACGCAACGATGCGTTCCGTGGTGCCGTCGGCTTCCATGTCCGCCAGCGTCTGGGCCAGCAGGTCCCGCAGGGCGGTGTCGCCGCCGGCGGCGAAGGCCACGCCCAGCTGAGCGTGCAGCAGCGGCTCATCCAGAAAGCGGTAGGATACGCCGGCCTTTTCCAGCGCGCCGGCCAGCGCTTCAGCGTGGCTGGCGCAGGCATCCACATAGTATTTGCGCAGGGCGGTGGCCACCTGATCCATATCCACCAGACAGTACAGGGCGCGGAGCTGGGGGATGCGGGCATCGGCAGGGTCGGAGAGGATGCTCTCGGCCTTGGAGCTGATCTGCACCGCCACGCGGCGGTCCACCAGATCGGCCAGGGTGCAGATATCGCTGTCGGCGCGGACGGCCACCACCTGATCGCTGTACAGGTAGGGGCCGGCCCAGAGGTAGGCGTTCTCCCGTCCGTTCATGGAGAAGCAGCCCCACAGGCAATCCACCTGGCCGATTTCCAGAAGGAGATCCTTCTCGTCCCAGCTGATCTGCCGGAACACCGGCTCGTAGCCCATGCGGCGGCAGGCCTCCGTGGCCAGAGCCACATCCACGCCGGCGGCCTGACCGTTTTCGTCCAGATAGTTATAGGGGCGGTAATCGTCGCTGCCGATCACCAGCTCGGGGAGATCCCCGGACGGCTCCTCCTGAGCGCCGCAGGCGGCGGGCAGCAGGGCCAGCATCAGCACGGTCAGCGCGATGAGATATTTCCTGATGTTCACTGCTCCGGCGCCTCCTTGCTGTCGGGATCTGTGTCGGCATCGCCGCTGCGGCGGGACAGCAGGCGGGCGATGGCCAGCTCCAGTGCCTGTACGCTGACGGGCTTGGCGATGTGGCCGTCCATGCCGGCCTCCAGCGCCGCCTGACGGTCCTCCGCAAAGGCGTTGGCCGTCACGGCCAGAATGGGGATATGGGACAGCTGTGGGTCCGGCAGGGCGCGGATGCGCCGCGTGGCCTCATAGCCGTCCATCCTGGGCATCTGCACGTCCATGAGGATCAGGTCGTAGTGACCCGGGGCGGACCAGCGGACCTTTTCCACGGCTGCGTCGCCGTCGTCCGCCTCCTCCACCAGAAAACCGGCGTCGCTGAGGATCTCGCGGGAGATCTCACGGTTCAGGGCGTTGTCCTCCACCAGCAGGACGCGGCGGCCCGCAGCGTGGAGCCGCTCCCCGCTCTCCGGCAGCTCCGGCGCCGCATCGGCGGCAGTGCCGGTGCGGAGGGTGTAGGTGCAGACAAACTCGGAGCCTTTGCCCGGCTCGCTGCGGCAGGTGATGGCACCGCCCAGCTCCTCCACCAGACGCTTGGTGATGGCGAGGCCCAGACCGGACCCCTCAATGCCGGAGACGACGCTGTTGTTCTCCCGCTCGAAGGCGTCGAAGACGCGGCGGCGGAACTCCTCGCTCATGCCGATGCCGTTGTCCTTTACGGTAAAGCGGTAGTCCGCGGTGCCGCTGCCGCTGCCGGTCTGGCTGACAGTGTAGGTGATGTGGCCGCCGGCGGGAGTGTACTTGATGGCGTTGCCGATGAGATTCAGCTCGATCTGGTTCATCTTCAGGGCGTCAAAGTACGCCACGGGGTCCTGTACGTCGCAGGCGACGTCCAGCGTCAGCTGCTTTTTTTGCAGGTCCGCCTGAAACACGTACTTCACATTTTTCAGCATGGCGGGGATGTCGTGGGCCCTGATGTCCAGCGTCATCTTGCCGCTTTCGATGTAGGCCAGATCCAGCACGCTGTTGATAAGGCGCAGCAGATACTGGCCGGAGAGGTTGATCTTCTGCAGGCAGTCCGCCACGCGGGCGGGGTCGTTGACGTATTTTTCCGCCAGAGAGGAAAAGCCCATGATGGCGTTCATGGGGGTGCGGATGTCGTGGGACATGTTAAAGAGGAAGGTGCTCTTGGCGCGGTTGGCGCTTTCGGCGGCCTCCTTGGCCTGCCGGAGCTCCGCAGTGCGGCGCATATCGTCATCGATGCAGCGGGTCATGGAGATGGAGTACACGTCGCCGGTGACGTTTTCCGTCAGGATATTCCGGGTCTCCATCCAATGAACCTGTCCGTCATCGCCGGTCTGGCGCACCTGCACATGGAGCAGGCGCTGGCCCCGCCGGTAGGCGTCCAGCTGGGCATCGCGGTTCATGACGGCATACAGCTTGTCGAAGTCCTCCGAATAGGGCATGGTGGGCTTCAGGGAGTCCATCATCTCCTCCATGGTGAAGCTCCGGAACAGGCCCTCGTTGACGACGCTGTGGTTATAGACGGTGAAAGCCTCGTTTTTCGTCAGGTTCTCCTCCAGAATGAAGGGGTAGACGGTGCTGGCGGCGGAGACGATCAGGTCCATGCTGGTACGGGTGCGGATGCGCTCGTGAGTCAGCTCCGTGATGTTGCGGACGCCGGACAGCAGGCGGGGCTTCCCGGGATCGCTGCGGTCCAGAATGAACTTGCTTTGCAGATGCTGGAGCTCGCCGCCGGTGATGGCATCATATTCGATATAAAGCTCCCGCTGGCGCTCCAGCAGGGGCAGCAGCGTGTCCAGCCGGGCGGTGCGGAGGAACCGGTCACGGTCCTGAGGGCAGACGAACTGCCGGGCGAACTTCTGCATGCCGCGGGTATAGTCGGCGTCGCCGCCGGTCCAGTCCTCCAGACCGCAGCTCTCCCGCAGGCGGAACAGTTCCTCCTGCTGGGTGTTCAGATCCACGCTGATCAGGCAGAGGTAGTCGTCGGCCACGCTTTGCAGCAGGGAGGTCATGCGGTCGCGGGAGCGCTGGGCCTGAGCGGCGGATACCTGCTGGCGGGTGAAATAGAGCAGCTGGGCTCCGATCAGCATCAGGATCACGACCAGTACCAGCATGGTGAGGTGCTGGTCCCTGTTGATCTCCGCCAGCATCTGGGCCGCCACCTGGGAGGGGAACAGCTGCAGGAGGGACCAGCCGGTGCCGGACACGGGCTGGATGCCGCCCTCGGACGCGCCGCTGCTGCCCACAAAGGAGAAGGTCATGGCCGTCTGATCGGCGGCAGCCTCCAGCACGTCACGGGCCTGAGATACCTGAAAATGGGAGAGGGCGGCGTCCAGATCCTCCACGTAGGCAGAGCCCGCGGTGCGGTACTGGCCCAGAGAACGGCCATCGGCATCTACCAGCATGGTGAAGGCGGGGAAGTCGTAGAGCTCCGTCTCCAGTATGGCGGAGACAGTCTCCTCATCCAGAAGGCCGAGCAGCACGCCGATGACCTCATCGCCCAGCTGCACCGGCGCGTAAAAGCCGATGAGCCTGGCGCTGTTGAAGCGGGACGCGGAGACGGAGATGATGCCGCTGCCGCCGCGGATACCGTCCATGTAATAGATGCGGTCCGCCACCAGCGCCGTTTCTCCGTCGCTGGTATAGCTGACGCCGCCGGCGTCGATGAAGCGGATGCGGTCAAAGCCGGAGGCCTGTTCCAGCTGGGCCAGATGGGTCATGTCCGCGCCGTCCTCCCCCAGCGCCTCACCGTACAGGCAGGCGGCGGAGGTGATGGCGGACAGCTTGTCCTGAAACACATCGCCCGCGTGCTGGGCCGTCCGGCCGCTGAGCACGCCGATGTAGACATCCAGCCGCTCCATCTGGCGTGTGTAGTTCCGATGTGCCGCAGCGATCAGCAGCACCACCATGGCGGCGAGCAGCAGGACGATATTAGCCACCATGTGCTTGACAAGGCGGAGGTGATTTTTCTTCATGGAACGATCCTCTTTATACCGGTGCGTCATGCCTCCAGCTGCGACAGGGTCTCTGTGACCAGCGCGTACTCCCGCGCCACGGCATCGTGCAGCGCACGGACGTTGTCCGGCATCACCGCGCTGCCCCGCAGGGCCTCGGTCATGGCGGTGCAGGCTTCGGCCAGACGGACAAGGCTCAGGTTCAGGGCGATGCCCTTCAGGGTATGGACGGCGCGGAAAGCCTCCTCGGCGCTGCCGCTGTCCACGGCCGCCGTCAGGCGGGCCATGTTGTCATCGCGGGGCAGCATCCGCAGGAACCGGCCGATAAAGGCATCGTTCTGCAGGCGGGCGGAGGCATCCTCGTAGCTTCCGCCTACGGCGGCGTAGAATTCAGTCAGTGTCATGGATATTCTCTCCTTATTCCGTACAATATGGTTTATTCCTCATACACGACGGCGCAGTTTTTGGTGCGCTTGGCGCGGTACAGAGCCAGATCGGCCTTGCCCACCAGCTCGGAGACGCGGCCGGAGCCGTATGCGCCGCCGATGCTCAGGGACAGGTGCAGGTCCGGATACTCCGATATCGTCAGGGCAGCCACGGCACGGCAGATGTCCTCCAGCTTCCGCGCCAGCACATGGGCGGGCAGGCCGTGGAACAGCAGGAAGAACTCGTCGCCGCCATAGCGCACCAGCTCGTCCCCGCTGCGCAGCATGGAGCGCATGGTCTGGGCCGCGTGGAACAGCGCGGCGTCGCCGGCGGGGTGGCCGAAGCGGTCGTTGATCTGCTTGAAGTTGTCCAGATCGATCATGGCCAGGGCGTACTCGCCGGTGAGGCTGCGCAGGCGCTCGTCGTAATAGCGGCGGTTGAAGACCTGGGTGGCGGAGTCGGTATACACCTGACGGTTGCGGACCAGCAGCTGATTCAGGATGTTCTCCTCGCCGCTGCCTATCATATCGTCGGGGCGGATGGGGTTGACGCACTCCAGCGCGTAGGGGATGCCGTCCACCTCCACGCATACGGCGAGGACATAGCAGACATCGCTGCCGATAGTCTCCACCTTGCTCTGGGTGGTGCGGGTGCGCACCGCGTCCTGGGAGATGCAGCGCTCACAGCGCTGACGCTTGCCCCAGATGGCATAGCAGTGCCCGGCGCGGTCTATGGAGTGGCCGTTGGCATCGGTGGACACCTGCATGCGGATGCCGGGGTCCACCAGACGCACGGTCTGGAACATGGTGCGGTAGCTCTGCATCACAGGGCCCAGCTGCTCCGCCGTGACGCGAAGCACGTCGTCCCGCCCCATGGTGACGGGCAGCAGGAGCTGGCGGTCCGCCAGATGGCCGGCGGCGCGGTCATAGCGCTCCAGCCGCTCACAGCTGTCATCAATGTCGATGACTCTGCCGAACAGGGCGGCGCAGCGGCCGTGCTCTGCGGCGGACCACAGCACCAGAATGGTCAGCTGGCAGCGCCGGGGCTGTCCGTTCAGCACCAGATGGGCCGCCACCTCCAGATACGCCTCGTCTGCGGTGAGGTCCGCCAGGCGGCGGCGGACGGCATCCACCGTCTCCGCTCCCACCCGCGCCAGAAAATCCGGATCGTCCAGAGGCGCCACGATCATGGACGGCAGGCCCATCTGCTCCGCGGCGCCGCGGGACAGGCGCAGGGAGGAGGGGTGGGGCGTGTATTCAAACCAGATCTCCCTGCTGAGAGCGAAGAGAAAATCCTGCTTGGCGTAGGCGTCCTCCAGCTGCTGGGTCATGCGGGCGGCGGCCAGATCCTGCCCGCGGTACAGCTCCTCCACCGTGCGGCGGGGGGAGCGGCGGGCGGCGGCCTTGCGGTCCACGCCGCGTCTGGCGGCTTCGCCGACCTCGTCCAGACAGGACAGCAGCAGGGGATTGAAGGAGCCGCAGTCCCCGTTATGGAGCATGGCCATAGCCTGCTCGTGGGTGCAGGGCGCCTTATAGCTGCGCTGGTGTACCAGCACATCGTAGGCATCGGCCAGGGAGACGATCTGGGCGGCCAGAGGGATCCTGTCGCCCTTCAGGCCGTCGGGGTAGCCCTCACCGTTCCAGCGCTCGTGGTGCCAGCGGCAGATCTCCATGGCGTATTTGGTCAGCTTCTCCCCCTGATAGACGGGGAGCTCCGCAATGAGCTGGGCACCGATGACGGTGTGGCGCTTGACGATCTCGTACTCCTCCGGCGTCAGACGGTCCGGCTTCTCCAGCAGCTCACGGGGGATCATGAGCTTGCCGATGTCGTGGAGGCTGGCGGCCATGCAGACCGTTTCCACATCGGCGGGGTCCAGCGGGTGCACATCCTCCCGCGCCAGCAGGCGGCGCAGCAGCAGACCCGTCAGGCAGCTGACGCCGGCCATGTGGCGTCCGCCGCCGCAGCAGCGGTGCTCCACGGCGGAGCTGAGGATGGACAGCATCTCCTCCGTGTTCTTCTCGTGGCGGTAAAAGTAAGTGGACACGATGTCCATGAGCTGCTGCTTCTTGGTGTGCAGCAGGATGGTATTGATGATGCGGCGGCGGATGATGCCTGTGGCAAAGGGGCGGTTGATGTAGTCCGACGCGCCCAGCTCAAAGGCGCGGTCGATATACGCGCTGCCCATCTCCGCCGAGATCATGATGGTGGGGACCGACTCGGTCCAGCCGCGGCGCTGCATCTCCTCCAGCACCTGAAAGCCGTCCATCTCCGGCATGACGATGTCCAGCAGCAGGGCCGCGATCTCACCCTTGTACATTTCCAGTGCGGAGATGGTCTCATAGCCGTCCACAGCCTCGATGATCTGAAAATCGTGATCCAGCATATTGGCCAGCATGGCGCGGTTCATCTCAGAATCATCTGCGATCAGCAGTTTCCTGCGATCCATACGAAAACGCCCTCCCTTTCGCCGGATGCCGTACCCTCCATGGCGCATCCGGCGCCATTTTTACGGCCGCACCCGCGGTGCGGCTCCCGAAGCATATAAAAAGCCACCTTTCATTATACCGCACGGCAAAACGAATGACTACCGCTTATTCATAAAATATTGAGCGAATATTCGCCCGCGTGCAGGCTTCTGCTTGAAATAACTGGAAGAAACAGGAAAGAAACCGCCGCACCGGCGGAGAAAGACGCTGCGGCGGCAACAGGGAGAACGGTCAGATTTGGGGGAGTTTGGTTGAAAGTTTGGTTATTCATAAAGTAAAGTTTGCTGGGCAAACAGAAGAAAATGGATTATAATAAACCGGTATAATGGAGCAGATAAGGTGAGGGAAATGGAACAAAAAAGAAATGTCACATATCCGCGGCCCCAAATGGAGCTGGTGTGCGTTCTGGACGAGGCGGAGCAGGCGGGGCATCTGCCGGAGACCATCGTGGAGGAATTCACGGAGCACCCGTTTTCCATGCCCGCGCTGTGGGCCTGCCGGGACCACTTTTACCGGCTGGACGCGGCGGCGCGCAGGAGCCATCCGGCGCTGCCGTCCGTCTTCGCCCTGCTGGCGGCCATGGAGGGAGATCTGGATCTGGCCAGGGAGTACGTGAGCCTGCTGGGGACGACGCCCAGGCACTGGCGGATGCAGGATCTTCGGGAGAGGGATTATTACCGCATCTGCACGGAGCTGGTCATGCCGTACATCAGCGACGGCATGTTCCTGCGCATCGTGCTTTTCCTGGTGAAAACGGGCATGGTGCCGGTGAGGTCGCTGACGCTGTCCGCCTGCCGTCCCAGCATCATCAACGGGTTTCGGGATTTTACGCGGTTCGGCCCGTATCTGGAGCGGCATAAGGACGCCATTACCCAGATGATCCACCAGCTGTACGGCAGCGTGGGGAAGAACGTCTATGAGATCATGCTGGCGGAGTGGTACTACCAGAACAACGACTGCTTCAACGCGCTGATCCTGGCGACGGGGACCATCCCGCTTATCGAGAGGGAGAGCGATATGCGCTGCCTGTTCGTGGCGCTGGCGCTGCAGATGCGCATCCTGCTGATGAACGGGCAGGCGCGGACGGCCAAGCCTCTGGGGGAGAAGATCAGAGACCGCATCCAGGAGACGGGGCGGGAGGAGCTGACGGCCAGCCTGAACGCGCTGGAATGTCTGGCGGCCTGCTACGATGGGCAGCAGGAGGCGGTGGCCCAGTGGCTGGAAAACACTGCCCCCGATGAGAATCGGGACATCTATATGATGGACATGTTTGCCTGGCTCACCAAGGTGCGCTGCTATTTGCAGGTGGGGAAAAACATGGCCGCCTACGTGCTGGTCAGGCAGCTTATCACCCTGTTGGAGCCGGGGAAGCGGCACATGGATCTGTGCGAGTGTCACATGCTGCTGGCCGCCGTGTACTACAAATCGGGGGACAAGGACCGCATGTGCCGGGAGCTGGAGACGGCGCTGGCGCTGGCGAAAAAATACCGGTACATACGGCTGCTGGCGGACGAGGGCGCCTGCATGATGCAGATGCTGTTCATCTACCAGCGGGAGCGGGGCGCGGACGACTTTACCGACCGGATCATGGAGCTGGCGGGCGGCGTGAGCCGGTACTTTCCCAATTATCTGAAGTCTCCGGCGGAGTACTACGAGACGCTGACCGAGACGGAAAAAAAGGTGCTGCGCCTGATGGCGCTGGGCATGAGCAATGACGAGATCGCGGAGCGGATGGGCCGGAAGGCGGGTACCGTCAAGTTCCACAGCAACAGTATTTTCAGAAAGCTTCGGGTGTCAAACCGGCAGCAGGCGGTGAACCGCGGAAGAGGCATCGGCCTGCTGTGACATACGGCAAACGTGAAAAAACAGAACGGAGGTTATGCACATGATCAAAAAAGGAGTATCCCTGCTGATGGCTCTGGCTCTGTGCCTGACGCTGCTGCCTGCATCGGCGCTGGCGGCGGAGGCGCAGGGGCAGGCCGGTCAGGAGCAGACGGTCCTGACGCAGGGAAACGACGGGCAGACGCAGGCGCCCGGTCAGGATGGTGCGGGCGAGGACGATAAAACGTCCGACGAAGCACCTGACAAAGCACCCGACAAAGCGCCTGACGAGGAGCCTGACGAGGCGGTTTCGGCTGTGCAGGCGCTGATCGACGCGCTGCCGGCGGCAGAGGCACGGCGGAGGACCCCTATCGGATCACCGGCGCGGCGGAGCTCATCTGGCTGCGGGACGCGGTGAACGCCGGTGAGGCGAACACCTGCGCGGAGCTGCAGCAGGATGTGGAGTACGTGGATGAGGTCTGGACGCCCGTCGGCACCAGCGAGCATCCGTATACCGGCACCTTCAACGGCAACGGCCACACGATCCGTGTGTGGCTGGATGGCTGGGGACAGGCCCTGTTCGGCTATATCGGCGCGGGCGCGAAGCTGACGGATATCGCCGTGCAGAAGCGCCAGAGCGAGAATTATTCCCTCAACGCCAGCGCTCCCCTGGCGCGCAGCAACGCCGGTACCATCACCCACTGCCGGTACAGCGGCGGTATAACGGCCAAGGACAGCCTGGGCGGTCTGGTCTATACCAACAGCGGCACCATCGAGGCCTGCTGCGTGTACGCGGGCAGGCTGAACCGCGGCAGCCGCATTGAGATGTACTACGGCGGCTTGGCAGGCGGCATCGCCTATGAGAACACGGGCACCATCGCCAACAGCTATTTCTACGGCGACATGGTGCAGGCCCAGTCCGGCGATACGGTGCGTGACATCATCGGCTGGGGCGCCATCGCCCATAAGAACAGCGGCACGGTCTCCAACTGCTACTACGGCGCGGACAGAGACGACGGCTACGGCGGCAAGACGGAGGACCAGTTCCGCGGCGGCGAGGTCACGTACCTCCTGAACGGCGGCACGGCCCGGGACGACTGGCGGCAGAACTGCTACGCCGGTGACAGCAGCGACGCGACCCCCGTGCTGGACCGGAGCCATGCCCAGGTCCGGAAGTCCGGCAGCAGCTATGTCAGCCTGTATCCCCATATCCACTGCATCTGCGGCGGTGACGCCACGTCCGGCGGCCATCCGCAGCACAGCGACGTGACCTACACCGCGTGGACGAATGACGAGGCGGCCAGCCAGTACGGCGACAGCAGCCATACCGCGGCCAACTCCCTGCCCAAGAATCCGGGCTATTACTATCTGACGACCAGTGTGACGCTGCCTGACAGCGGCACATGGCATCCCGCGGACAACACGGTAATTTGTCTAAATAGCCATAATATCAGAGAGTTTGCTTTTTATAAGCCCGCGTATGACGTCATTACCGTTGACAGCGGCGTGACCTTCTCCCTGACGGAGTGTGCCTCTATCCAGGGGGATATCCATTGCGCCAGCAGTGCGGCGACCCACACCGTGAACAACAGCGGCACGTTCAACTTCTACAACGGACGGCTGCGGGACACCAAAAGCAAGGCCGACGGCGCGGCTGTCTATAACACCGGTACATTCAATATGTACGGCGGCACCATCAACGACAACAATACCACCGCGCGGGGCGGCGGCGTGTATAACGCCGGTGCGTGCAATCTCTACGGCGGCACCATCACCAACAACGGCACCGGGGGCGGCGTGTATAACAACGGCACGCTGACCGTGGGCGGCACCGCGACGGTCACAGGCAACAGCCCCAACGTCTATCTGGCTGGCGGCACGACCATCACGCTGAACAGCGAGCTGGACGAAAGCGCCCGCATCGGCATCACGGCGGAAAAGCAGAGTGACCTTACCGATACGGCGGACATCACCGTGGTCAAAGGCGGTGCGGCAGCCCTGAACTGCTTCTTCCCCGACGATGACGGCACCTATGACCTGTCTGATGCCAGCGGCAGCAGCGATATTATTCTCCATCTGATCCGGGATCATACGCACTGCGCCTGCGCCCACAAGGCGAAGTACGCCAAGGACATCGGCAGCCACACCGAGCATGTGGACCACGAGTTCGTGGCGTGGACGGATGAGCTGGTGAAGGAGCAGTACGGCAGCGACACGATGCGCACGGCAGCCACCGCCATGCCCAAGGTGGCGGGCTGCTACTATCTGACAGACGATCTGACAGACGATGTGACGCTGGGCGGCAACTCTGCGTGGACGCCAGTGAATGGTACTATCATCTGCATGAATGGGCATAAGGTCACCAGCCCCTCCGCTATCGGCAGCACGGTATATATCGAGTCGAATGTCCATGTGGTTCTGACTGACTGCAAGGCCAGCGGTTCCATCTCCAACACCAGATCCAATGGTGCCGCCGGACTGAGCAGCCGAAATAGTTTCAACTATACTAACTCCGAGAACTGTACCATCGACCTTTTCGGTGTCACCGTCTCCGGTACCGGCAGAAGTGTCGCAAACTACACAGGCAGCACCGTTAATCTGTATAACAGCACCGTTTCCGGCACCAAGTATGCCATCTACAACACCGGTACAGTGAACACTGCCGGTACGGTCAAGACCACCAGCGATACCGTCGAAAGCGGATATTACTGTGTGTATAACTTCGGTACGCTGACCGTTGATGGTACGCTGACGGCGAATGGCGGCGACGTAGGAATATACAATGCGGCCAATAAGGACGGCTCGCAGCACGGCACCATGACCGTCAACGGCATTGTCACCAGCACCGGCAGCAGCAACGGTCTGAGCAACGGAGGTGTGCTGGCGGTCACCGGTACGCTGACGGCCATCGGCAAAAATTTGCATGGACTGTATAATAATGAACACGGGACGCTGACCGTGAACGGTACGCTGACCGCCGCCGGAAACGCCAGCAGCAACAAAGCCAACGGCCTGTATAACGCCGGCGGTACGGTCACGGTCAACGGCACGCTCACCGCCTCCGGCGGTCAATACAGCGTATACAACTACGGCACGCTGAACCTGAGCGGCACGGTCAATGCCAACAAGAATGTGTATCTCGGCAAGGACAGAACCATCACCGTGGTGGGCGAGCTGGACAACGCCACCAGCATCACCGTCCAGACCTCTGCCACACCTGCCGCCGGCAGCCCCGTGACCATCGCCACCACGGAAAACGCCAACTGGATCAAGGCGGGCAGCTTTGTCAGCTGGACCCCCGGCAAGTACGCCGTCAGCCGCATCAACGAGGGCAAGACCGTGGTGCTGCGGGGCCATGAGCACGACTGGAGCTATACGCTGGGCAGCGACGGCACGGCCATCAGCGCCGAATGCGGGAATGCGGACGGGCTCTGCGGCAATCCCAACGGCGGCAGCGTCACCATCGCGCCGCCCAGCGGCGGACTGATCTATGACGGCAGCGCCAAGGCGGCCAGGCTGACCAAGACCGGGTGGACGGCGGCGGACGTGGGCGAAATCACCTATCAGAAGGACGGCAGCGCCCTGTCCGCAGCGCCCGTTGATGCGGGCACCTACACCGCCGGCATCACCGTGGGCGGCCAGACCGCCAGCGTGACCTATACCATCCGGCAGGCTGTCCCGCAGGCAGGGGACTTCGCCTTCTCCCCTCCCGATACGCTGACCTATGACGGCAGCGCCAGAACGGCGGCAGTGGCGGCCAGGGCCGGTATTGCGGGCATGGGCGGCGTCACGGTGAAGTACTATCGGAACGGCGTCAAGGTGGAGCAGCCCGCCGATGTGGGCACGTACAACGTCAGGATCGACGTGGCGGAGGGCAAGAACTACGATGCCGCCGCAGACCTGACGGACGACAGCTGGACGTTCACCATCGCGGCCAATGAGACCGCGCCGGCGGTGACGCTGAGCGGTGACACCACCTATACCGGCGGGCAGATCACGCCTGCGCCCACCGTAAAGATCGGCAGCACCAAGCTGACCGAGGGGCGGGATTACACCGTCGCCTATGGCGAGAACCGAGATGTCAGCACGGGCGGCACCGTGACCATCACGGCCATGGGCAACTATGCGTTCAGCGCGGTGGCGGAGAGCTTCGCCATCACGCCCAGGGCCGTCACTGTCAGCGGCATCACGGCGGCGGATAAGACCTACAACGGCAGCGCTGACGCCGTGCTGGATGTCAGCGGGGCGGTCATCAGCGGCAAGGCGGAAGGCGATGAACTCACCGTTTCCGCCGATGGTACCTTCGACAGCAAGGACGTGGGCACGGACAAGACCGTCCGTATCTCCGGCCTGACGTTGGGCGGCGCGTCCGCGGGCAACTATCGGCTGGCGGCCAGCGGCCAGCAGGCTTCGGCGATGGCCGCCATTACCCCCGCTGTCATCACGGTGACGCCGGATGCCGGTCAGGGCAAGACCTACGGCGAGAAAGACCCCGCGCTGACCTATACCCTCGCCGGTGCGGTGAACGGCGAGACCCCCGCCTTCAGAGGCGTACTGGCGCGTGACGCAGGCGCGAACGCGGGCAGCTACGCCATCACCGGGGGCAATCTGGCGCTGGCGGACGGCAGCGGCTTCAAGGCGGACAACTATACGCTGAAGCTCGCGGATGAGGTGGTGTATTTCACCATCCGCAGGGCGGCCTATGGCGACAGAACGGTGAACGGTTCCGCCATGTACGACAACAACGGCACCGTGGACCTGAGCAGCCTGATCGCGGAGGGCGGCACGGCGGTGCTGGGCAGCGTGACAGATGATGCCGGTGTGCTGAACGGTACATGTTCGATCAGTGAAGGTATCCTGCGCTTCGGCTTTGCGGACGATGCGTCCAAGGTGGGCAAGACCGCCAAGGTGAAGGTCAACGTCACCGGAGCCGACAACTATGAGGACTACACCATCACCGTTACCCTGAAGGTGGAGGCCAAGCTGACGCCCAGTCCGGAGGGCGCGCTGACGCTGAGTCCCGCCGAGATCACCTACGGCGAGAAGCTGGGCGCCATCGCCATCAGCGGCACGATGCAGGCGGACGGCAGGACCGTTGCGGGCACGTTCACCTGGCAGGAGCCCGACACGGTGCTGGATGCGGGTACACATGCAGGCGCTGCGTGGAAGTTCATGCCGGATGACACCAAGACCTATGTGGAGGCCACGGGCACTGTGACCGTTCAGGTCAACAGGGCCGCGCAGAGCGCCGCCGTCAGCATGGCGGGCTTCACCTACAACGATGCGCCCAGCGCGCCCAGCCTGACATATCAGGTGGGCGATGGCAGAGCGGTCTACTACTACGGCACCGAAAATACCGCCAGCGGCGGCACGAAGTGGGAGAACATGCAGCCCACCACGCTGGATGCCGGTACCTACTACATGTACGCGGTCATTGGCGAGACGGATAACTACAGGGAATTCACCACGGCGGCTGTGCAGTTTGTGGTGGAGAAGGCGACACCGACCTATAAAAAGCCCACTGGCGTGACGGCGAAATACGGTCAAACGCTTGGTGATATTGCGCTGGCAACCCCCGAAGGCACTACACCCGGCACATGGAGCTGGCAAACGCCGCAAACGGTGCTTGACAAAATCGGCAGCCATACGTATGATGCCAATTTTAAGCCGGATGACCCAAACTATAAGGGGGTAGTCGGTGCCGCCATCGATGTGACCGTGGGCCCGGCAGACGGCCGGAACCTGAGGACGGTGGAGCTGGTGCAGAAGTACACGGATACCGAGAAACACACCTACGCGCCGGACTGGTCCTCGCTTCCCGAGGGACAGCGGTGGACGTTCAGCAGCGAGGCCAGCGAGGTGCTGCTCAGGCAGGACTTTGCGGCGGACGGCAGTCTCCTGACCTACGCGATCCCCGAGGGGAAGGCGCTGGGCGACCAGATCACCATCACCCTCAAGGCATCCTGTGCCAACTATGAGGACTTCACCATTACGCTGCACATCCTCCTGCGGGAGAAGGACAATCAGGCGGCGCTGCGTGTCACCGGCGGCACCACCGTGGTCTACGGTGAGACGCTGCAGCTGGGCAGCAGCGGCGGCTCCGGCACAGGCAAAGCGGCCTACGCCGTGACCAACGGCACCGGCGAAGCCGTCATCGACCCCGATACGGGCCTTCTCACGCCGGTGAAGGTGGGTATCGTTACCGTGACGGTCACCAAGGCGGAGGACAAGGACTACAAGGAGGCTGTCAGTGACGCGGTGATCGTTACCATCACCAAGGCCAGACCCACCGGCGAGCCCAACTACACCAGGATCATTACCCGCGGCAAGACGCTGGATGACGCGGCGCTGACGCTGGACGGCAGCACCATCTCCCCTGCGGACGGCGTGCTGGAGTGGGTGGACGATGCGGGGAACGTGCTGCCGGGCAGCACCCGCGTGAAGGCCAACACGGCCTACAAGTGGCGCTTCACCCCTGCGGACGGCAACTACACCACCCTCAGCGGTGAGATCGAGCTGTATTACAAGCCAAACGGCGGCAACCAGTACGGCACCGATCGCACCATCAGGGCGTCCGCCGGCGCCAACGGGACCATCTCCCCCGCCGGCTGGACCTCCGTCGGCGAGGGTGGGGAGCAGACCTTCACCATCACGCCGGATGCGGGCTACGCCGTGGCCAAGGTGCTGGTGGACGGCAGGAGCGTGGGCGCGGTGACATCCTACACCTTCCGGAATGTCACGCAGGACCACACCATCGAGGCCGTCTTTATGAAGGCCAACGGCAATCCCCAGACCGGCGTGACCGTGACGCGGAGCACCACCGGCTGCGGGAGATAACGCCATGAGAAAGTTTACGCGCACCCTCTCCTGCGCTCTCATCGCCGCGCTGCTGCTGACCGTGGCGGCCACGGCCGCCGCCTGCGGCAAAAAGGCGGAGTATCCCACCGTTTCGGAGGTGACGGAGCCCCAGACAGTCGGCGAGGTCATCCCCGCTGTGGACCGGCAGGAGCAGTTGGCTGCCGCCAAAAGGGCAAATCCCGACACCGCGGCGTGGCTGTATATGCCCGGCGCGGAGGTGGACGATGCCGTGATGCAGGCGGCGGACAACGGGTACTACCTGCAAAAGGACGAAAACGGGAATTTCAGCGAGTGGGGCTGCTACTACGCCCATTGCGATGACCATCTGAGCAGCCGGAGCGCGCTGGATAAGAACACCGTGATCTTTGGCCACTCCGCCACCAACTGCGACCCGGACGGTCCGAAATTCACCAAGCTCCACCGGTACATGGATACGGACTTCGTGCAGGAGAACCCCTACATCTACCTCTCCGTGGAGGGTGACGACATGGTGTTCCAGATCACGGCCTGCTTCATCACAGACATCAGCTTCGACTATATTTCTCCGAACCCCGCGGGTGAGGAGCTCACCGGCCTCCTCCGGCAGGTGGAGGAGAAGAACTGGCTGGCGTTTGACGGTGTGACCTTCAGTGAGGAGGATACCATCCTGACGCTGTCCACCTGCTGCCGGAAGTACGACATGGAGAATACCGGCGACCAGCGGCTGGTGGTCATGGCGAAGCTGCTGCCGGAGGGCGCAGCGGCGCAGGACTTCACTGTGCGCCTTGCCTCCGAGCCGGCGATGCCCTGAGAAAGGCGCAGCAGGAAACAGGAAAGGCAGGCACCCTTTGGGTGCCTGCCTTAGTCTTTCGAAAAACCTGCCCGGGCACAAGTATCGGAGGGAGGGATCGTGTGAAAGGGAACCGTTAGGGTTCCCTTTCGCGTTCAATCACCCGCCGCAGCTCACAGCGAGACGGACATTTACTTTTCCTTGTGCAGCATCCGCCACAGAGTAGAGCGGCTCACGCCGAGTTGGAGCGCCGCCTGACTTTGATTGCCGTGGACTCGGCGCAGGGCAATCTCTACCAGTTCACGGGTCATCTCCTCCAGAGTACGATTTGTGTCAAACGCCGGGGCCAAAGAGTAGTAATTGCAATGGTTCCCGGCCATGGCTGAAACCAAAAATCACTCATATGGTATAGAAAGCGGAGCCCCTTTTTGGTAAAATTGACTTGAGCGAAAACCAACCGGAAAGGGGCTGGCCGCTATCTACCTTCAGGAAATCATTCAGGATGTGACGCTGTTCACACCCCAAAGTGCTACCATGTTCTACGACAAGCTTTTCAGCAGCTTGGACTTCACGCTGCCCAGAGCGGCAACCGGGCGGCGGGGCTTCCCCCAAAAAGCCATGGTCTGTGCTTTTATCGTTATGAAATGTGAGGGGTTCGCGCAGATCACAGATCTGATGGATAGTCTCCAACCAGCTCATACTTCGACCCCGTGCGTTCATCTGTGATAAATCTCTCCATTCGTATAACCTCCTATTTATTACTGCAACCATCGTAGCAGGAGAATTAGCGTAAATCGAATGTGCGGATAGTAAAAAAAGCGCCGTCT